>Ga0082212_10000479_pt1 | contig 57937 bp, 56 predicted proteins | sample TergutNt197P3_FD_71548 | JGI IMG/M metagenome (GOLD analysis project Ga0082212, IMG submission 71548) | Neocapritermes taracua P3 segment gut microbial communities from Petit-Saut dam, French Guiana - Nt197 P3 | ecosystem: Host-associated > Arthropoda: Insects > Digestive system > Gut ... | reverse complement strand
AAAACTTTTTTGCATACAACCACCTTCCCCATATTAGTTCCCAAATCTTATCCTTGCGTACAAAATATCCAAGTATGCCTGTGTATCCATGCTGCCGGTCTCATCGTTCCGTCCCACATCATCACCTCTGTTACGTAAGCGCCTCAGGCAAAACTCCTGCTATCACTTAGAATCTGCGAGCCGGCTTTGCACCGCCTTTTGCGAAGACCTTTCCGGAGCCGGGTCGCTATATCCCCAGTTTCCGCTTGCTATCTCCCATATGTATAAAGACGCGACTGACCCATGCGGAGAGTAGCGCCTGCGGTATTTTTCAAACTTCTCTCTCGTGACTGTCCGATGGCGGTAAAGCATACGCATCCCCCGCTGGATGGCGAGGTCTCCGAAGCTCAGAATGTCCGGACGCTGCATGGAGAACAGTAGCAGCATTTCCGCCGTCCACAAACCGACGCCATTGAGCGCGCATAGCTTTGATATGACTTGCTCATCCGGCAGCTCATACAGCGCGGTAATATCAAGCTCGCCCGATTGCACCTTTTGCGACAGCTCGTAGATGTACCCCGCTTTTTTCATAGTTACACCAAATTTCTGGAACTTCTCGATCGGCATGCCGAGAATCATTTGGGGGCTGACAGCAGAACTGCCGAACGCGCCCGTTATGCGCTCCCAGATCGTTTTCTGCGCTTTTGTGGAAATCTGCTGCCCGACCATGGATTTGACCAATGCGGAAAAAATGTCAGGCGTGACCTCCCTGCGTATTATGCCAATCTGCCCGGCTGCCAGCGCAAACGCCTTGTCTTTCATGCAAATCGCGTCCACTTCCGCCTGCCCGTATTCAAAAAACTGCTGCAATGCTGCCATACGTCACCTGCGCCTATGTTTACTTGTGTTTTAATTTGCTCATAAGAAAAACAATTTTTCAAGTAATCATCTATATTCCAAACGATATTCTCATTTGTGAGAGTATTTCAACTGTCGGGTGCGATTGCATCGCCATAAAGCTTATATACACAATAGCGCGCTACCGATCTGGGTCGTGAGCGCCGGCCTCATTTCTGTGTTTTCAGACTTTTACTTCTTTGTCAGTTCGTAGTTGGGGCTGTAAGGATCGTTTGCGGTCAATGTCAGTTTGCTGCCATTAATTGTATAGCTGTAGGTTATGGGCGCTTCCCAGCCATCGATGTTAATATCTACTTTAGTTTCGTTTGCAATGGTGTATGTTCCAGGTTTTTTATCGAGAAAAACCGTGGTCAGATTGCATTTTCCGCTACCGTCAAAAACCCAGGTTGCGTCTCCGTCCTCATAAGTCCCTTGCCATGTGCCTTTCAGTACGTCCCCGCTTCCGCCGCAACCGGCAAACAGGGATACTCCGAGAATCATTGCCAGTAATAATGCGATTGACTTTTTCATTTTGGGTCCTCCATTTTTTATTTTTCGGCGTTCCCGCCGTTGGTCTACGTGAATGATTAGAAGCTGTCTCCAATTGTTATAGTTTCAAGCAGCGGCTTGGCTTCGTCCGGTGTGAATCCTTGAATCAGTATTGAAATCGTGCCGCTCTTGCTTTCGTCAAACCCTCCAATAGTCGTAATGTATAAGTAATCAAAATATCCTTTATGTTCCAGCTCCATAACTATGTATTCTATGCCGTTGACGGTTACATTATCCAGCTGCGCGGCGTTAGTTGTTGAAGATGCAAGCAGGGATGCCACTCTTTCTTTAGGAACCTTATCTATAGTACCGCTGATATTGATCACACCGCTTTTTCCTTCTTGCATAACATAAAACGTATCGCCAGATAATCTTGCGCTGCCCTCAAGTATAGAGTTTACATACCAGCCATTTTCGGCGATAAAAATGATGTAGCCGGCATCGAAGGTTCCGGTTTTTTCGGGGTAGTTTGCCGGACCAGCAGACTCTGCGCCGTCGAATGTAAGACGGTCGGGGGTCTTCTGCAATGATGGGGGAGACGGTTCCGGTTCATGCGCGGCGGCGGGTGTGGATGCAGGTTCCGGTTCAGATGCGGCAGCGGGTGCGGATGCGGGTGATTGGGCACTGACGCTGTTTTGACCATCGGGCAGACCTCCTGCTGTGGGATCCTCGCTGCCGCAAGCCGTGAGTGAAACTGAAAGAATGAAAGCGAGTGTCACAACACGTAGCTTTTTCATTTTTTCCTCCATGTTTCGCAGATCCTTCCTTTTAGTAACGGACATTTTTTGCCCGCCGCCAGATGCCTGACCGTTCGTACCAGAAACCTATGGGAACAGACGAGGCGGGAGCTGCCATGCAGGCTATATATATGCCGGTGAGCCCTATGAGGCTGTTCAGAACGAAAATCAATACCAGCCTCGCGAGAATGCAGTTTACGAACGAACTCATAAGTACAAACCATGTGTGGCCTGCGCCCAGGGCCAGCGAATGGTACATCTGGAAACTTGCGTAAAAGAGCTGGCTTATGATCTCAATACGCAGGTTTTTTACTGCAGCTGCTGCGGTGTCAGCCTCCGGGGTGAACAGTGCTGCGAGCTGAGGCGCGAAAACCTCGACGATCACAACGAGCAGGAGAGAAACGCCCACTGCGATGCGCATTGCGGTGTAAAGCACTTTGCGCGCCCGCTCAAACTCCCTGGCGCCGATGTTCTGTGCTATCATGGCGGAAGAGCCGCTTGCCATGGCTGTGATAAACAGCAGGCAAAGATTCTTTATTTTCACTGCCACGCCGTTCCCGGCGGAAACGACTATGCCGTAACCGTTGATGAGGTACATCACCGATAACCATGAAATATTGGCTACAGTCATTTGAATGCAAACCGGGATGCCAAGCCTCAATATGGCCTTTAGTTTATCGGAACGGATGAAGAGCCTCGTCAGGCGCAGCCCGAACAGGCTGTTGTGTCTCAGGACGATCACAAGAGAAACGGTAAAACTCACTGCCTGAGAGATAACAGTCGCGGCGGCGGCGCCTGAAACGCCCCAGTCTAGCAGCCCGACAAAGACTAGGTCGGCAACGACATTCAAGCTGCATGAAACAGCGACGCATATCAGCGGCGCCTTTGAGTTGCCGAATGAGCGCATCGCTGCGCTTGTCGAGTTATATCCGGCTATGAAAAATATGCCCAGTGAGCAAATAACGAGATAGCTCACGGCGTCGTCAAGCGCAGGAGCATCAAGGGCGGTGAGAATGGGGCGCGAGAACACTGAGAGTGCAACTGCGAATACTGCCCCCAGCGCTGCGGAGAAAGCGAAGAGCGTGACCACGGACTGCTTGGCGCTCTCTCTGTCGCCCGCTCCGAAATACTGGCTTATCAGTATGCTGCCGCCTGTGCTTATGCCCATAAGGATCTGCGTGATGAACAGCATTATCGTGCTTGAATTGTTGACCGCTGACAAGCCTGCGGGGCCAATGAAGCGCCCGGCGACGATCATATCCACCATACCGTAAACAGACTGAAGCAGGCTGGACAGGACCAGCGGCGTTGAAAACTTTATAAGCTGACTTGTGATCGAACCCCTTGTGAGGTCATTTGAAATCGACGTTGTTTTCTTACCTCTCTGTGTTTTCATCTGAGCAGAAAAACCCTTCACTGCGCAGCCGCTTTTATCAAATGGCGCGCCGTATCTTCGCTTTGAATGACCGCACAGTTGCGCCCGTTCGTTTTCGCTTCGTAAAGCGCTTTGTCGGCTAAATCATACATCACGCTCGTGTTATCCAGCACACCGCATTCAGCTACATATATTCCCATGCTTAATGTGATATATTCGGATACCTTAGACTTGGCGTGGGGGATGTTCAAATCGCGCACATGCTGCTGTACCTGCGGAACGACATTGTCGGCGCCGCTGCTTTCCTGTACAAACCAAAGCAGGGCAAACTCTTCGCCGCCGATCCTTGCGGTATAAACGCCCGTCTGTTTGCCTAAAGTGTTCAGCGCGCTTCCTATCGCTCGCAGGCATTCGTCGCCTTTCGGATGGCCATAATGATCGTTATAGTTTTTGAAGTAATCGATATCCATGATGGCAAGGCAGAGGTATTTATCAGAATCCCTGTAGTCTGCAAAAAATCGCTGAAAAGTCTGTATGAAATCCCTGCGATTCTTTAGCTGCGTTAATTCATCCACCGTGCTTTGGCTGTAATAGCTGTTTCGCTCTTCCTCCAGTTTGCTTGCGCTTAGTACTGCCAATAATTTATGCATAACGATATACCATGTGAAGATAAGACTGATCGCTCCTGCAATCAATACATTCACAATATCAAAAAGCTGATTCTGAGGGCTTTTCATTAATACGGTAGATAGTATGAAAACGATCACTACGCTTAGTGTAAGGGATAAATTGAATACGGGCGGATTGACAAACAGGAATAACGCGCATATTAGAAAGCCCATAAATGTTACGGCTAATCTTTCGGGGTTTGCCCATACGCCTAAAAATATGCCAAACAACATTGTATTTATATAGTATAGAATGATCAGCGCATAGATAAGCGAATGACTCGCGCTTTTTCCCTGCTTGTGTTGATTATATTTGTGTTTTGAATAAGCGGTAAGCAAGGCAGCAATAACGGCCACTAATAAGTAAATCCCTGATTTAGGCAGGTTTTTTTCAAACGCAATTGGAAAAATCATGAAACAAGCCGACAAAATGGCAACGACCATGTTGACTTGCCGCAAACTGTTAAGATTACTCGCAAATGTTTTATTCATACAGTCTGCGTATTCTTCGCGTTCGAGTTTGTAAAACCGCCAGGAAAATAATAAACTCCTTTTACGCTGTTTCACGTTTCGTTTACCTCCATGCAACTATGGCAGCGTTGGCGAGATTTTGTCGGGGGAATCATGTTATTGTCAGCCTGCCGTCTTTCATACTCACTGTTTCGTCTGCAATGGACGAGACTTTTTTTGAATGGGTCACTATGATAACACACTTGCCTCCGCCATTTTTGGGGTCGTCATGGGCGAGAGCGGATAAAATCTTCAGGACGTCGTTTTCTGTATCGGTATCAAGATTACCCGTAGGCTCGTCCGCAATGATAATGCCGGGATCATGCGCCAGCGCCCGCGCGATCGCCACGCGCTGCTGTTCGCCGCCGGAAAGCTTCAGCACTTTTCTGCCTGCCGTTTCCTGGTCGATCCCCACTTTCTCAAGCAGGGCATAGGCAAACGCTTTTTTATCTCTTTGAGCGCTCTGGCTTATGTTCATGGACAGCACGATATTTTCAATTGCAGTCGAGTTGATGATGAGGTTGAATGCCTGGAATATCACGCCTATTCCCTTAGCCCGGTATTCATCCCTGTCAAGCTCTTTCAAATCGGTTTCGCCGTGCAGGATTTGCCCGTCCGTGCATATGTCCAGCCCCGCCACCAGCGAAAGCAGGGTCGACTTGCCGGAGCCGGATTTCCCCACAATGGCATAGACTTTTCCCGCTTCAAATACGGCGTTCACACCCTTCAGGACATTCTTTTTTGCGCCGTCATATTTGTAAGTGACATTGTTCAGGGTCAGCACATTTGACATGTTATTCACCATGCGTCCGGTTCTGCGTACAACGAGTACCTACGCAGTATCAGTTCCTTTCCATGAGTATTTTGATAGGCTCGTATTTCGTTATATAGCTTATGCCGGTCACGCTTGAAACCAGAACCAGCAGAATCGATATTGCAACGATCATCATTACGACTTCCGCGTTGAGATTTACGTCCAGATCCGAAAGCGGCTCAGCGTTTGCGTCCGTTTGAGTCCCTGCATAGAACATGCCTGTACCCGAGCCGGCATTTGGCTCGGCGGCAGCTACCTGCTCTTTGAGCAGCATATCCGACACCGGCTGGGCGACTGCCGCGCCGACCCCCAAGCCGAGTACCAGACAGACGACGGTTATTGCCAGGCTTTCAAAAACCAGCCCGATAGCGACTTTATGTTTTTTCATCCCCATAGCGCGCAGCACACCGACTTCATACTTCCGCTCCCGTATGGAGAGCGTGGCGAGCAGTACCAAGACCAGTCCGCCCAGTATCAGGACTACTATCATGAATGTAAGCGATATTTTCGCCATTCCCAGTGCAGGGCTGATTATCCTGTTGTATGCCTCTTCGTCTATCGTGACTTTGTAATCATAAGACAAACCGGCGCTTCGCGCTTCGTTTTCAAATGCGGACATAAGCTCGGGGCTTTTCAAAGTGTATGCGGCTGTATCCACGCGGGGGTCCGACTTTCCATAGTCAAACGCCGTTTTGTAATTCGTTATAATGTCGTTTCGCACATTTATCGCAGCGGGTGCGGAGATGCTGTCCCCGAACATATTTGCGGTGAAGTCAAAGTATATGCCTGTAACTTTCAGCGTCAGGGGATTATCAGCGGTCATGCCTTGCGCTATGTCGATGATATCGCCTGTTTTAAGACCGTTCAGCTCAGCAAAATCCTCGCTGATAATGCACTCGTAGTCGCCGGCAGGGAAAGCGCCCGACGTCAACCCTCTAAAACCTTCACGGAAATCATCAAGCTGATCGGGGTTCGTGTAGCCCTTGACGTTCATTGTGGGGAATCTTGAGGCATTGCCGCCGCCGGATGAAAAGGGGATTGCGCCGCCGTCGGTGCTTTCGCCAAGGCCTAATAGCGTGTCGCTAACAGACGGCACCTGGCAGGACAGCTCCGCGCTCAGCAGGCAATCGGAGCCGGCAAGAGCCGCGTAGACGTCGCGCAGCGGCACGATTTGCGCAGACTCCCCGCCGGACATCACCGTTAGCTTCGTTGTATCCGGGTTTATATACACCCTTGTGCCGAACTGCGTTTTGTAGTCTTCAATAATGGCCTCGGACGCAGTGTTGATGATGAGGGAAATGACTGTTGTGACAATAATTGCGAGAATGATCGCCCCCAACAGAATGTTTCGGCCTTTGTTGCGCGCTACATTCTTCAGCGCGTTTTGCAAAATGTACATTTGCGCCCCCTTTGGTCAATACTCTGTCAATGCTCAGCTCGGCAACTTGCCCGGAACAATGATAACATTAACATGTGCTGTTGTATAGACTTGTCTTTCATGCTGCTCATAATGCAACCCTCGCTTGAAAGCGCTGAGAGTCTCAGGAGTCTCGTCGATCCAATAGGGGCGCGATACTACGTCCGGGTCTCCGGGGTCGTAATCTGCGGAGTTGTACCACACGGCGATCTTGATGTTCGGGTACTCGCTGATCCTGTCAAACATTTCTGTAATCCACTTCGCCTTATCGCCGCCGACAGAGCTCGACGCAAACTCAGTAATGATCCACGGGAAATTGCTGAATACTTCTCCCATATTTCGTTGGATGTTGTCATATATCTCTTTGAAACTGCTCCATTTTTCGCCTGTCACCGAGTTGTAGTATGACCCGGTATTATACCCCGTTATCCCAAGCATATGTACATATCCATTGCCTGGATAATATGCCAGGGAGTTGTTCCAATTATTCGGCGGGAAATTTTTATCGTTCGGGTTAAAAATCCATATAGCGTTGTTTACGCCTTCTTCCTGAAAAATCCGGTAAACCAAACGCCAGTTGTCTATATAAATATCCGGGTCTAATAGATTGACCACTCCGCTGTAGCTTGTCCAGTCGGAGTTCATCTCATTATTCAGCCTGAAAAGGAACGGATGCCCGAACTCCTTCGCCGAACGCGCGAACTCGCGTATTGACTCGACGCAGGCTTCATAGCGCGCCCCGCTGCGCCGGTACAGATCAAGGGATAGAGACCCGGAAAACAAGTTCATGTTATATGACGACGTCATTTGATATGTAAGCTCAACCAAACGGCCTTCGGAATGGCAATATGACATCAGTTCCGCCGGGAACTTGTGATTCATATGCACATAGTACAGCATTACGTCAAACTTGTAGTCCAGCTTTTTCTCAATGCTTTTAGCTGTAAGCGCCGGATCGCCCGCCGTCGTCCAGCCGGTGGTAACGCCCCACTTTAGTTCTTCTGCGCTCGCGATATCGTCATACACGCCCCGTGTCTCGCTGCTCCATCCCTCCGGAATAACAGGATGATAGTCCAAATCATACCGGGAGACGCCCTCGGGTTTAAAATAGCAAAAACTCTCTTTGACCATCTGCTCCAACTGAAAATTTTCTTCTTTGGAAGAGTCGAACTTGATCATGACCCGGTAAAAAACTTCACTGCCTGTCAGTACTGTCAAATATGTGTACATGTCATAGTCTGCGGCGTAATCGTTGAGTTTTAGAGTTATTGTTTGTATGGAACCTGCCTTCTCGTTTTTTATCAGTTCGATACCATTTGAGCGACGGAATACTTCATTGAGTATGAACCTGTGAAAATAGTGCTCAACATATGCCGTGACATCGCTGCCTTGCGCGCGTTCCCTGCTAATGACGATTTTTGCCCCGGGGCGCTGCGCCGCGGTGAAGAGAGGGCTTTTTGACATATCGGCTTTCATATCAGGCGGCAAGTCAACAGCGTAACCGGCGCCATTGCTGCGAAAATTCTTTGATTCGATGTAGCGTTTTACTGTGTCGAACAGTCTTTTTATTGAGACAATGCTCTGCTCTCTTGTGTAGGGCCCCTGAGGCGAGAATGTGCTTTCGCCGACTCCGCTCATAATACCGGCCGCGCGGACGTTACCTACGCTTTCGAACGCCCATGCCGATATATCGCCGTTATCGCTGAAAGGCGGTTCTTGCACAGGCAATGGAACATTCAATGCAGCCGCCAGTCGTGAGATCATGACTGCCGCTTGCTCCCGCGTGATCGTGCCGCCCGGATCAAAAACACCGGGGCTTGTGCCGTTGACCACGCCTATCGCAGCCATTTTTTCCGCATTGACGTCGTTGGTGTCGATGAAGGCACTGCGCGCGGTTATTGTAATGCCGGTCACGGCTTCATACAGCGATGCCGCCAGCGCACAAAAATCGCTTCTTGTTGCGGCGCGCGTGTATCGCTGCTGTATCGTTGCAGGAACGAGGCCCAAGTTTATCGCGTCCTGCACTTCTGTCAGTGCCCACGGAGATGGGTAGGAATATGACGAAAGGAACGTCATGCCCATGCTGCGCTCCTCAGAAATTTCTATTGCGCCCGCTATGTTACAAAGCCCGTTTGTTAATACGAACATCAGCACGGTGATTTTTAAGATTGTTAGTTTTCTTTTCATCTTTTCCTGCTGTTTCCCGGTCGGTTCCCGCTTTCTCAAGCAGGGCATAGGCATACGCTGCTTCATTTCTTTCGGCGCTCTCGTTAATACTCAAAGGCCGCATGAAAGTGCAGTCACTGACTGGAAATGCCGGAATCCATGATAACATTATCAAGCGCTTTTGTATAGCCCAATAACACACGGTTGTCCGCCGCATAATTGACAATCATAGCGGCAAGCCTGCCCTCTGAACAGTTACGTCCGCTGTGCTTTTGTCGGCCGAACCATAATTTTGTGCTTGCATTTTACACAGCCATGCAATACAATGTTGCGAAATATTATTAGGAGTGGTCAGCATGAAGGAACTATCGAAAATCGCGGCGGCGGTGCAAGCGTCGACGACGCTTAAAGTGGACGCGCTGTATAAACAAATGAAAGCCGACGGGATCGACGTCGTCGGCTTCGGCGCGGGAGAACCGGATTTCGACACGCCTGAAAACATAAAAGAAGCCGCGTATAAAGCGATAAGAGAAGGCCAAACTAAATACACGCCCGCCAACGGCATCCCCGCGCTGCGGCAAGCCGCGGCAGACAGGCTGCTCGCAGACTGCGGCATAAGCTACTCGCCCGGGCAGATCGTCGTCGCCAGCGGAGCAAAGCACAGCATATATATTGCATTGCAGACACTGCTCAACACCGGCGACGAAGTCATCGTGCCCGCGCCGTACTGGGTGACGTATGCGGAGTCGGTAAAAATGGCTGGCGGCGTGCCGGTTTGTGTGACCGCGCCAGAGGCAAGCAGCTTCAAAATGACAAAGGAGCAGCTCGAAGCGGCAGTAACAAGCAAAACGAAGCTGGTGATAATCAACAACCCGTCAAACCCCACGGGCATGCTGTACGACGCCGGCGAGCTGCGCTCGCTTGCTGACGTTTGCATAAAACACGATCTGTACATCATATGCGACGAAATATACTATAAACTCGTTTATGACGGAAAAAAGTTCACAAGCCTCGCTTCCCTCGGCGAAGACGTCAAGGAACGTACGATCATCGTGAACGGAGTGTCCAAGACCTACGCAATGACAGGCTGGCGCATCGGATACACAGCGTCGAACCAGCAGATAGCGGACGTCATGTTCAACTACCTCAGCCACTCTACACATTCCCCGAGCACGATATCGCAGTTTGCCGCGGCCGAAGCGCTCAACGGCCCGCAGCAAGGCGCTGAAGAAATGCGCAAGGTATTCGAGCAGCGGCGCAATTATATAGTCGGGCGCGTCAACTCGATGGAGAATGTGAGCTGCCGCAAACCCGACGGTGCGTTTTATATTATGATAAATATCGAAAAACTGCTTGGCAGGACGCTTGGCGGAAAGGTGATACGCAACAGCGACGACTTTTCACTGGCGTTTCTGGAAAGCGGCCTGGTAGCGATAGTCTCGTGTACCGGATTCGGATGCGACAATTATGTCCGCATGACATACGCCGCGTCACAGGAAAGCATCGAGGAAGGGATGAACAGATTGGAAAGATTCATTAAGATTTAGTTTTACTCTGCATTTGCCGGGTCAGCCGGATCGTGGCGCGGCCTGTCATTGACGATTTGGGCTGCGTGAGCCATGCTTGATAGTAGGTCGATCCTGTATTGAGGCTCAAACTGCTCCTCCATCTGCGCGAATAGAGCACCCACATCCGTGACTACGTAATGCGACTTGAACTCATTAAGCATTATAGCCAGAACGTCTAGTTTGCAATAATCGCACTGGCAGACGTCGTGGAGCGGGAGTTCCTTATCTACGAAAGCCCTGATCGACTCTTCCGTAAAATTCCTCAATTGCCTCATGAATATATCCCCTTTATTAGATGATCGCAGGAGTTTATCAGCGGTTGCCAAATATTATAATACATATTTCAACAAATGTACAGTGTGAAATTAAGAAAAAACACAGAGGCTGAATGAACAACCTCTGTGTTTTCGCTTTTCAGTGAAATAATGGTCAGGAAACGAGGTCTACAGCTTTTACAGCTGCGGAGCCGGCGTCGGGGGTATATGCGTCCGCGCCGATCTCGTCTGCGAAAGCCTGGGTGATCGGAGCGCCGCCGACCATGATCTTGACCTGGTTTTTGCAGCCGGCGTCGATCATAGCCTTGACGGTGTTCTTCAGAGAATCCATAGTCGTCGTCAGAAGGGCTGAGGCGCAAGCGATCTTGCAGTCCGGGTTTGCCTTGATGGTCTCGACAAACTTCTCAGCGGGAACGTCGACGCCGAGGTCGATGACTTCGAATCCTGCGGACTCGATCATGAGCGCGACGAGATTCTTGCCGATGTCGTGCAGGTCGCCTGAAACCGTGCCGATAATGACTTTTCCGTTTTTGCCGATGCTGTCTCCTGCGAGATGCGGGCGAAGGACTTCGACGCCCTTCTTCATTGTCTTGGCGGCAACGAGCATTTCAGGAACGAAAATCTCGTTCGCCTGGAACTTCGCGCCGACTACGCCCATGGCGGCGATCATGCCGTCGTTGAGGATGGCGTTGGGATCGTCCTTCGCGTCGAGGGCTTCCTGCACCAGGCCTTCAATGAGCTTAACTTTGCCGTTTTCTACAGCGGTTGCGATTTCTTGGATCTTGGACATATAAACTTCCTCCTGTACAAAAATGTTTTTATGTAAAATTATTTTGCTCCGAAAATACCTTCGCGGTAAGCCGACGTGTACTCGGCGCAGAAATCGTCGAGACCGATCATGGCTTCCGCTGCGTAAATGATGCCGCGCAGGTCCTGGCTGAGGGGGTCCATCACCGCGCTGTCCATCCCGGCGTTTATGGCAAGGGCTGCGAAAGCCTGATTGACGAGCCTGCGCACCGGGAGGTTGAATGAAATATTTGAAATTGCGCCTGAGATATGCACCTTCGGGTGGGTGGTCTTGATATGGTTCATGACTTCGAGGACCATTGATATGCCTTCGCCGTCATCCGTCGTGCAGAGCATTTCTATGAGCGGGTCGATATGGATGCGGCTTTCCTCGATGCCGTACTCCTTGGCTTTAGTCATGGTCATATCGAAGACTTCGATGCGCTTTGCAGCGCTCTTTGGGATGCCTGTGTCGTCGCAAAGCAGCGCCATAACGTCCCACTTGCTGTTCTCGGGTTTTGCAAGAATGGGGAACGCGAGGTCGATCTTGCCGCCCTCGCCGGACACTGAGTTGAACAAGCCTGGCTTTTTGCAGAATGCCATGGCCTCGATAACGACCTCGACTGCCGGTGAATCGACAGATATCGGGCAATCTGTAGCGCTTTGGATCGTATCGATCATCCACTTGAGCGTTTCGATCTCGCCCTCGTTGACGGAGGCGCAGCAATCAATAAAAGCGGCGCCTGAATCAGCCTGGCGCTTTGCCATATCTTTTATGTATGCCTCGTCGCGCGCTGCAATCGCCTTTCCGCAGGACGGAATCGAGCCGTTCAATTTTTCGGCGATTATTATCATACCATATGCTCTCCTTTATTACAATGATTATTTTGTGGATCGTTTCCTATACATACCGTAGCTCGTCATTCCGGCCTCCGAGCCGGAATCCCCTAAAACACTACGAATATATGTACGAGATTGCGGGTCAAGCCCGCAATGACGAAACTCTGCTGGCATGTTTCGGATATGGAGCACTAACTCAATGTCTTTGCCGCTGCTTCGACTACGTGTGAAACCAGCACGGAAGTCGTTACAGTCCCCACGCCGCCCGGAACCGGCGTGATCGACGCGACGATAGGTTCGGCGTCTTCAAACAGAACGTCGCCGCAGAGTTTGCCTTTTTCGTCGTTCCAGCTGATGCCGACGTCGATGACGACCTGACCGGGGCTGAAGTACTCTTTCGTGAGGCTCTCCATCTTGCCGGCCGCAACGATAAGTATCTCGGCGTTCCTGGCGATCGCCGGCATGTCGACAGTGCGGGTGTGGCATACGGTGACAGTTGCATGCTTGCCCATCAGCATGATCGCAGCGGGTTTGCCGACAACCAGGCTGCGGCCAATTACGACGGCGCGCTTACCTTTGCATTCGACGTTGTAGTAATCCAGTATCTCCATGCAGGCTTGCGCCGTGCAAGGGGCATAACCCTGGTTGTTGGCGGTGAACACACCGGCGAGAGACCCGTCTGTAATACCGTCGATGTCCTTTTCCGGTTTCAGCGCGTTGCGTATCGCTTCTTCATCGAGATGCTTAGGCAGCGGGCGGAACAGCAAAACCCCGTGCACGGAGTTATCATTGTTGAGGTCTTCGACGTTTTTCATCAGGACGTCCTGCCCCACGTCTGCCGGAAGAACGACGTTCTTCACAGAAACGCCGACTGTCTCGCAGCGCTTCATCGCGCCTTTTTCGTAAGAAATGTCGTCATCTCTTTCTCCGACGCGGAGTATCGCGAGGGTGGGGGTGACGCCCTTGCCTTTGAGCTGCTCGATTTCTTTGATCATTTTATCATTGAGCGCCGTTACGACGGCGGCGCCTTTAAGAAGTTCAGCCATAGTGCATATCCCCCTATCTGAGGCGCGCTACGACGGAGCCGTATATCTCGTCCGCTTTGGCGCAGTATTTCTTAAGAAGCTCGTCAGCCTCGGCCTCCACCTCGGCAGCATAAGCCTTGTCAGCCATAGACTTCGTGTTGATGAACACGTTCAGGCTCGCGCCCATGAGTGCGGATTTGCAGAACGCTACTCCGACGCCCGCGTCGCTGATAGCCAGGACGCTGCCTTTCTCCGCGAACTCATCGTGAAGTTCGATCGCTTTTGCGCAGGCGCGCATGATGTCCATAGGAACAGCGGTTGCTACCCGAAGCGCGTCTTCCATGACCTGGTCGCGCGTGGGGTCGTCCTTGGGGATGCCGTATGCTTTGGACAGCGGCTCGAACGCGACGGCGTCTTCGTCCACCAGGTGAAGAAGCTCATCCTGGAGCGCCGCGGCTTTTTCCATGACGGCGATTATATCGGCCTCGACGTCGGCATACTTCTTCTTGCCGACTGTGAGGCTGCCTACCATCGAACCGAGCGCCATGCCGACGGCGCCGACGAGCGCGGACGCTCCGCCGCCGCCCGGAACCGATGCTTTCGAAGCAAGCACTTCGACAAACTCAACGCAAGTGTTACGTACGAATGACATATTTCCTCCTTCGGACCCCAGTGTTTGAAGTCCGGTTTTATTAGGAATTAGGAACTAGGATTTAGGATATAGTGAGGACGAAGGATACACGGGCTGCTAAGGGGTCAGCGGTCAAAAGTGAGATTTCTCGTTCTATACTTCACATTCAACACTCTACACTAGCCACTAACCCCTAGTTCCTAGTTCCTATGTTCATAAACTCTTAGAACAATCCTGATACCTTACCCGTTTCGACGTCGACGTCGATGCGGCGGTATGCCGGGTTTGAGCCGGTGCCGGGCATCATGCTTATCGTGCCGGCCATCGGGCAAAGGAACTTCGCGCCGCCGTAAACGAGGATATCGCGCACAGGCAGCTTCCAACCCTTCGGCACGCCCTTGACAGCCGGGTCGTGCGAGAGCGACAGATGCGTTTTGACCATCATCGTGCAGAAGTCCGCATAGTACGGATCCTTCTCAAAGCGTTCCGCTTTCTCGATGGCGAGCGGAGCCCACTCGACGCCGTCGGCGCCGTAGACTTCCTTCGCGATGAGCTCGACGCGCTGGCGCAGAGGCATCTTCAGGTCGTACAGATAGTTGAGCTGTGTCGGCTCCTCGCAGGCTTCGATGACCAGCTCCGCAAGCTCTTTGGCGCCTTCGCCGCCGAACTGCCAGTGTTCGCTGAGCGCGCAGCGCACGCCCTGCTCTTTGCACAGGCGCTTGAGGAGGGCTATTTCTTCCTCAGTGTCTGTGTAGAACTTGTTGATGCAAACGACGGGCTGGATGCCGGACTTCTTGACGTTGTTGACATGGTGGAACAGGTTCTCCGTGCCTTTTTCAAGCAGATCGAGGTTTTGCTCCGTGTACTCCGTCGGGAGCGGGCGCCCTGCAACGACCGCCGGGCCGCCGCCGTGCATCTTGAGCGCGCGGATGGTCGCGACAAGGACGGAGACATGCGGCTTCAGGCCGGAGAGGCGGCACTTGACGTTCCAGAATTTTTCAAAGCCGATGTCGGCCGCGAAGCCGGACTCGGTCACATGGTAGTCGAACAGCTTGAGCGCAAGGCGGTCGCCGATGATGGACGACTGACCGATCGCGATGTTGGCGAACGGGCCCGCGTGCACGAGGCACGGCTGATGTTCGACGGTGTAGCACAGGGTCGGGTTGATCGTGTTGCGCATCCAGGCAGCCATTGCGCCGTCGACTTCGAGGTCGGCGGTCGTGACGGGCTCGCCCTTCTTGTTGTAAGCGACGATGATCTTGCCGATCCTCTCGCGCAGGTCTTTGAGATCCTTTGCAATAGATAAAATCGCCATGAGCTCGCTGCCGACGGCGATACCGAATTTTGAATCCATCTCGAAGCCGTTGGTGGTGCCTTCGCCCAGGCCGATGCGGATGTTGCGCATACCCTGCGCGCAGAAGTCGAGGACCCAGCCCATTTCGATGCGCTCGGGGTCGATGTCCAGGCGCTTGAGGCCGATCTCTTCGAGCTTTTTATCGTCATAGTTGCGCTCATGCTGCATGCGGGCGTTGAGCGCGACCATGGAAAGGTTGTGCGCGTTCATGATGTCGTTGATGTCCCCTGTGAGGCCTAGCGAGAACTCGGTCATCGGGATGAGAAGCGCGTTGCCGCCGCCCGCCGCCGTGCCTTTAACGTTCATCGTCGGGCCGCCGGATGGCTGGCGCAGGCATCCGCCGACATTCTTGCCGAGCTTCCCAATGCCTTCGATGAGGCCGAGCGAAGTTGTGGACTTGCCTTCTCCCAGCGGAGTCGGCGTGATGGCCGTCACTTCGATGTACTTGCCGTCCGGCTTGTCCTTCAGGCGGTTCATTATCTTGATGAAGTCAAGCTTGGGTGTTTTCCCGTACGGGATGATTTCATCGGGGAGCAGCCCCATCTTCTCACGGAAATGTTCTACTCCGGGGAGGGACTTTTCAGCGTCCTCCGCTATTTCCCAGTCTTTGTATTTGGTCGGGTCGAGCATATAACAGCCTCCTTGAATTATTTGGTAACAATGAGTTACGCGGCGCGACGGGCGGAGTCAAGTGAATATCCGCCTGTAATTTGCCGTATAAATCATTGTTTTACCGTATTAGCAATGATTCTAACACCGCTTAGGTGCAATGTAAATAACAAACAGCTGTAAAAACTGTGGTTTTTCTCATGTTTCGTAGAAATATCCAAAAATGTGAGTGGAAAGTACAAATTAGGGGTTAGGGGTTAGGGGTTAGGGGTTAGGGGTTAGGGGTTAGGGGTCAGGGGGTAGTATATATTCTTCTATGGATTCTATTATTTCGTCAAAATCGCTGTGCAGCAGTTGCTCTGCTATGGGGTCGAGAATATCCCTTATCTGCTTTGACCAAGTTGTTTTTTTCAGCTCCATCAGCGCTTCACGCGCTGCGTGCTCATCGTACTCCTCGCATGCGGACTTTATTACGGACAGCATTTCACTCAGAAATACCCTGTCTTCTTCACCCTGCGCCGCGCCGTTATCTTCATCTGATGCATCCGGCATTGGAACGAGCTCAGCGGCAAAAGCGCGAAGATCGGCAAGGAACGCGGGGGTCTGTGCTTCGACCAGTGTTGTGTCTCCTTCCCGCCCGGCTGCCTCGAGCATGCGCGCGCGTTCGGAAAGCACGTGCTCGCCGACGTTAGCCAGCACGCTTTTCATGCCGTGGACATGGATGATATATGATTTCAGAGTCTCTTCACTGCTGTAATCACCTTTTTCGCATACAGCGCCAAGCGCTGCCAGCGACTTCCCGACATCCCTTGCGAATATTTCGGCAAGTTCCGGATCCAGCTCAGGTTTTTCCCAATTATCGTGTGATTTTCCTTCGCCGGCGTTTTCCCCGGCAGACGCGCCTATCGTATACTCGACGAATGTATCCGCGATGAACGCATCCGCGCCGCTTTTTTTTGCCTGCGCCGCTTCGCGCACTTCCGGCGGCTGCTTGTCGCGCACAAGCCTGTTCAACACAAAGTTCAACTGCCTTATGTCGATCGGCTTTGATATAAAATCGTCAAAACCGCTATCCAGGAAAATTTCTGCCTGCCCTGCGATCGCATTCGCCGTAAGCGCGACGATCGGTTTGGTATACCCCAGCTCCCTGATGATTTTTGTCGCCTCTATGCCGTCCATATTCGGCATCATGTGGTCCATGAACACTATGTCGTATTCACTGCCTTGCTCGATTTTTTCGATAGCCGCGTATCCGCTGTCGGCGGAGTCGACATTCAAACCGTACGGGGCCAAAAGCCCTTTGGCGACGTATATGTTCGTTTCGACGTCGTCGACGACAAGCACGCTGCCGTAAGGCATGTACGCCCTGCTTATTTGCACCCTCTTCATCTGCATCACGCCGGCAACATCGGACTTCTTAAGATTATCGGCAAGGTCCTTGCCCAGCACACCGGCGCCGGTTTTGCGCTGCGGCAGGCGGACAGTAAAAACCGAGCCCTTGCCAGGCTCGCTTTCAACGTCTATGCTGCCGTTCATCATGTCGATCAAGTTACGGGTAATGTTCATTCCCAGCCCTGTGCCTTCTGTCGTGCGGTTCGCGTCCCGGTTGAACTGGGAATACATTTCAAAAAGCTTGCTTACCTCTTCCTTCGTCATACCCTGACCGGTGTCGCTCACGCTGAAAACAAGAGTAATGCTTTCATCATCTCCCGCGCCCTCCGGGTACACTGCGAACTTTACCGCGCCCTCCGCGGTATATTTGAAAGCGTTGGACAGGATATTGTTCAATATCTGCTTGACACGCAGTTCGTCGCCCTCCAGTGACGCCGGGATGTTCTCATCCGCGAAAAGCTCAAAATCGATCGGTTTGCCGGCTATTCGCATCATGTTGAGCTGCGCTGTGTCGTTTATCAGGCTTGCTGTATCGTATTTATCTATGTTGAGTTCCAGTTTACCGGCCTCTATCTTTGACAGGTCGAGGATGTCGTTGATTATCCCGAGCAGCAAATCGCCGGACGAGTATATTTTCTCGAAAGCTTCCTTCACACCCGGCTCCAGCGCTCCTCTTTGGAGCTGGATTTCGGTGATGCCTAATATCGCGTTCATCGGCGTGCGTATCTCGTGGCTCATGTTGCTCAGGAACGTGCTTTTTGCCTTATTGCTATGCTCCGCGACTTCTCTGGCAACGGTAAGGTCTGAATTGTCGATCATTGCGGAAAACATGCGCTGCATCATCATGATCATGGCAAACACAAAAACAGCCCCGAAGAAAAAAATGCAGGCTATCAGCAGCGCTTGCATATCCGGCGCGGCTCCTGACGAGAAACCGGCTATGCATATGATGTAGCCGACGAGAAAGAATGCCATCATAAGCAGGCAGACTGCGTAGATGCGCTCGCCGAAGAGTTTATCCGCTTTCATCCTCGACTTCAGGTTGGCCAATGCTTTGCAGTATCTGAAGATGCTGAGCAGCATGATCAACGCGCCCAGCGAGACAAGTGAAATACATAATACCCGCATATATAGCCTTCCCTTTCATATGGTGACCGTAATAGTGGCTTGCTGCTGCAAAGCAATTATACCACAGTGACACAGAAAACACAAAACGGCAGACGTTACCGCCTGCCGCTTCGCCTTTAGTCAGTTATGATCAGTTTTCTCACTCTACGCTAACCCCTGTCCCCTGATCCCTGATTGAGTTTGAAAAAATCAATACACTCAATACGCGTACATAAAGTACTTGTAGCCGAGAGGGGATGAGAAGAAGCCGTTGATGTTGTCCTTGATCATGAACGTATCGACATAGTAGTAGATCGGGGCGAGCATCCACTCATCGAAGATGATGTCTTCCATCTGGTGCATCAGCCTCATGAGAGGGGATGAGAAGAAGCCGTTGATGTTGTCCTTGATCATGAACGTATCGACATAGTAGTAGATCGGGGCGAGCATCCACTCATCGAAGATGATGTCTTCCATCTGGTGCATCAGCCTCATCCTGCCATTTGCCGCGCTTGAGCGCAGCTATGGAGCCGAGCGGCACGCCCACGACGATTGCTGAAAGGATGGCTATCCCGCCCAGCCTCGACGATACCTTGAAGCCTGTAAAAATGATGTCCGACACCTCGCGCCCGCGCTTTTTGATGCTGGGGCCGAAGTCGCCCTTCAGAGCGTCCCTGATCCATGTGAAATACTGCTGGAGGGGCGGCTTATCGAGCCCGTACTTCTTTTCGAGGGCGGCTGTCGTTGCGGCGGAAGGTGCTTTCTCCGAGAGGAAAGGGCCACCGGGAACAAGCTTCATCAGCGCGAAAGTTATCACGGAAATGAGGAAAATCGTCAATATTGCGTATACCAAACGTTTGATTATGTAACTTATCATGCCGTAAATACCCGCCCGTGAACAATAGTTAGACTGTATAATCTAAGGGTTCTACCATATTCCGCATGCCTATTCAATATGAATTTTTTTCTACAAAGACAGACGAAAAAATGCGATTTTTTTACAAACTCAGTATTTCATATTGTGTTTTCTTAAAAATTGCTATATAATACCTCACTGTGTACCCTAAAAAATTACAATAGCTATTACAATAAGCTACAAAAATGTGCCTTTCAGGCGGTATTTTGTAATTTTGTAATTATGAGTATTTGAGGGCTGTGTCATGATACCAAGGTATCATTTAGTGCAGTGATATTAAGAGGATAAAGATATGATACCAAGGTATCATTTAGTGCAGTGATATAAGAGGATAAAGACATGATACCTCGAAAGTATCTGGAAGATTATCAAATCGTAGAGCGGGTCGACGACAAGGGCCGCGTCAGGAAAGAAGCCGTGTACATAGCCGGCGACTATGTTTTCGCGCCGCCGGTGTCCCGCAAGGAGCGTTGGACAATCGTGGGGCTGTGCGCGCTTGCAGCGCTCACATTCATCGCTGCGCTCGTGCCCGCGACAATGGTCGCACGCACGACGTATGTTATGGTGCCATTCATTCTGACTCCGGTGCCGCTGTACCTTATGTCGACCATTGCGATAGCGCTCGTTCGCGCCGGTGAGAAAATGATCCGCTCCGACGCGGAGAGGATAACCCAGCGCTTATCGCCGTACACGCTGCTTGCGGCGGTGCTGCCGGCGGCGTCGCTCATAGCGCTGCTTGTGGCGTGCCTGAGGTCGCTCGAAAGCTTTCAGGCCGGTGACGCCGTCTTTTGCGTGATGGCTGCCGCTTGCACAGGCTCGTCCGCAGTCATTTTCAAAAAGTCCAGGAAGGTGAAGGCGGTCAAGCGGTAATCAGGGCTCAGGGCTCAGGGGTCAGGGTAGAGTGTAGAATTATTACATGCGGGGAGAAGTTCCGGCGTGATGATAATAAATGAATTTAAGGAGGATACACGAAAAAAATGAAAAAGAGATCCATGAAGCTATTGTGCCTGGTTGTAGCGCTTGCGATGGCGCTGACCTTCCTTGCGGCCTGCAAGGACGAACCGGCCGTCGAGTCACCGCCTACGACGAGCGCGTCTACGTCGCCCAGCCCGACAACGGAGAGCTCGGCGCCGCCAAGCTCGGAAAACGAACCGTCGCCGCCCCCTGCAGAGCCGCAGACCATCGTCGTCGGCTACAGCGCCTTCTCGCAGAAGTTCAGCCCGTTCTTCGGCAAGACGGCGTATGACATGGACGCGACAGATATGACGATGCTGTCGCTGATCATCAACGACCGCGCCGGTAATATCATCATGAATGGTATTGAAGGCGAGACGCTGGCGTATAACGGCGTCGACTATTATTACAACCATATCGCGGACATCAGCATCGACCAGAAAGCTGACGGAACAGTCGATTACAATCTAAAGCTGCGCGAAGACATCCTGTTTTCAGACGGTGAAAAATTTACTATCGACGACGTCATTTTTTCGATTTATGTCTATTGCGACCCGACATATGACGGTTCAACGACGTTTTACGCAATGCCTGTGACAGGGATGAACAACTTCCGCACAGGCGTTTCCGATGAAATCTACGAAAAATACCAAGAGATAGGACTTGGCATCATGGAAGCCGGCCCGGACAACACCGACTTCTCCAATTGGACCGAAGCGCAGCAAGACGCATTCTGGAATGTATATGTACATGAAGCGGGCATCAAGTTCGTCCAGGACATCGTCGACTACTGCACAGCCAGATACGGCGCGTATCTTGACTATGTCGGCGGCAACGACGTTGCCCTCGGCATGTTCGCCTGGGGCTTCGGCGAGCCCGAAGAGGACGAGGATGAAGAGCCCACGGGCATGTTCATCACAGAAGCAGGCGTCGAATACGACATGGAAGCAGGAGAGTTCCCCACGATCGAAGATTATTGGAACGAGATGATAGACGCCTATGGTTACGACTTCTCGGACGACGGCATCAACTTGGAGATTTCTCCCGACGCCGCCGTGGACATTGCAGACGACATCATCAACAGGTTCATCTCCGGCGAAGGCCCGAAGGATCCGGCAGCAGGCGGCGAGATCATGAACATTGCCGGGCTCAAGAGGACCGGCGACTATAGCATGACCATCACCACTGATAGGTTCGACGCCACGAGCATCTACGATTTCGGCATCCGCATCGCTCCGCTGCACTATTACGGCGATAGGAGCCAGTACGACTACAACGCCAACAAGTTCGGCTTCCCGAAGGGCAACCTTGATATCATCAGGACCAAGACGACCACTCCGATGGGCGCCGGACCGTACAAGTTCATTTCCTTTGAAAACGGCGTTATTTCCTATGAAGCAAACGAGAATTACTTCAAAGGCGAGCCGAAAGTCAAGTACATGCGTTTCCGCGAAGTCAACGACGCAGACAAGCTCGCGGGCCTTGTGGCCGGCACCATAGATATTACAGACCCCAGCTTCTCCGACGAGACTGTCGGCAATATCAAGAGCTATAACTCAAACGGCGAGATCACAGGCGACGCTATCGTGACAAGCACGGTGGATAACCTCGGCTACGGATACATCGGCATTGCCGCGCATACTGTCAATGTCGGCGGCGTATGGGACAGCAAGGAGTCAAAGGCTCTGCGCGCAGGGCTGGCCACGATATTTGCCGTCTATCGCAGCACGGTCGTCAACTCATACTACGGAGACCGCGCCAGCGTGATCCAGTATCCCATTTCGAACACTTCCTGGGCGGCCCCGCGGCCGAATGACGCGGGCTACAAACAGGCGTACTCCACAGATGTGATCGGCGCGCCCATATACACAGACGCCATGTCAGAAGCGCAAAGGTACGACGCCGCGCTGCAAGCTTGCGTCGGATATCTGCAGGCTGCAGGCTATACATGGGATGGCAGCAAGTTTACCGCTGCGCCTGCCGGGGCCTCGCTTGTGTACGAAGTGATCATTCCGGCCGACGGCGCGGGCGACCACCCCGCATACGGCATCCTCACCGCTGCCAAAGAAGCGTTTGCTTCGATAGGCATTACGCTTGAGATCAACGACCCCGTGAACGCCAACGTTCTATGGGATTCGCTCGAAGGAGGCACCCAGGAGCTTTGGTGCGCGGCTTGGGGCGCAACCATCGACCCCGATATGTACCAGGTCTATCACAGCTCCAACTATGTTGGCCAGGGCGGAACAGATTCGAACCACTACCATATAGCGGATGACGAGCTCGACAATCTCATTATGGAAGCGCGCACCAGCGCGGACCAGAGCTTCCGCAAGGCGACTTACAAGCGCTGCCTCGAGATCATCATGGACTGGGCAGTCGAAATCCCGAACTATCAGCGCCAGAATGCAGTCATCTTCTCGCCTGACCGCGTGAAGATGGAGACAGTCACTCCTGCCATCACCACATTCTGGGGATGGATGAACGACATTGAGCTGATCGAGGCTGCGTAGAGAGATGCAACGAGGGGCATGGGTTTTTACCCATGCCCCTACATCGCATGGGTTCGTTCGCCCGTGCGCCGCGTTGCGCTTTCCTAATCTTTTATAGGACATGAGGTCGGCGATATGGGTGAGTTCATATTAAAGAGATTATTTCTATGCGTGCTTATACTTTTTTTCGTAATGTTTGCTGTCTACACTATAATGTACAGTCTGCCCATCAACTACGTAGAGACCACGGCACGAGAGCTCGCCAGCAGACCGGGCAGCATGAAATCGGCCCAACAGTGGATCGCAGAGCTGAATGTTAAGTACGGTTTCGACAAGGGCCTGGTGGGCGGTTTTTTCACATGGCTGAAATCAGCGGTCCAGGGGGATTTCGGCGATAGCTGGCATTGGACCGTGCCTGTCGCGCAAAAGTTCAAGGACGTGATATGGTACAGTTTTTTCCTGGCGCTCATAGCGTTCATACTGGAGCTGATAATTGCGATCCCGCTGGGGATCACGGCTGCCAGAAAGCAATACAGCATCACAGACTATTCGGTGACGGTCATCGCGCTTATCGGAATATCTCTGCCTACATTTTTTGCGGCGACTCTCTTAAAACTAGTGTTCGCCGTCAAACTGCAATGGTTCGATATCAGCGGCATGGAGGGCAGGAACGTCCTTATGCTGTCCGATTTCGGCAGATTCCTCGACTTGTGCAAGCATTTAGTGCTGCCTGCGGCAACGCTGACGATAGTGAGCATCGGTGCGCTAATGCGGTATACGCGCACAAACATGCTGGAAGTCCTGAACTCTGACTATATACGCACCGCGAGGGCGAAGGGGTTGCCGGAACGCAGCGTTATCAACCATCATGCGTTCAGAAACACGCTGATTCCGCTTATAACTATTCTCGGAGGATCGCTCCCCGGGCTCTTTGCCGGGGCGCTTATCACCGAGACTTTGTTTTCTATACGGGGTCTCGGATATACGTCATATCATTCAATTGTGACCGGTGATATACCTTACACAATGTTCTATCTGACATTCCTGTCGATCCTGACGCTGCTGGGCAACCTCATAGCGGACATTCTGTATGCGGTCGTAGACCCGAGAGTGAGGGTGCATTAGCGCGCCTTTGGCGCGCAGGGGTCAGGGGTCAGGGGTTAGGAGTTAGTGAGGACGAGTGTCAGGGGTCATACGAGTGGCTAGTGGCTAGGGGTCAGGGTTTGATATTAGAATGAAAAAGGTAACTCTATAATGAAGACAACTGCGAATGCGAACGGATTGTATGAAGCGCTGAAGGTCAAGGCGGCTGAGGAGTTTGCTGAGAGGCGCGATACGGATGAGGCGGGCGAATCGATACTCTCTCTTGACGACACGGAGAGGGTTAAGGTGCTGTCTCCGGGAAGGCTCGTCGTAAAGCGATTTTTCCGCAATAAGCTTGCCATGGTCGGGCTTTTTATATTGATAGTAATGTTCTTGTTCACGTTTGCCGGGCCGCTGTTTTACCCGTACTCGCAAACAGAGCTGTTCTATAAATTCGATTACCTTAACACAGACTATGCAAGCGCAATAGAAAGGACAGAATACATCCCGTTTGCAGTACCCGGCGCCCCGGTACTGCCGGCGACGGTCGCAAACCGCTTCAACTCATATATTATTGAAATGGAAGCGCAGGAAACGGAAGAGATCACGGTCACAGGCGCCGACGATACCGAATATATAGTAAGCAAGATAGGAGACCGCGTCTACACAATGTCGACGATGGCGATGACTCCTGTCGGCGTCTACAGCGCAAGCGCGCAAGTAGCCAAGTATGACAGACTCATCAAGACGTTTGAGTGGACGGCCGGGAGCATGGCAGACGATTTCAAAGAGATCGCGCTTGCGTGCATCGCAGACGGCACAAGCGAGTTTGAATACCAGGGCGTCGCGTATTCCGTTACTTCTGCGAGGAACAGCTATACGGTCACCCGCGTGGATCCTGAGTTTTCCGGCGCGCTGCCTGGCGAGGGTTTTATGGACGCCATAGCGCAAAACATAGAGGCAGGCGAGTCTGAGCTCGAGTTTGACGGCCGCCGTTTCAGCATCGCAAATAGCGGAGGCGGCGCGTTCAGCATTTTCGAAGAGGGCGAAGTCAGCGTCGCGATCATAGGCTCTACATATGTCTTTAACGCATACGATGTAGCTGTCGACTTCGCGGACGAGTTCAGGATAAACGCGTTGTTCGCGTTATATGGCAGCGGGGAGTTCATCGCAGGCGGGGATGCGTACACAATTGCGGAAACCGCGGGCGTTATAACCATTTCCGACGCTGCGGGAACTGAAGTCGGAGCGCTTAGCACTTTTTCCATCAGAAGGTACTCAGGCCAGGATACCTTGTCAATGGACTTCAAAGAAGCGGCTAAAAACGTGATTTTGGATATGGAAAGCGAAAACGTGCTTGAGACGACTTTCATTTTCGGAGTGCACGAAATCGACAATGAGGGCAATTTCGTATACCTGGAAAACGGTGAGCCGTATTTCGTGGATTCCGAGATAACTGTGAGCCGCAAGCATACAGGTGAATATGTAATGACGGTCGACCAGATAAGGTATCTGATCGATATTTATGCAGACCCTTCCTCAGACCATGTTTTCGGAACAGACGGCGACGGCATGGACATTCTCGCCCGCATGATGTACGGCGGGCGTATTTCACTGATGGTCGGGTTTGTAGTTGTTTTTCTGGAGATAATCATCGGCGTGATAATGGGCGGTATTTCCGGCTTTTTCAGCGGGTGGGTAGATACTTTGATCATGCGTATCGCGGACGTCTTCTACTGTATCCCGTCACTGCCGATACTCATAGTGTTCGGCGCGCTGTTCGACAAACTAAAAATGGATCACTACAGGCGTTTGATATGGATGATGGCGATACTTGGTTTATTGGGATGGGCCGCTGTCGCCAGGCTCGTAAGGGGCCAGATATTATCGCTGCGCGAACAGGAGTTCATGGTCGCGCAAGAGGCCACCGGCATGAAAGCTCGCCGGCGTATATTCCGCCATCTCGTGCCAAACGTGATGCCGCAGCTCATAGTCACGGCGACGATGGGCGTCGGCTCTATCATCATTACCGAATCCACTTTGTCCTTCCTCGGCCTGGGCGTCAAGCACCCTCTGGCGACGTGGGGAACCATGATAAACGCAATCACGAGCAACTCCGAAAATATGATCAAGTACACATACATATGGATCCCTGTAGGCCTGCTGATATGCCTGACGGTCATAGCTTTCAACTTCGTCGGCGACGGCCTGCGTGATGCGTTTGATCCAAAAATGCGCAGATAATCGTTTACGATTATCTTTGCATTTTTAGGGGTTAGGGATTAGGAGTTAGGGCTCAGGGGTTAGGGCTCAGGGGTTAGGAGCAGCGCGCCATAGGCGCGTAGGATTTAGTATGAATTAATTCCTAAAAAACAGCAATAGAAAGTGATAAACTATGGCTAAAAAGAAAAACAAATACATTACCGGGAGCGAGTCTGCGCAGATATCGCGGTTTAACCGGAAGGTCATGCGAAGGCTTGAGCGGGCGCGGAATGCGAGCGGGGCAAACCCCTCCGGATACACAACTAAAATGCGCGACGAGAACAACGTCGTAGAAATAGATAACGCTTGTTCGTTCTTCTTTTCCGACGTCGGAACTATAAGAGCTGTGGACGGGGTGAGCTTCGACGTTCCCAAGCGCACAGTCGTCGGGATCGTCGGCGAGTCAGGCTGCGGAAAAAGCGTCATGAGCCTCTCGCTTATGCAATTGCTGCAGCGCCCGCAGGGGCAGACAGTCGGCGGCGAGATACGCTTCAACATGGGTGACGGCACAGCGTACAACCTTGTGAATACCCCTTCAAAAGAAATGATGAAACTGCGCGGCAACAAAGTATCTATGATTTTCCAGGAGCCGATGACCAGCCTTAACCCGGTATTCCGCTGCGGAATGCAAATAGACGAAGTCATTGAGCTGCATAACCCTAAAATGAATGCGGAGGAAATAAAGGCCCGCACTGTAGAGATGCTCGAAATAGTGGGCATAGCGGACGCCGCAAAAACATACTTCATGTACCCGCATGAGCTCTCGGGCGGAATGCGCCAGCGCGTCATGATAGCGATGGCGCTCTCATGCAACCCGGAGCTGATCATCGCGGACGAGCCGACTACTGCGCTGGACGTCACTATCCAGGCGCAGATCCTTGACCTGCTGATGGAACTGAAAGACAAAGTCAACAGTTCGATAATGCTCATCACACACGACCTGGGCGTTATTGCAAGCATGGCTGACTATGTCGTGGTGATGTACGCGGGGCGCGTCGTCGAAAAAGGTTCGACAAGCGAGGTGTTCCACAACCCCACGCACCCGTACACGATTGGACTTATGAAATCCAAGCCGAGAGTCGGCATGAAAGTAGACAACCTGTACAACATCCCCGGCAACGTGCCGAACCCGGTGAATATGCCGGACTACTGCTACTTCCGCGACAGATGCGAAATGCATTGCGACAAATGCTCAGGTGAATATCCGCCTGAGTATCGCATAAGCGACTCGCACATCGTATCATGCTGGCGCTGCGACGGCGAAGGCCAGATGCTGGGCTACCCGGTGTCGGTCGATGTTGAGAACCTCGCTTCGCGAGGTGGCTAGTGGCTAGTGTCTAGTAGCTAGTGGTCATGGGAATTACAAATAATCAGTGTTTTAAAGAGTAATAATGCAGGTGGATAAATGAGTAATGATGTTAGTGCGAATCAGAGCGAATACCTCATCGAAGTGAACGACTTGAAGAAGTGGTTCCCTATCAAGTCGAGTTTTTTTAAGCGCACTGTGGAGAACGTCAGGGCGGTCGACGGAATATCGGTCAAAATCAAACGCGGCGCGACGATGGGCCTCGTCGGCGAGTCGGGCTGCGGTAAATCTACAGCAGGACGCACGATGCTCAGATTGCTTGAACGAACGGCCGGGGAAGTCATATTCGACGGGCAGGACATCTTCGAGCTCACGAGGGAGGAACTGCGGCAGCTTCGCCCGCGGATGCAGATAGTGTTCCAGGATCCGTACTCCAGCCTGTCGCCGCGCATTCCCGTCGGAGAGATCGTCGGCGAGGCTGTGCGCGAACACAGCATCGTTCCGGCTAGCGACTATGAAGACTACATTTCACTCATTATGAAGGCCTGCGGCTTGCAGGAATACCACAAAGACCGTTACCCGCATGAGTTCTCAGGCGGCCAGAGGCAGAGGATATGTATAGCCCGCGCGCTGGCGCTCAACCCTGACTTCATAGTATGCGACGAACCAGTCTCCGCGCTGGATGTTTCGATTCAGGCGCAGATAATCAACCTGCTCAAGCAGCTCCAGCAGGACTTCGGGCTCACATATTTATTCATTTCGCACGACCTCTCGGTCGTGGAACATATATCAGATACGGTTGGCGTCATGTACCTCGGCTCGCTTGTTGAAATGGCGGATACTGAAAGCCTCTTCAGCAACCCGATGAACCCGTATACAAAGGCGCTGCTCTCGGCTATTCCGGTGCCGGACCCCGACGTAAAAATGAGCCGCATCGTGCTCGAAGGCAACTTGCCATCGCCGTCAAACCCGCCGAAAGGCTGCAAATTCCACACACGCTGCAAAAGCAAAATGGACCGCTGCAGCGTGGACGTTCCTGAACTCGCCGAGCGCGCGCCGGGCCATTTCTGCGCATGCCATTTGTATGGTTGATTCAGCGTTCACTTAGGTGTTAGGGAACAGGGGCTAGTATGAAAAAACGTGTTGATGAACAGGATGACGGGCGGGTCATTGCGCCGATGAATGTTGACGGGATGCCGTGGTACAGTCCGCAGCGGCAGGGCCGCGAGGCCTCCGGCGAAGCAGGCGAAACAGGGGTTGCCGGCGCAGCCGGAAGCGCAGCCGGAAGCGCAGGAGCAAGCTTTCCCGAAAAACTGACATTCCGGGAGAATCTGGCGTTCGCGTTCGGAGTGATAAAAGCTGTGCTGCTCATAGCTGTCATTTTCATTGGAGCGCTGCTCGCGTTCATACTCTTTTGTACTAACGTCTGGCTGAAGTAGCGCGTCTGGCTGAAGTATCACACCTGAAAAAAGCATATTCCCCAAAATGGGGAATATGCTAAAAATATATCACGAGTGCAGAAAAATGAGGCTGGCTCCCGTTTTGGAAGCCAGCCTCAACTTGTTCACCCTATTGCCAGTGGTCTTTGTTGTTGTGGTTGTTGTGGGGGTCGTGGCGGCTCTCCTGCTTTGGAACCTCGTGCGGCGCTGACTCGAAGTCGGCGTCGTCTGCTGCGCTGGCTTTCAAGTCCTCGATCTCGGCTCTTTTCGCTTCGATGCTCGCCATCGCGTTGGTAATGTCTTCACAGCTCTGCTTATGCAACTCTTCCGGGTCGTCCTTGCGCTGCTCGTAGTAAGCCTTGCCTATCTCCGCGTAGCGGCGTCTGATAAGGGCTTTCTCACGTGCGATCTCAGTATTCAGGATCGCCCGCCTTGCAACGACTTTCGCTTTTTCCTCCGCGACTTTATACGCTTCCACCGACACATCGGCGATGGTACCCAGCGCGTCTTTCGCAATTTTCTTCAGATCGTCTAAATTTGCCATTTGATAGTCCCTCCGTTCATAAATAATGTAGAATTCAGAATAAAAATGCAGAATTCAAATTTTACTTACTCGTCTTTCTTGGCGTCATCGCTGTCAGTTGCATCATCGCTGTCAGTTGCGTCATTGCTGTCAGTTGCATCTTCACTGTCTGATGCATCTTCGCCCTTTTCTTCGCCTGCGCCGTCATCGTCATCCCCGGCAGATTCACCGGCGGCGGCCTCTGCAGGAAGCTCATCGACAGGCGAGAGGAACGGGCGCTTGTGGTTTACGACCATGATCACGATTGCGGCGAGGAAAGACAGAGCCGCAAGAAGCTGCGACGCGCGGATATTGGTGCCGCCAATATACAGGCTGTCTGTCCTCAGACCCTCGATCATGAACCTTCCAAGGCCGTACCATGCCACGTAGAACATGAAATACTGCCCGTAGTATTTGCGAGGCAATTTTTTGGATATGATGTGCAGGATCACAAAGCCTGCAATGTTCCATAGGGATTCGTAGAGGAAAGTCGGATGGACGTAGATCGTGCCCGAAGCAGTGGATAAACCCATGCGCCACGGCAGAGTCGTCTCTGTGCCAAAAGCCTCGCGGTTGACAAAATTGCCCCAGCGGCCCAGCGCTTGCCCCAAAAACAACCCGAAGCCTGCTGCATCCACCAGTTTTCCGTATTTGATCTTTTTTATGCGTCCGTATATCAGGAAAGCTATCGCCCCGCCGATGACGCCTCCGTAGACTGCCAGCCCGCCCTCGCGAAGCTTGAATATGTTCAGCCAGTTACCCGGGCCGAAATAGTATGAGGCGTTGAACACTGCATAGTACAGCCTGGCGCCGGCGATCCCGAACGGAACGGCCATGATGACAAGGTCGAGCACGTTATCTCCGCTCAGGTCCAGCGCGTCGTGGCGCTTGTACAGATAGACCGCCGCAAGTATGAAACCGGCGGTAATAAACAGTCCGTATACGTAGATGTTCAGGCCGAACACGGAGATATACGTAGGAACGTCAAGTGTGTATGCCTGGTCATAAAGCGGGAACGATATCAATGCAGAATCCATATGATTTTCTACTCCTTCGGAACAATAATTGATAGCGCCATATTTTCCGGGGAGAGGCTCTCGCGGTAGAATGCCGTCATGTCGTCAAGTGTCATCGACGCGAGCAAGTCTGTCGCCTCAAATGCGTCGTAGCCGTGGAAATACCCGCTGACGATGCTGCCGCAAATCGCGTCAAACGAGTTGAGCATGCGGATGTGGCTGCCGAGCGCGGCCTTTTTTATACGCCCGAACAAGTCGGCGTCCGGCCCGTCTTTGGACAGTTTTGTTATTTCCTTCTTGATTTCTTCAAAAACACGCTCCGGAGCATTGCTTTCGCCTCCGAACACCGAATATGCCGTACCGGCGGCGGACTCGAAGGAGGCGGAGAAATCCGAGCTGATAAGCCCTTCGCTGTATAGTTTTATGTAAAGCGGCGATGAATGCCCCGCGAGTATATCGAGCGCCATAGCGCTGATAAGCTCGGCCCGCAAAGACTCCCGCCCGCGCGCGACAGGCTTCGTCTTGCATCCTGTAAGGAAAATGGGCTGGCTGACTTCCATTGCCGCTGAGAAATCCATGGTTTCGGGTATCATTGACTCTTCCTCGCCGTAATCGCGTTCGGGGAGTTCCCCCGGCTCTTTGGGAAGAATATTCCCCGCGAGCTCAAACACCATAACCGGGTCAATATCGCCGGCGACGCATAGCGCCATATTTGATGGGTTGTAAAAAACCTTGTGGCAATCATACAGGGTGTCGGCAGTTATTTGCGCGATGCTCTCGACAGTTCCCGCTACGGGGTCGCGCTGTGGGTTGTGTTTAAACAGCGCTCTGAGCAGCCCGTAGTACAGGCAAAAGTCGGGGTTGTCCTCGACCATGCGTATCTCCTGGGCGATTATGCCTTGCTCCTTTTCCACGCTTTCAGGCGTGAAATACGGGACTGATACGAAACTGAGCAGCGTCTCAAGATTTTCGCGGAACTTCTCCACGCTCATGAAGTGGTAGGCTGTGATATCCGTTGAAGTATATGCGTTCGGTGAAGCGCCGTTTTCGGAAAGAATCGTCAGCGCGTTGCCGTCTTCAGTGTCAAACATTTTGTGCTCAAGGAAATGCGCGACGCCTTTCGGCGTATCCTTCCACTGCCCGCCGAGCCTGAAACGCCTGTCGGCCCCGCCGTAGTCAGTCGCAAAAAACGCATAACTTTTGTGGAACCCGCGTTTCGGCACGACAAACACAGGCATCCCGTTGGGCAGCTTCCCGGCATAAAGCTGTTCGCTTATTGTGCGATATTCTTTTAAAGCCATACCGCCTGCAGGACCAAAATCAAACATACCAAACCCTCAATACTTCTTTATTAGCCCTAAACTAGCCCCTTCATCGTATAAACTGAATCTAAAGTAATATCCGAAGCTGCCGACACTACATCGTCCTTCGTCACTGCTTCTATCTTCCCGCACAGGTGGTCGGGGTCTATATACACCGCCGCGATTGAGCTGTCAAAATAGAGGTCCTCGAGCCCGGATGGCCTGTCCATCGCCGATTTTACAGCGGTGACGACGGAGCGTTTCGCGGATTGCAGCTCTGTATCGGTGACGTCGCCTTTTTTGACGTTTTCGAGCTGCGCAACGATCTCGTCGCGGGCTTTGTCGAAGTTGGCGAAGTCTACTCCGGAAGTGACAAGCATTATGCCCTTGTGCTTGTCGACCATCGAGCTGGCATAGTAGCACAGCGACAGTTTCTCGCGGACATTGAGGAACAGCTTTGACGACACGCTGCCGCCGTATATCGCGTTGAAAACAGCCAGAACCGGGTAATCCGGGTTCTCCATCGTTTTCCCGAGCCTGAAGCCGATGGTCAGCTTGCCCTGCGTGACGTCGAGCGAGTCAGAAAAATAACGCGGCGAGCCTCCGCGCGGCGCGAATATGACTTCAGTTGACGGAACGCCTGCGCTGCTGCGGCCAGCAGCCCCATGTTCTGAATCATTGTGCACTGCAGCTCCTTGCGCCGGGAGCCACAGCCCTTCGAGCGAAGCTCGCAACGCTGCTTCGACGCGCTCCGGCTCCGCACAGCCGCAATAAAATATCTTGACGAGCGAGCCGCCGGTTATTTTTCTGTAGTGCGCGGTGAGCGACTCCGGCGTGATGGAAACGGCCTCGGCCTCCGAGCCGAGCCTGTTTACGCCGTACGCCTCGCCGGCGCACATCTCTTCAAGCAGCCTATCCACCGCGTAGCCGCGCTTGTCGTTTATTGCTGCCTTGATATCGTCGATAAGATTCTTCTTCTCGCTGTCAATATAGTCGCTCCGCAGGCAGCCGCCGCGCATATCGGGAGAAAGAAGTATCCCGCCCGCGAGTGAAATGACTCCCTCCAAAATATTATCCGCGCCGGGGATGTAGCGGTCGTCTGGGAAATCGGCATAAAGGCCCATGCAGTGCAGTTCGCCTTTTTTCCGGACGATCGGCTCGGCGTAGGCGCCGTACATATCATCCAGAGCAGCCGAGATGCGCTCCATATCCGGGAACTCCTCCGACCCCCGCCGGAGGACGCGCGGGAACAGCGCGCTGTGCGATGCGGTGGCACGGTCGAGGCCTGTCACTATATTGATGGACATGCAGCCGGTCTTGAACTTGTCCGATTTAACGCATGTCAGGGCCACGCCCGGGGCAATATCGACGGAATATATAGTAGACAATTACACCAACTCGCTTTTCTCTTTACAATCTGCGTCTTTGTTCTGCGCCAGTTATGTTCTGCGTCAGTTATGTTCTGCTTCAGTTATGACCTGCGCCATTGTACCATGTATTCTCATGAATTGAAATTAAAAAATTGTTAAATTTACGTTTACATCTCAACAAAAATTGTGTACAATCATTCAGTGTTTGCGTATGGGATGATAATGAAAAAGGAATCTGATTGGAGAATCTGTGATGGCAAGAAGGCTCAGGGGCGTGCGCGTACCGCACCTGAAAAACACATCCGGGTATGAGCGGCAGACAATGCCGGTACCAGCGCGGGTACGCATACCTATGTCTATGCATTTGGGCGCGCCCGCAAAACCAGTCGTGAACGCCGGCGATGACGTGAAAGTCGGCCAGATCATCGGCGAAGCAGAAGGATTCGTATCCTCGCCCGTCCACGCGAGCGTGTCCGGCAAAGTCGTCAGCATTAATGATTTCGACGAGGTCACGGGGCTAAAGGCAGCCTCGGTAACGATAGAGTCCGACGGCGCGCAAACCCTCTATGAAGGGCTCGCCGCGCCTGAAATAACTAACAGACAGGAGTTCATCGACGCCGTGCGTAACAGCGGCGCGGTAGGGCTTGGCGGCGCGGGCTTCCCGACAGCAGTGAAGCTTGCTATAAAGGACGAAGCGCAGCTCGACTATATAATAATCAACGGTACAGAATGCGAGCCATATATCACCTCAGATACCAGGACGATGATTGAAGACGCAGACCTCATCAGACAAGGCGTCGGCCTGCTGTCTGAGTTTTATGATGTAAAAAGTATAATTATCAGCGCGGAGGCGAACAACCGCGCATCGATCGCAAAAATGAACGAACTGGCTGCGTCGAAACCGGGAGTCACGGTGAAAGTGCTGCCCGCGAAATACCCCCAGGGCGGTGAAAAAGTGCTTATCCACAATGCGACCGGGCGCACAGTGCCGGAGGGAGGCCTTCCGCTCGACGTGGGCGTCATAGTCCTTAACTGCACTACTTTGGCGGCGATCGCGCGGTATGCCAGCACCGGGACGCCGCTTGTGTCGAAATGCGTGACAGTAGACGGTTCGGCGGTCAGGGAGCCGAAGAATGTTGTCGCGCCTATCGGTACGCCTATCCGCGATTTGTTCGATTTCTGCGGCGGGCTGCGCGACGACGTCGGAAAAGTGCTGATGGGCGGGCCAATGATGGGCATTGCGATTCCGGGCGTCGATATGCCCGTGCTGAAGAATACGAATGCCGTGCTCGCGTTCCGTGAGAAGGACGCAATGCTTCCGGCGGAGACAGCGTGCATCAGATGCGGGCGCTGCGCGTACAATTGTCCTATGAGGCTCATGGCCTCCGAGCTCGAGCGCGCATACCTGCTCGGAAAGCCGGAAATGCTGGAGCTTTACAAAGTGAACCTTTGCATGGAATGCGGCTGCTGCGCGTACAACTGCCCCGCAAGGCGCCCCCTCGTGCAGTCGATAAAAATGGGGAAGATAATGTTGAGGGAAGCAGGGGCAAGGAGTTAGGGGTTCTAATGAGAATACAGCGAAGAAATAGAGGTATGTAAATACGCATGGAAAACAGTAAGGAAAACCTATTAGTTACGGTGTCGCCGCACATACGGGGGAAAACTTCGACAAACCGTATTATGCTGGATGTGCTCATTGCGCTTGTTCCGGCGTTTATCGCTTCGATAGCCATATTCGGGGCGCGGTCGGTGTTGGTGACATGCGTTTGCGTTGCGACGTGCATGTTGTGCGAATGGGGCTATGAGAAAGCTCTGAAGAAGCCGGTCACTGTCAGGGATCTATCCGCCTGCATAACCGGAGTGCTTCTCGCGTTCAACCTGCCTGTGACTATCCCATTGTGGGAGGCAGTGTTCGGCAGCGCCGTCGCGATCATCCTCGTCAAGCAATTGTTCGGCGGGCTGGGTAAGAACTTTGCAAACCCAGCTATTACAGCGCGAATAATTATGTTTCTGGCTTTTTCGACAGCAATGACTTCATGGAACACGGTCGATGGCGTTACAGGCGCGACGCCGCTTGCCCTGATCGCAAAATCCGACATTGCTGCGCTGCCGGGCATGTTCGACATGTTCTTTGGCCTGCACGGAGGCGCGCTCGGCGAGACTTGCACTGTCGCGCTGCTGCTCGGCGGGGCATATCTGCTCATTCGGGGTGTTATTACATGGCATGCGCCTGTTTCATTTATCGCCGCGACCTTTGCGTTTACAGCACTCGTCGGGCATGACGCCGTATATAGCATACTTTCCGGTTCGCTGATACTCGGCGCGTTTTTTATGGCGACGGACTACGTGACAACGCCCATGACAGCTGCGGGCAGGCTGGTTTTCGGCATAGGCGCGGGGCTGCTGACAGGTTTGTTCCGCATCTACGGTAGCTACCCCGAGGGCGTGTCGTTTGCCATATTGCTGATGAACATCCTGACGCCGTATATAAACCGGCTCACCATGAGCCGGCCGGTCGGCAGTACTAGGTAACAGGGGTTAGGGGTCAGGGGGCAGTGAGAAGCGAGAAATGAGAAGTGAGGAATGAGGCGTGAAAGAAGATTTTATTAAGCCGATAGTGGTGCTGACGCTTATATGCCTTATTGTGTCGGGAGCGCTGGCGTTTACAAACAGCGTTACGGAGCCGGTGATTGCGGATGCTGCCGCGGTTAGGACAGAGGCGGCGATGTTTGAAATCATGCCGGATGCCAAAGAGTTTGAGCTGATAACATTCGACGAGCAGCCTGAGACCGTAAAAGAAATATACAGGGCAACAGGCAGCGACGGAACCTATACCGGTTTCATAATCGTATTAAGTACAGACGGATTTGGCGGGGATATCCGGATAATGTTCGGTATCAGCGTCGGTATGAAGATCATTCAGGTCAAAACACTGGAGCATAATGAAACAAAAGGCATGGGGTCTAAAATCACCGAGCAAGAGTTTGAGAGCCAGTTTACAAACGTGACCCGCGACCTCGAAGGCGTGGACATAATTACTGGCGCGACGGTGTCTTCAAGCGCCTACATAAAGGCAGTGAAGGATGCGCTTGCGCTGTTTGTGGACGTGCCTGCACTTGATTAGGGGCAGCGCGTTAAAGCGCGAAGGAACTAGGAAATAGGATTTAGTAATGAATAAACTATCAAACGTATTAAAGGGAATAATCAAAGAAAATCCGGTGCTTGTGCTTGTGCTGGGGACATGCCCGACGCTTGCGGTGTCTACACAGGCGTCGAACGCGATAGGGATGGGCATAGCGGCGACAGTCGTCTTGCTTGGGTCCAATGTATTCATATCGCTGCTGCGCAACACGATACCGGATAAGGTACGCATACCGTGCTATATTGTCCTTATCGCCGGATTCGTGACGCTGGTGCAGATGGTGGTGGAAGCGTACGCATACACGCTGTATCAAGCGCTGGGCATATACCTACCGCTCATAGTCGTCAATTGCATCATACTCGGGCGCGCTGAAATGTACGCCAACAGGAACACCGTGCTCGATTCGGCGCTGGACGCGATAGGCATGGGCGCGGGCTTTACGCTGACGCTGCTCGTAATGGCGTCGATTCGGGAAATCTTCGGCAACGGCACATGGTTCGGCATGGCGCTCCCGTGGCTCAAAGACAACAATATAACGGTGCTGACAATGGCGCCGGGCGGGTTCGTGGTGTTCGGCTGCCTGATTGCGCTTGTGAACAAGATTTCGAAAGGCAAGGCGATCGTAAAAACCGAAGCCAACTGCGAAGGCTGCCCCTCCGCCGCCGCTTGCGGTAAATTAGGGGTTAGGGGTTAGGAGTTAGGGGTTAGTGAGCCCCCTTCCAAGGAAGGGGGTGGCGCAGAGCGACGGGGGTTGCAGTGGTTAGTAGCTGTTTTTAGTGAGGAGACTTAGTTAATGGATTTTAGAGCTCTAGTCGTTATATTAATGGGCGCGGCGTTGGTCAACAACTATGTGCTGCGCCAGTTTTTGGGGATATGCCCGTTCCTTGGCGTATCGAAAGACCTGAAAAACGCGACAGGCATGAGCATCGCCGTAATATTCGTCATGCTGATGGCGACTGCTGTCACATGGCCTATCCAGATGTACCTGCTGGACAGAAACGGTCTCGGCTTTTTGCAGACCATTGTATTCATCCTGATAATAGCAGCGCTAGTGCAGCTCGTTGAGACAGTGTTAAAAAAGTATATCCGCGTGCTGTACAACGCATTGGGTGTGTACCTCCCGCTGATAACGACAAACTGCGCCGTGCTCGGCGTGACCATTGCGAACATAGGCAAAAGCTACACTTTTGCGGAATCTATGATGAATGCGCTGGGTTCGGGGCTCGGGTTTTTCCTCGCGATGGTGATATTCTCCGGCGTCCGCGGCGAGCTGGAGTCTGCAGATCCGCCCGAATCCTTCGCCGGTTTGCCGATAACCCTGATATCCGCCGCGATACTTTCGCTCTCCTTCTTCGGCTTCACAGGCGTTATTGAGAATTTATTCGGATAATCAGGGGTCAGGGGCAACGCGCCAGCGGCGCGTAGGAACTAGGAACTAGGATTTAGGAGCTAGTGAGGACGGGGGATACGGTGAAGTGGCTAGTGGCTAGTGGCTAGTGAGAAGTGAGGAAAGAGAAAAGAGAAAAGAGAGAGAAGAAATCCTTCGTCTCTGTCGGAGACCGGAGGGGGTGTCGCGTAGCGACGGGGGTTGAGACGATGAAATCTGGTAAAGAACCGGCGGTTGACGGGCGGGCTTGGGTCGAGGTCGACCTTGACGCTATCGCCCATAATGCGCGGCAGCTTCGCGCGGCGCTTCCGGACGGATGCGAAATGATGGCGGTCGTTAAAGCGCAGGCATACGGCCATGGCGCGGCGGCGGTCTCGGCGCGGCTGCAGAGCGAAGGCGCAGCGGCGTTCGCTGTCGCCTCGCTGGGAGAGGCTATCGAGCTGCGCGAGGCCGGGATCGGCGGTGAAATACTGGTTATGGGCTACACGCACCCGCCGGACTCGAAGCTGCTGCACGACCACCGGCTTACGCAACTGGCAGTGGACGCCGCATACGCAAAAGCGCTCGACGCGCAAGGGCATAAGCTGAACGTGCACATCGCTGTGGACACCGGCATGCACAGGCTGGGCGTCGAGCATACTGAGCTGGCGGAAATAGAGAGCATCTATTCTTGCGGGAATCTGACTGTTACGGGCGTCGCATCGCATTTTGCATCGTCTGACAGCCTCGAAAACGAAGATACGGAGTTTACAAAAACGCAAACGGAAAGGTTCATAAGCGTCATTGCCGCGCTGGAAAGCAAGGGATACGATACCGGCAAGCGCCACATACAAGCCAGTTATGGGATCCTCAACTATCCCCAACTCCGATACGGCTACGCAAGAGCCGGCATTGCTCTGTACGGCGTAAAAAGCAGCAACGCTCCCGTTAAAACCGGGCTTGATCTCAAGCCGGCCCTTGCCATACGGGCCAGGATAGCGGAAGTGCGGCAGATAGCTGCCGGAGAAAGCGTGAGCTACGGCAGGACATTCATAACGCAAAAACCCTTGACGCTGGCAACCGTGTGCATAGGGTACGCAGACGGCATTCCAAGGCACTTGTCAGGCAATGGCGGCGTATGCCTCATACACGGGCAAAAAGCGCCTATCCTCGGGCGCATATGCATGGATCTGCTTATGGCAGACGTCAGCGGCGCCGGGCCTGTTTCGCCCGGGGAAGCAGCAACGCTGCTCGGCAGCGACGGCGGGCAGACGATCCGCTGCGAAGACGTCGCCGAAGCAAGCGGTACAATAACGAACGACATCCTCTGCCGGCTGGGTCCGCGTCTGCCGAGGGTTTACATATAGGCTCTGATATGTTAATATTGCGCAGCATATGAATGAAGGGGGCGGAGACGAATGGCGCTCGGCGAATCTCAGATATTTACATGGAAAAGTAAAGCTACGCAGCAGACAGAAATAGAACAGTATGAAAAGTGGGCTTTTCCTTATGGGGAAACGCAACGGGAAAACCTGCAAAATCTCCTGCTGGCCCTGTTCCCCAAGGAAGACGTTCCTTCGACTCTTGTGCCTTTCCTGACATGCAAGGAGCTCTACGAAGGGGTGCTGAAAAAGCAAGGCTCGCGCGACGCGGCTGTCGACACGCTGCTGAACACACAGAAAAAGTACAAAGGCATCATAAGGAAAAAAGAAATGGCCGCGTACATAGCGGTGGTACTGGCGGACGCCGGCATAGATGAAACATGCCAATACCCGACGGTCGAACAGATGCAAGCGCATATCCAGGAGATAGAAAAACTGAGAAGGGAAGGCTGACGAGTGGGGGTAATACTACGAGCGGAAGGGTTAAAAAAGACCTTCAAATTGTCAAAGAAGCAGCAGAAGCTGCAAAAGTCCAAAGAAAAAACCATCACAGCGGTGAACGACCTGTCATTTGAAGCATACGAGGGGGAAATATACGGACTCCTCGGGCCGAACGGCGCGGGCAAGACCACGACCCAGCGCATCCTTGCCACGCTGATAAAAGCCGACGAAGGCGACGCATTCATCGACGGCTTGAGCATAAAGACGGACGCCGAAGCGGTCCGCGCGAAAATAGGGTTTCTTACAAGCGAACTGAAGCTCGAAGACTTTTTCACACCGAACTACCTGTTTGACTTCTTCGCCAAACTCCACCATATCGAGCCGGCGGCCAGCGCCGCGAGAAAAAAGGAACTGTTCGGGAAATTCGGCGTGGACGAGTTCGCAGAAGTAAAAGTATCGAACCTGTCGACCGGTATGAAGCAGAAAGCTTCCCTCGTCATATCCATCGTCCACGACCCGAGGATAATCATTTTCGACGAGCCGACGAACGGGCTCGACGTTCTGACGGCGAAAGTCGTGACAGACTTTCTGCTTGAGCTGAAAGAGCAGGGCAGGACGATAATAGTTTCGACGCATATTTTCAGCCTGATCGAAAAACTATGCGACAGGGTGGGCATAATCCTCAACGGGAAAATGTCGGTATGCGACACCGTCAAGAACCTGACAGCCGACAATCCGCTGGAAGATGTATTCTTTGACATTTATTCAAGGGAAGTGGGTGATGTGGTGTGAAAAGCAACATTATTACTGTAATGAAAAAAGAGTTCGCCCGTTTCTTCGGCGACAAGCGCATGGTCGCCATGATGCTTATGCCCGGCATCCTGATATATGTCATATACTCCTTCATGGGTACGGCGTTTGCGAGCATGTATGCACCCGACGAAGCATATACGCCCTGGGCATATGCCGTGAATATGCCGGACACAATAACGCAGCTCACGTCGTCGTCGGGGATAAGCGTGATGCATATCAGCGAAGATGAAGTGGACGGCGTCATGGAGAAGCTTACGCTCAAAGAGGCTGACCTGTGCGTGATCTTCCCGCAGGATTTCGACAGGCTGGTGGAAGCGTATGACGTCAAAACATCATCCGGACCGGCCCCGAATATCGAAGTATACTTCAACTCTGTAGAACCAAACTCGCAGAACGCATACATGACAATGATCGCGGTGCTGGATGCATACGAGTCGTCGCTTGCCAATAAATTCGATATTAACAGAGGCAACATGGACGCCGACCAGGCGGCAAAGGAAGACGTTTCAGCAAGCATAATATCTTCAATTATGCCGATGCTCCTGATGATTTTCCTGTGCTCGGGGTGCATGGGGCTTGCCCCGGACGCCATAGCAGGCGAAAAAGAACGCGGCACCATTGCCACGCTGCTGGTCACCCCGCTAAAACGCAGCGAACTGGCAAGCGGCAAAATACTCAGCCTCGCCGTGCTGTCATTTCTCACTGGTTTATTCACTGCGGGGGCTACTATTCTATCGCTCCCCAAGCTGATGGCGGGCGCAGAGGATATGATCGACGCCGGAATATACAGCCCGTTCGACTACCTGATGCTCGCGTTTGTCATCTTGTCGTCAATCCTGCTGCTCGTCGCTGTATTCTCCATCATTTCAGCTTTCGCAAAAACCGTCAAAGAGGCAAACACAGCGGTCATGCCGCTTATGATCGTCGTGATGCTTGTGGGAGTGAGCGGTATGTTCGGAGGGGGCGCCCAGACAGAAACCGCGCTCTACTTCATCCCCCTGTACAGCAGCGTGCAGTGTATGAGCGGAGTGTTCTCACTGAACTATGTCACAACAAACATCGCTATCTCCTGCCTGAGCAGCCTGGTATACGCGGTCATCGGCGGGTTCGTGCTCACCAAAATGTTCAACAGCGAGATGGTCATGTTCTCGAGGTGAGCGCTGAATTAATCCCACCATCATCTGCAAATCTGACGGCGTGATTCAACCGGCAAATCCGGCATAGTCCGCATTGCTAACATATTGGTGATTTGTAAAAGTTGTTAACATAGTTAACATAGTTCACATAAAATAGTTGAAAATCACACACTGTGCATATATACTATATATCCCTATGTATCCCTGAATATCGCTGATGATCAGCGGGCATAAAGCATTTGGAGGTAACCCGTGGTAAAAGAAATGATGTCGTTCATTTCCGCGTACGACCCGGAAGTCGGTCAGGCGATCGAACTCGAGTATTCGCGCCAGCGCAGGAACATTGAGCTCATAGCGTCGGAGAACTGCGTGAGCGAGGCTGTACTGCTGGCTGCGGGTACTATTCTCACAAATAAATATGCGGAGGGCTACCCCGGGCGCCGCTATTACGGCGGCTGCGAAGAGGTCGACAAAGTCGAGGCAATAGCGATACAGCGCGCGAAAGAGTTGTTCGGCGCCGGTTTTGTGAACGTTCAACCGCATTCGGGCGCAACTGCAAACTACGCGGCGTACATGGCCTTATGTAAACCGGGCGACACAGTGCTCGGGATGAGCTTGAACGACGGCGGGCACCTGACGCATGGCCTGGCGGCTAACTTTTCCGGAAAATACTACAACATCGTATCATACGGAGTCACGCCGGACACCAACCTGATAGACTATGATGAAGTGCGCAGGTTGGCGAAGGCGCATGCCCCGAAAATGATAATCGCGGGCACTTCCGCATATCCGCGCATTATCGACTTTAAGGCGTTTTCAGATATAGCAAAGGAAGTCGGCGCGTACCTGATGGTAGACATGGCGCATATATGCGGCCTTGTGGCAGCCGGGGAGCACCCCAGCCCCGTGCCGCATGCGGATATTGTTACCAGCACGACGCATAAAACTATGCGCGGCCCGAGGGGCGGCTTCATTATGACTAACGACGAGAGTATCGCAAAAAAGGTCGACAGCGCAGTGTTCCCCGGCACGCAAGGCGGCCCGCTGATGCATATCATCGCCGCCAAAGCCGTTGCCTTCGGCGAGGCGCTCAAACCTGAGTACAAAGACTATCAGCGCCAGATACGCAAGAACGCGAAAGCGCTGGCGGACGGGCTCATCGCCAGGGGGTTCGACCTTGTTTCCGGAGGCACGGACAATCACCTGATGGTGGCCGACGTGCGCAAGTTCGGCACGACAGGCAAGGAAATGTCGGCGCTGCTCGACACTGTGTACATCACCGCGAATAAGAACATGATCCCAAACGACCCGCAAGTTTCGACCATAACGAGCGGCGTCCGCCTCGGCGCTCCGGCTGTGACAAGCCGCGGTTTCCTTGAGGATGACATGACAAAGGTAGCCGAGCTGATCCATTTGACTGCATCTGACTATGAGGCAAAAGCAGACCACATCAGGGCCGAAGTGAACAAGCTGTGCGAAAAGCATCCTTTATATGAATAATATTTTTAATGGATATTAGAGTCGGCGATGTATTGACAATGAAGAAGAACCACCCATGCGGCAGCAACAAATGGCGCACGCTCAGGATCGGCGCGGATTTCAAGCTGGAATGTCTCGGATGCAGCCATCAAATCATGGCGCCGCGCAGGAAAATAGAAAAAAGCATAAAAGCCGTCGATAGGCAGAATGGCAGTTGAGTTATGAAGAAATTCTCTCCAGTGCCTCAGTATGTATTTAGCAGTATCACAGACATAACTCCGGATTTTCTGGAGCTGCATGACGTCAGTTTTTTAATGCTTGACATGGACAACACTATCGCCGAATACGGCACGCCTTCGCCGTCGCGCGAGGTATTGCAGTGGGCGGAAGAAATGAGGTCGCGCGGAGTCGAGTTGTTCATTGTCACCAACAGCAAACGCACGGAGCGCGTCGTTGCGCTCGCGAAAGCGCTTGGCACGGATCATGTGCGCAATGCATCCAAACCATCGCCGAAAGGCATCTTGCGCGCATTGGCACAAGCCGGGCGCCGCGCCGGGGAGGCTGCGTTTGCAGGCGACCAGGTGTACACGGATGTGATTGCGGCTAACCGCGCCGGAGTGCTGTCGATAGCTGTGCGCCCGCTGAGCCGCACGAACCCGCTTCTGGCTATAAGATATGCTTTGGAGGCTCCGTTCCGCGCTGTTTGTAAAAACAAAGCTGTCCGGCCGGCGAATTTTTAAGAAAGGTTTGGACAAGGTTTTGGATAACATTCTTAGGATCCGGCAAGCGCTCCCGGACGCGGAATTTGACTCGATACTGCTGACAAGCCCGGTGAACAGATTCTTCGCGACCGGATTCGCATCTTCTGCAGGCTCGCTCTTGATCACTGCGGATGATGCATGGTTTTATACCGATTCTCGCTACATTGAGGCGGCTGAGGCCGCCATTCATAATGCCCATGTGCGGCTTGTCACTAAAGATGAGACTTACGCAAAGCAAATAAGCGGGCTGCTGACAGAAAAAGGCGTCCGCTCCGCCGGGTTCGAAGACGGCGCTGTGACATATTCCGAGTATCTCGACTGGGAAGAAAAACTCCCGGTCAAGCTTTTGCCCGCGCAAGAGCTCCTTAGCGGCCTTCGCGCTGTGAAATCCGCAGGCGACCTGCAAAAAATGATAGACGCCCAGCGCATCGCCGAAAAATCATTCGGCGAGCTCTTGCCGCTGATATCCAAGGATATTACTGAAAGGCAGCTTGCGGCGCAGCTAATATATATTTTCTCTAAAAACGGGGCGGACGACAAGTCTTTTGACCCCATCATCGTATCCGGCGAGAAATCAAGCATGCCGCACGGCGTGCCGGGGGATAAATACATCAGCGATGGTTTTCTGACTATCGACTTCGGCGTCAGGCTGGACGGATGGTGCAGCGATACGACAAGGACGCTCTGCATCGGCCCGCCGACGGACGAAATGGTCAAGGTGTATGATACTGTGCTTGCCGCGCAGGAAGCGGGGATATTGGCTGCGCGCGCGGGAGTTCCCGGCTGCGACGTCGACGCGGCTGCGCGCGCTGTCATTGAGAATGCGGGTTTCGGCAGCTTTTTCGGGCATGGTTTCGGGCATGGGCTTGGTCTTGAAGTCCATGAGACGCCGAATGCGTCGCAGATCAATGATAAGCCTTTGCCTGCCGGCGCGGTCATTTCCGCGGAGCCGGGCATATACATCCCGGGCCGTTTCGGTGTGAGAATAGAGGATGTTGTTTATCTGACACAGGACGGCTGCGAGAACATAACAGAGCTGTCGAAGGAACTGATAATCATATAAGCGCACTCGCTGCGCTGTCGTTATGCAATTACAGCGACTGATTCGAGGCTTGCGGCGGCACATTTTCCTTGCATAACTTTGCAAGTTAATGTAAAATAGTTTAGCAATACAGCAATGAAGGAGTGGTTTTTATGGTTTCTGCCGGCGAGTTCCGCAACGGCGTCACGTTTGAGTTGGATGGCAAGGTCATGCAAGTTGTAGAGTTCCAGCATGTCAAACCTGGCAAAGGCGCCGCTTTCGTCCGCACAAAAATGAAAAATGTCATAACGGGGGCTGTCGTCGAGACGTCGTTCAACCCTTCGGATAAGTTTGAGAACGCGTTCGTCGAGCGCCGTGATATGCAGTACAGCTATAGCGACGGTGATCTGTATTATTTCATGGACAACGAGTCATACGAGCTCGAGCCCATCGACAAGAGCCTTTTGGATGATAATTTCAAGTTTGTCAAAGAGAACATGAATTGCACTGTCCATTCATATAAGGGGAAAGTTTTCAGCGTCGACCCGCCGAACTTCGTCGAGCTGACTATCACTGCGACCGACCCCGGTTTCAAGGGCGATACTGCTACTAATGTCTTGAAGCCTGCTACTGTCGAGACAGGGGCGGAGGTTAAGGTCCCGCTTTTCATAAGCGAGGGCGAGAGGATCCGCATCGACACCAGGTCCGGGGAGTATCTTGAGCGAGCTAAGTGAACAAGGCATGACTGCCGCTTTCGGCGGTTTTGTCCGGTGGACCACTTTATTCTGATTGGTTTGGAGGTCAGTATGTCAATTAAAGAGAAAGTCGCGTATTTAAAAGGTCTTGCGGAAGGTCAAGGGCTCGATGCTGAGTCTAAGGAAGGCAAGTTGATACTTGAGATCATTGAAACTTTGTCCTATATCGCCGACGAAGTTGTAGAGCTCAGCGAAAAGTCGCTTGATTTCGAAGATGAGCTTGACGCGATCTCCAGCAATCTGGCTAATGTCGAGGAGATCCTTTTTGAAGACGACTTTGGCGACGATGACGACGATTTCATCGACTTCGGCGATTTCGGTGACGACGACGATGATGACGACGATGACGAAGACTGCGACTGCGACTGCGAGAATTGCAGCGGCGGCACCGTTACATACGATACAGAATGCCCGAACTGCGGGGAGGATATTCTTTTAAGTGATTCCGACCTGGCTAAAGGCAGCACTGTTTGCCCGTCATGCGGCGAAGAACTTGAGCTCGAGTACGATGAGTACGAGTACGACCATGACCATGACCATGACCATGACCACAGCCACGAGCACTCTCATGATCACGAGCACTCTCACGGTCACGACCATGACCACGACCACGACCATGACCATGACCATGAACACGATCACTCGCATGACCACAGCCACGAACACTCCCACGACCACGATCACTCTCACGGTCACGACCACGATCATGACCACGGACACAGTCACGACGACTAAAAACGTTATATTAACAATACTCCTGCCGGGACAGTGCCGCGAACGGCGTCTGCTTCCGGCAGTTTTAGCACAAGTGAATTTGCATGCCGTTCGTAATATTGATTAGAACTGGACAGTCACATAGAGTTATAGATTGGAGGCGCCGCATGTCCGGACACTCAAAATGGCATAATATACAAAGGACGAAAGGTTCTCAGGACGCGAAGAGAGCCAAAATATTCACCAAGATAGCCCGTGAGATAATCGTTGCTGTGAAAGAGGGCGGAAGCGGGGATCCTGTGAACAACTCGCGCCTTGCATCGGTCATTGCGAAGGCAAAAGCCGCAAACATGCCGAATGACAACGTTAAGAGGACGATCGACAAAGCCCTCGGTTCCGGCAGCGGCGATAACTATGAGAGCGTGACCTACGAAGGGTACGGCCCGGGCGGCGTGGCAGTGATAGTCGAGGCGATGACGGATAACAGGAACAGGACTGCTTCGGAGATCAGGCATCATTTTGACAAATACGGCGGGAAAATGGGAACGGCAGGCTGTGTTTCCTGGTCATTCGACCGAAAAGGGGTCATCATCATTGACGATGAAGATGGCGCGCTGGATGAAGACGTTGTGTTCACAGATACTATCGAAGCCGGCGCCGACGATATAGAAAACGGCGAGGGTGTGTATGCCGTATATACTTCGCCCGATGATTTCATGGCTGTGAACAACGCGCTGGATAATTCCGGCTACAGTTTCCTGTCCGCTCAGATCGAAATGGTCCCGCAGAACTATGTAAAGCTGTCGGAGCCGGACGACGTCAAGAATATGGATAAGATGCTGGAACTCATGGAAGACAGCGACGACGTGCAAAACGTCTGGCATAATTATGAGTCAATATGAAAATATGAGGCAACTGTCCAGAGGGCATTCGTAAAACTGATTTTATGTCGCTTTCCGCAATTCAATACGTGACAGTGCAGCTGTGGCTGCCGCCTCCAGCCTTAACAACGCTCCAAAAAACCATTTTTCCGAATGCCCTCTGGACAATTACAATAAAGAGTATCATTGGAGGATTATGATGGCAGAATCAGGGTTTACAGCGCTGCTGATCAAGATTGGGCTGAAGAAGCCGCCGGAGGATAAAAAAGCTATCACTCCCGCAAACTTCCATAAAAAAGCGCTCGCTATGCGGGCGGATAATTATCTGGTGAAGTATCACGCGCAAAAGATCGGATACTTGATAAAAGACCTTGAAGAAATGTGGCATAATGATATCCAGACCACATTCGTTGAAGGCTATGAAGAGCTCAACGGGCGGATAAGAGACTTCACCGAGCTGATAGACGAGTATTCAACGCTGCTGGAAACAGCGGCTTATGAGCTTGACAGAAACTTCGCAAGCATCGATAAGGCGTCCATATTCAGCGCAAAAGAAGACGGCCCCGTTTCAATTACGCTCTCCCAGATCCCCTATCTGAGGCTAAACAGGATCAACCTGAACGCACCCGACCCGTATTATCTCAAAACGCAGGAGGGCGTCTCTACGGAAGTCATTGATTCGCGGAAAAACGCCGACTATATATACAGCGTATATGCAGACCACATCGAGCTGATCAAGTACATCGGGTATGTGAAAGCGGTCGAGATCCCCGAGTCGATTGATGGTTTGCCCGTTACGCATATCGGGCAGGATTGTTTCTCACTTGCATGCCAGGTGAAGATAACCAGCGTTAAGATTCCTGAGACGATCACGACGATACTGAGCGGGGCTTTCCGCGGGTGCAGGGCGATCAGAGCGCTTGACCTGCCTTCTTCGTTGCTGTACATAGGCAACTACGCTTTCAGCTTCTTGCTGAACCTCGAGACGCTGCAGATACCGGAGAATGTAGTGGCGATGGGTTTTGGCGCTTTCCGCAATTGTATGAATCTGCTGTCTGTCGAGATCCCGGATAGCACTATCCGTATCGGGAGCGACTGTTTCTACAGGTGCAAGGAGCTCAGGACGGTGAGCATAAGCAACAGCGTTATCGATATCGAGGGCTGGGCTTTCCGCATGTGCGACAATCTTGATTCCGTCACTATCGGCAGCAATGTGGTGAATATCGGCGACAGCGTTTTTTATGAGTGCGTTTGCCTTCAGAAGGTGGATGTGCCGGATTCGGTCGAAAGCATAGGCGACAAGACGTTCTACTCAAGGCGCGGAATCATGCTCGAATGCTCCGAGGGCTCGTACGCCGAGCAGTACGCTCTGGAAAACAAGCTGAAATATCAAATATCGTAATCCTCCTACACATAAAGTGGATTGGGGCAACTTGCGGTCGACAATATTATGAATAGTAAAACTGTTAATGAAATAATCAGGCTCCTTGAATACGGCTACCCTGATGCGCTGTGCGCGCTGGAGTATGGGAAGGATTATGAGCTGCTGTTTGCGGCACGGCTCGCGGCGCAGTGCACCGATGCATGCGTGAACACGGTCACGCCCGTCCTTTACAAGCGGTATCCGTCGCTTGAGTCGCTCGCAGCCGCGGATATCGGGGAACTGGAGGGGATTATACATCCCTGCGGTTTTTTCAGGATAAAGGCGCGCGACATCGTTGCCGCATCCGCCATGCTGCTGGAAGAGTTCGGCGGCGCGGTGCCGGATACTATGGAGGCGCTGCTTCGGCTCCCCGGCGTCGGGCGAAAGACTGCGAACCTTATTCTGGGCGATGTGCATAACTTGCCTGCGGTCGTTGTCGATACGCATTGCATCAGGATATCGAATCGCATCGGCTTTGTCGATACAAAGGTCCCGGAAAAAATAGAGGCGGCTCTGCGTCTTTTGCTGCCGCCTGAGAAATCCTCCGACTTCTGCCACCGCCTTGTGCTGCACGGGCGCGCTGTATGCCCCGCCAGGAAGCCTGCCTGCGGCGAATGCTGCATAGCTGCGCATTGCGAAAAGCGGGGAGTATAGGGGGAAGGGAACATGAGCAGCATAACGCAAAAGTGGAATGTGGTCATTTTGACCACATTCCTCAAACCCTTGCGGCGCAAGCATTTTGATTTTTCGGATACCACTGCGCAGTTAAGTGAAAACTTACATACCTTACATTTTCAACGGGAAATCCACCGCGATACCGAAGTAGTCTTTGATAGCAGCGCGCAGCTCGTCCTCTGTGCCGAGCGTTATTTCCACGGGGTCTGAGTCGGAGTTGACTCTAAGAACATTGCCGCCGAGGGTAATGTTTCCGGTTTCGGTGACGAGGTTGAGCGTGCGCGACTTTTTGAAGTTTGAATTCTTACTCCTCGACTGGTATTCGTTGAGCGCGAGGAAGTCGACCGGGTCGTACGGGATCTCCGTGAACATGAGCAGCGGTTCATGTTCGCCGTCGACCAATCGGTTGATGACCGTCGAGCCATCGTTCCTGCTGAAGACGAATATGTTGGAACCGGACTGCTGCGGGCCGGGCTCGTCGAGCATTATCGCGCCCTGCGGCGACGGGCCGCCGAATCCCACATCGCAAAAGTAGCGTACGCCGCCGATCGTTACGATTGTCACCCTGTGCGACAGCGGCATAGTGCAGGCCGCATGCCAGATCACCCGCGCGGCAGTGGGGTAACATTCGTAGCCAACGCTCTTCAAAAGCTCCATGAAAGCGCTGTTGAGCTCAAAGCAATACCCGCCGCGCCGCCGCGTCACGATTTTGTCGTACAAGTCGGATATATACAGTGATAACTCGGTTTCCGCATCGTACACATCGAGGTTTTCAAACGGCACATTCCTTTGATGCGCGACGACAAGCTTGTCCAGATTCTCCTTGTCCGGTGTTTTAACGGCATCGACGCCGATGCGCTCAAGATACTTTCCGCTGTCGGGGATCGGGGAGTAAAGCGGGGCAAATAACTCACTGAATGACGAACCCAAGGTGCACCTCCAAAAAAATGTTGATTATTATGTGGAAAAGTGTTAATATCATGTCAAGGTTCAGGGCTCAGGGCTCAGGGGCCAGGGGAAACGCGATAAAGGCGCGTAGGATATAGGAGTTAGTGAAGAATAGAAGCAGGGGAGTTTGCGCTATGTTGTTTGACCGGGATATTGATCCGAGTTGTTTGTATTGCCGCCATGGCAGGAAACTGGGAGTAGGCGAGATCGCATGTTTCAAGCGCGGGATCGTAGACGGCACCGGATTTTGCGGAGCGTTCCTCTACGAGCCAACCAAGCGTCCTCCGCAAGCCGCGCAGCGGCTCGTTGCATCAGGCTTATCAGAAAAAGACTTTTCGCTTTAGCGATTGCATAACGAGCTCCGCTGTTTGCTTTGCATCCATATACAGCGCCTGAAATATCTATCTCCAACGCCGTTTCCGTTCGCGGAACCGGCGTCTTTTTTTGAACGCCGGAGCCAGCGTCTTTTTTTTGAACCCCGGAGTCGGCGTCCAAATTGAATTGCGACAGCGGAACCATGGACGGTGGAGCGCGCGAGTATGTGCACGGACGCACATCCGAGCGAAAAGTAATTCAATTTGGACGTCGGCTTCGGGGTTCATGGATGCTGGTAAGAGTAGGTCAGAGGGCATTCGGTAAACTGATTTACCCTCTGACCTGCATCACGCCAGCACATTAGTACCGTCCGGCAGGACAAACGCGGAAACGTCCGCCTCGCCGACGACGCATTCCCCGGTCGTCATACTATAAACCATATTGCCGTTTTCGTCATACTCTTCGACATCCGTGAGCAAACCAAGCCCGGTAGGGATATAGTACTTGCGAGTATACCCCGGCAGGGGAGCGCGGCAATTAGCATACACACAGTAGTCGTCGCCGTAGGCAATATAACCGGCCTCGATAATATCGCTTGCGTCAAGCTCAAGCAAATCCTCATAACTTACGAGCATCTGCCATTCGTCCGCAGCCCTGGTCCCGTCTGCCGCTGACATGACATCGCCGATGAAAGGAACCCTGTCGCCGCTGTACCATATATAGAGCTTCTCCTGCGTGACCAGTATCCTCTTATCGGGCCCGACAGACGGCGAAATGCTAAGAGCCGTCGCGCCGCCGATAACAGTCACATCAATATTGAACACCGCGTGGCCCCCATCCCAGAAACTCTCGACAACAATGCTGCGAAAGTACGAATCAGGCCGCGAAAGCGTAGACACAACAGCCTGAACTGTGTCCTTTGTCACCTCCACGCGGTTGAGCGTATCCGGCGTCGAGCTCCCGGGCGGCTCCGGCGAAGCCTGCGGTTCGGGAAGCGGCACTACCCGGTCGTCATGCCCCGAAAAAGAAAAAAACAGCGCCACGCTGACTACGGCCGCGATGAACACAACGCCGAGAGCCGCTATGCTCAGCATCCTTTTTGTACTCATTACTTTTTCTTACCTTTAAAGATGAAGATGACCATAGCCACAGCGATCAATGCAGCCGCCGCAAGGATAAGCACCCTTAGCTTATCGCTTGTCGTCATGACGACCGCTGCCAGCCCCAGTAAACCGCTGACTGTGTACAGCAAAGCGACAGCCTGCTTTTGGGTGAGGCCCATATCTATCAGGCGGTGATGCACATGCCCCCTGTCCGGAGCCATGGGGTTTTTGCCCCTGAGCAGCCTGCGCAGGAACGCGACCGACGTATCGAAAAGCGGCACCGCAAGCACGAGGAACGGCACAGCGAACGAAACGACCGCATAAAACTTGAACAGACCGAGGATAGACACTGTAGAAAGGAGGTACCCGAGCAGCAGCGCGCCGGTATCGCCCATGAAGATTTTTGCCGGATTGAAGTTATATGGCAGGAAACCAAGGCAAGCGCCCGCAAGCGCCGCCATCACGACTGCGACATTGGTATCTGAAACCATGAGCGCAATGACAAGCATGACGACTGAAGAAATCGTAGACACGCCCACAGCCAGCCCGTCGAGGCCGTCTATGAGATTGACGGAGTTCGTTATCGCAACTATCCAAATCACGGTGACGGGTATTGACAGAAACTCAAGGCTGACATACTCGGCCGAGCTGAAGAAAACCGGGTTTGAAAACACTTCGATAACGACGCCGTTGTTGACCGCGACAAGCGCCGCGATGATCTGGATGAAAAACTTCAGTATGGCGGGCAGTGACATTATATCATCCACGACGCCGATCACTATGATAATTACCGACCCAAGCAGGATTCCGCTAAACTGCGGCGTAATATCCGCAAGGAACAGCACGCTCAGAATGAACCCAATGAAAATAGCGAGCCCGCCAAGCCTTGGTATGGGGTGCTTGTGTATCCTGCGCTCGTCTTTTGGTATGTCTATTGCGCCAATGCGCTGCGCCAGTTGCTTGACAGGAGGGGTGGACGCAATTGTTATTGCCAGCGCAACGGCTGCCGCGAGGGCTATCCTTAAGAATTCAGGCATATATTATCCTTCTGTTCCGGTAGCCGCTGAATAGTTCCGCGGCCTATTTAGTTTCAACGGTCACCTTGGTATAAAGCCGATTTTTTTGTAGACCTTGCTCAAGGTTTTGTTTGCCTTTTGCGATGCTTTTTCCGCGCCTTGTTTATATATGCTTTCCAGATACGCCTTGTCGGATATCAGCTTATTTGCCTCCTCGCGGATGGGGCGGAGCGTTTCGACCACTGCCTCGCCGACGCGCTGCTTGAACGCGCCGTAGCCCTGGCCTTCGAATTCTTTTTCCACATCGCTGAGAGACTTGCCCGTGCAGACGGAGAAAATCTGCATGAGATTGGAGACGCCCGGTTTTGACGGCACGTCAAACCGGACCTCAGTCTCGCTGTCAGTCACTGCGCGCTTGAAAGAGCGCATGATTTCCTCCGGGGCGTCGAGCAGCAAGACGCAGCCGCCGTCGGCGATCTCTGATTTTGACATCTTGTTTGTCGGAGACTGCAGGTCCATGATCCTTGCCCCAACCTTTGGAATGTATGGTTCCGGTATTGTGAATACATCGCCGTAGATACTATTGAAACGGACGGCTATGTCGCGGGTTATTTCAACATGCTGCTTCTGGTCGCCCCCGACCGGGACCAGGTCAGCCTGGTACAGCAATATGTCGGCGGCCATAAGAGAAGGATACGTGAATAATCCCGCGTTGATGTTTTCCTTGTTCTTTGAGGATTTGTCCTTGAACTGCGTCATTCGCGACAGCTCGCCGAACATGGTGTAGCAGCCGAGCACCCAGCCAAGCTCCGCATGCGCCGGTACATGGCTTTGGATGAACAGCGCGTTTTTGTCAGGATCGATACCGCAAGCAATATACTGCGCAAGCTGGGAAAGCGCGTTTTTCCGAAGCTGCGCGGGTTCCTGGCGCACGGTTATCGCATGCATATCTACGATCGTATAGTAGCAATTATACTCATCGGACAGAGCCGCCCAGTTTTTCAGCGCGCCGAGATACGACCCCAATGTGAGCGCGCCGCTGGGCTGAATGCCTGATAGTATTGTCTTCTTATTTTCCATTTCGTCACATCTTCCCCCTCAAATCACATAAACTCCGCCGCCAGCTTCCTGAAGCCCGGCATTGAGTTTTCTATTGTTGCCTTTGCAACGCAATATGCGATACGCACATAACCGGGGCATGCAAACGAAGTGCCCGGAACGATGAGGATGTTATACTTTTTCGCGGCCTCGGCAAACTCTTTGTCCCCGCATGGCGTTTTGACCCACATGTAGAACGCGCCTTGCGGAAAAACAGGCTCAAACCCGCACTCCACAAGCCCTTCGTAGAGGAGTTTCCTGTTTATGTCATATGCGCTGACGTCTGTCTGCTCGCCGAGGCACGCAGCGACGACTTTTTGCGCCAGTGACGGGGCGTTGACATAACCGAGTATCCGGGTAGCGATACCCGCTGCCTCAAAAATCAGCTGGTATTCGTCTATTTCGCCCGGTATGACAATATAGCCGATGCGCTCGCCCGGGAGCGAAAGCGATTTCGACCAGGAGTAGCAAATGATAGTGTTTTTATAGTATTTCGTTATGTACGGAACTACAGCGCCGTCGTAGGCAAGCTCACGGTACGGCTCATCGGAAATCAAGTATATCGGGGCGCCATTCTCCCGTCCCTTTTTCTCCAGCAGGGCGGAAAGCTCCTTTATCGTGCTTTCGGAATATATGACGCCCGTGGGGTTGTTGGGGGAGTTGACGATGATCGCCTTCGTCCTCGGCGTGACAGCCGCTGCGATTTTACCCAAATCGGGCTGGAAATCCTCCATACGCGCGGGAACGACGACCAGCTTGCCGTCGAAATTCGCTGCATAGTTGCCGTACTCGACGAAATACGGCGATATCGCGATAACCTCGTCGCCTGGGTTGAGCAGCGTTTTCAGCACGACATTCATGCCGCCTGCAGCACCGACCGACATGATGATGTTGCTCTCGTCAAACTGTGTGCCGAACTTATCATTCAGAGAACCGGCGATAGCGCGCCTGACAGCCGGGTAGCCGATGTTGCTCATATAGCCGTGCAGCGCCACGGGGTCTTCGGTGTCCGCTATGTCGATTATAGTTTTTCTGACAGCGTCGGGCGCCGGAAAGTTCGGGTTCCCGAGGCTGAAATCATATACATTCTCCGCACCGTGCAATGCCGCCAGCCTGTTGCCTTCTTCAAACATCGCCCGGATAACGCTGTTGTTGCGCGTGAGCGCTATCATTTTTTCAGAAATCATATACAACCTCTTCTTGCTGAAACCAGCGCTGTTTATCCATACTAACGCCTGTACCCATCAAATTTGTATCATACACGCTTTTATTATGAATGTCTACTCACAATGGACGGAAAGCAGTAAAAAACTGGACGGAAAGAGACGATGGAAAGATGATGGCAGGATTTGATTCACCGAGCGCAGCAAGTTCGCTCAGTGTTCACCTGAGTGAAATTTGGCGCTTGCTATTCGGGATTTATGTGTTATAATAGCTTCACTATCTTCGGAAAAAAATGCAAAATAGGATTTCATACGTCAAGTGTTCGCCGGATGGGGAGTTGCCGGGAAACGAAAAGCCGCCGCGTAAAGCGCCGGACTTGCGATATGGATCCGCACCCGTTGCAGCAATAGAGTATTGATCTCGTATTGTGAAGGGATTGCCCCTTATGGCTCGCGCCTTAAGAGGAATGCATTTTTCCATCGCGATGCCGGGATTTTTTATTTCCCGAATCCCCGCTGATATAGCTGCATCACATACTTAATTTGAGAAGGAACGTATAAAAATGGTTGACAAAGAGAAAGTCATTGCCGCGGTGAAAATGTTTTTAGAGGCAATAGGCGAGGACACAAGCAGGGAAGGGCTCGCTGAAACGCCGGATAGGGTCGCGCGAATGTGCGATGAGCTGTTCTGCGGCCTTGACGATGAGCCGGGCAAGCATTTATCCAGACAGTTCACAGCGCAGGACTGCGACGTCATAATCGAAAAAGACATAGAGTTCTCATCGATATGCGAGCATCACCTGATGCCCTTTTTCGGCAAAGCGCATATTGCATACATCCCGGACGGCAAGGTGGCGGGGCTGAGCAAGCTCCCGAGGGCTGTGGAGGTCTATGCGCGCAGGCCGCAGATACAGGAGCAGATGACAAACCAGATCGCTGACGCAATAGAACGCTATCTGTCGCCAAAGGGCGTAATGGTCCTGATAGAAGCCGAGCACACCTGCATGACCATGAGGGGCGTCAAGAAGCCCGGGACAAAAGCCGTCACAACAGCCGCGCGCGGCGTGTATAAAGATGACTGCGACAGGCAGCGGCTCTTTATGGAGTCGGTGAGGTAAGCGCTTTTTATGTATTTTGGCAATCGCGAGTTCGATACGGAAAAACGATGTTACATAATGGGAATACTCAACGTCACTCCCGACTCGTTCTCGGACGGCGGGAGCTGGGCGGCCATCGACGCCGCGCTGAGCCATGCCGGGCAAATGGTTGCGGAAGGCGCGGACATAATCGACGTCGGCGGCGAGTCCACCAAGCCGGGGTATTCTATGGTATCCGCGCAGGAGGAGCTGGACAGGGCGATACCAGTCGTTGAAGCTCTGCGAAGCCGCATTAGCGTTCCTATCTCCATCGACACGTATAAAAGTGAAGTTGCGCAAGCCGCGCTGGATGCCGGGGCTTGCCTTGTAAATGATATTTGGGGCTTCAAGCGCGACCCCGGTATGGCGGGAGTCGTAGCGCGCGCGGGCGCCGCATGCTGTCTGATGCACAATCGCGATAATACAGACTATGAGGATTTTATGCAGGACATGATCGCCGACCTGCAAGAGTCCATCGTTATCGCTAGGGAGGCCGGAGTTGCCGGAGACAAGATCATTGTTGACCCCGGCATAGGGTTCGCAAAAACATTCGGGCAGAATCTGGAGGCGATCAATAAGCTGGATATGCTGGCTGCTTTAGGATACCCGGTGTTGCTGGGCGCATCGAGAAAGAGCGTTATCGGCAATGCGCTCGGTCTGCCTGTCGGTGATCGCGTCGAAGGTTCGCTTGCGGCTGCTGTCATCGGCATTATGAAAGGCTGTTCGTTTGTGCGCGTGCATGATGTTTTGCAGACTAAGCGCGCGGCCGCTATGGCGGAAGCTGTGATGCGAGGAGATTATGGATCGGATAAATATTAAGAACCTTGAGGTTTTCGCGAGGCACGGGGTGTATGCCGAGGAGAGGGCGCTTGGGCAGAAATTCATTATTTCTGCTTCTTTGTTTGCGGACTTGCGCTATGCCGGAAAATCCGACGATCTAGGAGCATCGATCGACTACAGCCAAATATGCAAGACGATAAAGGACTTCGCCGAGGCGAACACATTCAGCCTCATTGAGGCCGTCGCGGAGGGGCTGGCTTGGAAACTGCTGGTTTCCGAGCCTTTGATAAGAAAACTATGGCTCGAGGTCAAAAAACCGTGGGCGCCGGTCGGTATGCCGCTCGAGACTGTGTCTGTGGAAATCGAGCGCGGGTGGCATACCGTGATCCTTGCGCTCGGGTCTAACATGGGCGATAAAAAAGCGCATCTTGATAGCGCGGTCTACGAACTGACCCGGGCGCAAGGATGCAAGGTCGTAAGCGTTTCGGGTTTCGTTGAAACAGCGCCGTACGGGTACACAGAACAGGACGAGTTCCTCAACGGCTGCTTGAAAATGGAGACCTTGCTGGCGCCCCGTGAGCTTCTTGATTTGCTGCATGTGATAGAAAGCAAGAGCGGGCGCGTCCGCGAAATCAGGTGGGGCCCGCGCACGCTGGATCTGGACATTATTTTTTACGATGATTTAATTATGTCTGACGACGTATTGAGGATCCCGCATATAGATGCGCATAATCGTGATTTCGTGCTGCAGCCGCTCAGCGAGATCGCGCCGAATTTCCTGCATCCGGTCTTCGGGAAAACAGTAGCAGAGCTGTTGCAAGAGCTAGGTGAACGCTGAATAAATCGCGCCGTCAGATTTGCATTGGATGTTTTCGTCATATCTTGTGGATTTTGAGGGCGAATACTTGGAGTATTTAACCGAAAAAGACGCAAGATAGGGCGGAAAGAGACGATGTAAGGGTTCCCCTTGATGCCTGCACTCACTCGGTCAT
>Ga0082212_10000478_pt1 | contig 58067 bp, 62 predicted proteins | sample TergutNt197P3_FD_71548 | JGI IMG/M metagenome (GOLD analysis project Ga0082212, IMG submission 71548) | Neocapritermes taracua P3 segment gut microbial communities from Petit-Saut dam, French Guiana - Nt197 P3 | ecosystem: Host-associated > Arthropoda: Insects > Digestive system > Gut ... | reverse complement strand
TTCCAGCCGACGAGAATCGGTATACCGTCAGCCAGCATGTCCTTAATCATCGAGCCGTCCATAACGTACTCCGCGGACGTCAGGTCGTATTTCCCGCCTTCCGGCTTTTCAAAGCCGTAATCATTCACGATATCGTAACTGGAAAGGATCTCCCACCCGCCCCATTCGCCTATCCCGGCTTCGTGCAGGGCGTTTAATCCTTCGAATATGTTAATCATCTGTCGTAAGTTGGTAGCGCCGCCCTGGGCCGGCTTCCGCCGCAGCGCGGCCAGGTCTTCCTCGTTCAGGTCGCCCCTGAGGCCAAACCAGTCCAGTACCATCACGGCCGACGTCGGCCCGCAGGCCCAACCGGTGGCTTGCTGGGTCGTCCGAAAGCCGGTGAGCATGGTCAGGGTATCGCTTGAAGTAGCTTTATAGTAATCGTGTAGGGGCCAATAGGTGCTGGCCTGAAGGTCGGCGTAATCGATAATGTTGCTGAAATCCTCAAGGGCGCCGCCGGCGCCGTAGCCGTCCAGCAACCGCTGCCCGAAGGGTATACGCCACTCCTGCCCGTCGGAAAAAGCGCCTCCGTCGTCGAACTCATTCATGTCCCAGTACATGCCGCCGTCCCAGTAAGCCTTACTGTCCTCCCAGGATACGACTAATATGCCGTCCGCCTTTCCATCCCCGGAGACGTCCCGTAATTCAACTATGTTCCCAACAATGACGTCTGCGGACAGGGCGGTTGCCTCAAAGGTTCCTTCTTTACCGTCCCACAGATAGACCGCCGCGTTTTCGCTTACTGTGTAATTATTGATCACGCCGTCGTCAAAAGAGCCGGCCAGCGTAAACGGCTTTAATAACTTCCCTTCCAGGATTTCATCGCAGGTGTAAGCCGGGGAACCGGCAGGCGCGGCGCCAATGCCCGATGCCAGGGATAAAGCCATCGCGAAAACCAGTACAACAGACAGGATTCTTTTTTTCATTTCACGCAAACCTCCTCTTTATTTAATATTGGAACGAGAAAAATTATACCTTATCGGCAAATAAATGTATAGCATAAAATGATTGTGCTCCGCGATAAATAATGATAGGATTACCGTATTGCGAAAAAACATACGAAAGCAAAGTGACGGGAATGAACGCAAACAACAACAATACAAGCGTCAACGATAAAGGGAAATGGCTGGTACTGACAGTCATCGTGATCAAAATGATCATGGACGGCCTTGACGGAAGTATGTTGCATATTGCCCTGCCGACAATCAGCAACGATCTCGGGGTCGCGTCAAGCTCCATCATCTGGGCGATCAGCGCGTATTCCATCACCACGTCCACGACTGTCCTGTTCTTCGGCAGGTTCGGCGACATCATTGGAAAGACAAGGTTTTATCTCATCGGCATCGCGATCTACGCGCTGAGTACGCTGGTGAGCGGTTTTACGAATTCTCTGGCGATGCTGGTCGTTGCCCGGGTCATACAGGCTATCGGCGCCAGCTGTACCATGGCAAACAGCCAGGGCATCATCACCATGGTTTTTCCCCAGCACCAGCGCGGCAGGGCGCTGGGCATCTATGGCGGCGCCATATCCCTGGGCTCTCTGGCCGGGCCTACCCTGGGGGGGATCATCGTCGCTTATATGGACTGGCACTATATCTTCCTGCTCAAGGTTCCCATCGCCGTCGTCGCGCTGATCCTTGGCTTTAAATTTTTCCCCAAGGATACCCCGGAGCAAAAGGAAAAGATGGACTATCCGGGCGCCCTCCTTTACGTCGCGGCGGTCGTCCCTCTGCTTTACTCGCTGCAGGAAGGTTACGCCGCCGGATATACGAGCGTGCTGATCCTCTCGGGGCTGGCCCTCTCCGTATTCTCCTTCACCGCCTTTTTTACGCTGCAGCGCAGAAAAGCGATGCCCCTGCTGGATCTGGGCATCTTTAAGAACCCCATCTATTCGGTGAGCATCCTCACCGCGTTTATCCTGTCCTTCACGAACTCTTTCCGGGGCATCATTATCCCCTTCTATATGCAGGGCGTATTAGGCACGCCGCCGGAGATCGCGGGTCTGTATATGTCTATATCCCCCATCATCGTGTTGATGATCACCCCGGTGAGCGGCTTTCTCACCGACAGGGTGGGTGGCGAGAAGCTGGCGATCATCGGCCAGACCATCAACTTTGTGGGGCTGCTCCTGATGACGACGCTGACCAAGGAGTCCTACGTCATCTCCATGGTGGTCTATTTCTGTATCATCAATTTCGGCACCGCCCTCTTCCAGGCGCCAAACAATACGCTGATCATGTCCAGCGTACCCAAGGACAAGCTGGGTATCGGCGGATCGGCAAGTATGAGTATCCGCAACATCGGCTCCACGCTGGGCATCGCCTTTACCACAGCCATACTATACGGCGGGATGAGCCGGCGGCTAGGTTATCATGTGGTCGGTTATGTGCGGGGAAGCGGTCAGGAGGACGCGTTCATGTATGGTATGCGGACCGCGTTCTTCATCGCCTCCGGCATATGCCTGCTGGGCATCGTGGCGTCCATACTGCGCATCGTCACCATCAGGAAATCCGGCGTTGCCGGTCAGGGCGACGAGTAAAAATCATAGCAGTAGCACAATTTGGACGGTCCCCTTTGTGTCACTATCTCAGCTCAGCCGCTCCTCCAGCCAGACGCCTAACTCCTCTTTACCCGCGCCGCTGACGGCGGAGAAGGCAATCACAGGCGTTTGTTCGGCCAGCGACAATTCCCGGCGTATCCGTTTGACCTGACCCGCCCATTGCCCCCTTGACAACTTATCGGCTTTCGTGCCCACCACCAGCATGGGTATCTCATAGTGTTGCAGCCATTCAGCCATCATCTTATCTGAATCCATGGGCGGATGGCGCATATCCACCAGTTGTATCATACCCGCCAGCTCCCGGCGGCCGCTGAGATACGTCTCGATAAACTTGCCCCACCGGGCCCTGTCTTCCTTTGATGCTTTCGCGTAACCGTAACCCGGCAGATCCACGAAAAACCACTCATCGTTAATCCCGTAGAAATTGATAGTCCTGGTCTTCCCCGGCGTACTGCTGGTGCGGGCCAGGTTTTTTCTGTTGATAAACGTATTAATGAGGGAAGACTTACCCACGTTCGACCTGCCCGCCAGCGCGATCTCCGGCTTCCCGTCGGCAGGGTACTGGGCCGGTCCCACCGCGACGGCGAAAATCTCCGCCTTCCGGATAATCATCCGTTCACCAGGGCTTTTGCCAGGACCTCGTCCATGGTTTCTACCATTTCAAAGCGCAACGCCCGGCGGACGTTATCCGGTATATCCTCCAAATCCTTTTCATTTTCTCCGGGCAGGATGATGGTTTTGCAGCCGGCCCGATGGGCGGCGAGGATCTTTTCCTTGATCCCGCCTACCGGCAGCACCCGCCCCCGCAGGGTGATTTCGCCGGTCATGGCGATATCGGCATAGACGTATTTCTCCGACAAGGCGGAGGCCATGGCGGTGGCCATAGTGATGCCGGCAGACGGCCCGTCCTTGGGAATCGCCCCCTCCGGTATATGGATATGCACGTCCATTTCTTTATAAAACGCTTCGTTTATCCCTAAAGCAGCCGCTCTGGAGCGGATGAAGCTGTAGCCTGCCTGCGCCGATTCCTTCATCACGTCGCCCAGTTTACCGGTGAGGATAAGGTTGCCCGAACCTTTCATCAGGCTTACCTCGATATAAAGCACCTCGCCGCCGACCTCCGTCCACGCAAGGCCGTTCGCCGAACCCAGGAGATTGCCTTCCTGGGAATCACGGTGACGGTATCTGGGTATGCCCAGATATTCCCGCAGCAGCCTCCCGCCGACGGATACGGTTTTTTTCGTGCCGTCGGCGACCTGGCGGGCCGACTTTCGGCATACCCTGGCGATCTCCCGCTCCAGGTTTCGTATCCCCGCTTCCCGGGTATAGCTCTCGATGATGGTTTTCAGCTCCTTTGGGGCTATCTTCATCTGGCTCTTTTTCAAGCCGTTTTCCTTCATCTGCTTCGGCACCAGGAACCTTTTCGCGATTTCCAGTTTTTCCCATTCCGTATAGCCCGGCAGCGTGATCAGCTCCATGCGGTCGAGAAGGGGCGCGGGGATATTGTAAGACACGTTCGCGGTGACGATAAACAATACCTTGGACAGGTCCACAGGTATCTCGATATAGTGGTCGCTGAAGGTGGAATTCTGCTCCGGGTCCAGCACTTCCAGCAAAGCCGAAGAAGGATCCCCCCGGAAATCCACGCTCATTTTATCCACTTCGTCCAGCAGGAAGACGGGGTTCTTCGTGCCCGCGGTGCGTAATCCCTGTATGATCCGCCCGGGCAGGGCGCCCACGTAAGTCCTGCGGTGGCCCCGTATCTCAGCCTCATCCCGGACCCCGCCCAGAGACATGCGGACAAATTTTCTGCCCAGGGCCCTGGCAACGGACTTCGCCAACGACGTCTTCCCTACGCCGGGAGGCCCCACCAGGCACAGGATAGGCCCCTTGATGGTATTGGTCAGCTTGCGCACGGCCAGGTACTCCAATATCCGCTCCTTCGGCTTCTCCAGGGCGAAATGATCTTCTTCCAGTACCTTTTCCGCCAGATTGATGTCCATGTTATCTTCGGTTTCTTCCTTCCAGGGCACCATCAACAGCCAATCCAGATAATTGCGGATCACCATAGCTTCAGCCATCATCGGGGGCATTTTCTCCAACCGGCTGACTTCTTTCAGGGCTTTTTCAAGCCCATCCTCCGGCATGCCGGACTCCTGGAGCCGTGAGCGGTAATCGTCTACCTCAGCCGTCCTGTCTTCTTTCTCCCCCAGCTCCTTCTGGATGGCCTTGACCTGCTCCCGCAGATAATATTCCTTTTGATTTTTGTCCATCTGCTGCCTGACCTGGGCGTTGATTTTCCTTTCGATATCGAGGATTTCCAACTCTCTGCCCAGTATCTCCGTGAGGTAATTGACCCTGTCGCTGATGGACAGTATCTCCAGTATCTTCTGCCGTTCAAGGAGTTTCAGGTTCACATGGGATGAGACAAAGTCGCAGAGCCTGCCGGGTTCCTCGATGGAGGTGATGGCGGCGACGGATTCCGGGGCGACTTTTTTGCTGAGGCGGACGTACCGTTCGAATTGCTCAGTCAAGGTCCTGACCGCGGCTTCCATCGTCAGGCTCTCTTCCGCCGTCTCCGGCAGATAGGTAAATCTCGCTTCCATGTACTCCTGCCGGTCGGTGAGTTCGTCCAGTTCTGCCCTGGATACCCCTTCGACAAGCACCCGCACAGTGCCGCCGGGCAGCTTCAGCATCTGCTTAATCTCCGCCACCGTACCGATACGGTACAGGTCGTCCTCGCCCGGGCTGTCCGTCTCCCCGTCCTTTTGGGCGAGGAGCAGCAGATGGTTTCCCGCCATCGACGCCGCTTCCATGGCTTTGATGGATTTCTCCCTGCCGATGTCCAGGTGGCTCAGCATGCCGGGAAATACCACGGTCCCCCTAAGCGGCAGCAGCGGCAGGATATGTGTTTTATCGTCGGCGTAATTATCCATGTCTATCCCCTTAAATGATGAGTCATTTCGCAAAATAATATATCACAGTCCGCCGGAAGTGGCAAATAACCGGACGACGCCAACACGGCGTCGTGTCGTGTTACGCCTAAGCTGACGTCTTGTCAGCTTTACGGCTTCCAAAGTTGATTATCTCGTGATTTGATACGAAGCTGTCCAAAGTCGCTTTCCAAACCGCGCATACCTACATATGCTCATGTTATGTATGCCGCGTCATGGCTGACGGAGACAGTTTATCTTCCGGCAGGGCGGGGACCGTGATACTGATATAACCTGCACTCCAGCCGCCCGTTATACAGCTTCGTATTTTTCGTGGCTTTTCGCCCGAACGCCTCTTCGAAGCCGGGATGGGAAGTCAGGATATAGAAGGACCAGGTATCCAGAGGCGCGAAAGCGCGCCCCATGACGCGATACAGCGCCGCGGCTTGTCCCGCGTCGCCCAGGCGCTCGCCGTAGGCTGGGTTCGTGATGACGGCGCCGTACTTCTTCGAACTGCGGAAATCCTTAACGTCCCGCTGTTGAAAATGGATGTATTTCTCCACCCCGGCCAGCCTGGCGTGGTAACGCGCCATTGACAGGGCGTCCCCGTCGATATCGTAGCCTTCCAGCCGCATGTCCGCCAGAACCGCTTCCCGCTCCCGTCTCCTGTCCGCGGCGGCTTGCGCCGCTTCTTCACGCACCTGTTTCCACAACTCCGCCGGCGCCTGCGGCCACTTCTCGCTGACGAAGCTCCGGTTCAGCCCCGGCGCCGCGCCCAATGCTTTCAACGCCCCTTCGATGAGGATCGTACCGGTCCCGCACATAGGGTCGACCAGGATTTGCTCCGGGCGCCAATTGCTCAGCGTCAGCATGACGGCGGCGATGGTTTCTTTCAGCGGCGCCTGGGAACCGAGCTTCCGCCAGCCCCGCTTGTGCAGCCCGTCCCCGGACGTGTCCAGCATCACGCTGACCTGATCGTTGGTTATCCGGAACTCCACCTGATAAACCGGCCCTGTTTCCGCGAACCAGGTCGTTTTCCTGTACTTCTCTTTTAACCGCTCCACGATGGCTTTCTTCACGATGGACTGGCAGTCCGATACGCTGAAAAGCGCGGACTTCACCGATCTCCCGGCTACCGGAAAGGCTGCCGTCTCACCCAGCCATTCCTCCCAAGGCAACGCTTTCGTACCCTGAAACAGTTCTTCAAAGGTAGCGGCAGGGAAACTCCCCAACTCCACCATCACCCGTTCGCCCTGCCTGATTAAAATATTGCAGCGCGCCAGATCCAGGGCGTCCCCCTCAAAGGAAACGCCGCCTTTGCCTGCCGTCAATCCGTCGGCATAACCAAGGCGGTTCATTTCTTTCCGTAATAATCCCTCTACCCCCGAGGGCGCGGTCACGATAATTTTCATTCAAACACTCCGAAACGATTATACCTTGCGCCTGAGCCGTATAGGGCGCTGTTAAAAACTCAGTATCTGCCGCGCCAGGTTGAAATACACGAACAAGGTACAGGCGTCCACGATCGTTGTGATCATCGGCGACGCCATGATGGCCGGATCGCCGCCCAGCTTCTTTGCCGCGATGGGCAGCAGGGCCCCAATGGTCTTCGCGATCATCACCGCGATAACCAGGCTCAGACAGACGACAAAAATCACCGGCATACTCAGACCGCGATTGAAAATGATCAGCCTGATACAATTCACGGCAGCCAGCGTCAGCCCGCATAACATAGCGACCCTGATTTCTTTCCAAAGCACTCTCCCCACGTCCTTGTTTTCGATCTCCCCCAGGGCCATGCCCCTGATGATCATGGTGGAGCTCTGGGCGCCGGAATTCCCCCCCGTATCCATCAGCATGGGGATAAAGGTGACTAAGATGGGTAATATAGAGATGGATTCCTCGAAGCGCCCCAGGATACTGCCGGTCACGGTAGCAGAAATCATCAGGATCAATAACCATGGCACACGGTTCCTGGCCATCTCGAAGACGCCCGTTTTCAAGTAGACCTTTTGCGACGGCCTCATCGCCGCCATTTTCTCAAAGTCCTCCGTGTTCTCTTCCTGGATAACGTCGATGATATCGTCCACGGTGATGATCCCCACCAGGCGGTTTTCGTGATCCACCACCGGAAGCGATATGAAGTCGTATTTACTGATTAATTGCGCTACCTCCACCTGGTCGTCGGTAGTATGGGCATAGATGACCTCCGTCTCCATCACGTCCCCGATTTGGGTATCCAGACTGGTTAAAAACAGCTTGCGTACAGTCACGACCCCCTCCAGGTTGCGGTTGGCGTCCGTGACATAACAGGTATAGACCATCTCGCTGTCCAGGCCCACCTGCCTGATCCGCTGGAAGGCCTGATCCACGGTCCATTCTTTCTTTAGCCGGACAAACTCCGTCGTCATGATGCTGCCCGCGGAATCATCCGGGTAGTTCAGAAACAGATTGATGGTCCGCCTGGTTTCCGGCGTGGTAAACCGCAGGAGCTTCTCCACGACATTAGCCGGCAGTTCATCCAGGGCGTCCACCGCGTCGTCCACAAACATATCGTCCAGGATGGCGGAGGCTTCTTTGTCGGTCATGGCAACGAGCAGCTTTTCCTGCATCTCCGGGGGCAGATATGAAAATACGTCGGCGCCCATATCCTTATGCAGGGTACGGAATACCATGAGCATTTCTTTATCCGGCAAGGTTTCCAGAAACTCGGCGGCGTCGGCCGGATTCAAGTCGCACAACCTGTCCTTCAGTTGGCGGAAATTCTTTTCCTCCAACAAAGCCGCCAATTCTTCCATTAATTCGTCAAATTCCTTCTCATCCATTTTTACCCCTCCTTCCGAACGATCCGAGGCATAAAAACGGGGCAAAAACCGTAAAAGGCAGACGCCTGCCGGTCAAGTGACCCGACAAAAACTGCATCTGCTTTACGGTCCGATTATCGCCTGCATATAAACCAGAAACCCTGTTTGCGCTAAACTCTGCAGCGCCTGACCGGTTTTACTTAGCCCATGTCCGCACATCGAGGGCGGGGAAAGCAAAGGTCGCAGGATATAGGCGTATGCACGGGTCGTCATCGGCGTCCGTTTTTATGCATAAATCACTTGCGCCTGGGTCCATTCTTCTCCCTCCCCCTCGCTTGTCTTTTTCGCTTCCAGCTTCGCCCGCTTCGTCAGTCTGCTCGGTCATGTACCCGATGTACACTCCCTCGCATCCTTCCTTGCTTGCCTTGCTGGAAACAAAAAATCCTAAGCGACTTGTTGTCTTTTCGCTTGTCTTGCTGGAAACAATAAATCCTAAGCGACTTGTTGTCTTTTTTATTTTTGGCTTTTCTATTCTACCCAGCCGGCGCGGTATTGTAAACCCCCGGCGCGGTCATTTTCCCTCATTTTTTGATTTTCGCGATGAAATCCTCCAGGACGTCGTCCATATCCGGCCGCCCGATCTCCTGCAGGTTGTATTTGACGCGGGTACAAGGTTTGCTGATCTTGACGATCCGCTCCAGATCGATGGGCGTGGCGATAACGACCGAGTCGCAGTCGGTGCGGTCGATAGTGGCGGAAAGGTCGTCTATCTGCTGCTGTCCGTATCCCATCGCGGGCAGCAGTTTCCCGATGTTCGGATAAATTTGGAATGTCTCCGCCAGTTTGCCCACCACATAGGGCCTGGGGTCGACGATATCCGCGGCGCCAAAGCGCCGGGCCGCCACGATGCCCGCGCCTATCTTCATCTCGCCGTGGGTCAGCGTAGGGCCGTCCTCGATGACCAGCACCCGCTTGCCCCGTATCACTTCCGGCTTGTCCACATCCAGGGTGGAAGCGGCGTCCACGACCACCGCGCCGGGGTTGACCTTCGCGATATTGCCGCGGACGGTCTGTATGTCGTCGAAGTCGGCGCTGTCGATCTTATTGATCACCACGACGTCGGCTATACGCAGCGTCACCTCGCCGGGATAGTAGGAAAGCTCATGCCCCGGCCTGTGGGGGTCCACTACGGTGACCATCAGGTCAGGCTTATAAAACGGGAAATCGTTGTTCCCGCCGTCCCACAGGATCACGTCGCAGCCTGCCGGGTCGTTTTCCGCAGCCCGCAGGATCGCCTCATAATCTACGCCGGCATAGATTACGTTGCCCCGGGCGATATGGGGCTCGTACTCTTCCATTTCCTCTATAGTACACTGATGGGCGGCCAGATCCTCGATGGTAGCGAAGCGCTGGACCTTCTGAGCGACCAGGTCGCCATAAGGCATGGGATGGCGGACGGCGATGACTTTCAACCCCTTCGCCATGAGCGCCTCCGCGATACGCCGGGAGGTCTGGCTCTTGCCGCAGCCCGTACGGATAGCGCCTACCGCCACCACGGGTTTGGTGCTCTTCAGCATGGTGTTCTTATAACCCATCAAGGTAAAGTCCGCCCCCGCGGCGTTGACCCTGGCGCTTATCCCCATGACCGTAGCGTAAGAAACGTCGCTGTAAGAGAAAACGCATTCGTCGGCGTCAAGCTCCTCGATCAGTTTTTCCAGGTCGTCCTGAGCATAGATAGGTATCCCGTCGGGATACAGGCTTCCGGCCAGGGCGGCGGGATACTTGCGGCCCGCGATATCCGGGATCTGCGCGGCGGTGAAGGCTACGACTTCATAAGCCTCGTTGCCGCGGTAAAACGTATTAAAATTATGGAAATCCCTTCCGGCTGCCCCGATGATGATGATTTTTCGTTTTGCTGCGTTTGACATTTTATTCCTCCTTATATTATATGAAACATCCTGAATTTACAGCACGGCGGCAAGGATGGCTTTGTGGGCGTGCATCCTGTTTTCGCCCTCCCGGAATATCCTGGATTGCCCGCATTCCATCACTTCGTCCGTGATCTCTTCACCCCTGTGGGCAGGCAGGCAATGCATCACGATAGCTTCCGGTTTTGCCAGCTTAAGCAGGGCGGCGTCGATCTGATATCCTTTCAGCGCTTCCAGCCTGGCCTGCGATTCCTTCTCCTGACCCATGCTTGCCCAGACGTCGGTATACAGTACGTCCGCGCCCGTGGCGGCGGACTTCGGGTCGTCCACGATAGTCAGGCACGCTCCCGGCTGCTTCATTTTCTCAAATTCCCCGATGGCTTTCTCGCCGGGGCGGTAGTTCTCCGGACAGGCGAGGACAATCTCCATCCCCGTCAACGCGCAGGCGTGCATCAGGCTGACCGCCACGTTGTTTCCGTCGCCGATGAAAGCCAGGCGTTTTCCCTTCAACCCGCCGAATTCTTCATAGACCGTCATCAGATCCGCAAGGGCCTGAGTAGGATGTTCGTCGTCGGTCAAGCCGTTGATCACCGGTTTGTCGGCGTATTTCGCCAGATCGAGTACTTCCTGATGACTGAAGGTCCGGATCAGTATCCCTTCGCAGTAAGACGCCAGTATCCTGGCTGTATCCTGTATAGGTTCCCCTCTGCCGATCTGCAGGTCGTTGGCGGATAGAAATAAACCCAGGCCGCCCAGATGGTACATGGCGACTTCGAAGGATACCCTGGTCCGGGTCGACGCCTTCTGAAATATCATCGCCAGGGTCTTGCCCTGATGCAGCGCGTGGGGTATCCCCGCTTTCTGCTTCTCCTTCAACTCTACCGCCAGATCGATGAGATACTGAAATTCCGAAGGGCTGTAATCGGTCAGCGATAGATAATCCCTGCCCTTCAATGGCGTATCCATAATGATTTTCCTCCGTTTTTAAAATGCAATACTACTATACCACATCACAAGAATCGCGCAAGCCCGCGATCTTTTCCCTATGTTTTAAATACCGCGCAATACGTCCTGTAATATCCGCAGCGCCCGGTCTATCTCATCCTTCGTAATCACCAGGGGCGGCACCATCCGCAGGACCATGCCGTGGATGCAGTTAATCAACAGGCCTTTTTGCCTGCATTCTTCCACGATATTCGCCCCCAGCCCCTCGGGGATGAGTTCGATCCCGATCATCAGCCCCTGGCCCCGTACTTCTTTGATCAAACCCGACATACCCTGCCAGGCCTTGACCGCGTCCATGATGTACCGCCCTTTCTCGGCGGCCTGGTCGGTCAGCTTCTCCCCGACGATGACCGAGAAAGAAGCCAGGGCCGCCGCGGTGACCAACGGCCCACCGCCGAAGGTAGAGGCGTGTTCTCCGGGCTGTAATGCCTGCGCCGCCTCGCCCCGCGCGCACAAAGCGCCGATGGGCAGGCCTCCGCCCAGCGCCTTCGCCAGTGTAAAGACGTCGGGCTCTATCCCGAAATGCTGATGGCCGAACATCTTGCCCGTCCGGCCCATGCCCGTCTGTACCTCGTCGATCATCAGCAGGAAGTTGTACCGCTCCTTCAGCTTCAGCAAGCCTTCCAGATACGCGGGGTCCAGGGGGATGATCCCGCCCTCGCCCTGCAAGGTCTCGATCAATACCGCGCAAGTATTATCGCCGACCGCCGCGTTCAAAGCCTCAAGGTCATTATAAACCACATGGGTCAGCTGAGGCAGCATGGGCCCGAAGCCGTTTTGGTATACCGTCTGCCCGGTAGCGGACAGCGCCCCCAGGGTACGGCCATGGAAGGAGTTCAACGCGGTGATGACCTGGACCTTTTCCGGCTTGCCTTGCCGGCTCGCCCAACGCCGGGCCAGTTTGAGGGCCCCCTCGTTGGCCTCCGCGCCGCTGTTGCAGAAGAACACCTTCTCCGCGCAGCTGCTGTCTGTGATTGCTTTCGCCAGCGCGATCTGATTTTCGTTCCAATATAAATTAGAGCAATGGATCAGCGTCCCCGCTTGCTCTTTGATCGCCTTTACTACCTCGGGATGGCAGTGGCCCACGTTGTTGACCGCTATCCCGGCGACCAGGTCGATGTATTCCTGCCCGTCTCCGTCCCATACCTTGGCGCCCTGCCCCTTCACTAAACCCATGGGGAAGCGGCCATATGTATTCATCACATATTCCTGCCCCATGTCGATCATTGCATGATTATTCATTTCCAACATCCTTTCTGTCCAGTAGATTCCGCTCCCGCGTGATTCACCTGACCCAGGTGCCTATCCCTTCGTTCGTAAATACTTCCAACAGCAGCGCGTGGGGCTTTCGCCCGTCGATGATATGTACGTTCTCTACGCCGCCGGCTACCGCCTCCATGCATCCCCGGGCTTTCGGGATCATGCCGCCGGTGAGCTCCCCTTCCGCGATGAGGCCGGGGATATCTCCGGCAAACAGTTGGGAAGCCAGTTTCCTATTATCGCCATCCCCCAGGAAAATCCCTTCCACGTCGGTGAGCAGCACCAGTTTATGTGCCTTGAGGGCGCCCCCCAGGGCGGAGGCTACCGTGTCCGCGTTGATATTCAGGCTTTCCCCGTCATCACCGGCGCCCACAGACGATACCACAGGGATAAAATCCTTCTCGATAAGCGTCAGGATCAGCGAAGTGTCGACGCCTGTAACTTCTCCCACCAGGCCCAGATCCCGGGGCTGGGTCACCCGTCGCGCTCTGACCATGCCCGCGTCTTTGCCGCATAATCCCACCGCTTTGCCGCCCAGCTTCTGTATCCGGCTGACCACTTCTTTGTTCACTTTACCGGCCAGCACCATCTCCACGACCTCCATGGTCGGCTCATCCGTAACGCGTAGGCCGTCGATGAACTCCGCCCGGATGTTCAGCCTTTCCAGCCAACGGTCGATCATGGGCCCGCCGCCGTGAACCAGCACAGGTTTCATTCCGATGAGCTTCATCAGGATAACGTCCTTGAGCACCATTTCCTCCAGCGCCGGGTCGGTCATGGCGTTGCCGCCGTACTTGACGACGACGATCTTCCCGTAGAAAGCCTGTATATACGGCAGGGCTTCCGTCAAAATATCGGCTTTTTCCATAGGCGTTAACATAATCGCGCACCTCCTTATTCGTTACGGTTGCCGCCGCTGTTTGACAGTCTCCCTGGTCGTCATCTGCAAATCAGATCGTTAATCCAGGTATAAAGCCTAACGGCTACGACACGACCTCCTGTCGTGCTCCGCCTAAACAAACATCGTGTTTGTTTTACGGCTTACTTTGTTGATTACCGAGTGATTTGCGACGACGACGCCCAAAGTCGACAGCCAAACAGCGGCGACAACCGCAACTTGTACAGCATGTCCGCCAGAAGCGGCCGCCGCCAGAAGCGAAAAAGACGTCTAGTGACGCAGGATTTTTCGTTTCTGGCAAGGCCAAAATGATCACAGTTCCTCTGCTCAAGCGCTGAACACAGAGTAGCGACGAAAGTCACGAGGGAGCGTACTTCTGATGGTACGTGACCGAGCGATCCTTCGGATCCCAATCTGCTATCCGAAGTGCACAGGGGCGCCGATGTTCTTCGGAAGCGGCCGCCGCCAGAAACGAAAAAGACCAGTCAGCTGCGGTAGCTGCCGTTTATTGTAACATAATCATGCGTCAAATCGCAGCCCCAGGCTGTAGCATTCGCCTCGCCCCCGTTAAGCTTCGCCAGTATAGGGATCTCGTCCTTCTCCAACCAGACAAGCGCTGCCGCTTCGTCGAATACCAGAGCCTTGCCCTTATCCATCATTTGCACGTCGCCGATATACAGGTCCACCGCGTCCGGGTCGAAATCCGCCCCCGAATACCCCATGGCGCACAGGACGCGGCCCCAATTGGCGTCTTTGCCGTAGATCGCGGCTTTCACCAGCGAGGAGCCCACGACGGCTTTGGCGGCTAGACGGGCGTCCTTCCGCGTTTTCGCGCCCTCAACGTTCATCTCTATAAACTTCGTCGCCCCTTCGCCGTCTATGGCGATTAACCGCGCCAGATGCCGGCATACATGGGTCAAACCTTCCACGAAACCGACGTAACCCGGATCCGTGTTTTTTTCTATTACCGGATTTCCGGCCTGCCCGTTCGCTAAAACGAAAAGGCTGTCGTTGGTGCTGGTGTCCCCGTCGACAGTGACCATATTGAACGTCGCGTCGCAGGCTTCCAGCAGGGCCTCCCGCAGAAGCCCCGCTTCGATAGCGCAATCAGTCGTCACCATTGCCAGCAGGGTCGCCATGTTGGGATGGATCATCCCCGACCCTTTCGCCATCGCGCCTATCGTTATCGTTGCGCCGCCCACCTCGGCTTCCACCGCGATTTCTTTCGGTATAGTATCTGTCGTCATGATCGCCCGGGCAGCCGTCCCGCCGCCCGCCTCGTCCATTGCCGCCGCCGCCGACTTGATCCCCGCGAGGACTTTGTCCATCGGCAGATAAGCGCCGATCACGCCTGTGGAGGCTACCAGTACGTCTTCGCCGGCGCAGCCGAGGGCCTCCGCCGCCGCCCGCGCCATTTGCGAGGCGTCCGACATGCCCCGGTCCCCCGTACACGCGTTAGCGCAGCCGCTGTTGAAGACGACTGCCCGGCCCCGGCCCTTATCCGCCGCGAGGTTCGCCTGACTGACTAAGACAGGCGCCGCCTTAACTATATTTGTCGTGAACACCGCCGCCGACGAAGCGGGCGCCGATGAATAAACGATCGTTAAGTCATATCTATCCGGCGTTTTAACCCCCGCCATGGCGGACCCCGCCAAAAATCCTTTCGGAGCGGTAACGCCGCCTTCTTTCAGAATCTTGATTCCCATCTTTTCGCTTCCTTTCTATTTCGTTCCGATTTCATAATTATACACATTTATTTATAATATGCAAGTGCCGTTTTTGTTTTTTCACAATTTTTTTCATTCGGCTTCCCTTCTCCGGGGCGCTCACCTATATAAGAACAATTCAGTGCCAAAAAAGTCGCTTCCCCGAAAAATATTTTTTCCTCCCGAGAATCCGTCCCGTTTCATCCGGCCATAACTCTTATTAACACCACGCGCCAGCCTGTTTCAATAAACGCGCCGGCTCCGTCCGCATCCGCGATTCTTTATCACTTTCGCCTAAATTATTGACCTTTTTTCCAACAAATCAATTTCGGGAGGAATAGCCATGCGGGAGCAAACAAAGATCATTTATAGAATGATCGAAACCACAGAATATGTAATGGATAGCGGAATCGTTACGACATATGGCGTCAGTTGCAGCTCAGGCGGCGCCGGCGACGGACGTGATCAGGCATGCGATCAGATCATTCCCAACATATCCACGCGCCCCTCCTTTGTCGAGGAATTGGTCGACCGGCTGAACATCCACAACGCGGCGCCGGTCCATTTGAAAGATTTGATTGACGACTTTCTGCCCTGATTCCAAAAAGCGGCCGGATAAGCGATCCGTTTAAGCGGACGTAGACGCGATTAACCGGCGAATATATTGAAATCGGCGCAGCGCGCGGCTTGGTGATGAGTATTTACACAGATTTTACACATTTCAATTCATACACCGCTTGCACATTTTGGTTAATTCTGTATAATTCTTTATATAGTTTATATAGGTTGAAAGGATTCTCATTTCATGGCTTACGCGATCATCGATTTAGGTTCCAACTCAGTCCGGCTCTCGGTTTATGAATGTAAGGGTGACGAGATCACCAAAATCTTCAGCAATAAGGAAGTCGCGGGACTCGCCGGATATGTATCAAAGGGCATAATGAATATAGCCGGTATCATGAAAGCCTGCGCTGTGTTGAACAATCTTAGGAAGGTCGCGTCAAGATTCGCCGAACCACAGGATATTCACTTATTCGCGGCTGCTTCTCTCAGAAATATCGATAACCGGGCAGAGGCGGTGGATATCATTGCCCGGGAGACGTCCCTGACCCCTTATGTTTTGGATGGCGAGGAGGAAGCCGCCCTGGGTTTCGCGGGCGCCGCGAAATACAGCGATTGCGAAAACGGCCTCGCGATCGATATCGGCGGAGCGAGTACCGAACTCGTGCTGATCAAAAACAATAATGCCGTAAAACTGGCCAGTCTCCCCGTGGGATGTCTTAATCTGTCCGTTAACTACATCAAGAGGGTCATTCCCGTCGAGGCCGAAGAAAAGCGGATCAAAACCGTGATCCGGGAACAATTGTCCGCCGCCGGCTGGGACGCGATGGGAAAACATCCATATATGATCGGCTCGGGCGGCACGATGCGGGCAACGCTTAAGCTGGCCCGTGATTTGTTTGGCCTACCCGCCGAATCCCAGGAATTCAGCGCTTCCCACGTTAAGGAAATTACAGAATTGTTGAAAAAGAAGGATGAGAACAACTATCTGAAAGTTTATCAAATCATTCCCGAGAGGTTGATGACCATATCGGCCGGCCTCGCCATCCTCCGGCAGGTGATCGCGAAATTCGGCTGCGAAACCATATCCGTCAGCAAATTCGGCGTTAGGGAAGGATATCTGGTCGACAGAGTGTTGATGACAAATGGAAAGTATTTCATTCAATAAGAAACCGGAGCCCTTTGATTTTGTTAAATGCATACAAAATCGGGAACTGTCCTGGCTGAAATTCAACGAAAGAGTGTTGGAGGAAGCCAACTTCAGCGCGAATCTGCCTCTGGAACGATTTAAATTCATCTCGATATTCAACAGTAATCTTGATGAGTTTTTTATGATCAGAGTGGGCAGCCTGACAGACTTTATGCTTTTCGCGCACGATTATTACGACAATAAAACGGGTATGACCGCCGAAGAGCAGCTAAGCGCTATTTACCGGGAGATCATTCCTTTATACGCGCTTAAAGACCGTTTTTTCACCTCCGTCATGAGCGAACTAAGCCGCGGCGGCGTTCACTACGCGCGGATAGGCGAACTGGACGCGGCCGAACTGAAAAAAGCGGAAAAATACTTCCGCTGGGACGTCCTTCCGCTGCTGTCCCCGCAGATTATCGACAGCCACCATCCCTTCCCTCATATCGATAATAAGCAGCCTCATATCGCCGTCACCCTCGAGCGGAAAAATACGCCTTTATACGGTCTGATTGCCGTGCCGGACAGTTTGGACCGGCTATTCTTTCCCGGCGACGGCTGTAAGTTTGTGTTGCTTGAGGACATGATCCGTCATTTCGCCCATGTCGCGTTTCATCCCTTTAATGTGATGGAAAAGACGATCCTTGCCGTAACGCGAAACGCCGATATCAACACGGAAGAAGACAGCGTGATGGACGAGGATGTGGATTACCGCCAATACATGAAAAATCTGATTAAAAAGCGTCAGAGGCTCGCCCCCGTCCGCCTCGAGTTCCAATATGGCGCCGGCGACTCGTTGCGGGAATTCTTTCGCGATAAACTGAACCTGCGTGAAAGGCAGGTCTACCTGTCGTCCTCGCCGCTGGATCTCTCCTACTGCTTCAAGCTGGAAGAAACGCTGGGGGAAAGATTGGGCGCCGAGGCTGTGAAAGCCCTGGCCGGCGCGCCCCATATACCCGCCGTAAAATTTCCAATTGAAAAGAAAAACAATCTGATGAGACTTGCGCTGAAACAGGATATACTCTTTTCCTATCCCTTCGACAGCGTATCGCCGTTTCTGGAAATGCTCCGGCAGGCGGCGGAAGACCCCGCGGTGGTCTCGATAAAAATCACCTTATACCGCCTCGACGTCCTATCCAAGCTGGCGGAGTCCCTGATCCGCGCGGCGTACAACGGCAAGGACGTCACCGCGTTAATGGAACTGCGCGCCCGATTTGATGAAGCCAACAACATCGACTGGTCCAATCGCCTGGACGAAGCAGGCTGCCGCGTTATCTTCGGGCTTCCGGGCTTGAAGGTTCATTCCAAAATTTGTCTGATCACCAGAAAGGAATTCGGCCGGATCCAGTATATCACGCAAATCGGTACGGGTAACTATAATGAACGTACTTCGAAGCAATATACGGACCTCTCCCTGATCACGGCGAATCAGGAAATCGGCAGAGACGCCGCCTTGTTTTTCAGCAATCTCCTTTTGGGCAATACCGACTGGTCCGCGGCCCGCCTGTGGGTCTCCCCCAGCCATTTGAAGGACAAAGTGATCCGGTATATCGACCGGGAGCGCGGTAAGGCAGAAAACGGCATGTCCGGCCGCATTATCATCAAATGCAATTCCCTTACCGACAAAGAAATCATCCTGGCCCTTATCGCGGCTTCCCGGAGCGGCGTAACCATTTCGATGATCGTCCGCAGTATCTGCTGCCTGATCCCGAACATACCGGGGCTCACCGAAAACATCACGGTCATCAGCGTTGTCGGCAGATTTCTGGAGCACTCCAGGATATTTTGTTTCGGAGACGGCGACGACCGGGAAATCTTTATCTCTTCCGCGGATCTGATGACGAGAAATACGGAAAGGCGTATCGAGGTCGCCTGCCCGATATTGGATCAGTCGCTGAAGCTCAGGGTTTATCAGATGCTGGAAACGCTGCTGGGCGACAATGTGAAAGCATGGGAGCAGCGTTCGGACGGCTCGTACGTACTGCGCAAGCACCGGTCAGGTCAGGCGGTGAATTCCCAGGAAATATTCACCGCGCAAGCTAATGCTGCCGTCGTGGCCGCCCCGGAAAACGAGGGGATCAAGGGAAAAGCCGGATTAATCGCGCGTTTTCTCCGGTTTTTATCTAGGATTAGGGGAGTCTGAGACGGACCGACGAAAGCGCATAAAAAAAACCGCCGTACAATGACGGCGGCCGGTGACGCATAGTGTAACCGTTAACGTTTTGAGAACTGCGGCGCTCTGCGGGCCCCTTTGAGCCCGTATTTCTTCCGTTCCTTCATCCGCGGGTCGCGGGTGAGGAAGCCGGCCTTCTTTAAGGAAGGGCGAATCTCATTGTCGGCTTTCAGCAGCGCCCGGGCTATACCCAGCCGCACCGCGCCGGCCTGGCCGGTGACGCCGCCGCCCTTGACGGTAGCCAGTATGTCATATCTGCCTTCCGTCTGTGTTAATACCAAAGGCTGTTTGACGACCATCTCAAGCGTCTTTTTTCCGAAATACTCGGTTAAGGGGCGTTTATTGATCAGTACCTTGCCTTCCCCGGGTATCAACCGGACTTGAGCCACGGAGGTTTTCCGACGGCCTGTGCCTCTGTATTGAACAGTTTGAGCCATTCTTTAATTACCTCCTTTCCTAAGCCCTGATTTCCCATATTTCAGGCTTTTGGGCCTGATGGGGGTGATCCGGTCCGCGATAGACTTTGAGTTTGCGATACATTTTGTCGCCCAATTTGTTTTTGGGAAGCATGCCTTTTACAGCTTTTTCCATAACCCGCTCCGGTTTATTTTTCATCATGATCGCATAAGAAGTCCGCTTCAGCCCGCCGGGATAACCGGAATGGGTGATGTACTCCTTCTGCCGGAGCTTGTTGCCGGTCAGCACGACCTTGTCCGCGTTGACCACAATGACAAAATCACCCGTATCCACATGGGGGGTGTATATGGGTTTATGCTTTCCCTTTAATAATACAGCCGCTTCCGACGCCACTGAGCCGAGGGTTTTGCCTTCGGCGTCCAGTACGTGCCACTTCCGCTCGACCTGGCCGGGTTTTGCCATGAAGGTTGTCACTAGATCTCCTCCTACTTATATACACTCTTCACCGGGGCTGGCGGGAGTATAAATGGATAACACGCAAATTCTATAACAAGCGGCTGTTTGTGTCAAGTGGCTAATCGATTTTATCCAGTGTTTCCATGATATAATCGCCGAATTCACGGCATGTGGCGCCGCCTTTATTTCCCGTGATTGTGATTCTTGCTTCTTCCTGAAGGCAGATATCCAGGGCCCGGTCCAGGCGCCGGGCCTGATCAGCTAATTCCACGTGGGCCAGAAGCATAGCCGCGGCGCGCAGCAGCGACGACGGGTTGGCGTAATCCCCCCGGCCTTCCGCTACCATCCTGTCCGCGGAGCCATGGATGGCTTCAAACATGGCGTAACGCTTGCCGATATTGGCGCTTCCCGCCGTGCCTACGCCCCCCTGGATCTGACCGGCTTCGTCGGTAATGATGTCGCCGTACAGGTTGGGCAGCACCACCACCTGAAAGCCCGAGCGAACCCTTTCATCGATGAGCTTAGCGGTCATGATGTCGATGTAGCGCTCTTCCTTCTCGATGTCGGGATACTTTTCGCCGATCTCCTGAAATATCTCCAGAAACATCCCGTCCGTGGTTTTGATGATATTCGCTTTCGTCACGGCGGTGACCTTTGTCCTGCCGTTTTTCACCGCGTAGTCGAAGGCGGCTTCGATGATACGGCGGCAGCCCTCGTCGGTGATCATGGTAAAGTCCACCGCCAGATCCGGTGAGATTTCGAATCCCCTGTTACCCACAGCGTAGGCGCCTTCCGTATTTTCCCGAAAAAAAGCCCAGTCTATATCCAGCTCCGGCACCCGCACGGGCCGCAGATTGGCGAACAGATCCAGTTCCTTTCGCATGGCTACGTTGGCGCTTTCCAGATTCGGCCAGCCGTCGCCCTTCTGCGGCGTCATGGTAGGCCCTTTCAGGATCACATGGCAGCTTTTGATCTCCTCAAGAACGTCGTCAGGCAGCGTTTTTCCCGCCCGGCTCCTGTTTTCGATGGTAAGCCCGGCTATGTCCTTAAGTACGACGTCCCCCCGCTCCAGTTGGGGCGCCAGCAGATGGGTGAATATCCGCCGCGTCTCGGCGGATATGACAGGCCCTATGCCGTCGCCGCCGCAGAAGCCGATCACGAGAGGCTTCAGGCTTTGATAATCCGCAAAGCCGCCCTGGGCTTTTATCGCCTCCGCCCGCTCCAGCTGCTCGCCCACCAAGAGGGCGAACTTCTCGCAGGCGTCCTTGATCAGTTGATCTCTATTCATTATCCCTACCCTCTTTCTCCAGCAGTATAATCAGGTTCTCTTTGGCGTTGTTGATATGGATCACCGTCTGCCTCTCCGCCTCGAAGCCGTCGCCGCCGCATATGGCTTCCAGGATCAGGCGGTGCTCGGCGATAGCTTTCTCCGTACGCCCGGCTTCGGCGATGGATTGCCTGCGGTAGCGCTGGATCATATGATGGAGGTCCCTCAGCATATGCTCAAGCCTGCGGCTTTCGCAATAACTGAAGATCGTCTCATGAAAGCGCGAATCCATTTCGCTGATCTGTTCCTCATTGGATTTGATGTAATAAAACTCCTGCAGATCCACGATCTCCCGCAGCCTTTTTCGTTTTTCATCGGTGATGCTTTCCGCCGCCCAGCGGGACGCCAGCCCCTCGATGTAGGAACGGATCGTATAGACGTCCAGCAGATCCTTTCTATCCACGCCCAGCACGATGGCGCCCTTGTTCGGCACAAGCCTCACCAGGTTTTTTTGTTCCAGCATACGTATGGCTTCCCTCACGGGCGTACGGCTGACGCCCAGCTCCAGCGACAGCTTGAGCTCGTTCAGGTTTTCCCCGGGCTGTATGCTGCCGTTCAGGATACCCTCTTCCAACTGCTCGAAAGCCTTGTTGCTGAGGGAGTCGCCGGCGCCCGCGACGAGGCCCCCCGCTTCCTGCTTCGCCATATTTATACCCCCGCCGCGAATTCCTTTGTCAGCTCTTCCAGTTCGCCGTCGCTGATTACCGTCTCCCGGCCCGTGTTGTACTCGTTGTCCACCCATTCTTTGACCGAAAGGACGATGGCGTCTTTTTTCGTGACTTTTTTCTCCGCGGGCAGGCTGTAATAATCGTTTATCCAGTACGCGATGCCCGCCGCGCCGCTGGTACTGCTTATCGCCACGGAAGCGGGCCTCTGCAGGATGGCGCCCGTATCAAAGATGTTATAGATCTCCTCGTCCTTCATCAGGCCGTCGGCGTGTATGCCGGCCCGGGTAATATTCATGCTCCTTCCCACAAACGGCGTCATGGGCGGTATGCGGTATCCGATATTCCGCTCGTAGTAGCGGGCGATCTCGGTAATGGCGGTAGTGTCCATCCCATCGAGTGTACCTTTCAGCGAGGCGTATTCAAAAACCATGGACTCCAGGGGGATGTTTCCGGTCCGCTCGCCGATGCCAAGCAGGCTGCAGTTGACGGCGCTGGCCCCGTATATCCACGCTACGGTAGCGTTGACTACGGCTTTGTTGAAATCGTTGTGCCCGTGCCACTCCAGCATCTCCGAAGGCACGTCGGAGAAAGAACGCAGGCCGTAGATGATGCCCGGTACGCTGCGTGGAAGGGCGACGCCGGAGATGGGGACGCCGTAACCCATGGTATCGCAGGCCCTGATCTTCACCGGGATGCCGGCTTCTTTAGACAGCTTCGTGAGTTCGTTGACAAAGGGTACCACGAAACCGTAAAAATCCGCCCTGGTGAGGTCTTCCAGGTGGCAGCGGGGTTTCACCCCCACGTCCATGGCTTCCTTGACCACGTCAAGATAAGAATCCATGGCCTGCTTGCGGGTCTTGCCAAGTTTCTTGAAGATGTGGTAATCGGAGCAGCTAACCAGGATGCCCGTTTCCTTGATGCCGATGTCCTTCACCAGCTGGAAATCCTGTCTGCTCGCCCGTATCCAGGTGGTGACCTCCGGGAATTCATAACCCAGATCCATACACTCCCGGATAGCCTGGCGGTCTTTCTCGCTATAGGCGAAAAACTCCGTCTGCCTGATCTTCCCCTGGGGCCCGCCCAGCCGGGCCATTAATTTATACAGATCCACCATCTGCTCCACGGAGTAAGGCGCCCTGGACTGCTGCCCGTCGCGGAACGTAGTATCGGTGATCCAGATATCCTCGGGCATACCGATAGGGACCCGGCGGAAGTTGAAAGGTATCTTCGGCACCTCGGTATACGGATACAGATCCCGGTATAAATTAGGCTCCTCCACATCCTGCAGGTCGTACCTGTAGGGGTCCTGCTCCAGCAGATTGCTTGATTTGTTGATCTCGATCATGGCGATTCTCCTTTGTCTGTTATTTAATATCCCGGCCTGTCGGGAGTCATGGATTAATACGCGTTAATGATCCGAACATTGCATACTTGTATACATCCATACTTGCATTATATTATACCGGACGCTCCCGGTCAAGTAGGGTTTTCGATCTGTCTTATGTATTCATTGTATTGTTTCCCGTTTGGTTTCAATGTATAATAATTGCAATAAGGAGGGAGATTTCTGATGAAGCATCATTATGTCGTATGCGCGGTTTTGAAGCCGCACCTCACCGAATGCCGGGCGTCGGTGGGCGCCGTTTGTCAGGAAGATGAACTGGGCGGTTGGATGAAAGCCCATGGCGTGCTCCGTTATAAGGTCAAAAGTATCGACAGAAAACCTGTAGTTGATTGGGAAGACGCCGATTGGGTCACGGCGTGAAGCGCAGCGCAATAACGTAAAAAACAGTCAGGAGGCAGGATGATGACGCAATTTTGGAAATGGCCGGAAACAGACTTTACCTCAAAGGAGATCGACTGGAAGAAAGCCGAAAAGATCACAGCCGGAGTGGACGTTGGTTCGTCGAGTACCCAGGCCGCCGTCATGTGCGACGGGGCTTTGTTCGGATACGCCAGCATCCATACGGGAGCGGATTTTAAGAAAGCGGCGGACGTCGCCATCGGGAAGGCGATGGGCGGCTCAGGGATGGGCGTAAACGATATCGGCGCCATCGCGGCAACGGGCTGGGGCAGTTTTAACGTGGGCTTCGCGACCTCGTCCATGGACGAAGTGAGCTGCCACGCCAAGGGTGGAAGGTTCATCTACGGCCCGTCGGTCCACACCATCGTAGACCTGGGCGGCCAAACCGTGGCGGCGATCCGGCTCTACGACTGGGACAGGGTCTGGGACTTTTTTATGAACGACAAATGCGCCACGGGTATGGGCCGAAATGTTGAGACTGTCTGCGATTTACTGCAGGTGCCCATCGAGGAGATCGGAGCGCTGTCCCTGGACGTACCCAACGACCCGGAACCGGTGAGCACGACCTGTTACGCTTTCGCGCAGACAGAGACGATGGGGTTATTGGGGCGGCCTGAGTACAGGGCCGAGCCGCTGACGATCAACCAGGTCTATGCTTCGCATCTGTTTGCCATCGCCACCAGGGCGCTGGGTACCATCGGCAAGCTGCAGCCTCTGGATGTGGGCGATATCACCGTTTACAAAGAGCTTGGCTTCACCGGCGGGCTGGCGAAAAACCCCGGCGTCACGAAGCGGATCGAAAAGGATTTAAACGTGACGGCGCTGACCGGCGAATATGACCCGATATTGGCGGGCGCCATCGGCGCCGCGCTGCTGGCGCAGGAAGGGGGCGCGGGAAGATGACGACAACACAAAGCGCAAACACCCGGATCACAAAGAGCGATAAATTTAAACAAATGATCGCGGACCGCCACGAATACGCCAGGGCGTGGAAGAAAAAGACCGGCGGGCTGGTGGTGGGGTATTGCCCTAACTATATGCCGGAGGAACTGGCCTACGCGGCGGGGATGCTGCCCATACGCATCATGGCGGAGCAGAAGCCGGACGTTGTGTCGGCGAAGTGGATCTACGCCTCGTGTTATGTGGCAAAAAATATGACTAACATGATCCTGAACGGCGAATACGATTACATGGACGCATTCGTTCATGTGGAGGACTGCCAGTGGACTTTCAATGTGTTTGAGGTGGCTTCAAACAACTTCCCCTCGCTTCTGACCCACTATTTATTCACCCCGGACTATACCGAAGGCCCCATCGCCAAGGATGTGTTCCGGTCGGAGCTGAACGTGCTGAAGGGGAAATTCGAGACGTGGACGGGGAAGGCTATCACGGAGGAAGCCCTGGATAAAGCCATCGAGATATATAACACGAATCGCAGGCTGCTCCGGCAGATCTATGAGATGCGGCGCTTCTACCAGACAAAGATACTGGGCTCCGAGATGATGAACCTCATGCTCGCCAACCAGGTGACGGACAAAGCGGAGATGAACAAGATCCTGGAAGACTTTATCGCGGAGCTGGACGCCAGGGAACCGTATGACGACAGGCTGAGGCTGATGCTCGTGGGAAGCGAGACCTTCAACGCGGATCTGGAGGAACTGGTGGAATCCCTGGGCGCCAATGTGGTCGTGGACGAGCTGGACAACGGGAGCTCCAATATCTGGAACGACGTGGTGCTGCATAAAGACAGGCTGATGGCGCTCTCCCTGCGTTATATGGGAAGGCCCCACAGCGCCATGAAGGACAGCAACTGGCGGCGCAGGCCCCAGCACATCTTCGAGCTCTCCGAGGACTACATGGTAGACGGGGTACTGGTGGTGAAGCAGCTTGTATGCCAGGCCCACGGCTCGGACAACTACGCGGTCTGGAAGCTGCTGCGGGAACGGAATATCCCCTTCCATTTCTTCGAACGGGACACCACGCTGCCCCGGGACGAGACCCGGGTGAGGATAGAGTCGTTCCTGAACATGCTGCGGCCGGGCGTGACCCGGATCAGGGGATGGCACCAGCCCCTGGGAATATAGGAGGCGCCGATATGAAAGGACAGATATGGGATACCAGGCCACTTGAGTTCTGGGATAAGATAAAAGAGATGCGGGCTAAATGGGAGAAATCCATCGAGGACGAAGAGACTGTGCTGGGCCAGGGCAACTGCAACTGGGCCCGGGCCTTCCCCAACCTGACCGTCATCGAGGACAACCCCGTGGGCTCCACCATCGCCTACCGGACGCCGGACTTCGCCAGAAGGGCGCGGCTCGCCTCGGAGACACGTGGCTGGGGCAGGGAGATCTGCGGTTACCAGGGCGTCATGTGGGGCTGCCAGTTCCTGGGCTACCAGGCGGACGGAAGCCCATTCCCCTACCGCAAAACAGTGGTGCCCATCCCCTGCGTCTGCGACCAGCATACGAAGCGCGGCATACAGGCCAGGGACTTTGAGCCCATGCCCATGTGGATGAACGACAACACCATGTATCTGGGGCCCTGGGACCCGGAGCGCGAAGTGGAGATGGCGAACCACAAGACCTACAACACACTAAGGGTAATCAACGACATCGAACGTATCTTCGGGCAAAAATTCGACGACGATATCATGAAGGAGTTCATGCGCATCCAGTCCAACATCACGGACTATATGGCCGAGGTCTACTTTATGATGTCCAATATCCCCGCCCCCCTGAGCATCAAGGATATTTACTCCTTCTTCCAGTTAGGCGCCCTGGTGAAATTCGACCTTCAGGAGACGGAGAACCTGTGGAAGATGATAAGGGACGAAGTGAAATGGCGGGTAGACAATAAGATCGCAGGCGTGCCTACGGAGCGTTTCCGCTGGATGGAGGCTCATCCGCCCTCCTGGCATTTCCTGAAATATTACCGGTATATGGAGCTGTACGGAGCCGTATGTATCGGTTCCCAGTACACCAGCAACTGCGCCCTCCAGCTGGAGATTAAGGCGGACGGGACCAGGGGCGTGCGGAGCTATCCCGGCTTCCCGGCGGATACGCCTTTTGAGACCCGGGAGGATATATTCCGGTACGGGACCGGTAACGACATGCGGCTGCCCCATCACTTCAAGCAGGACGAATATCTGCGCCCTTACGCCCTGAACGAGTTCGCCGACTACTACCGCTGTGACGGAGCATTTTTCGCTATACACCGCAGCGGCGTGGGCTGTACCATGACCCGGAAGGAGCAAGCCATGCGCCTTCGGGAAGCCGGATACAGCGTCATGTGTTACGAGGTAAGCCAGTCCGGGGATCCCACGGATCTGGACGAGAAACGCATGCTCGAGCAGTTGGATTCCTGGATGGAAATCAACGGCTTGAGAAAATTTGATGTATAGGAGGCGGGACATATGATCACAGCCGGTATAGATATAGGGATGGAAAACGTTAAAGCAATCGTAATGAAAGACGAAAAGGTCCTGGGCAGGGGTAGGGGCTTATCCGGGGGCGCGGGGCGCGCCGCGGCCGCCGAAGCCGCTCTGGGAGACGCGTTAAAGGAGGCCGGGTTAGCGAAAGGCGACGTCGAAAAGCTCGTCGCTACCGGCAAAGGTAAATTCGACCTGCATTTCGTGGACGACGCCGTCACCGAAGCCATCGCGGCGGCAAAGGCCGCGGAGTTTCTCTGCCCGGGCGCTACGACGGCTATCGACGCGGGCGCCGACGAAACCCTCGTGGTGACCCTCGGTCAGGACAAACCCGTCCTGGAGTTGGCGTTAAACGAGAAATGCGCCGCGGGGGTAGGTATATTATTGAAGAGCATAGCCAGAAGGCTGGGCTTGACACTGGATGAGCTGGGCGCCGCGGCGCCTGTAGCGGCAGGGGGGCCGGCCGTCAACGACGGCTGCGCCGTTTTCGCCGAGCTGGACGCCCTGAGCCTGCTGAATCACGGGGCTTCCGTGCAGGAAGTCGCCTCGGCGGTGACAGACGCGGCGGCGGTGCGGGTCTGCATGACCTTCAACGATATCACCATCCCCGCGGCGGACAAAGTCGTTTTGTTCGGGGGATTGACGAAAAACGCGGCTTTCGTCGCCGCGCTGAAATCCTACGCAAAGGTTGATTTCATTATCCCCGCCGAAGCGGATTACGCAGGCGCTATCGGCGCCGCCCTCATCGGCGCGGGCTGGGGGATAAGCCCTTTCGCGGCTTAGCTAAGCCGCGCCAATAACCCATAGCGGCGCAGCCAAGCCGCGCTAATGGCCCAAACCCGGCGCAGCCTTACTGCGGCCTGATCCGGTCATAGTTGACCTGGGTATAGTTTAAGCTCCAGCGATTGATTATATTTTCGCCCGGTTGGATAAAGCCGGCTATCTGGCCGCTTACCCCCATCGGTCCGGAATACAACTCGAAAAGGTACAATGTCTCAAGGGCCGAGCCCGGCGTTTCATCCGGGGCCGGCCCTTTTTTTATATTTCTCACTTCGGTCCCGAGATACGAGGCCCAGGACTTCGCCGTATCTTCCGTATAGATCAGGTCTTCGCCGCCGGCGCCGCTGAATATAAAGCTCAGGATCTTGCCTGTCTGGTCGTCCATATAAAACACGCCGCTGCCCTTGTCCGTCCGGATTTCTATCTCCCAGACGATCATATTGATGGCGGGGGCGTCGTTTTGTATGTACAGGGTCACGCCGGATCCCGCGACGGTAAGCCCTCTTTCCACAGGCAAGGGATAAAAACGCTGCTGATATAGTTTATCCAACTCCTCAAGAAATTTAGCCCGTATCGTATCCTGATCGTATTCTGCGCCGATCTTAAGCTGCACGGAAGTGGTCCCTGCCGACTGCGCCAAAAGGCCGACTTTGTCGACCATGGAAATATTCACATAATCCGATAATTCCGCTGCGTCCAGCGGTTCGCTCCTCACCTGCCCCAGGATCACCCGATCCCGGCCAAGGGCGATCTCACCAGGCAGAAACGTCCCCGCCGCGACCAACAGGATCACCGCGACCGCGCCTATGACATATCCGGACGTCCTGTTTTTCATCTTCTCACCCTTTCATGAGTAAGGTCACTTTAGTGCCCCGGCCCAGACCGGAGTCAAACCGCATCTCTCCATTGTGCAGCTTAACGATCTCATTACAGATAGCCAGTCCGAGACCGGCTCCGCCTTTCGCCCTGGCCCTGGATTTGTCCACCATATAGAACGCTTCGGTTATGCGGGAGATATCCTCTTCAGGTATCCCTTTGCCGTCGTCCTCAACGGTTATGATAAAGCTCTCCTGATTCTGTCTGGCGCCGGTCAGCCGTATATGCCCCGGACCGCCGATGGATTTCCTGGCATTGTCGATCAGATTAAGGATGAGCGTTATCATCAGATCCGGCTCGATCAGGATGACTTCGTCCGGGGCTTCCCAGGAAAAAAGTATCTCCGTATCTTTCATCATCGGATAAATGATACCGTTGATATTTTTAAAAAGCAGGCGCATACTCTGCCGTTTCATGGGGAAATCCTGATTTTGCAGGACGATGAGTTCGAGCAGCTTCAGCGACAGCGCCTCCAGCCGCTTCCCCTCGCTGAATATATAATCCGCGGCGATCATCCTGTCTTCTTCGCTCAACTGCTGCGAACGCAGCATATCCCCGTATCCGATGATGGAGGTCAGCGGCGTTTTCGCCTCGTGGGCAAAGCTGCCCACGAAGTCCCTCTGCCTGGCGGCGGCGGCTTCCAGATCCTGTATCTTAATTTCCAGGCTGCCGGCCATCTCATTAAAATCGTCGGCCAGCATCCCTAATTCGTCGGAAGTATTGACCTCCACCCGGTTGTGATAGCGGCCCTGGGCTATCTTACGCGTAGCCCTGGACAGCTTCCGTATAGGATACGACGTCCAGAAAGACACGGCGAAGATCAATATGCCGTTAAGCGCCGCCAGGAAAAGAATCAGCCTGCGATATATGCCGAAGAGGTTTTGCCTGTCGGCAAATACCGGGGTGATATCGTGAAAACTTTCCAGATAGGCCGCGTTTCTTTGGCTGCGGGCAGCGCTGACCGTCTGGACATAGTATACGCCGTCCTGTTCCACGATGGTATGTACCCGGGTATCGTCCGTGATGATCCCCAGCAGGCCGGCGCCGAAGTCCACGTCGCCGCTTTGCCGGATGACCTGATGATTCTCATCCCAGATCCTGATCATAAATTTATCACCGGCGGAGTAAGCGACGATGGATTCGGCGATGGCTTCCAGCCCCGCGGCCGACGCCGTAGCCTCAGCCGAGCGGAACGCGTAACGCAGCATTTTGTTTTCATCCTGCGCCGCGATGATCTCGCGGTTCAGCGCAGCCTGAAAAGAGGAGGATATCAAAATATACCCTCCCAAACTAAATGTTAATATAGTAATCAGTAATGTGCTGAAAAATATCTTCCACGATAAACTCATGTCAAGTCAGCTCAAGCCTGTATCCTACTTTATATACCGACGCGATCTTATCTTCCCAGCCCAGCTTTCTGCGCAGTCTCTGGACATGCAGGTCTACGGTGCGGCTGTCCCCCATATAGTCGCTTTCCCAGATCATCTCATAGATTTTGTCCCGATACAGGGCGATATTTTTATTGCGGATAAAAAACAGGAGGAGCTCAAATTCTTTCTTCGTCAGGGAGACCTCGTCCCCCGATTTCTTTACCGTCCGCGAAGCCGTATCGATCACCAGGTCGTCCACTTCCAGTATGCGCTGGTTCAGATCGTAGCGCCTCAGCACCGCCTCCACCCGGGCCAGTAATTCGATGATTTCGAAAGGTTTCACCAGATAATCGTCGGCGCCCAGTTTCAGCCCTTTTACCCTGTCCTCTACTCTGCCTTTCGCCGTCAGGAAAATCACCGGCGTACCGTAATGCCTGATGTACGGCATAAGCTCGTATCCGCTGATCTCCGGGAGCATGACGTCCAGGAGGATCAGGTCGTAGCGGTTGTTTTCAACCTTTTGCGCGGCGGCCATTCCGTCGAAAGCGCAGTCGCACAGATAACCCGCTGACTGTAAATTCATGCGGATCAGGTCAGATATAGGTAATTCGTCTTCCACGATCAATATACGGATCATGCCTGTCCCCTCCGGATACGCCGCGGTCACAAACCGCGGAAAAAAGCGCTAGCTGATTTCCCCGGCCTTCCTTCCGTAAGCCATAGACCTGGCGGCGGCGTACGCGGATACTTTCTGATAGTCGTTATTCCAGCGGTTTACGTTCAGATAATCAAAAATGACGGCTCCCGTCTGGCGGCAGAACCTGTCTATTTGCTCCATGCACGCGAGAAGGCCGTTGCCGCTGCCGTCAGGCGACATAACGACCAATATGGGCTTGCCGGCCAGCGATCCGATCATGCCGTTTTCACAGCGGCGCAGGCGTTCCAGAAAATTCTTTACGCACTCCGCCATCTCGTTCCAGCCTACCTGTGTGATGATACAAAGCGCGTCGGATTGTTTTGTCATTTCCTGGGCTTCGTCAAAACCGTCTTTCCCGAAGGCACAGCGGTGCTCGGTTCTGCAAATACCGGCGTCGTCGTTGCACGCTTTGCAGCGCCCGATTCCTTCCAAGCTCAGCGCTTTCGCCTCGGCGCCGCCGTCCGCCGCGCCCCGAAGGACTTCCTGCAGTATCGAATGACATACGCTGTTTTGTTCGGAATTCCCTGATACAATTAAGTATTGCACAAGAATCCCCCTATCTCCCCGTCCCGGGCGGAACCTTAATGATTACATCGTATCCTATAATATGATATAATAAATCCGCGTAATTGTCAGTATGCTATCAGAAATAATTCAACAAATGACGTAGAAACATCTTATAGCGGCTAAAAAACAAATGAGAAAGGACGATGGAAGAATGAATTGCGAAAACGTTAAGGAATGCGCGTGCCCAAACACGGAATGTCAGAATCACAGGCAATGCTGCGATTGCGTAGCTCAGCACAGAGGCGGCAGCAACCTGCCTTTCTGTCTGCGCCCCGTCGAGGAAGAAAGCAAATAACCGGCTGTCGCGAAAATCCTGACAAAGGATGGATAACGAGAAATATTCAGATATTTCTGAATATTATAAGTGTAACCAAACTGTGACAATCGAGGTCTAAACTAAAGATAGTAGTTAATTGCTGGCTATTATCTTTAGCTTAGCTTCGGAGGCTCCGCCAATGAAAAAAACAAATAAGAAGCCAACTTTCCTTATCCAGATGCTGGACAATCAGAATATGACCTGGCAAGGAACGATAACTTTTTTAGACGACAACCAAAAGCTCCCCTTCCGCAGCGTCCTCGAATTAATCAAACTCATGGACAGCGCGATGAGCGCAGACGAAGGCAGCGAGGACATGGACGCGGCACGTCAGGACGATCAGCAGCCTCTCGAAGCGGCGCCGGATTGAGTTATCCGTTTTTTTGATTTCACCGTCTCTGTCACAATCGTAAATCGCAGATTCGCGTCTGTTTTCCGGAACACCGGACGACGGGCGGTTTTGGAGTGTTATTTTTGAATCAATTTACGGATATACAAATGCGCTGGATGGAGGAAGCCCTCGGGGAGGCGCGTCTGGCGATGGAGCATGACGACGTGCCTGTAGGCGCGGTGGTCGTCATGGACGGGGAAGTCATTGGACGCGGTCATAATCACAGGGAAGCTGAACACAACCCTTCCGCCCACGCGGAAATCATGGCCCTCGCCCAAGCGGGCAAGACCGTTGGAGACTGGCGGCTTGCGGGGGCTGAAATGTATGTGACCCTCGAGCCTTGCCCCATGTGCGCTTTCGCTATGGTCCTGGCTAAGATCAGCCTTGTGGTATACGGCCTGGACGATCCGAGGATGGGGGCTTGCGGGTCATTATTAAATCTGGCGCAATTCCCCGGTTTCAGCCACGATATATCTATCCGGAGCGGGTTGATGGCCGGGGAATCATTAAAGCTGATACAGGATTCATTTACCAGACAAAGGAGGTCCGAGCCATGAAATTGCTGATATCAAGCGATATAGAAGGGACTTGCGGGATCGCCGCCTGGGAGGAAACCGACGCCGATAAAAACGGCTTCTGGTACTCCTATTTCCGGGAGCAGATGACGAAGGAAGTCGCGGCTGCCTGCGAAGGGGCGTTCAACGCCGGTTTTACCGAAGTGCTCGTCAAAGACGCCCACGATACGGCCCGCAATATCATCCCGAGTATGCTTCCCCAGGGCGTCAAGCTGATCAGAGGCTGGTCCAACGACCTCTGGAGCATGGTGGAAGGCTTGCTGAACGGCGTGGACGCCCTGGCTTTTACGGGATATCACGCCGCGGCTTTCTCAGAGGGCAATCCTTTATCCCACACCCTTGATACGACGGTGGATATGCTCCTCATCAACGGCAAACCCGCCAGCGAGTTCACCATAAGCTGCTACGCCGCCGGCTTGTTCGGCCTCCCCGTCATCTTTATCAGCGGCGACGAGGCTGTATGCGCTCAGGCAAAGGAAATGATCCCCCGGCTCACCGCCGTGCCTGTGCTTTGGGGAAACGGCGGCTCTACAACAAGCAGCCATCCCGAGCAGGCGATAGAAGCGATCCGCAACGGTATGCGGGAAGCGATCACCGGGCGCTGGTTATCCTGTATCGTGCCTATGCCCGAGTCTTTCGACGTGGTCGTCCGCTACGCCAGGCACCCGATAGCCGCCCGCAACGCCGTTTACCCGGGCGCCGAGAGGATCGACGCTAAGACAGTACGGTTTTCGGCTAATGATTACATGGACGTCCTGAGATTTTTCCATTTTTGCGTATAATGTGGTACAATGCTCATGTACAGGGCGCCTTTCCTATGTAAAGCGCCTCACGCGCCGGGAAGGGTGTCAGAGTGGTCTATCGTGCTGCACTCGAAATGCAGTGAACCGCGAGGTTCCGTGGGTTCGAATCCCACCCCTTCCGCCATGAAAGCCAGTAACCGCAAGAGGTTTCTGGCTTTCTCCCTTATAGCTCAAGAAGCAAAAAATACAAATTGGTGGAATAATCGTGGTGGAAAAATGGTGGAATAGGTCACAAAGAGTAGTAAGGATTTGTACTCTGATATAAAGAGATATGTTATAAATCTATGTCGCTGCTTTTGCTATTTGGCTTCTTCGTAGGTTCTGTCGCTTCCGTTTTTATATCTGTGGCGTGTACAGCTTTATGGTAAACGTCGAGGACTTCTTTTTTTCGTTCAAGCCGCACATCTACATAACGGGCTGTAACCGCTTCGAGGTTCGTAGATATGCCGAGCGACATTCCTATCCCTTTGAGCGTATGCTCTTTGCAAATGCTTTCGCAGTTTCTAAGTCTTTCGCGTCGGGGTGTCCTTTATTGTCCGTACCTATGGAAGCCCCTTTACAAACAAATGGCTCGCCAAGCACATTTATCCCTTGCTCCTGTAAAAGCTCTTTTATTTGCTCTCCAATTTCAGACTGATTGCCGTATGTCCCAAATGCGGCGGCATTTTTTACGATTGCAGGGTTTATTTCCTCTATCAATGCTCTGACCTTTTTGTGCGGCTTGTGCATATAAATGCCGCTTCCAATAAAAAATAAATCAACAGGCTCAGAAAACACTATTTTTTCTTTGCCTATTTGCTCCGCTCTGATATTGAGTGCTTCTGCTATGGCGGTTGCAACTTTCATTGTGTTGCCGGAACGTCCGGAATAGTACACTATTCTAATATTCATTTTCTATCCCCCTTTTCAAAGTATTCAATGGTTAATGAAAATCCAAGTTAATAACAACTTTCCCCTGTGAATGTTCTTGAACAATATAGCGGATTGCTTCGGCTATATCGTGCGGATTATAGACTTTATCAATAAAGGGTTGGATTTTTCCTTGTTCTGCAAGATTTTTAAGGTCTGATAAATACTTTTTTTTCGGTAAAAACGGATAAGCGGAAGCGCCAAACTTTCTACTTCCGATTGAATAGAAAGGAATACCGATAACGCTCAAAATAGCTTTTAACGTGCCGCCAACAAATATATATGTACCGCCTTTGTTTAGTATTTTTTTGTATACATTCAACGGATTATATCCATTTATGGCTATGATAACATCATACTTTTTCTCGCTTTTAGCTATATCCTCATGCTTGTAGTCTATAATATAGTCTGCACCGTTGTTACGCGCCGTTTCAAGATTTTTTGTACTACAAACTGCTGTAACTATACCGCCTTGTGCCTTTGAAAGCTGAACGGTATATTGCCCAACACCGCCTGACCCGCCTTGTATTAAAACCTGTTGACCTTTTTGTATCTTCGCGGCATAAACAGCACCAAGCGCGGTTATTGCACCGACAGGAATAGCCGCCGATTGCTCAAAGGAATAATTGACAGGCTTCAAACAAATCTCCTTTTCATTTGCAATAGCAAACTCGCCCCATGCGCCTTTCATGCTTGCTGTCAAACCGAAAACTTCATCACCTTTTTGAAAGCCGCTAACATTTTTCCCAACTTCTTCTATGATGCCCGACATTTCGTTTCCTATGATTTTCCCTCTTGCGCCCATAACGGTATCAATGAGAAAAGCAAAACCGCTCGTTTTTCCCTCGTTAATGTATTTTGTATAACGCATAAACTCCATGTTTGTGATTGCAGAAGCTATAACCCCTACCAATACTTGATTTGATTTTGGAACAGGTTTTTTAACGTCCATTATTTTAAGGGCTTCTAATGAACCCGATTTGGTATTTACTATACCTTTCATTTTTCATAACCCTCATTTCAAGATTATATTAAGTCAGTCGCGCTGACTTCGGGGTGATGGTATTGGCCTTTTAGCATACGGCTTTCTATTGCGCGTTGCGGACACCAATTCGCACAAGCGATACAAGCAATACAGTTTTTGCCTCGAACGGCTTTCCCATTTTTTATTTCAATATTGTTCGTCGGACATAATTTACAGCACGTTCCGCAACCCCCGCATTTTTCTGTAACGGTCATGCGAGAAAGAGGTCTATACATTACTGACAATTTGGTAAAGTTTTTTGGTAGCACAGTCGAGCCATGCGGTGTATAGTTTTCGTGTTTTTTTTCAATCGCTTTGGCAATCTCAACAACCTTTTGGGGTACTGCGTCAAGAACGGAAGCCATATCTGCTCTTTCTTGAAAACTACTTGGCATTGACACATCATAAGCCAGAGCCAATATTGCATTATGTTGTGATAACGCAATATTGATATTTTTGAATCCGTTTTTATTTTTGCCGCTACTTGATGTTAAAGCGGTAAATACATAAGTATTATTATTTGCAAAAGACAGCTTTAAGACAAACTCCTTTACAATTCTTGGAATGTCATTAAGGTAAACAGGGGCAATAATACCCATTTGTGAATCTTCAATTTCGATAGTGCTTTTATCTTTGAAATGCGTGATAAGTTCCGGCTCTATGGAAAAATATTCACCGATTGTTTTAGCAACCGTATAAGAATTGCCAGTTCCCGAAAAGCAAAATATTCTCATTGTGATTTGCTCCTTCTTCTTGCTTTATTAAACAACGTGTTGTATAATAATAGTATACAATATTTCATCTGATACATCAACCAACAGATTTCCCGTTTTCTGTCGGGCGATTTGCTAATAAGTCATAGGAGGAACAGAACATGAAAAAACAGCCGGAAGTTACTGCAAAAACCAAAAAAGCCTTTATGGACGCTTTTAGCGAATTGTACAGCCAAAAGCCGATTGATAAAATATCTGTCCAAGAGATTACAGACAAGGCAGGCTATAATCGCAGCTCGTTTTATCAACATTTCCGTGATGTTTATGATTTATTAGATTACCTTGAAAAAGACGTATTGGATTTTATGCACCAACGGCTACAAATGGGTAAAGGAAGCGTTCAAGAGATAATTACTGTTTTTGATGAAAAAGGTTTTTATCTTAACGCCTTATTTGGAGATTACGGCGGTAATCGTTTTTTAGAGAAGTTAAAAGCCAATGTTCCTTTTCAATCCCACAATTTGAACATTTCAAAAGACAATCCTATATCGCCCTATTTAATGGAATTTCATTTGTTAACAATCCTTTCTTTGCTTCGTTTATGGCATCGCAGAGAAAGAGATATACCGCCGGAAGAAATACTCAATTTAATATTTCGATTGTATACGGGCGGCATATCGGCAATTAACAAGTGAAATTAGCTCTCCCACTATGCAAAACATAAAATGAAAATAATATAGTACGTTATGTACATTTTCATATCGTTTTCAATCCATATTAAGAAATGTAAGCTTACTATGGAGGATATGAAAATATACCAGAAAGAAAAACTTGATTTAATGGCTTTCGGGCAAGCCGTAAAAGAAGCCCGCGAAAAAAAGGGACTGTCAAGGGAGCAATTAGCGGAAATGCTTGACAGGTCAGTTCGTCATACGCAATACATTGAAACGCGGGGACAACACCCAAGCCTACAAATATTCTATGAGATTGTAAGACTTTTTGGTATATCTACCTTGCGTATCATATCCCGCTCTTTTTCCGTCACCCGGAATGTCATTACAAGGTTCCTCTCCAAATTTTGTTTCATCTAACAAGCCTCTTTCGCATAATAGATAACAGCATCGGGCGGGATTTCTCCCGCCCTCGCTTCGCCCATCAGCTTGCCTTCTTGTATTCCGCTGCTGCTGACGATGTTTCGGCAGTCTGCAGCGACTTCCATTCAGAGAAAGCCGCCATGCCCCCCTCGCTCTCGAAATAAGAGCGAATCGCTGGAAGCAGTTGCCGGACTAACGCTTCGATTGCGTCGGCAGGTAGTGGATACTCGTCATGTTCAATCATTAGCGTTGACCCTCCTATGAAACTATTTGGCGGACGCCCTGTCAAGAGTGAAATGTCCCGACCGCTTCCGCATGGTTCATGCGTAGCAGGACACAGTCAGAAAGTCAAGTCAAATATCCGAAATAGAATATTGACGTTCCGATATTGTATTGATTTTGATACCGTAGTGTGGTAGAATTGATGTCGTTAATTCTACCACGGGAGTGTGAATCACAATGGAAGCGACTTCAAAAAGAATGTTTGACCTGCGGACAAAAATCAATATCACACAAGCACGGTTAGCAAAGGAACTTGGCATATCTCAGCCAGCAATTAACCGATACGAACACAACGAGGTTGCTATTCCAGATAGCGTTCTGCTGAAATATGCAGACTTCTTTGACGTATCTGCCGACTATATCCTCGGTCGCTGCGACGATCCGCAGGGAAAGAAATACAGTTATCAGCCGGAGTTTTTGAAAGATAAATTAGCTAACTCCGATGAATGGAAAGAGTTTGTTGAAATGTGTTTCGACCCGGGTTCACCGATTAACAACAAGTTGAAAGAAATGATTATGCAGATGGCAGGCGGTGAGCAATAGAATGGACTTGACTAAGCCCGAACAGGTTTTATATGAGGATGTATCTGCCCTGATTGAACAGAGCCGCCGCACCATATACGCACAGGCGAGCAGCGCAGCGGTTTTTCTTTTTTGGAGAATTGGACAGCGTATCAATTACGATATTTTAGAGAATAAGAGAGCCAGTTACGGCAAACAGATTGTGTCGCAGCTTGCGACACAATTGACGGCAAAATATGGGCGCAGCTTTGAGGTTAGGAATCTGCGCCGAATGATGCAGTTTGCGGAACAATTTGTTGATTTTGAAATTGTGTCGCGCCCTGCGACACAATTAAGCTGGGCGTGCTTTGTTGAAATCCTTCCGCTTAAAACGGTGGAGGCAAAACTATTCTATCTAAACGAAGCGGCGCAAAGTCTTATGGGCAGAGATGGCATACGCATGATGATTAGCCGCAAAGCTTATGAGCGCAAAGAAATTGCTGACTCGCAAATATCATCAGGCTCACCGATTCCCCCTGGTACTTTCAAAGACCCATATCTCTTTGATGTGCTTGGTATAAAAGACGAGTACCATGAAGCTGATGTTGAAGAAGCGATCCTGCGGGAGCTTGAGAAATTCATTTTAGAGTTCGGCAAGGGCTTTGCTTTTGTGGAACGGCAAAAACGCATGATAGTTGACGGACACGACCGAACGCTGGATTTACTTTTTTACAATAGGTATTTGAAGCGTCTTGTTGCAGTTGAAGTTAAGTATGGACGCTTTGACGCCCGCGACAGCGGCCAGTTGAAGCTGTACCTGAAGTGGCTAAACCGTTACGAGCGTCAAGAAGGCGAAAACGAACCTATTGGCTTGATACTTTGCTCAGACGCTGGTAGAGAAGAAGTAGAATTATTAGAAATGGATAAGGACGGCATTCTTGTCGCAGAATATTGGACCACTTTGCCTCCAAAGGCTGAGTTTGAGCAGAAAATACATACGATACTCACGGAGACCAGAGAACGGATGGAGCAGAGGAATTTGTTGTTGCCAGGTAAAGAATAATAAGGCAGGTGAAACCATTGCGCGGAGTCATTTACGCAAGGTACAGCTCCACCGAGCAGCGGGAAGATAGCATCGAGGGGCAGATCCGGGAGTGCAAATCCTTTGCTGAGAGCAAAGGTATTACCGTCATCGGCTCATTCATTGATCGAGCACTAAGCACAAAGACTGACGCGAGGCCCGATTTCGCGATGATGAAAATGGAATAGCAATATTTCGTTCGGCCAGAAACTGGTGAAAGGCGGTGAATCCCGATGATTATTCTCGAAACGGAAAGGCTTGTCCTCCGCGAGTTCACGCTTGATGATTTATCAGAGACAGCGGAGATCGTATGCGACGACCAGACCATGTATGCCTGGAACGGCGCATGGAGCGACGCGGAAAACCTCGAAGCGATCCAAAAGCAAATACGCGGTTATCAAGAGGAAGGTTTCGGGCGCTGGGCTGTCGTGTTGAAAGAATCAAACAAGGTCATCGGCATATGCGGCTTACAGTGGTGCGATACCGATCAAGACAGCGTACTGGAAGTAGGTTATCTGTTTAATCGCGCATACTGGCATAACGGATATGCCGCCGAAGCCGCTATCGCATGCAAACGTTACGCTTTTGACGTACTGAACTACGATGAGGTATACTCGCTTATCAGAGATATCAACTATTCCTCAATGAACGTAGCAATACGAAACGGGATGCTTATACGCGGCAGGTATATAAAAAATTACAAAGGCGAAGATATGCCCCATTATATTTTCTCAGCAAGAAAGAAAGACGAACAGTAACTATACATACAATATAAATCAGGTTCGAAACGAGGTATGCTCCATGCCGTTTACCATCATCCGAAACGATATCACAAAGCTCCGCGTCGACGCTATCGTCAATGCCGCCAATACGTCGCTCCTGATGGGCGGCGGCGTCTGCGGCGCGATATTCAACGCTGCGGGAAAAGATAATCTTCAACGCGCCTGCGACAAACTCGCCCCGATCAAAACCGGCGAAGCCGTCGTCACGAAGGGCTTTAACCTGCCGGCGAAATATATCATCCACGCGGCGGGGCCCGTTTATCGCGACGGCAGTCATGGTGAGGAAGAACTGCTCCGTTCCTGTTATGTCAACTCCCTCGATCTTGCCCTTGCCTATTCTTGCGAGAGTATCGCCTTCCCCTTGATCTCCAGCGGGATCTACGGATATCCGAAAGCGGAGGCGCTTCGCGTCGCTACGGACGCGATCCGGGGCTTCATCAGCGGCCATGACATAGATGTTTCCCTTGTAGTATTTGACAAGGAGTCCCTTGCGCTCAGCGAGGCACTCCTTGGCGAAGTCGAAAGCTACATTGACGAGCATTATGTTGAGGAAAGGCTCATCAGTCGCCGCGATCTCCTGGACGTCGAACGTGACGCGCTTTCCGTTGCTGAGACAAGCAAGCCGTATTATTCGATAAAGCCATTTGAACCTCCCGCTTCGCGTGTTGCAGAGTCGGCTGGAGCAAGCATCGACGACCTTGTCGAAAAACTCGACGAGCCGTTCTCAGCGACGCTCTTGCGCTTGATCGACGCAACCGGCAAGAAAGACTCGGAGATTTATACCCGCGCTAATATCGACCGGAGACTGTTTTCCAAGATTCGGAGCAATCAATACTATTCCCCAAGCAAGCCGACCGTTCTTGCCTTTGCGGTCGCCCTTGAACTCGACCTCAACCAAACGGAGGACTTGCTTGAGCGTGCAGGCTTCGCGTTATCGCACAGCCGTAAATTCGATGTAATCGTCGAATTTTTCATCGCGAACCGCAAATATGATATCTTCCAAATCAACGAAGTGCTGTTCAGCTACGATCAACCGCTATTGGGAGGGTAGTACCTGAATATCGGTTGATCATCAGTTATGCTTTGTCGCCCGCCATGCGACCATACATCCGTAAACTTTGGGTATACTCTGTTCATAGACTATTTGAACGGAGGACTACACAATGAAAACAAACCTTACAGAACTGGTCTTTATCCTCGACAGAAGCGGATCGATGGGCGGCATGGAGAGCGATACTATCGGCGGCTTCAACTCCATGCTTGCGAAACAACAGGCGGAGCCCGGCGAGTGCCGTATCACGACCGTCCTGTTCGACCACGAATACGAAGTACTGCATGACCGCATAGACATCAAGGCGCTCAGTCCGATCACCGGCAAGGAATACTACGTACGCGGAAACACCGCCCTGCTTGACGCGGTTGGTAAGACAATAAACAAAATCGGTGATGTACAGAAGAATACGACGGAGGACTATCGAGCCGCTAAAGTCCTGTTCGTAATAACCACCGACGGTATGGAAAACGCGAGCCGCGAGTTCTGTTACGCCAAGATAAAAACCATGATTGAACGGCAGAAATCAAAGTATGGATGGGAGTTCATCTTCCTCGGCGCGAACATTGACGCGGTTGAGGTCGCGAACCAGTTCGGCGTCGCCCATAACCGCGCGCAGAATTACCATAATGACAGCGAAGGGATCGCTCTGAACTACGCAGTAATCCATGAAACGATCTCGGCATACAGGGCCGCGCCCAGCGGAACAAAGCTCAGTGACGATTGGGGCAAAAGTATTCACGCGGATTATAAAAAGCGCGGAGGCAAGTCATAGGAATACCGTTTCTCAACGCATTATGACAGTTATGAAAAAATTATTTGAACTTATATACAGTGATTGAGCGAGGTGAACAGCCATGCTGGGAGCGATCATCGGCGATATCGTAGGCTCCGTCTACGAATGGGATAACATCAAAACAAAAGATTTCCCGCTTTTCAGCGACAAAGGATTCTTTACCGACGACACGGTAATGACCGTCGCGGTCGCCGACGCGCTCCTTAACGGCGGCACGGCGGACAACTTTATCGATTCGATGAAGAAGTTTGGTAAACAATACCCGGACTCCGGTTACGGCAGCCGTTTCGGAAGCTGGCTCTCTTCAGCCGAACGCGGACCATACAACAGCTGGGGCAACGGCGCCGCGATGCGCGTATCCCCCTGCGCCTGGTATGCGGAATCTATCGACGAAGCCGAAACCCTGGCCGAGCGGTCAGCTGCGGTGACCCATAATCATCCCGAAGGTATCAAAGGGGCGCAGGCGACTGCCGCGGCGATTTATCTTGCCCGGCTTAGAGAACCGAAGGACAGGATCAAAGAATACATCGAAGGGCGATACGGCTATGACCTGAACCGGACGCTTGACGTTATTCGCCCCGGCTACCGCTTCAACGAGACCTGTCAGGAAACCGTTCCCGAGGCTATTATCGCTTTTCTCGAAAGCTACAGCTTTGAAGACGCGATCCGTAACGCCATTTCCCTCGGCGGAGACAGCGATACCCTTGCCGCGATCACCGGCAGTATCGCGGAAGCGTTTTATGGAATCCCGGGTTTTATTACGACGACCACGTTTCACAAAATGGATGATACGCTTTCCTCAGTGATAAACGCCTGGCTCGACAAGGGTAAACCCATCGGCGGCGCCGTCACAAAATCCGACTGGAAAACACGGGAATTCTCAAAACCGCACCCAATCGCGGTCAACTTCCGCCTCAGCGAAACCAATTACGCGAGAATCCGTTGCGGCCTGCTCCCCGAAGAAATGGAGGACAAGTGGTTCGCTTTCTTTGAGGACGGGAGGATGTGTTTTCACCGTTCCTGGACCGGTTTCAAAATCTATGAGGCGAGAATCAGGAAAGACGGTCCGGTCTACACCGTTTCCGAAATAACCGTCGAACGCGACGGGGAATTCTACTCCGGCACGGACGATGACGAGGATATTTGCTCGTTCAATTTTCTCGTCGGCAGGGGCCTGCTATAATGTCCCTATAAAATACGACACGGAATGAGAAAACATAGTGTGAACCTGATATAATTTACAGCAGAAAGCGAGGTTCACAGTTATGGGGAAGAAAAGGCAGTTCACGAGCGAATTCAAGGTCAATGTTGTTTTAGAGTTGCTACGTGAAGAGCGGACATTGGGTGAAATTGCAGCAGCCTATCAGATCAATCCGAACCAGTTGGCTCGATGGCGCCAGGAGTTCTTGAAAAGGGCGCCAGCAGTATTCGATGAGACGAAGACAGTAAAGGCTCGCCAGAAAGCCGAAGATGAGGCTGCCGATGAGAAAGCCCGTTTGCTCAAAACGATCGGCCAGTTAACCATGGAGCGAGATTTCCTGCAAGAAGTCCAATCCAAGCGGGCCGAAAACAGGAGGCTTCTTTGACCAGGTCAGTGACCATGGGCTGACAATGAAGCGACGATGCGAACTGTTGGGGATCGGGCGGTGGGAAGCTTACCAAAGGCAACGGGAACCGGACCCGTTGAAACAGGAGCGGGAAGAACTGTTGAAGCGGAGGATCGACTTCTGGCATACCAAGCTGCCATGTTCCGGCACCCGGAAGCTACAGGCTCTATTGCGTGACCAGGATGGTCTGTCGGCAGGGCGAAAGCTCATCAAAAGGCTTATGAATGAGATGGGTATTTACGCAATCTACCCAAAGCCCAACCTCTCCAAGCCTGGCAAAGAACACAAGCAATTTCCGTATCTGCTCAAGAACAAGAGCATCACCTTTCCCAATCAAGTCTGGGCAATCGACATAACCTACATCCCCATGAAACACAGCCATATGTATCTCACCGCGATCATCGACTGGCATAGCCGGCTCATCGTTGGATGGGCGCTATCGGACACCTTAGCCGCCGCCCCAATCATCGAAGCGCTTTCCCGGGCTATGGAGCTGTACGGCACCCCATGCATTATTAATAGCGATCAGGGCGGGCAGTTCACCAGCGACGCCTACATCGATCTCCTAAACGCCAAGGGAATACGACAGAGTATGGACGGAAAGGCTAGATGGGTGGACAATGTCATTATCGAGCGCTGGTTCCGCAGTCTAAAGGCCGAATATATATACATTAACGAATATGCGTCTCCCCGTGATCTCCGTGCAGGAATCGAAGAATATATCCAAGACTACAACCACATCAGGCCTCACCAGAGCCTGGATCAGAAATCCCCAGCTACAGTTTTCTTCTCATCATTTTCAGCTTGCAACGCAGCATGATAGGACGAGGGAAAGCCCACTAATAGAAAGGCGAGTAGCCATGCAGTAAATCACACTATGTTTTCAAAAATCATGTCTTGACAAGGGGGACACTTTAGGGTATAAGGTTATATAACTTCGGGTCAACATGGCCCGAAGTTATATGAAAATGCCGCCCGGATTTTCTTTTCCGAAGCGGCATTGACTTTTCGTAGTTGACGGTTATAGCGGTATACAACAAAATGCTTCCATAACCTTTTGCAGTCTTTAGTGGGTCTGTTCACTCGGTTGAAGCACTTAATCTATGGGAATCATATATGCCGTCTGGATAAGCACAAATAAACCCGTCCACTTTGAATATCTCATTGCACTCTGGGCATTGAAATTCATCACATTCAATCGAATATATAGTTTCTGTACCCATGTTTTTTTCGCTTGATGATTCACTAAGGATATAGTCGTACCAGTTCTCGGTTACTTTATAATGGCAGTGGGGACAGTCTATTGGTCGTGTGAACAGGTCGATTATTTCGTACAATAAACTATCTTCGGATAACTGCTTGGTGATTACATCAATTATTTCATATTGCTTTTCGATATCGTTTGCCAAGTTTAAAAGGCGCTGGCTTTCTTCGTATTCATTGATTATCCTCGTTCCTTTGAGTGATGCCTCACCTTTGTATAATAGTGCTTTTAAATAGAGTGTTGCGTTTTCGCTAAAAAACTTATATAGCCTTGGTACTCCTTCATCTCGGAGCCAGTCAAATAAACGGTTTACAATATCCGTGAGTATTTCATTACCTTGTGTAGCTGTATTTTTCTTTAAGTTGTCGAATAAAATATCACGCGCCCGTCTTTCGTTATTCTCGCTGTCTCTGTTAATTTCGTTTTCGTTCATACATATTCCCTTTCAACTGGATTAGCTACAATTATTAGGTTGGTTTCTAACAGGTGTTTATTTCCATAGGAACCTATGTAACAATTTGATATTTCGTTACGCTGCATTGCGAGTAAATTATACCACAGCCCAAACAGCATTCAAAGAGAAAGCGAATATCGGGTCAACATGGCCCGATATGACTTAAACAAAAACGCCGCTGGGCTTTACAGCTTGGCGGCTTGTCTTTGCTTCAGCTAACCAATCTACCACGATAACAATGCTCTGTGTATGTTATCGCGGACGTTTAGTTTGGGAGCGCGCTTGAATGGCATTCAAGAGGTCAGGGGTTCGATCCCCCTCGTCTCCACTAGCACTAAAAGCTTGCGGACACAGACTGCAAGTTTTTTTATTATCATTGAGTTTATTGGATCGATAAAATAAACGAGAGTGGGAAAATTCGGAGGTTTTTTATGAATAATGACATTAATACTGAACATGCACTTTTTATCAATTGGATACCGCCGTTTGTAGAACTCCTGAAATATCATCGCTGCGTTATTAGAAGCGTATGACGCGAAAACAGGTTTTTGACTGGTAGCCTTTGCTTTTTATCATTTTGATTTCTTATGTTCTCTATATATCCTAGAAGGAGGGGTAGCGTTCATTTTTACAAAAATTATATGTATTAGTTTCTCACTATATATAAAATCGAAAGTTTCGCCGTTTTCAATAATTACTTGATTCGGCGTTTGGTTATAGTCAAAAACAACATAATAACCTTCTTTATAGCCGTTTTTCTCTAAATAATCATTTAGTTCTGGGAAACCTGAATTATAATATTCAATACCATCCCAAAGTTTTGTTTCGATAATGATTTTTTCTAAAGGAACAGTAATATCACTGTTTCCAGCTCCGGCGCGTGGCTCACAAAAGGTTTCTTGTTGAATATATATTGCAAGTGTGCTTCTCAAAGTGTCTTCGTTTATCTTTCCTTTTTTAAACCCTCTAAAATTCCCATTTTCCATTTTTCTTTTAAAGATCAGCATTGATTCATAAAAAGAAATTTCATCATAGAAGGACAATTCATAATTTAACTTTTTAAATAATCCTTTGCAAAATAAGGTAACATCTAAATTGTTGGCAATAATAAAATCTTTTCTTTTTTGAGCAATATTTTTTAAGGTCATTAAATCCAACTTGCTTTTTTGAATATGTCTGGTTATTTGCGGCGTAATTGATATTGCAAACTCGTTAATAAACAACGGGGCTGAATTATTTAGGCAGTGATCTTGAATAATTCTTATTATTGTTTTGGATATATTGTTATTCATGTTTTTAAAGTCTTGTTAGTTTAAATGCTAGTTCAGCAACAGAATGTTTATAGATATGCTGCTTTCTGGAGATTTCTTTAATTTCAATCAATCCCAATTCCGCCAATCTCTTAATTTTATTTGAAACCGTCATTGATGTAGTGTCAATAGCTATAGCGATTTCATTTTGTGCTTTTTGTCCATCTATTTCTTTGTAAACTTTCAAAAGCCATTCATCTGATTGCAGTAATGAAATATACTTATCTTGGAGTGTCTTATTAGATCGAAGATTTAACATTTCGATTTTTTCAAGGGTATCCACTTTGTGCTTTATGTAATTCAGCGCAGCATAGAGTTCATCGCTCTCGCTCATGCTTACAAGTCCCTCCTAAAATAGTCTTTTGGGGTATTTCATCTTTGAGTTTATGGCAATGTATTCTAAAAGGCCTGCTTTTTCCAAGGAAGCTGCAAATATCCTAACCGCCTCGGACGAAGTGTTAACCTCATCACCTATTTCCTTCAGGCTTCTTGTTCCATCAAAAAGATCATACATTTTTTGACGTTGCTCTGTGGTCAGATATTTGCTTCTTATCTGCTCATTGAAATTCGAGAGCTTGTCCTGCGACAAAATAGTAAGCATTTTTCTGATCGCAATAAGCTCGTCAAGAATTTTCTCATCCAAATTCATTACTTATCCTCCAGTTCAACTTCTGATTTTGAAATGCCATATTCAAAAAGGTCAAACACAGATTTATATCGCCCTTTTTGTTTTGCCGGGACTACAAGACCGATCAATGCCCATTTATTCCACAGAGAGGCGACGGTAACGTGAGAACATTTATTCTTCAACATCCCAGCCAACTCTCTAGTTGACTTTTCGCCGTCAGTAAGTTGATAGACTTCAATAGCTTGATCTGTTTTTAATTCTGCCCTTAACAAATCGATTATTTTTTGCCTATTGATCACCTTATATAGCATAAGGAACTCTTCAACTAAAGCTATCAGTTTTTCATCGGCCATATTATATTCCCTCTAAATCCCTATTTGCGTAATAAATCGCAATTTTGGATATTGACTTACTCACGATTCGGGCTTTTCCTTTAGTTTCAAAGTCAACCAAGTCATTATCCATCAATTGCTGTGCAAATATTTGAAGTGTGTTTATTTTACACCCCAGATCATTACTAATCTGCGGTAATGTACGTTCTCCATCAAATGCTTCATACATCTGCCTGCGCAAATCAGATGTCAAAAATTCGTCATTGAATTTTTTAACAGCCTCTGCTTTTGCCTTAACAGTAAGTAATCTAGTCTCTTCTAGCAATTCTCGAAGCAGGCTTTCGATATTTGTGTTATCCATAGTAACCATCCTCCTTTTAACATACAAATAATATTAAACATAGTTCGTCCTGTCAAGCAAATCAATTTAAATTACTTGTATAATATCCATAGAAGAAGAATAAAACATTGTAATAGACACAATATGTAGTGTCAACATAGAATATTTTTATATGCTATACAAGCGATGCAAGTATGATGCCTTAACAGAACTTTAAAAACTGGCATTATCAATGTATATTGTAAAATCATTATTGCTATTATTGTTGCATAATCTGGATACTATGTGAGTCAAAAAACAAACAAGGAATTTGCTGCAGTTTTGGTGTAAATGTTTTCTACATCAAAGATGTTACATATTCTTCAAAAACTAAAATCTGATTTGACCATATTGAATATAAAATGTGATATTTAAAAACTATATCAAGGAGAGTCGTTATTGAGGTAGTTGGTATTTCGCTTTATTGTCATGTTTTGCTCTGCATGGTAAAATATAAATTATTTAATTTCAAGCTGCTTGGAGGCCAAACATGGAGAAATTTCCTCCGACTGATGATGTAAAACGTCGACGTACCATGAGCCGGATAAAAAATAAAGATACCTCAATTGAAGTGTCTTTACGAAAGGCTCTATGGCATTCTGGTGTCCGATATCGTAAGAATTATTCGAAGCTACCAGGCGCGCCTGATATAGCAATTACGAAACATCAAATCGCCATATTTTGCGATGGAGAATTTTGGCATGGCAAGGACTGGCAGGATAAAAGAGACAGGATAAAAAGTAACCGTGATTATTGGATTTCTAAAATTGAGCGGAATATAAATCGGGATATTGAAACAGATCGCAAATTATATAGCATGGGCTGGACAGTTTTGCATTTCTGGGGAGCCGAAATCCGATCAGGATTACCCGCTTGTATAGATGAGATCAAATACGCGATCATTCAAAGCGAAATGGATAAACACTTTGATTATAATATTTGCGCAGATGAATTATTCGACGATGAAGAAAGGAGTATCTGATAAATATGCCGTCAAAAAGCCTGTGGCAACTTAATGTTACGGACGAACAAATCCGAAACTATTTTTCTTTAAAACATTCACAACAAGTGCCTTATGAGCTTCAAAAATTATTCGAGGTAGCGATGGCCAATAAAGGCCTTTTTCCTAATATGAATCTTGCAAGTGGCTCAACATATAAAGATTTTATAGACAGATGGGTACGGAACTATATCGAAGCTGATAATAACCCTGCCCGAATGAAAAGCGCAACACCAAAAGGAAGTTGTAATGATCCGGCGGTTAAGGCCATCGTAAAGATGGTTACTCAAGTTTCAGATAAAGAAGCGGACATTCAAGAATCTCATCATAATTTATTCATGAGTGCGGAGAATGTACAGGGCGCATTGCTCGAAGAATACATTGATTCTGTCATTTCAGGTTATAACTGGATTTGGTGTAAAGGAAATACTTTGCGTGCTGTTGATTTTTGTACGCCAGATGGTATGCGACTACTCCAAATTAAGAACAAATCGAATTCGGAGAATAGTTCAAGCAGTAGTATTAGAGAAGGAACAAATATCGAAAAATGGTATCGACTTGGAACCAGAACGTTAGCCGGAAAAAAGATTCCAGATTATAAATGGGATATTCTTAATGAAATAGTTGAAAGTGCGAGCGGGATGCCCTGTAATCTATGCGAAGATGATTATATTAGATATGTTGAAGAAATTGCGATACAAAATCCTGAACTTATAACTGAATAATAAACAGAGATAAGAATATCTCTATGCTACTCTATTCAGAAAATAGCGAGAGTTGCTCATGTTCCTCAACATTAATAGACTTTCGTATTTCTTTTTCCCATGAAATATCATCTGTGGATTTATATCGTGAATATCGGAACCCCGAGAATTCTTGAGGCTTTACATTGTTCATATGATTGATAATCGCCTTTGCAATTGCAGTGCCAAGGGCAATCGGTACAGCATTACCAATTTGTTTATATTGATCTATAAGTGAACCGCAAATGCTCCACGTTGTTGGAAATTCTTGAATACAAGCATATTCTTCAATGCTTAGTGGCCTGTCCTCTACCGGATGGGCTAAATCAGTTGCCGGCATTGCAGGATGGGTTACTAAGGTAGGGGAAGGCTTTTTAAATGATAATCTTCGATAAAAGCCTGTTTTTCCACCGCCAAGATAAAATGAGTTGCCCATGGCCTCTTTCTGTAGGTCTATTGGGAGATTTTTCCAATACTGCCCTTCTTTGAGAAGTCGATAGTATCGTAGTCTTTCCTCTGGGAAATGAGCATGGTGATGAGTTGCGTTTTGGGGTAGGCGGGAAAAAGCTGTTGTCAGTGTTTTCCATTCAGGTAAACCAAACAAGCTGTTCTCTGCATGGGTGGGTGTTAAGTAGGGGACTTTATCGTGTCCATGATAGGCAATAATCACAACCCTTTCTCGTATCTGTGGGGCGCCATAATTAGCGGCATTGTATAATTCAAATGATACTGTATATCCTGCTGATCTTAATTTTTGAAGTATATATAGTAATGCACCGCCTTTAATTGGCTGTATGTTTGAATTAATGCATTCATCATAACTAAGGGCATCTGAAAATGGAAATGCTGCAGACAATAAACCGCGTACATTTTCAATAACAGCATATCTCGGCATGATTTCAGTAATAATATCAATAAATTTTAAAAATACATTGCCACGGCTATCATCAAACCCTCTGCGGCTACCTGCTGTGCTAAACGCTTGGCAAGGAGGCCCTCCAAAAATCACATCAACCTGTCGACCATTTGGTATACCAGCAAATGAAAGAATTTCATCTGATGAATAATTATTAATATCTCCGATTAAAGCAATCTCAGGTTTGTTTTTATCAATGGTTAATCTACATGCTTTATCAAATTCACAAGCAAGTACCGCTTTGATACCGCCCTGTTCCATTCCAATATCAAGCCCCATGGCGCCAGAAAAAAAACTGAGCGCAATGATTTTAGGGATAGAAGTCGACTTGCGCGGGTGATCGTCAGGTTCAATTGCGATATTGTAGTCTTTTATATATTGGGTAACCGCTTTTTGATTAATAATCCACTGCTTCCCAACCATTTCAGCTTTAAGTTCTCCTTTACGGAGTAAAGAGCGGACATACTGGTCTGAAACTTTAAGCTTAGTAGAGACATCGTGAACCGAAAGCATATGGTACACCCCCGTTTTCGAATGCGAAATATTTCATATACCCCATTATACAAAGCAGAAGCCCTCTTGGCAAGGGCGTTGAGAAAACTCTTATAATCATGTGGTGGAATGAAAAATGATGCCATCAAGCGCTTGGCAAGCGATTAAAACAAGCGATAGAAAGCATAGGGATTTAAAATTAAAGCGAACGTATCATAACGTTATTTGCTGGCATTTCATGTCGTGGCGAGCAAGGCAGAGTGTGGATGGTAGGATGAATTTACCGAAGTGGGGGAAAAAAGTGCTTGCCATTTGCATCCTCGCTAATGGCTTCCTCTGGCGGCGCGTCCGCTTGGTAAACGAATTGTGTTATATAATGTGCTAAATCTATTGCCGTATCGTGAACGCTGATGGTGCGTTTGTGTAATTGCAGAATTATGTGCCTTGGCGTATTCTTTCGTTATTTATTATGGGGGTAAGGAGCATGATGAACATTTCAAAAGAAACCGAAGAAAGATTAGTCCGTTCACTATCATGGGAAACGACGGATTTGCTGCCGTTCCTGCCATACCTGCTACAAGACTTCTGGGAACTTGGAAGCGACCCTGATTTAATGGCGGATGTGATTAACAGGTATATTAGCATATATGACAAAACAAGAATACTGGACTTGGCTTGCGGAAAGGGAGCGGTGACAGTCAAGGTCGCCCAGAAACTACAGGTCAGGGTAAAGGGAATAGATTTGATGCCTGAGTTTTTGGAGTACGCCATGAAAAAGGCGAAGGAGTTTGAAGTTGAAAGTTTATGCGAGTTTGCGTTAGGCGATATTAACGAAGCAGTCAAAATAGAAAAGGATTATGATTGCGTGGTTTTCGGAGCAGCCGGGGTTGAAGTATTGGGTAGCCCGGCAGATGCCTTGAATAAGTTGAAAGCGACAGTGAAACCGGGCGGATATATCTTAATTGAAGAAGGATACATCTCGAATGAGGACAAGCGCAAAGATTTAAGGTATAACGCCGACGCATATTACACTTTGCCATACTGGACGGAGCTATTCAAAGATGCCGGTTTGGAACTGGTCGAATCCGCTTTAGGTCACAGCGAGGGCAACCTTAACGCCGACACGGGAATGGCGGCAATAACCATGAGGGCAAACGAACTAATTGCTAAACACCCGGATAAGAAAGAGCTTTTCGAGGGATATGTACGCAATCAGCGAAACGAGTATGCAGATATAGGCGATAGCCTTGTGACTGTTACATGGGTTTTAAGGAAACATAATACTCAAACTGATGAATGAAAAAATAACGGTCAAACCTGGCTTTCCATTGTTTGGAGTAGCTATTCTTGATTGTGAAGCGATCGTATATCTTGATATATCTGAGCGGCTTCTTGAAAAGCATTGCGAACACAGGGGCGATACGACCCTTGATGACGCAATATTCATAAAAAAACGTATTGAAGCAGATTTGAATAGCAATAAGGCAAGAAACGACAAGACTCTTTATTACTTAACCATAATGGAATAGTGAGGTATCGTATGTGGATATGTCCTAAATACGGACGGGAATTTAAGAAAACGAATCAAGACCTCGCAAGACGTTTTAGGGCAGGCGCACTCTTTCACATTCGGGCAATTCATTATCGAGATTCACCCCTCGCTAAATCAGCAACAAGAACCTGTCGCAGCTGTATCCTCGCTATTATCATTCCCACCACACCCATCGAACGCCCCATAATGCTTAGAGCGGTCGCCAATTACTTTGAACGCTTTGCCATACCGCGTATTGGAAAGCATGGATGCCGTATTCCCGCAGACAAGCATGGGCTTACCTGTGATAAAACGGTGATGGTCGTCAAGGTCGAAGAAATGGGGACAGCCCGGAATACTGCCATCATAATAAGCGACTTGCCCGTAGTCCTCGCATATATCCTCTAAATCTGCGAGTTTGAACGCCCGTATCGTTCGGGATGAAAACGTCGCAAATCCAAGTTTTTCTTCAATTTCGCCATCGCCCAAATCGAGATCGTGAACATTCGTATAACGGAAATCTGCCCATCCGCATTTTGCCATAATCCTGCGGAAATCTTCGGTATACAGTGTGCCGCTTAAACACTCGCCGCGCAATACAGGATCATTGGCAAGAACTTCGGGAATACGTCTATCAGAAAAAACATCGGCAAAGTACAGCTCTCCCCCCGGCTTGAGAACGCGGTATATCTCTTTGAATACTTGCTCTTTGGCAGGAGAAAGGTTTATCACGCAATTTGAGATTACTACGTCAACGCTATTATCTTCAATGCCGAGTGATTTCAAGTCCTCAATGTACCCCTGCAATAATCTAACATTTGAAGATTTGTACCCAAACCGCTCACGCTGTTCATCTTGATATTTCTTTGCGACTTCTATCTGTTCTGGCGTCATATCAACGCCAATCGAACACCCCGATTCGCCAACCAGTTTAGAGGCGATATAAACATCCCTGCCCGTCCCACAACCCAAGTCAAGAACGGTCATACCCATGAGCATTGGCGGCAGCGGTGAACCGCAGCCATAAAACTTTGTCAGTATTTCATCAGCGATCAGAGGTATAACATTTCTGATTTCCACGGGCGGCTTTTCCGTACTGCAACAAGCGCCGGATAATAAATCTTCATTGCTTTGCAGTTTTTTCCCATAATACTCTTTAACAATTTCGATAACGGACGGTTCGCCACAGCAATCCTCCGCCGCGCTACAACAGGTGTTTTTCTCATTCATTGCTACAATCCCCCTCACAACATATTATTTCTTCGCAGATACAGTTTTCTTTCGCCGTTGTCACTTCGTCCAATACCTCTTTGATTTTCCGTATCGTTTCACCATTTAGAGAATAATAAATCCACTTGCCGACTTTTCGCCCGATTACCAACTCACATTCGCAGAGAGTTTTCATGTGATGGGAAAGCGTCGGCTGTGTAATATTGAACTTCTCCAAAATCACACAGGCGCAAAGCTCGCCACAGGAAAGCATATCAACAATCATGAGCCTGTTCGGGTCAGACAACGCTTTGAAATATTTGGCGTGTTCTATATATTTCTCGTCCATCCTTCACCTCACATAGATTTACGTCTATGCGTAGGATATACCATAGATAGATGTGTGTCAATGTATATTTTATGTTTTTCTGAAAATTGTTCTATGTCACTTCGGGTCAAGTTAGCCCGAAGTTGCAGGCCATAAAAAAAGCGGGACAGCCACAACAAGCCTAACGGTCGGGTCGTAAACTCACCGCTTTTTATTGCTATTTCAAATCTCCTTGTGTATGGTAAAGTCATCAAAAGCAAAAGGGGAGAATACTATGGAAAGCAAAAAGACATTCGGCGGATTTGTAAAAGCAAAACGTACAGAAATCGGATTAACTCAAAAGGAGTTTTCCGATATGCTATACGTCACGGAATCGGCGGTTTCTAAATGGGAGAGGGGTCTTTCATATCCAGACATTACGCTGATAAGTGATATCTGCCGCATTTTAAATATCAGCGAACGCGAGTTGTTGACGGCAAGCGAGGATATACGCGCCCGGAATCAGGAAAGACTGGCAAAACGGTATTTAGCTCTTGTTAGCAGATTTAAGATGGTGCAGTATGTTTTGTACGGAATCTCTCTACTTACCTGCTTCATCGTAAACCTCGCTACAAGTGGTAAGCTATCATGGTTTTTTATCGTGTTGACAGCGGAGATCGTCGCCGCTTCATTGACGCTTCTGCCTGTATTCTATGAAAAAAAGCGCGGGCTAATCACATTGTCCGGCTTCACCGTTTCCCTGACGACGCTACTTGCTGTTTGTTGTATTTATGTTAGCGGGGATTGGTTCTTTATTACATTTATCTCAGTTGTTTTCGGCCTAAGCGTTTTGTTCATGCCATTCGTTATTCGTACTATTTGGCTACCTTCGCCAAATAACGGATATAAAGCCGTGATATGCCTTGCCGCAGATACGATTTTGTTGTACTTACTGTTGTTTGCCGCCAATACTTATGGAAATGGCGGTTGGTTTTTAACAGTCGCTTGCCCTATCGCGGCGTTTTGGTTAATCCTGCCGTGGGGGTACACGTTGGTTATCCGCTACGCAAAAATTAACAGTTTTTTCAAAGCGGCGGCTTGCTCTGGGCTAACTGGTATGGTGTTTTATTTGATGCGTGGTTTCATGGACATGATACTGGGAGAGCCATACCGTTTCGGGCTTCAAGGTTTTAGTTTCAGCAATATGCAATCTATTAACGCTATTATCGACGCGATCATTTTCTTTGCTCTACTCGCGTTGACCGTATTGTTTGCCGCAATGGGTATTATTAGGGAAAACAAGAATCGTAAGAACGAGGATTGTGCTTGAAGAGGTCAAACATAAATACGATGCAACAAGCCCAATGCCTAACAAATGTTTGCGCTTAACAAGCTTCCTTAATAACTTCGGGTCAAGTTATCAGCACACTTTTGAAGTTTCACTACCTGTGCGTATCTATCATAGGCGAACCCTACACACTTAAAACCATAAGCCGAAAAACGCTCGGCGGTTTCATCAGGATTAAGGAACCCTCCATTTATTCGTATCAGACTAAAAAACCCATTGAGGGTTTTGCGGATTAGCCACGGAAACCGAGGGTCAGCAATATATAAAACACCATCGGGTTTTAATAGCCGTGAAGCTTCTCGCGCAAAGCCCTCTTTGTTTTCAAAATGATGATATGCCATACAAGAAACCATTGCGTCTAGGAAAGAGTTATCAAGTGGGATATTTTCACAACTCGATACCTGAAAATTCATTTGCGGATGATTCTTGTTTGCTTCTTCAATCATTTTTTTTTCTAAATCGACACCGAAACCGATGATCGAACAAGTATCAGATAACTTTTTAAGAAACGCCCCGGTTCCACACCCGACATCTAAAACTGCCGCGCCAGAAGTCAAGGTGATTTCACGGAGCAATAAATTGTAAAACCTTTTTGAGCCTTTTCCCGCTAAAGAGTCATCATAAACGGCAGCCATCTTGTCAAACTTAAAATCCTTCTTATCCTTGCTCATAAATATCGCTCCTTAATGATTATGGGTTGATTGCAGATAGGATACGGCTAATTTCCTCATCGCTGAATCCACACAGTTTTAGAAATGAAAGATGACCGTCAGGAGTTTTGTGTTCAAGTATTCCGTGAATTTGTAAGAACACATCTTCGCCAAATCCTATTTGCGTTAGAGAATCCATGATTGCCCGTAAATCAATTTGAACCGGGGAACAGTCTGCTAATTCTTGGTTGAGTATAGCAGTTATTTTGTCTTGATTATTCTTGATTTCTTGCGCTTTCTGATTGAGCATGAGAAGTGTTTTTTCCAGTATATCCCGCTCGTCATCAGCTTCATGGTCTAAGATATTTGATATTTTCGTAAGAGGAACGCCCGCGTCTTTGTAAGTACATATCCGCTCTAACCGTTTAGCTGAATCGTCAGAATACAATCGGTAATTTGATTCGCTTCGCGCGACCGCAGACAATAGACCGATAGATTCATAATACAGCAATGCTGTTCTTGACAGCCCAAACATTCTGCCCAACTCTCGTATCGTGTACATTAACTCACCCCGGTTATGATTGTAAACTATAAAGCTATAGACACGTCAAGAGGATTTTATAATGTTTTCAAAAAGTTCGCAAATTTAGGATTGGCGGAATAAACAGCCTTCCGCGTATAGCCAACACGTTTGAGCCAACCGCATCTGGAAGGCTGCATGTATAGCAGTATAGCCGGCGCCATATACCCTGGCTATACATGCGATCTCATCCATCGGCAGGTCTTTATTCGCCTGCAGGACATCTATGAATTCACTGGCACTTTTTTATCTGCGTATGTGTAAATTGCTCGCGCGAGATTTACGCAAGCTGGGTGACCAGCTTGATATTGTCATCGGGGATGGTTGTGAAAACGACGATGAGTAAGAATGGACGCGATTAGAGTATGTCTCTACGCAACAAAAATCAACTCTTTACTTTTACGACCTAATCGTTTACAATAAGAGCGTAATAGTGAGGTGGTTTATGAACAAGGCTCAAACCCTTGATTTGCTGCTGCAAGAAAACAAGGGATATATTACAACATCCGAGGCAACCAATACCGGGGTTTCAAGAACCTATCTCTATGTATACGTGAAAGAACGCGGACTTGAGAGGGTCGCGCATGGGCTTTATATGTCGCAGGATGCTTGGGACGACTGTTTATATGTCATTCAGGTGCGCTATCCGGAAGCGGTGTTTTCCCATGAAACTGCCCTGTATCTTCTGAACATGGCTGAACGTGAACCAACCCGTTATACGGTCACGTTGAAAGCCGGGACAAACGCCACAGGATTGACAAAGCAGGGGGTAAAAGCATATAAGGTTAAACCGGAGTTCTTTGGTGAGGGTATCATTGAAGCGGACTCACCGGCCGGGCATAAGGTGAGGACTTATAAAGTTGAGCGAACTGTTTGCGACCTGATACGCAGTAGGAGCAGTATCGAGATTCAGACTATCCAATCTGCATTTAGGGAGTATGTGCGCTTGAAAGAAAAGGACATCCCGCTGCTAATGCGGTATGCAAAAATGTTTTCCGTAGAAAAAATCGTCCGTCAGTATCTGGAGGTGCTTTTATATTGATCCGTACATCAAGGCAGCTAAAGGCTCTTGTTCGTAATATGTCAAAAGGCTACAGTACAAAAGCACAGATCATTATCCGCAATTATGTTATGGAGCGGTTTCTCGAGCGGCTTTCCTTATCCAGCTACAGAGGCAACTTGATCATGAAAGGCGGCATTCTGGTATCCGCGATGATGGGCATCGAAAATCGTTCCACCATGGATCTCGATGCAACGATCAGGGGCATTAGCCTTACGGAAGAAAATGCAAGGAGAATAGTCGAGGAAATCGTCAAGGTTGGTCTTGACGATGGGATGACCTTTGAGGTAATGAACGTGGCGCCGATTTTAGGCGATGCGGATTATCCCGGCATAAGAGTACTATTGGAGTCAACGCTTGAAACGATGCGCACTCCGTTGAAAATCGATTTTTCCACAGGTGATGCTATAACTCCAAGCGAAATCGTGTATTCGTTCAGGCTGCTGTTTGAAGATCGCTCAATACCAATTATGGCTTATAATTTGGAAACGATA
>Ga0082212_10000477_pt1 | contig 58083 bp, 55 predicted proteins | sample TergutNt197P3_FD_71548 | JGI IMG/M metagenome (GOLD analysis project Ga0082212, IMG submission 71548) | Neocapritermes taracua P3 segment gut microbial communities from Petit-Saut dam, French Guiana - Nt197 P3 | ecosystem: Host-associated > Arthropoda: Insects > Digestive system > Gut ... | reverse complement strand
CCGCGCTGGCAATCGGCGCATCCATCTATGTCAGCATATTTGTGCCGCTTGCCGGCATCATGCAATCCTTAACGCCAACGTTCGGCCAGCTATACGGCGCCGGCAATTTTGGCGACATGCGCGATACCGTTAAGCAAGGCGTCTGGCTGGCGCTTTTCGTTGCCGCCATTGGTTCAATCCTGCTCCTTTTTCCGGGGCAGCTCCTCTCTCTCGCCAAAGCGCCGCCTGAACTAACTGAAAAAGCAACGTTTTACCTGCGCGTCCTGGCTTTTTCACTACCGGCATCACTCAGCTTTTTTGTTTACAGCGCATTAAATAATGCCATCGCCCGCCCCAAAATGGTCATGGCCATTCAAGTCAGCGGTTTTTTCCTCAAAATTCCGCTCAATATCATCTTCATCTTCGGATACTTCGGCATACCGGCATTCGGCGGCCCCGGCTGCGCCATCGCAACCTGCATCCTCGCATGGCTGATGCTTGCCGCGAGCGTCGCCGTTCTCTACTTTGATTCCTTCTACGGCTTTTTGCACCTTTTCGGAACCGGCTTCGTCAAACCCCAATGGCACGCGCTAAAAGAACTCTTAAAACTAGGCGTTCCCATGGGCATGAACTCCTTCATCGAAGTCACCTCCTTCGCATTCATGGCGCTCTTCATCGCGCGGATCGGCGTTGACATTGTGGCAGGCCACCAGATCGTCGCCAACGTTTCCACCGTTCTCTACATGCTGCCTCTGGCAACAGCAAGCGCCACCAGCACACTGGTTGCCCAATCCATCGGCGCAGGACAACTCGCCCTCGCCCGGCAAATCACCTTCTCCGGCCAGCGCCTGGCAGCCTGCATTGCCATCATCATCGGCGTTTCGGCCTGGTTTCTTCGCCATCACATCATCGGCGCTTACACGTCAAACGAAACCGTCGTCACAACAGCCTTATCGCTCATCATATTCGTTTGCAGCTATCAATTCTTCTTCGCTTTCCAGGTCACCTCGGCCTACATCCTTCGCGCTTACAAAGTCGTGCTCGCGCCGACCATCCTCTACTTCCTGACCTTCTGGTGCATCGGACTGGGCGGTGGTTATATCCTGGCTTTTGACATATTCAATCTGCACCCGCCGGCAAAAATCACAGGCGCCGGCGGGTTTTGGTTCGCCTACAGCATCAGCATCTTATTGCAATCCATCAGCCTCATGGTCCTTTTAAAACACGTACAGCGACGCACGGAAAAAACATTTGTCAAAACCGCATCCCCATACTCATAAAGGAGAAACATGATGAGCAACGACATCATCTGCCTCGGAAAATCCACACTGGACTTCATCTGGCCTATTGAATCCCTGCCTGGAAAAGGCGGCAAATACATCGCCGGCAACTTCATCCAGCTAGGTGGGGGCATGGCTGCCACAGCCGCAGTCGCCGTCGCGCGCCTGGGCCGGCGTGTCGCCTTTTACGGACGCGCCGGCAACGATCCCGCCGGCCATGCCATGCTGGACGAACTCGCCGGATACGGCGTTGACGTCTCCCAATTTCGCCTCTTTCCCAATGCCCGCTCATCCGTCTCAGGCATTTTAGTCGACAAGGAAGGAGAACGCGCCATCGCCAACTTCCGGGGCGCGGACATCCCCGACGAAACAGACTGGCTGGACTTAGATGATGTCGCAAAAGCCAGCGCCATCTTAGTTGACGTCCGCTGGAAAGAAGGCGCCATCGCCATCTGCACCCAGGCCCGGTCTCACGGCATTCCCACCATCTTAGACGGCGAAACAGCCGAACTCGCCATCTATGATGCGCTCCTTCCCCTGATTGACCACGCCATCTTTTCCCTGCCGGGACTGCGGTCTTATGGCGGTGGCGCCATCACAAACCATCTGCTCATCCTGCAAAAAGCCCGCGAGCAGGGCTGCAAAGTCGCAGCCGTCACAATGGGCGCGCAAGGCTGCCTCTGGATTGACGACAACGGCATCCAGCATCAAGCCGCTTTCGGCGTCAACGTGGTCGACACCACCGGTGCAGGAGATGTCTTTCACGGCGCTTACGCCGTCGCACTCGCGGAAGGCAAAAACACGGCAGAAGCCATGCGGTTTGCCAGCGGCGTCGCCGCGCTCAAATGCACCCACTACGGTGGACGCGCCGGCATACCTGATCGCGAAGAAGTCGACCGCTTCCTCGCAGAACAACTCGGCTAAACAACAAAATGGAAAAAACGCTCCGCCTGTTTTACGCGCTATGGCCGGACGACGCCACGCGGGATGCGCTCGCGGCATGGCAATTCGCCGTATCCGGAAAAAAAGTACCTCCCCAAAACCTGCACATCACACTGGTCTTTCTGGGAAATCAGCCTGCCCGCATCGTACCCGAACTCACCCGGATACTGGCAACGCTTCCCGCGCATGCCATCAGCCTGAAACTGGATGATATGGGTTACTTCGCTCACAACCGGATCAGTTGGGCAGGCATGAAACACCGCCCTGCCCGGCTCGTGCAACTGCATCACCGGCTCACAACCGCCTTGCAGGAAAAAAACATCGCATTCGACAACCGCAATGATTTCAAACCGCACATCACCTTGGCGCGTCACTCAAACCGCGCCGGCATTCCCGATTTAAAGCCCATAACCTGGCATGCCAAACATCTGGTACTGGTCAAATCCCGCCTTCAGCAAGACAAAAAAGGCACGCATCAGCAATATCTCCCCCTTGCCGAACGTCTCCTAACAGGCAGCTAAACAAACCGCTACGATCAACGGCAATCAGGCCGCATTCACACGCTCAGCCAGCCGGCGCAAAACAACGGAAGCCGCCGTCATGCCAAAACCCGCCGTCACCGTCACTGATGTCCCAAAACGCAACGAATCCGCCGCATCTGCATCATCCGTATAACCGAGAGGTTCTGTCGAATAAACGGCATCAATGCCAAAAGGCCGCGTCCCGCGCGGAAAACCATATTTCTGCCGCAAACGCTTTCTAACGCGCGCCAAAAGCGGCTCCTGCTCTGTCCGGCACAAATCGCAAACGGCAATCCGTGTCGGGTCCATCTGTCTGCCGGCCCCTCCCACCGTCACCAAAGACACCTGCTTCTCATGAAAATACGCGATCAATGCGGTTTTAGCAAACAAATCATCTATCGCATCAATCACAAAATCAAAATCCCGACCGCCAAACAGCGCTGCCGGATTTTCCATCGTCACCTTCTCTATCACTTCGGTCACCCTGCACGCAGGATTAATCTGGCCGATGCGCTCAGCCAATACCCGAACCTTGGCTCTGCCAAGCGTATCCTGCAAAGCCTGAATCTGCCGGTTCATATTCGATGATGCAACACAATCCGGATCGACCAGCGTCAAATGGCCGATACCGTGTCTCGCCAGCGCCTCAACAGCCCAGGAACCAACGCCTCCCACACCGATAACGCAAACATGCGCCTGTTCAAAACGGTCAAAAGCCGCTTTTCCAAACAAACGCCTGACCCCCTCAAAACGCGCCGTCAAATCCGCATCCTGCGCCTGTGGACACTGTATTTTTTCCATCAATTGATCCATTAGGAAATTTTAACCAAACCGCTTCCAAAAAGCATGCAAAAAAACCGTTCACCGCACTCATCCATAATCGACACCCTGAAAAAGTTCAGGTAACATAACTCATATTATTGCTGCAAAACGGCACCGGCAGAAGGACAATCCGGTCTTGTTTAGCCCGGAATAGGCCCTATCAAACGGATATGAGAGCCATGTTTCCTGAATTAAAAAACGATTCCGTCCCCTCACCGGCCCTCTCTGCCGACCGGAATTCAGACACACACTTGCAAAAAACGCTATTTTCGGAATAGCGGATGTCTTTGCTTCAAAAATATGACATTCATTAAAACCAAAAAACACAACCGGATTAATCTGATAAATAACCGTCACTAATTAACACCGCTGTTTCAGACCACATCAAATTAAAAGGAGGATGTATTGTGTTCTGGGAAAAAAAACTTGAAAACTGGGTTAATAATTTTAAAAAAAACAACTCATTATCGCTATGCGTCGAAATGTGGAATGGGCAAACCCACAACTTCTGCGATAACGCACCGGCAGTCACGATTCGTGTCCCATCACTCGAATCGCTTCGCTACCTGATCAAACCCTCTCTGGACAATCTCGGCACAGCCTATGTCGAAGGCAAACTGCACATTGAAGGCACACTAACCGACATCATAGAAATGGCCAACAAGCTGGCTACCGGTTTTAACGACACGGCATCAGAAAACGCCGCCAAATTCCGGAAATACTTTGGCGGCGTTCACAGCCGCAAGATTGACAAGGAATCCATCCACTACCACTACGATGTCTCAAACGCGTTCTACGAGCAATGGCTGGACCCAAGAATGGTCTATTCGTGCGCCTACTTTGAAAACGGTAACGAAGACCTTGCCGCCGCGCAGGAAAAAAAACTCGATCACATCCTGACCAAAATCCGGGTGCGGCCGGATGACAGGCTGCTGGACATTGGCTGTGGCTGGGGCGGTCTTGTCATCCGCGCGGCAGAAAAATTCGGCGCAAAATGCGTAGGAATCACCCTATCTGAAAACCAATATGAACTGGCAAACCAGCGCGTCAAGGAAGCCGGGCTGCAAGACCGTGTTGAAATACGCATTCAGGACTATCGTGACATCAAAGAAAAATTCAACCGCATCACCAGCGTCGGCATGTTTGAACACGTCGGTCTGCGTTATCTAAAAAGCTACTTCAAAATCATACATGACCTGCTCGAAGACGACGGCATCGCCATGAATCACGGCATCACATCCTGCGATCCCGACAGCAACGAAACCCCCTTCGGAGGCGGTGAATTCATTGAAAAATATGTTTTCCCCAACGGAGAACTACCCCACATCAGCCTGGTACTCAAAACCATGCAGGAAGCCGGACTGGAATCGCACGACATTGAAAACCTGCGGCACCACTATGCGCGAACCTGCGGCATATGGGCAGAAAATTTTGAAAACAGCACGCAAGCCATCAAACAAATGGTCGATGAAAAATGTTACCGTATCTGGCGGGTCTATCTTGCCGGATGCGCATACGCTTTTTCGGCAGACCGGATAGCCCTCTATCAGGTTCTCTGCACCAAAGCCGGGCACACAACCCCGCAGCTTCCCTGGTCGAGGCGATACATGTACGAAAGCTAAAACCAATGTAACACGCACAACACCATTGCCCAACGCTATGCCGGGCAATGGCGTTTCAAGCTTTCAAATGCTGGGAAAAAAGACGGCGGAACTGCGAAACCTTCGGTTCAATCACAAAGGTGCAATACCCCTTTTCCGGATGACTCTTAAAAAAATTCTGGTGATAATCCTCTGCCGGATAAAATTTCGTAAAAGCCTCCAGTTGCGTCACCACAGGAGAAGGCCACACACCAGCCATCTCCGTCATCACATCCATCGCCTGCTGTTCCTGCTCCGGCGTATGATGAAAAATAACCGAACGGTACTGTGGCCCGACATCATTACCCTGACGGTTTGGCGTCGTCGGATCATGGCTCACAAAAAAAATGCGCAAAATATCCTGATAACCAATCACGTCCGGATCAAACGTCACATTCACCACTTCCGCATGTCCTGTCGTACCCTGTGAAACCGCTTCATAGGTTGGATCTTCCACATACCCGCCCGAATATCCGGACACAACCGACACCACGCCCTTAACCTCCTGGAAAACGGCCTCCAGACACCAAAAACAGCCGCCGCCCAATGTTGCAACTTCTGTCGCCATCGTTCTCTCCTCATAATCTTTTTTTTAATATATCCCAAAACGCAAAGCCCTGCCTGACGCAAGGCAAAATCCATTTTTCTTCTGCTCCGGATCAAAAACAACTCCCCTCTAAATCCCCTCTAAGAAGTTGACGGACAACGCAAAATAGATAAGAATGAAGCCGCAAATTAATCCTGTCGGAATGAAAAACCTTACATTCATACTGACAAAACTTCACTACCACTGTCTCTTCTGGGGAAAAACATGTTTAAAAAAATACTCATTCCGACTGACGGCTCGCCTCTTGCAAACCAGGCGGCTTTTGAAGGCATCGCCCTTGCAAAAAAAGTCGGTGCTGAAGTCATTGGCATCTATGTGGCACGCGAAAGCCAAAATCCGGCTTTCGATTTCTCCGACATTCCAGTCAAAAACCAGCTCTCTCCTGAAGAATACACGGAAATGGTCGCCAAAGCCGGCAATGCCCTGATACTACCCATACGTGAAGCGGCAGAAAAAGAAGGCGTCAAATTCACCGCAAAAATTGAAATCTCGAACACATCCGCCAGCCGGATTGTTCAGGCAGCGGAAGAAAACGGATGCGACATGATCTTCATGGGCTCTCAGGGCTCCGCAGGCTGGGCCAACATGCTGCTTGGCAGCACTGCGGCCAAAGTCGTCGCATTAAGCCAGATGCCGGTCACTGTCTACAAGGTCAAAAAAGCGCAACTCCCGCCGAAAGCAAAAATCAACATCGGCATCCTGCCGGTCTAGGGTCAGCCCTCATTAAATTGTCGTTGCGAAAAGTTGATTTATCCTGTCTGACAAGGCGCAGGGACAAAATAGGACGATGGCGTATTGAACATACGGCGAGTTCTATTTTGAACCGGCAACGCTTCGCAGACGGGATAAAGCGGCTTTGCAGCAGATAAATTAATAAGGGATGACCCTAAGCCCCATCCAAAACCAATCTGCCGGCAATCATGCCGGCAGATTTTTTACCCTCTCATCCCAAACGAGCCTCTTCTCACGCCAGCAGTTCTTCCAGCAACCCGCTTGCATCATGCGCAGCACGGCGCAGACGGTCGTTCACGCCATCCCAAGCCGCACCCTGCGGGGGGCGCTCCACAACAATCACATCCGCCAGCGCCTCATCAAGCGAACGCAACGCGGCATAAAGTTCATGCGAATAATCAGGCGCGGACGACGGCATCACCAGTCGGGCTAAAAAAAACGCATCCGGCACATCCAAAAGCGGCGAATAATACATAACGGCCGCGCGCCGTCCTCGCGCCTTCAACCTGGCCAGCACGCCAGCCATCTCAAACGCCGGAACCAGCACCACCGGCGTATGGGGCGCGTAATGCGACTCCAACGTACCGGAAGCGCGTGGCGCGGCCGCATCGGCTTTGGCCGGCATCACGCCGATCACATCCGCAATATCAGCCGCGCTAATGCTCCCGGGACGCAGCAGCACCGGCCCTTGCGTCTCAACCCGTGAAAGATCCAATATCGTGGACTCAATACCCACTTCACTCTGGCCGCCATCCAGCACAACCGCAAGACGGGAATCATCGCCGAACTCATCACGCACGTGCCGGGCCTGGGTAGGGCTCACATGCCCGAAAACATTAGCGGAAGGCGCGGCCACACCACCCTTGCCCCCCTTAAAAGCCGCCAGCAACGCCTGGGCAACCGGATGGGAAGGACAACGCACGCCGATTGTGCTCTGCCCGCCGGCAACAGCAGATGGAATATGTTCAGCGCGCCTCAAAATCAGCGTCAACGGCCCCGGCCAAAAAGCAGCAATCAGCCTTTTCGCCTCGTCGGGAACCGCCTCAGCCCAATAAGACGCATCGGCCCCTTGAGCCAAATGCACAATCAGCGGATGGCCCGATGGCCTGCCTTTCAACGCATAAACAGCCGCAACCGCGTCCGGATTCTCCGCATCAGCCCCCAATCCGTACACCGTCTCGGTCGGAAAAGCCACAAGCTGGCCTGCCTCCAAAGCAAGCGCAGCGCGACGGATAGCGGCATCGTCAGGCGTCACCGTATTTTGTCACGCCGTCAAAAGACGGAGCGCCTCATCATACTTATCCGCCGTCTTCCTCGCAACATCATCAGGCAAACGGGGCGCCGGAGCCTGTTTATTCCAGGGCTGTTCCTCCAGCCAATCACGGACAAACTGCTTATCAAAAGACGGCGGCGAACTACCGACAACATAACTCGAAACCGGCCAAAAACGCGAAGAATCCGGCGTCAGGATTTCATCAATCAAATAAACTTTACCCTCACCATCCAAACCAAACTCAAACTTCGTATCCGCAATAATAATCCCCTTACCTGCGGCATACTCGGCTGCTGCCGAATACAGCCCGATCGCCATATCCCGCACCTGCCGCGCAACATCGGCACCGACAATCGCCTCGGCCTGCGCAAACGTCACATTCTCGTCATGATCGCCCACAGCCGCCTTGGTCGACGGCGTAAAAATCACCTCCGGCAACTTCTGCGCCTTCTGCAAACCCGCAGGCAAAGGAATACCGCAAATCATCCCGGTCTCCTGATAATCAAGCCAGCCCGTGCCGATCATATAGCCGCGCACAATCGCCTCTATCCCCAACGGCTTCAACCGTTTCACCACAACAGCCCGGCCCGCCACCTGGTCACGCTCATCCGGCGCCACGACCGAAGCAGGATCCATATCGGTCATATGGTTCGGCATCAAATGGCCGAACTTCCTAAACCAGAAATTCGACATAGCCGTCAAAATCCGCCCTTTCCCGGGAATCGGATCATCCAGCACCACATCAAAAGCCGAAAGCCGGTCTGTCTGCACAACAAGCAGCTTATCCTCACCCACAGCATAAATATCCCGAACCTTGCCGCGATGCAAAAGCGGCAGCGACTTCAAGTCCGTCTGCATCATCCCTGACATAACATCCCGCTCACTTCAACTCAGGCAACTTAGCCTTGCGCACTTTCTCAGACTGTTTCGCGCGAAACGCAATCAGCTTCTCCCGCAACGCAGGATCATTCAACGCCAGCATCGCAACAACAGCAAGCGTCGCATTCGCCGCGCCTGCCTCACCAATCGCCATCGTCGGAACAGGAATCCCCTTCGGCATCTGGACTGTCGCCAAAAGAGAATCCAGCCCCTTCATATACTTGGACGGCATCGGCACGCCAAAAGTCGGCAAAATCGTCTGCGCGGCAACAACACCTGCCAAATGGGCAGCACCGCCCGCGCCCGCGATAAACGCCTGGCAGCCCCGTTTCTCCATATCCTCTATCCACGCCTCCAATTCAGCAGGAGAACGATGGGCGGAAAGCGCCCTCGCCTCATAAGAAATGCCGAACTCCTTGCACATCTGCGCCGTCTCCTTCATCACATCCCAATCGGAAGTCGACCCCATCACAATCCCGACCAGCGTCTTGCCGGAAACCTTTCCCTTGCCTGGCTTCGGCACCGCCTGCTTCGCTACCGGCTTCGTAACGGCAGCAGCCTTGCCCGGCGCGCTCAAAGCCGGCTGTTTAGCCGCAGAAACCACCCTCGCCTGCGCCGACTTGGCTGTCGGCTTCCCAGCCGTAGCGGATTTTGCCACGACCTTCTTCACAATCGTTTTCTTCAAAGGAAGTTTATCAATAGCCATTTTTCACCTGCCCGTTATCATCAACATCACAAAAACCACGTTTAAAAACAACACAGGCACGCTTCACACGAAACGTACCTGCAAACCCTCAAAGCAAACCGTAGAATACAATATTATTTCACGATTTGAACAAAATCCCCCGCTTTATATTTCTCCGCCATCTTCTCAAGCGGAACCGGCCTGATCTTCGCCGCCTGTCCCTCACAGCCAAACTCCAAATAACGCTGTTTGCAAATCTGCCGGGCCGCTTCGCGGGCAACCGTCAAATACTCGCGCGGATCAAAATGGGAAGGATTCCGGCTAAAATAACGGCGAATCGCAGCCGTCATCGCCAGGCGGATATCCGTATCGATATTCACCTTGCGCACCCCATTTTTAATCCCTTCCAAAATCTCTTCCACAGGCACGCCATACGTCTCCTTCATATCACCGCCATACTCGCGGATCTCGGCAAGAAGCGCCTGCGGCACGGACGAAGAGCCATGCATCACCAAATGCGTATTCGGGATACGGGCATGAATCTCCTTAATGCGCGCAATTGAAAGAATATCCCCCGTCGGCTTGCGGGAAAACTTATAAGCCCCATGAGATGTCCCAATCGCAATCGCCAGCGCGTCACACTGGGTCTCGCGCACAAAATCCGCCGCCTCGTCCGGGCTTGTCAAAAGCTGCTCTTTCGTCAACTGACCTTCCGCACCATGCCCATCCTCCTTCCCGCCCGACATCGTCTCAAGCGAACCCAGCACGCCCAACTCCGCTTCCACCGTCACGCCAATCGCATGGGAAAACTTCACCACCTCGCGGGTCACCTCCAGGTTATACGCGTAAGTAGACGCCGTCTTTCCATCCGGCATCAAGGAACCATCCATCATCACGGACGAAAAACCGGAACGGATAGCCGCCATGCAAACAGCGGGCGACTGGCCGTGATCCTGGTGCATCACAACCGGAATATGCGGATAAGCCTCAACTGCCGCCTCAATCAAATGGCGCAAAAAAGCCTCGCCCGCGTAACGCCGCGCACCGGCCGAAGCCTGCATAATCACCGGCGCGCCTACCTCGTCAGCCGCCAGCATAATCGCCTGCACCTGTTCCAGGTTATTCACATTAAACGCGGGAATACCATAACCATTCTCGGCAGCATGATCCAGTAACTGACGCATTGAAACGATAGGCATCTCTCTTTCTCCTTTATCTAAAAAATCACGAGGCACGCTGCATCAAAATCTCTACGGCAGGCAACGTCTTCCCTTCCAAAAACTCCAAAAACGCGCCGCCGCCGGTCGAAATATAGCTAATCTTATCGCCAATATCATACTTCGCGATAGCCGCCAGCGTATCGCCGCCGCCGGCAATCGAAAACGCCTTTGAACCGGCAATCGCCAATGAAACCGCCTTTGTACCGCTACCGAACTGATCAAACTCAAACACCCCCACCGGGCCGTTCCACACAATCGTCCCCGCTTTCGCAATCAAATCCGCCAGCATCTTCGCCGTCTCAGGCCCGATATCCAAAATCATATCATCCGCCTCAACAGCGTCAGCGCGTTTCACGCGCGCCGGCGCATCGGCTGCGAACGTCTTGGCGCAAACCACATCCACAGGAATCGGAACGGACGCGCCGCGCGCTTTCATCATCGCCATGATGGACTTCGCCTCCTCAAGCAAATCCTCCTCCACCAGTGAACGGCCAATCTCAAAACCCGCCGCCTTCAAAAAAGTATTCGCAATCCCGCCGCCCACAATCAGGTTATCCACCTTCGCGCCCAGCGTCTTGAGGATCGTCAGCTTGCCCGACACTTTCGCGCCGCCCACCACCGCCATCAGCGGACGCGCCGGATGATCCACCGCCCTGCCCAGCGCATCCAATTCGGCAGCCATCAGCGGGCCGGCACAAGCCACCGGCGCAAACTCCGCGATCCCGTAAGTCGTCGCTTCCGCACGGTGCGCCGTGCCGAACGCATCATTCACATACACATCGCACAGCGCCGCCATCCTCTTAGACAACCCCTCATCACACTTCTTCTCGCCCTTATTAAAACGGGCATTCTCAAGCAAAACAACCTCGCCGGGACGCACATCCACACCATCAACCCAATCCCGAATCAATGCAACCGGCCGCCCCAAAATCGCTGACATCCGCTCTGCCACCGGCAAAAGCGACTCGCTCTCGTTAAACTCTCCCTCCACCGGACGGCCCAAATGCGACGTCACCATCACGGCAGCGCCCGCCTTCAACGCCATCTCCACCGCCGGCATCGAAGCCCGGATGCGCGTATCCTCGGTAATATTGCCCTTGGCATCCTGCGGCACATTCAAATCGGAGCGGATAAACACCCGCTTCCCGGCCAATTCGCCTCTCTCAACCAAATCAGTCAAACGCTTAAATTGCATCGCCATCACCTGAAAAAAGAAAATACGGTCAAAAAAATATCATTATTTTACCGCAGCGTCCGCCACAAAAACGCGCCATCACGCAAATTGCCTGCCCGAAATCGCAAAACGCCCTCTCACCTTTTCTCAAACCTACCACAATCCAAACAAATCCCCCGCAAATTCCATTAAAATCTAACCATTAAACAAAACCGCAATTCCAAAAAACGCAAACAGGAGAAACGCATGCCCATGCACAACCGCGACGGAAAAATCTGGATGGATGGAAAACTAATCGAATGGCGCGACGCCAGCATCCACGTACTAACGCACTCGCTGCACTACGGCATGGCCGTATTCGAAGGCGTCCGGGCATACAAAACAGACAAAGGCCCCGCCATATTCCGCCTGCCGGAACACACCAGAAGGCTCTTAAACTCGGCCAAAATCTTCCAAATGGCCGTACCCTATGACTATGACACACTCATCCAGGCCCAAAAAGAAGTCATCCGCGCCAACAACCTGGACTCAGGCTACATCCGCCCGATCATCTGGGTCGGATCGGAAAAACTCGGTATCGCCGCCAGCGGCAACACCATCCACACCGCCATCGCGGCATGGCCATGGGGCGCCTACCTCGGTGAAGACGGCCTAAACAAAGGCATCCGCGTCAAAACCGCCTCCTTCTCGCGCCACCATGTCAATGTCTCGCTCGTTCGCGCCAAAGCCTCAGGCTACTACATCAACTCCATCCTCGCCAACCAGGAAGCCCTCGCCAACGGCTACGACGAAGCACTCCTTTTGGACACTGAAGGATTCGTCTCCGAAGGTTCCGGCGAAAACGTCTTCATCATCCGCGACGGCAAAATCTACACCCCTGACCTCGCAAGCTGCCTTGACGGCATCACACGCGACACCGTCATCACCCTGGCAGAAGACCTCGGCTTCAAAATCATCGAAAAACGCATCACCCGTGATGAATTCTACACCTGCGATGAAGCCTTCTTCACAGGCACGGCTGCGGAAATCACGCCGATCCGGGAACTCGACAACCGCACCATCGGCTCCGGCAAACGCGGCCCCATCACTGAAAAACTGCAATCGCTCTTTTTCGACGTCGTTGCCGGCAAAGCGCCAAAATACCAAAGCTGGCTAAGCCACGTATAACCACCCTGCCAAACTGACGCAAACCTGACCGAACAGAAACAATCCAATCGGGTTCAGGTTTGCTGTTGGTTCCCGGCTTCACCAAAGCCGGCTTCGCTTTGGCCTGGCGACCTAAGCCGGAACCTTCCTCTCCACAGGCTTTCACCGTGAAACGCACGGCATCGTTCTTTAAACTTGAATGGAAAAACTGCGCTACGCAACAGCTGGTCTTTTTCCAGCTTGGCAATATACAGTCTGGCTTTGCCAGTTTTTATTTTATCCGCCGGTGACAGGCGGAAAGAAGGCGACTTCACAGCCTTCGGTGACCCGTGTGTCCGGTCCCGTCATCTTGTAGTCGTATGCCATACGCACTATTTTGTCCGGCCCCAAAGCTTCTTGCCAGGCGCCGCCTCTGGCCGCCAGGAATTCACGCACTTCACCGATCGTTTTGATGTGATCAGGCAGATTGATCGATTCTGCCGCTGTATTTAACGCAACACGGACACCGGCAAAGAAGCGAAGCTCAATATTCATAAGTGCATTAATTGACATAAAGGGAGAAATTTTACCATATCCCCCTTTCTGATGAGATTGCCTGCCGGGTTGTCAATGAGCCCGTCACACCAGGTTATCGACGTTAGGATGCCGGAGCCTTGATTTTCAAAGAGGTCAAGGCCGTTTTCGTCGTTTACCCTGGCCCGAAGAAATTCATTGCGCTCTTCGGCCTGATTGATGGAGAAATCCGCGCGCATCCTGAAAGCCGCCGGTTCAACCTGGTTGACGCCCATCATGCGCAAAATAAACGGGCGCACAAACAGGAGAAAAGTGATAAAACTGGAGACCGGATTCCCGGGCAAGCCGATGAAAGGCGTTATATCCGTTTTTTCCTCTTTTTCTTGTGTGCGCATGATTTCGCCATAGGCCAGCGGCTTGCCCGGCTTGACGGCGATTTGCCAGAAATTGATTTTTCCGAGCATTTCCACAGCAGCCCTGACATAATCTTCTTCACCAACCGACATCCCGCCTGACGCGATGATGAGATCATGTTTGTTGACTGTGTCGAGGAAGGCTTTTTGAGTGGCGCCCGGCTCATCGGGCACATTGCCGTAGTCCGTGATGACGCAGCCGAGGTTTTCCAGTAACGCACGCAGGTGATACCGGTTTGCATTGTAGACGTGGCCCGGCTTTAGAAATTCGCCTGGCGTGATGATTTCATTACCGGTCGAAAAAAGCGCGACCCGAGGACGACGCACCACCGGCAACTCAAGACAACCGATTGAAGCGGCCAGTCCGAGATGCTGTGGTTTGAGAGGGGTGCCTTTTTCCAGTACCCGATCTTCTTTTTTGATGTCTTCGCCGGTTTTCCGTATCCAGTCGCCGGATTGCGGTATTGATTTGATGGTAACCACGCGATCATCCGATTCGGCGTGTTCCTGGATGACAATGGCGTCAGCGCCTGCCGGAACAGGCGCGCCTGTGAAGATCCGGGCAGCTTCCCCTTTTTTGAGGGGCTTGCCTGTTGCGCCCGCCGGAATCCGCTGGGTGATTTTCAGTGTCACATTCTCGCCGGCACAGTCTTCACTACGAACGGCATAACCGTCCATGGCGGTATTATCGGCATTGGGCACATTGATGCGGGAAAAGACGGTTTCAGCTAATACCCGCTCATTTGCATGATGGATTTTAACGAGTTCCAATTCAAGTATGGGGGGTGCTCTGTCTAGTAAACGCGCCAGCGCTTCTTCTGTCGATAGCATGGATTTATTCCGTAGTAAAAGTTTGCCTGGATGATGGTTCCATATAAAGTATCTGACAGAAATGCAAGTGCCGCTTTACCGGACGTCAAGCATCTTTATCCCGGATAAAAATGGAGCGATGACACATTACAGGCCGGTGCGCGCGGCGATGTAATGCTTTACTTCTTCGGCTTTTGCCGGCATCACGACATAACGCTGAGGCAGTGTTTCAATATTTTCGAATCCGCCAGGGCGCTCAGCATCCGTGCCGAGCGCTTCCTGTATGGTTTCATTAAATTTGGCCGCAAGCGCGGTTTCGAGCACAACCATCGGTATGCCGGTTTCCTGATGCTCCCTGGCAACCTTGATTCCATCAGCCGTATGGGTATCAATGACAATGCCCCAGGTTTTTTCGACAAAGCGGATGGTTTCGATCCTGTCCTGATGCGTGGATTTTCCGGATTGAAAACCAAATCCGGGCACTTTCAGGAATTCGCTGCCGTCACCGCCCGGTTTGCCGGAGAGATCAAAATAGCCCTTCGATTCAATTTGGCTAAAGAGCGCCTTAACACGATTGCCGTCCTGCCCCAGCAAGTCATAGATGAACCGTTCAAAGTTCGACGCTTTGGATATGTCCATCGAGGGACTGCTCGTGTGCAGCGTTTCAGCGGATTGGCGCACGCGGTAGACGCCTGTCCGGAAAAATTCATCCAGCACGTCATTTTCATTGGTGGCGACGACCAGTTTGGCAATCGGCAATCCCATCATGCGGGCAATGTGGCCGGCGCAGATATTGCCAAAATTGCCGGAAGGCACGGTGAATGAGACTTTTTGGCTGTTGTTTTCCGTCGCTTCCAGGTAGCCGCGAAAATAATAAACCACTTGCGCGATGACCCTGGCCCAGTTGATTGAATTAACCGTCCCGATTTTTTGGCGGGATTTGAATGGGAGGTCATTGGAAACTGCTTTGACCATGTCCTGGCAGTCATCAAAAACACCTTCCACCGCGATATTGAAAATGTTGGCGTCTTGCAGGCTGAACATTTGCGCCGTCTGGAAAGCACTCATTTTTTTATGGGGAGACAGCATGAAAACACGGATGCCCTTTTTCCCCCGCATCGCGTATTCTGCGGCACTGCCCGTGTCACCTGATGTCGCGCCCAGAATATTTAATTCGGCATGCTGGCGCGTTAATTCGTATTCAAAGAGATTGCCGAGCAATTGCATCGCCATATCCTTGAATGCCAGCGTAGGGCCGCCAGAAAGACCCAGAAGGGCAAGCACCTTGCCTTCTTTATTTTCAAGCACGCGCAAAGGCGTAATTTTCGCGGCATCTTCATCCGGGCGGACATTTTTGTATATTTCCGGCGTATAGGTTTTGCGCACCAATGCTTTAAGGTCGGATGCCGGCATGTCATCGACAAATTTTTTCAGCACCTCAAAGGCCAGGTCAGCATAGGAGAGGCTACGCCATGCCGTCAGTTCTTCATCCGTTATACGAGGATAGGCATCCGGCATGTAAAGACCGCCGTCAGGCGCGAGTCCTTCGAGCAGAATTTGCAAAAAAGACCGTTTTTCGCCATTTTTGTCTGAAACGCGGGTAGAAATGTATCGCATACCAAATCCGGATCAATTAAATTTTTTAATTGTACCGCTTTTGTCAAACATGTCTAAATTGATCGTCCTTTACCGGGGTGTTTTCCTCCCATGAACCCATTGTCCCGTGCCATAATACGGGACGATTATCATCAGCACCGGAAAAGATGTCCCTGAAAGTTGCCATAGCCCAGATAAACAGCACCGTCGGCGATATTGACGGGAACCGCCGGCGCATCGCGGCATTTTCACGCCGCGCGGCGGCATCCGGCGCGGATATTGTTATGACGCCGGAATTGTCTTTAACAGGCTATCCGCCCGAAGATTTGCTGCTTGATCGCGGTTTTTATGAAGCAACCATGTCGGCGCTTGCCGCGCTCGCGGCGGAGCTTTCCGGATTGCAGGGCTTGCATGTGCTTGTCGGACACCATTTTGTTGCCGGCGATGAGCGGCACAACGCCTGCTCCATCCTCCTGGAAGGCCGCATTATAGATACCTACTGCAAAAGAGAGCTTCCCAATCATTCTGTTTTTGATGAGAAACGTTATTTTTCTCCAGGAAAGCGGCCTGCCGTTTTTGCCGTAAAAGGTATCCGCTTCGGCATTACTATCTGCGAAGATGTCTGGTTTTCCGAAGCGCCCGCCCTCGCCAGAAAAGCAGGCGCGGATATTCTGCTTGTGCCGAATGCGTCACCCTACAACATGAATAAACTTTCCGAGCGATATGGCATTGTGCGGAAAAATGTCTCACAGCAAGGCATGGCAGCTATTTATGCCAATCTTGTCGGGGGGCAGGATGAACTTGTCTTTGATGGTAATTCCTTTGCGTTAAACCATGAAGGAACGCTGTGCGCCCGCCTGCGGCATGGTGAAGAAGACCTGGAATGGATTCGCATTGACGATGGCAAACTGCTTTCCGGACGCCTGGAGGAGGATTTGTCAGTCGAAGAGGAAGTTTACCGAACCCTGGTATTGGGAACGCGCGATTATGTAGAAAAAAACGGTTTTCCCGGGGTTATCCTTGGTCTTTCAGGCGGCGTTGATTCCGCCCTGACATTGGCTATCGCCTTGGATGCGCTTGGCAAAGAGCGAGTTCGAGCCGTTATGATGCCATCCCCTTATACTGCCGACATTTCCATCGCTGATGCCGGTGAAATGGCGGCGCGCCTTGATGTCCGCTATGACATTATGCCCATCCATGATTGTTTTGCCGCCTTTCGTCATGCCTTGTCACACCAGTTTGCCGGGTTGCCGGAAGATGCGACCGAAGAAAATATTCAGGCACGCATTCGCGGCACGATTTTGATGGCTTTGTCCAATAAAACCGGCGCGATTGTCCTGACAACCGGAAACAAGAGCGAACTGGCTGTCGGCTATAGCACACTTTATGGCGATATGGCCGGCGGGTTTGCCGTTATCCGCGATATACCCAAAACGCTGGTATACCGGCTGTGCCGTTATAGAAACCGTTTGTCCGACATTATCCCGGAGCGCATCCTGACGCGGGAACCTTCTGCTGAACTGAAACCCAACCAGCGCGACCAGGATTCACTGCCCCCTTATGACGTGCTCGACGCCATTGTCCAGATGTTTATGGAAGAAGAGAAAAGCTTAACGGAAATTGTCGAAGCCGGTTATGACCCGGAAGTGGTCGAACGGATACTATTTCTTATCAGAAGGAACGAATACAAACGGCGTCAGGCGCCTATCGGTATCCGGATTACCCCGCGTGGCTTCGGACGTGACTGGCGGCACCCGATTACGTCAAAATACCGGGACAGTCCATCTTGAACTAAAATCGGCGGGTTTGCATTATGTTCAGCTTTTAAATGCCCGTTTTTCTTTTGTGGAGACTTCATGAAAAAAATAACAGCCATCATCAAACCTTTTAAATTGGATGAAGTGCGGGAAGCCTTGTCAGACGCTAATATTAACGGGTTGACAGTTACCGACGTGAAGGGATTCGGACGCCAGAAAGGGCACACGGAGCTTTATCGCGGCGCTGAATATGTGGTTGATTTCCTGCCAAAAGTGAAAATCGAAATCGTGCTTGATGCCAGTATGCTCGAAATAGCGATTGAGACGATTTTGAAGTCAGCCCGAACCGGCAAGATCGGGGATGGAAAAATATTTGTGCAGGATGTGGAACAGGTTATCCGCATCCGTACCGGAGAAACCGGCCCGGATGCTATCTGAAAACCGGTTGGGCCGGGATTTATTTATTGGGTGCGACAAAATACCGGCCTGTCGCTTCCTTGGCGGCTTTGCTTTCTTCGATCAGTTTTTGCGCCTGAAGCAATTGTGACGGCACCATATTCGCTTCCAGTTTTTCTGCCGCGCTGCCGGACATCTTGTATCCCTGGCTGGCCGACAGGCTGTACCACCGGTAAGCCTGCACCGGGTCGGCGCGCATCCCCAGCCCTTGCTCGTACATCATGCCCAGCATGTATTGCGCTCGTTTGTCGCCGCCTTCTGATGCGCGCTTCATCCAGATGCCGCAAACCTGGTCATCCTGCTCGATATTAATGCCGCCGCAATAAATTTCGGCAATCTTGACCATCGCCTGAACATCCCCTTTTTCAGCTTCAACGACAAGCTTGGCAACGGTCTCCTCCCCCGTCTGACAGCCGGAGAGACTAATAACCGCTAATACGGCGACAACGAGAGTGACAAAAGTTTTACTGAGCGAAAAACGCATATCTATTCCTGTTCATAACACCACACGGCCGGATTTTTACCGCCTGGCCGTGATCAAAATAAGGTAAAGTATAGCCGTATCAGGCAACTAGCACCAGTATCCGCATTATTTGGCATTCAAGAGAACCAGCAAGGCGCCGGACCCGCCATCAACCGCCTTGGCCTGGACAAACGCCATGACTTCTTCTTTTTGCGCCAGCCAGCCGTGCACCAGTTTTTTCAGCACCGGCTCCTGATTCGCCGAACCCAGTCCCTTTCCGTGAACAACGCGCACACAGCGAAACTTTTTCAGGACGCACCGGCGCAGGAATTCACTTAGCTGCTCACGCGCTTCATCACGCCGCGATCCATGAAGATCAAGCTCATCCTGGATAATCCAATGTCCCCGCCGGAGTTTGCGTACCACATCCTGCTGGATGCCGCTTCTGCGATAACTCAAATCGGCATCGGTTTCCAAAAGGGTATCGACATTGAACTCATCCGAAAGGGATTGATGCAGCGCCGCCTGATTGTCGGCTATACGCTGTTTGGGAATCGGCGCGGGCTTGGGCACAACCGGCACGGCGCGATCATTAAAATCAAGCAGCACCACATCTCCGACACTGTCGCGAAAAAGATTGGCTTCACGCTGGGCTTCACGTTCCTTGCGGCGACGCGCCTCCTCTTCCCTACGCTTGGCATCCTCTTTCTTTTTCAGCGCCTCGCGCAGCGATTTCAGGTCATCAAAATCCTTGATAGTAGAAGACACTGTCAACAACCCTCTAATCCATCTCTTCCAGATAACGCTGCGCATCCAGTGCCGCCATACATCCCGACCCGGCACTTGTGATGGCCTGACGGTAGTGGTTATCCTGAATATCACCAGCGGCAAAAACGCCCGGAATATTGGTCGCCGTTGCCATGCCGCCACGTCCCCCGCGAGTAATAATATAGCCGTTTTCCATTTCCAGCTGCCCTTCAAAAATCGAAGAATTGGGAGCATGCCCAATCGAAATGAAAAGGCCGTGAACGGCGATATCCCTGGCTGTTCCGTCCAGCGTGGAACGGATGCGCACGCCGGTTACGCCTGTGCTGTCGCCTAGTACCTCATCAACAACCGAATCATATAAAATTTCGATCTTGCCCTGCTGAACCCGGTGCATCAGGCGATCAACGAGAATAGGTTCCGCACGGAAGCGGTCACGGCGGTGAATGAGCGTCACTTTCGATGCGATATGGGATAAATAAAGCGCTTCATCTACTGCGGCATTGCCACCGCCGACAACCGCGACTTCCTTTTCACGGTAAAAAAAGCCATCGCAGGTCGCGCAGGCGGATACGCCCCGTCCCTTATAGCGTTCTTCGGAAGGCAACCCCAGATATTTTGCCGAAGCGCCTGTGGCAACAATCAGCGTATCGCAGGTATACGCTTCCATATCACCGATCAGGCGAAAAGGCGTTTCATCGAGTTTAGCCGTATGGATATGGTCAAATATCATGCGCGTCTCAAAACGTTCAGCATGTTCCAGAAAACGCTGCATCAGATCCGGCCCTTTGATGCCCAGCGGAATAGTCGGCCAATTTTCAACATCTAAAGCCGACATGAGCTGCCCTCCCTGCTGCAAGCCGGTAACCAGAACCGGTTTGAGATTGGCCCGCGCGGCATAAATCGCGGCAGTATAGCCTGCCGGACCGGAACCCAGTATCAGAACGGATGCGTGCAATTTTGTTGACATAAGCAGGAAATCGTTAAAAATTATAAACTTGCACTCGTTTTATGCAAAATACATAAAGATGAATATAATACAGTTATTATCCGTACGGTTAGCGTAAAACTTGATAAGATTATAGGCGAATACAAAAAAATGCACCTCATGCAGCGGCAAAAAAATAATCGTTCCCTGCCGCATATCAAGCAAGCTGGCCTCATAAGCAACTTGGCCGGCAATAAGATGAACCGGCAACCCGGCGTTGATCAAAAGAACAGGCTGTCAGCATACAAATAACCAGATTCATGAGCAAAACCTCTTCCGTATATAAAAGAAACCAGGAACCCACTAATCCTGTTCCGGCTCCTCCCAGCAGGCTCGCACGCCTTCTGACGGAAGCCCGCTGGTTTTTACTGATTGCCTTTGCGCTATTTTTCTTCATTATTCTTTACACCTATTCCAAAGTCGATCCGGGCTGGTCTCACGCCGTGCAAGTGGAAAAAATCAACAACATGGGCGGGCGCGCAGGCGCCTGGGTATCCGATTTGCTGCTCTTCACATTTGGACTGTCCGCATGGTGGTGGGGGTTATGGCTGCTTCGCGCCATTCTTCACGGCTATCGCCGCATCGCCAGTCTTTTGCTGCTGAAGGAAATACCCAAACGGGGATGGTTCCGTGACCGTCTTATGCCCAATCTGGGTTTTCTGATCCTGATTACATCCAGCGCGTCTGTCGAATACCTGCGCATGTATTCCATGAAAATCCAGCTCCCGCGCGCTCCGGGGGGAGTACTTGGAGAACTGGTCGGTACACAAGCCATGCATCTGCTTGGCTTTACCGGTTCCACCGTCATTCTTTTGATTTTATTTGCGCTGGGATTGAGTTTCTTTCTTCAAATGTCCTGGCTCCAGCTCTCCGAAAGAATCGGCGCCGTTGTTGAAGGCATCTTCGGCATTTTCATCAAGGCATACCGTATCCGTCAAGACCGCAAAATCGGCCAGGAAGCCGCCATCAAACGGGATGAAATACTTGAACAGGAAAAAGCCAAAGCCAGTGAGGCGCCTCCTATTCACATTGAACCGCAAATTATAGATGTTCCCCAATCGGACCGTGCGGAAAAAGAAAAGCAGGTGGTGCTTTTTTCTGAACTTCAGGAACTTCCGCCTCTTTCATTGCTGGATGAAGCCCCCCTCCAGCAAGAAACGCTTTCTGTTGAAACACTCGAATTTACAAGCCGACTGATTGAGAAAAAACTATCCGATTTCGGCATCAGCGCGCGGGTTGTGACCGCGCTCCCCGGGCCGGTTGTCACTCGCTATGAAATCGATCCGGCTACCGGCGTTAAAGGCCACGCAATCGTCAATCTTGAACGTGACCTCGCCCGTTCGCTCTCATTGGTTTCCATCCGCGTCATCGAAACGATCCCCGGCAAAAATTACATGGCGCTGGAATTGCCCAACGCCAAACGCCAATTTGTCCGTTTAACGGAAATCCTCAGTTCCAAGATTTACAGCGACGCATCATCCAGCCTGACCATCGCGCTCGGCAAGGATATTGCGGGCAATCCGGTTGTCGCCGATCTTGCCCGCATGCCGCATCTTTTGGTTGCAGGCACAACCGGCTCCGGCAAATCCGTCGCCATCAATGCCACGATCCTTTCACTGCTATACAAGGCCGATCCCAGCCAGGTACGGCTGATCCTGATCGATCCCAAAATGCTGGAACTATCGGTTTACGAAGGTATCCCGCATCTGCTCGCTCCGGTCGTAACCGATATGCGTCAGGCGGGCCATGCCCTAAACTGGGCCGTTGCCGAAATGGAGCGGCGTTTCCGTCTGATGTCCCATATCGGCGTTCGCAATCTTTCCGGTTATAACAACCGCATTGCCGAATCCCAAAAGCGCAATGAACCTCTCCTCAATCCATTTTCCTTAACGCCGGATAACCCGGAACCGCTGGAAAACCTGCCCAACATCGTCATCATCATTGACGAGCTGGCCGACCTGATGATGGTTGTCGGCAAGAAAGTGGAAGAACTCATCGCCCGGATTGCCCAAAAAGCCCGCGCGGCAGGCATCCATCTTATCCTTGCGACCCAGCGTCCGTCTGTCGATGTGATTACCGGACTGATTAAGGCCAATATACCTACCCGGATTGCCTTTCAGGTCAGCAGTAAAATTGATTCCCGCACGATCTTGGACCAGATGGGAGCCGAAACGCTGCTGGGTCTGGGCGATATGCTTTACCTGCCTCCCGGAACCGGCTTTCCGATCCGCGTGCATGGCGCTTTCGTCTCGGATGATGAAGTCCAGCGTGTCGTCAATCATCTCAGGGAACGCAGCGAGCCAAATTATGTCGAAGGCATACTTGAAGGCGGCACAACCGAAGACGAATCCGCAGGTGGATTGGGTGAAGTGAATGGAGAAGCGGACGTGCTATATGACCAGGCTGTCGAAGTTGTTCTCAGAAACCGGCGGGCATCCATCTCTTTGGTGCAGCGCCATCTCCGGATCGGCTACAACCGCGCTGCCCGCCTTCTCGAGCAAATGGAGCAAAGCGGTGTCGTCTCTTCCATGCAAAGCAACGGCAACCGGGAAATCCTGGTTCCCACGCAGCAGGACTAGGCCAATCCTGAACCGGAACCCACATAACGCAAACGCCATGAAAAAATATCAAAACTCTCTGTATTCCAAGCTGACGCAACTGGCCGCGCTGGCCGCATTTTCATGCCTTCCTTTATTGGCCGGTGCCTCGGCTATGGAACAATTCAAACATTTTTTGACTAACACCCAATCCGCCAGGGGCGAATTTGCCCAGGTTCAGGTTAAGCAGGAAGCGGGCGAAAAACTGCGCATGGGCACGCCCGCCACCGGCACGTTTCTTTTCTCCAAGCCAGGAAAATTCATCTGGACTTATCAAAAGCCATACGAACAAATCCTCCAATCCGACGGAAAAACACTTTATATCTATGACAAAGACTTAAACCAGATCACGACAAAAAAACTGGACACGGCACTGGGTGCGAGTCCGGCTGCCATTCTTTTCGGCAGCACCGACATCGAAAAGAATTTCAAAATCTCAGAAAACGGCAAACGGGACGGGATGGAATGGATCGAAGTTATCCCGAAAAATAACGAAAATACCTTCCAGCGGATTAATATCGGCTTGCAAAACAATGTCCCTGCCGCAATGGAACTGTATGACACCCTGGGGCAGCTTTCCCTGATCAAATTCACAAAATTTGAAAAAAACCCTGCCCTGAAAGCGGATACATTCAAATTTATTGTGCCCAAAGGCGTGGATGTTTTTAAAAACTAGGGGCTGACCCTAAGACGGCGGCAGTTTGCCGTTATCCGGCATTTGCCATCACCAGAACAACCGCTTCCGCCGCAATCCCTTCCTCACGGCCGAGATAACCTAATTTTTCATTGGTCTTGGCTTTGATATTGACTTGTTCAATGGATAAACCCAGATCAGCCGCAATATATTCCCGCATTTTCGGAATATGAGGCGCCATTTTCGGCGCCTGCGCGATGATGGTGGCATCGACATTCCCGACTGCATAGCCTGACGATCGAACCAGATCCGCTGCGGCACGCAAAAGCACACGCGAATCCGCTCCTTTAAAACGCGCATCCGTATCCGGGAAATGGCCGCCTATATCGCCTAACGCCACAGCGCCGATGAGGGCATCGGTAATCGCATGCAACAATACATCCGCATCGGAATGCCCCATTAAGCCTGTTTTATGAGGAATCGTCACACCCCCGATGATCAATTCACGATCCGGCACCAATGCGTGACAGTCATACCCCTGACCAATACGATAAGGCAATATCTTCATTAATCGCTATTCCTTATTTCTCCACGACTTTCTTTTTGCGCCCTCTTTCTTTGGCTGCCCTGGCCTTGAGAAACATTTCAACCAGGCTCATGTCCGATGGCCGGGTAATTTTACTGTTACTCAAATGACCTTCCACCAGCTTGGGAACAAAACCCATCGCTTCAATCGCGCCAGCCTCGTCTGTCACTTTCGGATGCTCCAAAATCGCCTGCACCAGCGTGCCGTAACGAAACATCTGGGGCGTCTGCGCCAGCCATAACCCTTCCCTTGATATGGTTTCCACACCCGATTTTCCACTTCGCTTGACCGTATCCACCACCGGCAGCGCCAAAAGCCCTCCTACAGGATGGTCACCCACCTCATCAATCAGTTCCTTGACCATCTCCGGCGTCAATCCGGGACGCGCCGCATCATGCACCAAAATCCAATCCTTCAGCGACAATCCTGGAGAAATCGCTTCCAGCCCCTGCAAAACGGAATCACGGCGTGTCTCGCCGCCACAGCGCAAAACGGTCACTTTATCTTTGGGAAGCCTGATCTTGCCTGAAATGATATAGTCGTCAATCCAGGCATCATTCGGACTCAAAACCACATAAACCTGTTCAATCTCCGGACAGGCGCTGAAAACATCAATCACATGCTGCAAAACCGGCTTACCGGCCAGTTGCAGATACTGCTTGGGAATAGGCGCTCCCATGCGCTGGCCTACGCCGGCGGAAGGAATTAAGACACAATAACGCGAAGCATTAGATACAACTTGATTTTCAGACATACAAAAAACCGGGCCACAGCCTAGGGTCAGTCCTCATTAATATGTCGTCGCGAAAAGTTGATTTATTCTGTCTGCCAAGGCGCAGGGTCAAAATGGGACGATGGCGTATTGAATATACGGCGAGTTCTATTTTGAACCGGCAACGCAGGCAGACGGGATAAAGCAGCTTTGCAGCAGACATTTTAATGAGGGCTGACCCTAAAAAAAGACAGTAACGACAAATTCCGTGTTCGGTTATAATGACACAATTACTTTGACTTTCCTATAGGGCGAACTGGCTTTCCGGCCAAATTCGTCTTTTTGCTTTTTAATGTCAGCCGATTTCAAGAAATATCTTCCACGTCCCGGCCAGCGCCACGCATTGCCCCCTTTGCACGGGTCGGCAGATTCACTCGCGCTCGCGCTGGCTGCCGCCGAACTCAAGTCGCAAAACAGAATGCTTGTGGCGGTTGTGGCGCGCGCATCAGACGCCCGCCGGATTCTGGAAGAAATTCCCTGGTTTCACAATGACGCAAAAAATCCGCTTCGCTGCCATCTCTTGCCGGACTGGGAAACCCTCCCCTATGACACCTTTTCTCCACACCAGGATTTAGTATCCCAGCGCCTTGCCACCCTCTATGAAATCCAGAACAACCGCTGTGATCTTCTGATCGTTCCAGCCACAACAGCACTCTTGCGCCTGGCGCCGCCTTCCTTTCTGGCAGCTTACACTTTCTTTTTCAAGCAGGATGAAACCATTGATGAAGCCCGGCTGCGCGCGCAACTCACGCTCGCCGGATACAACCATGTTTCCCAGGTCATGTCACCAGGCGAATATTCCGTTCGGGGCGGCTTGATTGATCTTTTCCCGATGGGATCAACCCTGCCATACCGCCTGGACCTGTTCGGGGACACGATTGAAACTATCAAAACCTTTGATGTCGACACCCAGCGTTCTCTCTATCCCGTACAGGAAATACGCATTCTTCCTGGCCGCGAATTTCCCATGGATGAAAATGCGCGCGCTTTTTTCCGGAGCCGGTGGCGCGAAATCTTTGAAGGCGACCCCACCCTTTCCATTATTTATCGGGACATTGCATCCGGCATCGCCACAGCCGGCATCGAATATTACCTGCCGCTTTTCTTTGAAGAAACCGTCACCCTTTTTCACTATCTGCCCGAAGATGCCGTATTGGCCCTCATCGGCAATGTGGATGAAACCATCGATCGTTTCTGGTCCGATACCCTTTCCCGCTACACCTTCCTAAAAGCTGACCGCGAACGGCCCCTTCTATCCCCCGAACGGCTCTTTTTGAGAAACGAGGATTTTTTTATCCTCGCAAAACCGCACGCACGCTGGGTTTTGCAAACAGACGACGCGCCCTCCGAATTATCCGCCCCTATCCCCGATGTCACCATCAACCGCCGGGCCGACGACCCGCTTGGCAACCTGCGGGCCTATCTGAAACGTAACGGAAAACGCACCCTGATCTGCGCCGAATCAGCAGGCCGGCGTGAAACCATGCAGCAACTCTTCAATGAGTACAACCTGCAAACCGCGCCCTGTAATAATTACACCGACTTCATCACATCCGATGAAGCGCTTATGTTCGGTGTCGCGCCTATCCAGAACGGCTTCTCGCTCGGATATGTATTAGGCGACTTAAACATCATCACCGAAAGTGAGCTCTATGCCAATTCGGGCAGACGGATTAACCGGAAACGGCAGGAAAGCATCGTCCAGATCGAACACATGGTTCGTGATCTGTCCGAACTCAAAATCGGAGATCCCGTCGTGCATGCCAATCACGGCATAGGCCGTTATCGCGGCCTGGTCAGTATGGATCTGGGACAGGGAGAAACCGAATTTTTGCACCTGCAATACGCGCATAATACGACGCTTTATGTTCCGGTCTCACAATTGCACGTTATTTCACGCTATGCCGGCGCATCACCAGACGATGCTCCGTTGCACACGCTGGGATCGGGGCAATGGGAAAAAGCCAAGCAACAGGCCGCCCGCAAAGTCCACGACACGGCTGCCGAATTGCTTGACCTCTACGCAAAACGATCCCTGCGCAAAGGACACGCCTTCCCGCTCACGATGCACGACTACGAAGCTTTTTCAGACAGTTTTGGTTTTGAAGAAACACCGGATCAAGCAACAGCCATCCAATCCGTCATTGAAGACATGACATCAGGCAAACCGATGGATCGCTTAATCTGCGGCGATGTGGGCTTCGGCAAAACGGAAGTCGCGCTTCGCGCCGCCTTCATCGCCGTCATGGGCGGAAAACAAGTTGCGATCCTGGCGCCGACAACCCTGCTCGCCGAACAGCACGCCCAAACCTTTGCCGACCGCTTTGCCGACTGGCCCGTCCGCATTGCCGAACTATCCCGTTTCCGAACCGCCAAACAAGTCGCGCAAACGGTCAAGGCACTGGCCGACGGTACGGTTGACATTGTCATCGGCACACACAAACTGCTCTCCAAAGACGTTCATTTTGCCCGCCTGGGACTCGTCATCATTGATGAAGAACACCGTTTCGGTGTTCGCCAGAAAGAAGCCTTAAAAGCGTTACGCACGGATGTCGATGTCCTGACACTGACCGCCACGCCGATTCCCAGAACCCTCGGCATGGCGCTCGAAGGGTTGCGCAGTTTTTCCATCATTGCCACCGCGCCGCAAAAACGGCTGGCAATCAAAACTTTTGTGCGCAGTGAAAATGATTCCGTCATCCGTGAAGCCTGTCAGCGCGAACTCAAGCGCGGCGGGCAAGTCTACTTCCTGCACAACGAAGTCGAAACCATTGAAAACCGCCGGGCCATGCTTGAAAACCTCCTGCCCGAAGCCCGTATCGGCATCGCGCACGGTCAGATGCATGAACGCGACCTGGAAAAGGTCATGCGCGACTTTGTCGCCCAGCGATACAACATCCTGCTATGTACAACCATCATTGAAACCGGCATCGACGTCCCCAACGCCAATACCATGCTCATGCACCGCGCCGATAAATTCGGACTCGCCCAGTTGCACCAGCTTCGGGGACGAATCGGGCGTTCCCATCATCAGGCTTATGCTTATCTGCTCGTGCATGACACATTAACGCTTTCCAAACAGGCGCAGCGCCGCCTGGAAGCCATCCGTCAGATGGAAGACTTAGGCAGCGGCTTTTTCCTCGCCATGCATGATCTGGAAATACGCGGGGCCGGTGAAGTGCTGGGCGAAGAACAATCCGGCGAAATACAGGAAATCGGCTTCCAGCTTTATTCCGACATGCTTAAAGAAGCTGTCCGCGCCATGAAAAAAGGAGAAGAACCGGATTTTGACGCCTCCTTTAAGACGACGACTGAAATCAATCTCCATACGCCGGCACTATTGCCGTCCGACTACTGCGCCGGCGTCAATGAAAGGCTTTCTCTCTACAAGCGCCTCGCCAGCAGCCAAACACAGGATGAAATCAACGACCTGCAGGAAGAAATGATTGACCGGTTCGGCAAACTGCCGGAACCGGCACAGGCGCTTATTGACACCCACCGGTTGCGTATTCTGGCCAAAACCGTCGGCATCACCAAAATCGATGCGCATAGCGAAGCAATTTCACTGCAATTCATCACGGATCCCCCCATCGATGCCCTCAAAATCATTCAATTGATCCAGAAAGACCCGAATATCCGTCTCAACGGCCCCGAAAAACTGCGCGTCACCGCCCACATGCCTGACCTGCATTCCCGTGTTGCCAAAATCAGGACAACGATCCGGTCGCTTACGGCTTAAGCACGGTTTTTAGCATCCTCCAGCGCATGTTTTTCGATAACCTTATGCGCCAGCGCCTTCGCTTCTTCCAGCGCTTCTGAGTAAGTACCGGAAGCAACCGGAACCGCATGCCGTTCCGAATGATGGCTATCACCCTCATACAGCATAACCACACCCTGAAACTTTCCCTCATCTGTTTCCACAACCATCGGTTTAACGTGATAACGCCCAACCATATACCTCAGCTCATCCTTCATCCTGTTCCCTCCTCTCCATTTTTATATAATATGCCTCTCTTTTTCCACAAATCTGCTATCTGCCTTCACAGTTTGAGGCATGTCATACTGCGATTGATTATACGCAATCCGGTCGTGCCGGAAATGGAGATGAATCAATCCCGCCATCTTTTGCATCGATACAGTATTCTATACCTTACTTCAGTTCACATTGCGAGGAAAAAATGGATAACAGGTCACCCATGCAAACAAAAATCATCGGCATATATAAATCCCGAAGCCATGCGGATGAAACGGCAGACCAACTGGTCAAAAGAGGCATCTCCCGTGATCAGATTTACATCAGCCACGTGAGTCCCCCCAAAAAAGCCAGACATGCTCCACTTGTACTGGAATCCGTCAGGGATCAACTGGAGAGTTTCTTCCATTCCGTATTTGACGATGTTGATGAAGAAAAAATACAGGAAGCCTATGCCGACGTCATTAAAAATGAAAACCTTGTCTTATCGGTTGATACCCACAATGAAGAGCAGGAAAAAAAAATCGCAGCCTTCATGAGTGACACCTACGGCCGCCACAAACCATCATCCGGCACATCCCCCAAAAATACGGTTGCATCAGGCAAGACATCCTCCCACCCACAAGCTACGCACCATCAGGAAGAAAAAAAACCGGATGACGCCACTTTAGGTTCCTCAAAATCGCTGGTTTTCACAAACATCTTCGACAAAACCGAAAATGATTCCAAAAACCGCTAAAGCGCAACAGCGCATCACACGCATCCCTTTCCGTTTTGCTGCCTGATCCATTTAGATTTATCAAATTTTATTCATTTGTTCGCCTAAAAATGCCCATATCGGGAACCTACTCTTGCATCCGCTGTCTTTAAGAAGTCATTTCTCAATCACAGTGTTCTTTTAGGGAGATTAACATGGACAAACTTTCTCACAGTATGGTAGTCGGCGTTTATCAATCACCGGAAATTGCAAGACGGGCTCTTGACGATCTGGCCAAGCATGGCTATTCATCCAGTCAAATACACATCCGCTCGAAAACGACAGACGATGCGGGTTCCTCAAGCACGGATGAAAAATCTTTCGGTCTATTCGGCAATGTCAAAGGCGATCTGGAAAGCTTCTTTCATGGCATGACAGACGGCGATGACAGAGGTGACATTCTCAAGGAATATGCCAAAGTGCTCGAAGCCGGCGACACGATCATTTCGGTTGACGCGACCAACGACGTCGAAGCAAACAAGGCCGCATCCCTGCTCAGCAAGAACGCAATCGTTGCAAGCGAGCATACCGCAACGTCTCCGGCTGAATCCGATGAATCCGATACAGGCGACTGGGTCGGCGTCAAAATTTTTAAAGACACAACCAGCAGTTATTATCAAGGTGACCAAAAAGGCATGTAAGGAAATACGATTTTGCCTGGATTGCTGTTTGGAAAGAAAAATAAAAACAGAAAATAGAAAAAAAACAAAGAAAAAACCTTCGTCTCCATTTAAAAAGCATACTTCAAAAGTATGCTTTTTCTTTTTTCTGCTTCAAGCGGTCAGGTTGGGAAACATGGCTTTCAATCCCGTACCCATCATTTCCACTGCAATCGCCGTCAGCAAAAAACCGGCCAGCCGCTCAATGACCTTAAGCATGGATGCCGGCAGCATCCCACCTCCCCTGCTGGCTATCCTAAAGCATATCCAGGTCACAAAACCGACGACAATCGGCGGCAGAATAATGGACAGCAAATCCTGTGCCTTTGTCACATTAGAAGTTGCCATCACATAGGAAAGCGCTGCCGGCCCCGCCAAAAGCGGGATGCCCAAAGGCACAATGGAAGGACCGGCAGCGGCGTCTTCCGATTCACCCGGCGTATATTTCACAGATTCATTTTTTGCAATGACCATCGCCAGCGCCACGACAAACATGATCGCGCCACCCCCGATCTGGATCGAGGCTAAAGACACGCCCATGAAATTTAAAAAGTGCAGTCCAAACAATCCTCCTGCAAGCAGCGAAACCGCAACCGTTATCCCAAGCTGACGGCTATAGCGGTATTTAAAACCCGTGTCATAACCATTCGTTGCCGCCACAAACAAAGGAACCGCCAGCAAAGGATCCACCAAAGCAAGCAATGTCAGCGTTTTTTTCAACGTCAATCCAATGGATACCAACGCTTCTCCCATGAAACCGCTCTCCTCTCATGAAACATCATCCACCTTACGCTACCTGGAAAAACAATTCTTAGGAAAACCATCCTTTTTTGCTGAAACGCAAACCCGGATGGTCATATCTTTTCTTTTTACAATCTTAAGGCAAATTGAAAGCGCATTTGCCGCGCCTGCTTTATTTTGATAAGGTATAACTTCTTTTTTCAAAAAATCAACCCAAAAACCGGAATATGGCAACCAAAGACAGCAACGGCAATGAACTCAGCGACGGTGATTCCGTACAAGTCATCAAGGATCTCAAATTAAAAGGCTCGTCAACTGTTTTAAAACGCGGAAAAACATTTAAAAATATCCGCTTAACAAACAAGGAAGAGGAAATTGAAGTCCGCGACGGCAAAAGTACGCTTGTTCTGAGAGCAGAGTTTCTCAAAAAGGTCTGAAACGATAGTATAAAAGTGATCCCTGTTTTTAGGGTCAGCCTTCATTAAATTGTCTGCTGCAAAGCTGCTTTATTCCGTCTGCCTGCGTTGCCGGTTCAAAATAGAACTCGCCGTATGTTCAATACGCCATCGTCCCATTTTGGCCCTGCGCCTTGGCAGACGGAATAAATCAACTTTTCGCGACGACAATTTAATGAGGGCTGACCCTAGCTTTTGCGAAACAGGGATGACAGTGCGCGAACCGGCGCCATTTTAACCAGCGCCGGTAAATCCGGTTCCAGCGCGTCAATCGTATTTTTCAGCAAAACACCTAATTCCGTATCGCCTTCCATAACCAGACGGCGGTTAAAAAAAAGTGTATCCGGGTCTTCGCGGCGCGATGCCAGCAAAATAAAATCATGCGCGCTTGCACAAATAACCAGATCAGGCTCATCAACATGCCATCCAGCCACAAAACCGCCGCTCGTCCACAGGAAATTGAAATGCAATCCCATATCCGTCACGCTCAGGCGCAAAAGTTTTCCTGCCAGCATGGTTTGCATCTCTTCGGTCATGCTATCCTTCAAAATCAGATTAGCAGCAGATGCAAACACCAATGATCCGGGATACGAAGGCGCCCTGGAAATCACCTGGCTTAGCACTGCCGGAACCACAAACCGCTTCGATTTCATCCGAATTTTCCTTTAAACGACACGTCTCGCATCACTTTACCGGACATACGCCATTCCTGGCTGCCCATGCCAATATCCGTTACATGGCATAGCCGGCATGATTTCTCCTAACGCCGTTTCCGCTTTCACAGGCGAAATGCGGCCAGACAACACATCGGCATACAACTTGACTACCTCCGGCGTCCCCTCTGATTGAGGGGTTATACGGACAACATCCACACCCATTTTCTCCAATTCGGGCAACGCGCGAATCAAGCAATAAACTTTGTCGGATTGTGTCTGTATCCCATTCAAGATCAAAAAATCCGCCTGTTCCCGTGTTCGCAGGATAAGCCCATCCGGATGCGCCAAACAATAAAACTCACAATTATCCTTAGAGAGGTTGTAATGCCGTGCCGTAAAACAGCGGGCAGAAAACGCCAGCGGCATACGACCATATCCAAACACTTCCACCTCCAAACCATCTTCCCGTGACGCCACCATCTGAGCCAGGTCGGTTTGATTCATTTCCAGCGGCATTACCCACCGCTTTGCGCCCATCTCCGACATCAGCTTTAACGCGGCCGGATGATAAATGTTCAAATGCATGCCGGCCACAAAACCAGAACCGGTTGCAAGGAGCCGCGCCGCCCCCATATCGTTGGCTTCGACTAAAAATTCACCATTAGCCGTTATTTTACGCATGGTACTCAGATGCGCGTCCGATTCCAGCAACACCTGTGTTGACAGTACGACTTCCTTTCCTGCCTCACGCAACTGCCTGCCGATATGGAGCCAATCCTCAAAACGGAGTTCATGACGCTTGGCGCAAACCGTTTCCCCAAGATAAACGATGTCCACCGGCGCATCCCGAAGCATCCTGTAAAATCGGTAAACGGCTTCCTTTAACCAGTAATATGGAATGGGTGCCAGTGCCAATTTCAAAATTATTCTCCCGATCAATCATTTCCAGGAACGGTGATAAGCACCAAGCGTATGCTGCAAGCCTTCCGCCACTTTGCTTAGTTCAGTCATCCAGGCGGGCTTAACAGCATAATTCACAGCCGGATTCAGGCATCGGTCAACCGCTTCACGCCATACCCGCGTTACTTGTCCAATATAAGCCGGACTGCGTTGACGCCCTTCAATTTTAACAGCAGATACCCCCATCTCCTTCAACATGGGCAAAAGCGCCAGGGTATTCAAACTGGCGGGTTCTTCAATGGCGTAATAACACTCGTCCCGGACTTCAAAGCGACCCTTGCACAAGGTCGGATAGCTGCTATTCTCATTATCGGCATACCGGTCAATCAAAACATCATTCAGTCTTGACTCCAGCCCCAATGCCGTCTGCCGCCATCGGACTGCCTTCGCCGGAGAACAGACGCCGCTATTATTGGGCGCTTCTCCCGTCACATACGAAGAAAGCGCGCAACGCCCTTCCACCATGACGCACAGGCTGCCGAACCCAAACACTTCTATTTCCACTTGCGTATGCGCCATCACCTGGGCGACCTGTTCGACGGAAAGCACCCTGGGTAAAATAGCCCGCACAATGCCGAAACGCTCACGGTAAAAATTAATGGCCTCATAATTCGTGGCAGACCCCTGCACAGACAAATGAAGCCGCAAACCAGGATAAGCCTCAGCCGCATATTGCATCAGCGCCGGATCAGCGACAATCAGCGCGTCAATTCCTGCCGCCGCCGCACGATCAACAGCCTGCTTCCAGACATCCCATGTACCTGGTTTGGGATAGGTATTTAAAGCCAGAAAAACCTTTCGGTTTTTGTTGTGCGCATAATGAATACCTTCCAAAAGCGACTTCGCATCAAAATTCAATCCTGCAAAATTCCGGGCGTTCGTCGCATCACGAAAGCCCAGATAGACACAATCCGCACCATTATCGATCGCTTGTTTTAAAGCGGGCAATGTACCCGCGGGACAGACCAGTTCCATAGCCACTTACACTAACAGCATTGCTGTTGCGTCTGAATAAACTGTTACGAAAAAAATAATACTCCTGATTATGATAGCTTAAACTCGGCTGAAAAAGTTGGAGATATGATTTTCATACTTTTGATAGATTCACACGTAAAATGGCTATAATCTAAAGCGTTCACTTTCAAATGTGGTGAATCCAGGAGCATCTGCATGCCTCTCACACTTTCAAACATCCGCCTCAAAAAAATAGTCATCACTACAGCAGCCATCATCATCATCGGCATGATTGCATGGTATTTTCTCAGACCGTCGGCCATCCCGGCAGGATTCGCATTCGGCAACGGCAGGCTGGAAGCAACCGAAACCGCCGTCTCATCCAAAATACAAGGAAAACTGATCGAGGTCCGTTTTCGCGAAGGCGCCAACCTGAAAACCGGTGAAGTCGCGGCGCTTTTGGATGGAGAAGATGTCAGGGCGCAATTGCGGGCCGCCGAAGCAAATCTAATCAGGGCACGCGAATCGGCGCAGGAAAGCCGTGAAAATCTCAATACAGCCATCAGTGAACAAAAACTGGCCGTACTCACCTTCAAACGAACCGAAGAACTGATCCAGAAAAACTTCATTTCCGCCGCCCAACTGGACAGAGACCGCACCACACTCCAGACTGCCAATGCTTCCCTGGCCGGAGCACAAAACCGCGTCAACGAAGCCGATGCCGCCGTCAAAGCGGCACAAGCCAATGTGGATGCCATCCAGGTCAGCGTTAATGACACTGTTCTACGTGTTCCCGTCGATGGACGGGTTCTTTATCGTCTGGCAGAACCCGGTGAAGTCATTGCTCCCGGCGGCAGGGTTCTCGGCATGCTCGACCTATCCGACGTTTACATGAATGTTTTTCTGAACACAAAAGATGCCGGGAGCGTTATCCTGGGTGATGAAGCCTATATCATTTTAGATGCCCTCCCGGATATGCAAATTCCGGCTCGCATTACTTTTGTTGCGCCCAGAAATCAATTCACGCCCAAGGAAGTCGAAACACAGGAAGAAAGAATCAAATTCATGTTTCGGGTCAAGCTGCAAGTCGATAAGGATTGGCTGGAGAAAAACAGCGATATCGCAAAACCAGGCATGCCGGGCATCGGCTGGGTCAGAACGCAGCCCGACGCCGTATGGCCGGCCAGGCTTCCCCGGTCATCAAGGTAAATCATGACCGGCTCCATTGCAGCCCACATCCAAAATGTCAGCCTGCACTACAAAACCGTAACAGCGCTTGACAATGTCACCCTGGAAATACCAGGAGGGTGCATGGTCGGCTTAATCGGCCCTGACGGCGTCGGTAAATCCTCACTGCTTGCCTTAATCTCCGGCGCCCGCAAAATCCAAAAAGGCCGCGTCACCGTTTTAGATACCGACATCCGTAATCAGCATGAACGCAATATCCTTCTGCCGCGCGTCGCATACATGCCGCAGGGCCTGGGGAAAAATCTCTACCCGACCCTGTCTGTCTCGGAAAATATCGATTTTTTTGCCCGTCTGTTCGGCCACAAAAAGGAAGAACGCATCGCCCGCATTCATGAACTCACGGAAGCCACCGGACTGGGGCCTTTCAAGGATCGTCCTGCCGGCAAGCTCTCAGGCGGCATGAAACAAAAACTGGGTTTATGCTGCTCACTGGTGCATGACCCTGACCTGTTGATCCTGGATGAACCAACAACCGGCGTCGATCCCCTCTCACGCCGCCAATTCTGGGAGCTGATCAATTCCATCCGCCAGCGGCACAGCCACATGAGCGTGCTGGTCGCAACAGCCTACATGGAAGAAGCCGAACAATTCGACTGGCTTGCCGCCATGTATGCCGGCAAGGTCATTGCAACGGGTACGGCAAAAGAAATGAAAAACCAAGCCCAGACAGATACCCTTGAAAAAGCATTCATCCATTTTTTGCCGGATTCCCGCACGCAGGATTACCAGGAACTCGTCATTCCCCCGCTTAAGACAAAAGACGAAAACTGGGCCATTGAGGCCGATGGACTCACACAGCGCTTTGGCGATTTCACCGCAGTTGATCGTGTCAATTTCAAGATTACAAAGGGTGAAATATTCGGCTTTCTAGGATCAAACGGCTGTGGCAAAACCACCACCATGAAAATGCTGACCGGCCTGCTTCCTCCCACAGAAGGCAGCTCCCGGATTTTTGGAAAAACCGTCGACGCAAGCAATCTGGAAAGCCGAAAGGATGTTGGCTACATGTCGCAATCCTTCTCGCTTTACGGTGAACTGACCGTCATGCAAAACCTTGACCTGCACGCCAGGCTTTTTCACCTTTCCCCCGAAAAGAAAAAATCCCGCATTGAGGAACTGATTGACCGTTTCGGGCTTGAGCCTTATGTGAATTCCCCGGCTGAAGGGCTGCCGCTAGGCATACGGCAGCGCCTGTCGCTGGCCGTCTCTGTCGTACATGAACCCAAACTTTTGATACTGGACGAACCCACATCCGGCGTCGATCCGGTCGCACGTGATGAATTCTGGCAATACCTGATTCATATGTCGCGGGAGCAAAATGTCACCATTTTTATCTCGACGCACTTTATGAACGAAGCCGAGCGCTGCGACCGCATCTCACTGATGCACGCCGGCATTGTGCTCGACAGCGGCACCCCAAAGGAACTACAGGAAAAAAGGCACGCGGCCACATTGGAAGAAGCTTTTATTGCCTATCTGGAAGACGCGGGAGGCAAAGAAGAGCAAGCGTCATTCAAAAACACGCCCATCGAACCGGAAAAGGAAAACCATGCCGTCCATTCCTTTTTCAATTTACAGCGCATGCTAGGCTATGCTTTCCGTGAAAGCCTGGAACTCAAACGCGACCCTATCCGGCTCATCTTTGCGCTTTTAGGTTCAGCCCTGCTCATGTTTGTGCTGGGAAAGGGCATTTCCATGGACGTGGAAAACCTGAAATTTGCCGTATACGACCAGGATCAATCGCCGCAATCGCGGGACTACATCCACAATCTATCGGGGTCGCGTTACTTCATCCAGCAGCCGCCTATCAGGAGCGCCGAAGAACTCAATCACCGGATGCAAACCGGTGAAATCACGGTTGCCATCGACATCCCTTCCGGATACGGGCGGGACCTAGCTCAAAACCGCCATCCGGAAATTGCCGCCTGGGTGGATGGCTCCATGCCGTACCGTGGTGAAACCACTCGCGGCTATGTTGTCGGCATGCACCAGGAATATCTCACCCGGCGCATCCTGGAAACCACCGGCGTTGCCGCCGCTACCCTGCCTGCGCAGCTCAATTTGCGTTACCGGTACAACCAGGATTTCAGAAGCATCTACGCGATGGTGCCAGCCGTCATCCCATTGCTTTTAATCCTCATCCCATCCGTACTCGTCGCATTGGGCGTCGTGCGGGAAAAAGAACTCGGCTCGATCACCAATTTCTATGTCACCCCCACCACCAAGCTGGAATTTTTGCTCGGCAAGCAACTACCCTATATCGTCATCGCCATGCTCAGCTACTTCATGCTCGTCGGCATGGCTGTCTTTCTCTTCAACGTCCCCATCAAGGGCAGCTTTTTAGCCCTGACGCTGGGCGCTTTGCTCTATGTCACCGCGACAACAGGGCTGGGTTTGGTCATCTCCACTTTCACCCCAACGCAAATATCAGCGCTCTTTGGCACAGCCATCCTCACCATGCTGCCGACAGCGCAATTTTCAGGACTCACAACCCCGGTCGGCTCGCTTGAAGGCGCCGCCTACTGGATCGGACAAAGCTTTCCGGCATCCTACTTTCTGATCCTGAGCCGGGGCGTCTTTACCAAAGCACTGCACTTTCCCGATCTGATCGGCCCGCTTCTCACGCTGGCGCTCTTCTTCCCGATCTACACATTCATTGCCTATCTGCTGTTGCCCCATCAGGAAAAATAAGGCCTGCCATGAAAACGCATCTGCTCAACATCTACAACCTGGGCATCAAGGAACTGCGAAGCCTCATATCCGACAAAGTCCTCCTTTTACTCATCATCTGGGCTTTCACAGGCGGTATTTACAGTTCAGCCAAAGGCGTCTCGCAAGAACTCAGAAATGCGCCGGTCGCCATTGTCGATCAGGATCAATCACAGCTTTCGCACCGTTTTTTCTACGCGCTGACGCAGCCTTACTTCAGAAAACCCGACATACTCAATCTCGATGAAGCAGACCGCGCGCTTGATCGCGGGTTTTACTCCTTTACCATCATCATCCCGCCCGGTTTTGAAAGAGACCTGGTTGCCCGGCGCCAGCCAACCATTCAGGTCAATATCGACGCCACCGTCATGAGCCAGGCATTCATCGGCGCCAGCTACATCCAAAACATTTTCATAACCGAAATCGGCAAATTTCTCAACCGTTCCTACGAAACCACAACACCGCCGATCAACCTGGTAACACGGGTCAGATTCAACCCAAACCTGACCGGCTATTGGTTCGGCGGCGTCATGGAAACCATCAACAACATCAACATGCTCACCATCATTTTAGTCGGCGCGGCCTACATCCGTGAACGCGAGCACGGCACCCTTGAGCATCTCCTGGCTATGCCGCTCATCCCCATTGAAATCATGGTATCCAAAATCTGGGCAAACGGGCTGGCTGTCCTCATTGCCGCCACTTTTTCCCTCACTGTGATAATCCAGATCGTGTTAAAAGTCCCCATTGCCGGATCGATCCCGCTTTTCATATCCGCCGCCGCCGTTTACCTCTTTTCCGCCGGTTCCATCGGCATTTTTCTCGGCACCATCGCCCGATCCATGCCGCAGCTTGGCCTGCTGATCTTCCTCACCATCATTCCCATGCAAATGCTCTCCGGCGGCGTCACGCCACAGGAAAGCATGCCCGCCATCATGCAAAATCTTATGAAAGTCGTGCCGATCACCTATTTTGTCCGGCTGGCGCAAGCCATCCTGTATCGTGGCGCCGGTTTCATCATCGTCTGGAAAGACCTGCTGATCATGGGACTCATTGGCCTGGTCTTCTTTTTTGCGGCCCAATTCCGTTTCAGGAAATCCGTCGCCCAAGCCGGATAAGCCAGACGCTATCAAACCATCCCGCCTGTTTTTCTCTTAAAAAACAAGCGGGACGTCCAAAACAATCACTCCGGAATCAGCGGAATGGGAAGCCACGCATAGGTGCCGTCGCCATTGGAACGGACATGGCCGATCCCCGGATAAGGCAAGTGCGCACCGGCAACCAGCCACTTATGTTTGGCCGCCAGGTTAAAAACCTTATACCGCGTCACCACCGACTGCTCCGGATTCACATCGAATACCAGCGACACATCAGGACGGGCAAACTGCACGACCTGGCTATTAATCAGATCACCCCAGACAAAAAGGCGCTGATCATCCGACTTCACCCGAAACAGGGTATGCCCAGGCGTGTGGCCTGCAATCAAAACGGCCGTGATACCGGGAACGACTTCATCCTTATGCTGAAAAAGATGCCATTTTCCGGCCGCACGGTAAGGCGCGGTCGAAAACTGGGCGATTTTAAACGCGCTTTTCAGCATATCGGTTTTTGCCTCACCCGCCTGCTTTTCCGACAACCAGAAATCACTTTCCAGCCGGTTTGCCCATACCCTGGCATTGGGAAAAAGCATCCTGCCATCGGTATCAACCAGCCCCCCCACATGATCTCGATGCATATGCGTCAAAAGAACCGTATCGACCTGTTCCGGCTCATATCCCGCCGCTCTCAGATTATCGATCACTTTTCCCCGTTGCGGGCCGGGCACGCCCCCGATTCCCGTATCAATCAACACCAGATTTTTTCCGGTATTGATCAAATAGGCATTCACCGCCGTTTTCACCTTGCTGCCCTCAATGCCATGCTGCGCCAAAAGCTGCTGCAATTCCGGCAGTGTGGCATTGGACATCAACCCGATATCCACATCATGCGCGCCGTCAAATAAGGCCGTCACCTCAAACTGGCCAAGCATCATCCGGTAATAACCCGGCACCTGTTTTTTAGCCATCGGCGCTTCGGCCATCGCCGTGGAAACAAATCCGGCTGCCAGCACAGCCAGACCCACCATCAAACCGCGCAAAAACCTGTTCACTGTAAAAACCATGCTTCCCTCCCCCAAACCGGCTGTTTTCGGAATGACGCCAAACGGCATCGACTGTCAAACAACCTATGATTATATCCAGATCAACATAACCGGCATGCGTCAAAGCCATAATATGGCAAAATAAAACTGGCAAAGCTCACATGGATATTGAGCTAAAAACCCATCAGAAAGGAACAAACATGATCAAAATCGCCATCATCATGGGCAGTACCCGTCCCAAACGAAGAGGGGAAGCCGTGACACGCTGGACTTACGAAATTGCCTCAAAGCGATCTGATGCGCAATTCGAGCTGATCGATCTGCTGGATTACAATCTTCCCCTGCTGGATGAACCGTATCCTGCCCAAATGCAACGCTACACAAAAGAACACACCAAAATATGGTCTGAAAAAATCCGCTCTTTTGACGGCTATATTCTAGTCACGCCGGAATACAACCATTCCACGTCTGCCGCACTGAAAAACGCCATTGATTTTCTCGCCATCGAATGGAAAAATAAGGTCGTTGCCTATGTGGGATACGGCGCAAACGGCGCTATCCGCGCGGTAGAGCACCTACGCCAGATCATGGCGCAATTTCAGACGGCATGTATCCGCGACCAGATCAGCCTCTCGCTCTACACGGACTTTGAAAACGACGTTTTCAAACCTGCCCCGAACCATGAAAAAACGCTCGTTTCCATGCTCAATGAACTCGTCAGTTGGGCCGGAACAATCAAACCACTCAGACAAGAACAACACGTATAAAAAACACCCCCTACTCGATTTCTTCTCGCATCTTACGAAAGGAGAACCTGTCATGAAACACACAATGATTATCATGCCGAGCATCAAAACATGCCTGGCATATGAATGCGGCTATAACACCAAAGACGGATGCCGTGCCAAAGCCATTACCGTTGGCGACGGCAGCAATCCGGGCTGCGATACCTTTTTCAGCATACCGGACAAATCAGCCCATGCTAAATCGGAAGGCCGTACTGCCGGTGTCGGCGCATGCAAGGTCAACGGCTGCAAATTTAATGATGACTATGAATGTATGGCTGATGAAATCATCGTCGGCGGCAGCAGGGACGCATGCTGCGACACTTACGCGCCAAGATAATCCCTCTCAAACCCAAAAGGCTGCATTAAAATGCAGCCTTTACTACTTTGGGCGTTTTCAGATTATTCCTGGCATAAACCGTTCCGGCTGGACAGCACATCCGCAACAAGCCCGTTGTCGCATAACAACAGGCTATTAACATCACGCTATCTTTTCCAGATGGGATGATCCTTGAAAAAAAGTCCCGTTCGGATGGATGATGCAAACATGGATCAGCCCTTCCATCAAATCAGCAATATGAATAACCGTCGTTCTATCCGATTCCTGCCAGTGAATGAGCCAGAGGCCGTCACGAATTTCCTGCGGGATAAAATTGACGGTTTCAACCCGGCCTTTCTTTTCACCATCCAGCCATGCAATCGCCATTTCCCTGTCCGAACGATATGTCATGGCAAATGGGTTTCCATCGCCGGCATTAACCCGATATGAATTTCCTACCCCTGGAAAAGAATGCGGTTTTTGTTCGCCTGCCTGATTCATATGCTTCTCCTTTCAGTTTTTTCAAACAGATCATGTCAATGTATGCAAAAATAACAGCGCCGTATTGCGGACGGTCACAATCCATTCAGGTAAAATCCTTGTTTCAATATCTTGATAAAAAGAAGCATCCGCATATCATATTGACTCTGCGACATACCTGGAACAAGATATAAAGGCGTTTTCTGTTCACGCAAAAAGTAAAAATCGCCCCAACCCGTCGGGAACAGGAACACTCAACTTAACCAAAGGAAAACAGCATGCAGAATAATGCGATAGAACAGGTTTACTTCAGTCCGGCAGGCACAACCAAAATAACCGTTGATGAAATCAGCAAGGCCTTTTTTGGACAAAAAAATGAATTTAACCTGATGTGGGACCCGCTGGATGAAGAAACCGTTATCCCACCCACGACATTGGCAATCGTCGCCATGCCTGTATTTTCCGGCCGGATTCCGGATCTCTGCGCTAAAAAACTCGCCAACCTCAAAGGCGAAAATACACCCGCCATCGCCATTGTCACTTACGGAAACCGTGAATATGAAGACGCGCTTTTGGAGCTGAAGAATATTCTGGAAAGTAACGGCTTCATCCTTCTTGGAGCGGGCGCCGTCGTTACCCAGCACTCCATTTACCCCCAGGTCGGCGCAGGCCGTCCGGATGCGCAGGATAAACGAGCCTTGACGGCATTTGCCAGACAATGCGCGCAAAAACTCAAAGCTTTTCCTGAAACACCCCTTCCTCCTCTCAAAGTTAAAGGCAATTTTCCCTATCGGGAATACAAGGTTTTAGCGTTAAAACCAACCGTCAACAATAATTGCACGCTATGCGGCATCTGCTCTTCCGTCTGTCCTGTCGCCGCTATCCCGCCCGATAACCCGAAAACAAAGGAATACGATCTGTGCATGACTTGTACTGCCTGTATCGCTGTCTGCCCGGAAAAGGCGCAGGGATTCCACACACCGGAATATGCGGAATATGGCGTGAAATTTGCGGAAAAAAACAGTGCGAGAAAAGAGCCTGAATTTTTTATATAAAACTGCCAGACACCCGCCTGACAAAAAAGCCTTCTTCTCAGAAGGCTTTATTTTTTACAGGCCATCCACCATCAAGCAATCTGCTGCATGAGTGCAGCATGTTCCTTTAGGCACTCTTCATAAGATGACAAGCCTGATGCGGCAATACCCGGCACATGGCAAATACCCGTATAAAACGAGAGCAGATGCGGCTTGATGGCCTCACCAAAAAATGAGAGCATGAAACCGGCAAAATCCGAAAAAAAGCGCGACTCGCTTTGAACATAAGCCCAGGCAATTGTAACACCGGCAACATACATTTCCGGATCGAACTTTGCCCCAACCTCGGAAAGACGGGTTTTCAGGCGAACATAAGCCGTCTGCATGGCCTGTGATGCAAAAAGACGTTTGCTTAAAACACCGTCACCGGCAACTTCTGTGTCTGGCCTGGCTCCTTTTTTCACAATCCTGTTATATGCCGATACAGCCCGTTCTTCCAGGCCAGATTGTCTGATGGATCGTGCAGCGCCATCTGATTTTATGATTCCATTCTTGGAGAAAATACCCATAAGCACCGATTCCAAACTTCATTTCGCCAAACTATAACAGCCTTTTTCCAGACATGGACGTCTTTTTTTCCACTGCCGTCAAAACCGCATGAACACTGGTTTTTCCAATCCATTTCGGCAAAAGGTCATGCAAATTCACCTCAAAATACAAGCCACCCTATGGCAAAATTTTGCCTAAAAATCATAAGAAACCAATTAACAGGTTAATACCAAAATCCCCGCTTGCATTAATTCATCAGAACGGTTGTTGCGAAAAAACAAGGTTGGTTCATCGTTATGCCGGCAGATGATGCGGCCCCTCTCAGCCGCACCCCCATGCCGTTTGCAGCCATTGTGAAAGACCGCCTTTTAAGCGCAATTGCAAAAGGCTGGGGAGAAAAAGACATGACATCATTTCTCATGCCCAACGGGAAAACGCCGGACTAACGCGGGCCTAACGGTTTACCGCTCCCATCCGGCTCTCTATCTCGCCCCCGCTAAAACGAAAACCTTGTCCGTTGGCAGGCGTCGCCTGTACAATAGCATCCCGTTCAGGTTCGCTATAAATCAAGCAAAAACGAAAGATCATTTATGAATATCTGGCATGACATCTCCGCAGACAGGGTAACGCCCGAATCCTTTTACGCCGTCATTGAAATATCGCGTGGCGGCAAAGTGAAATATGAACTGGACAAGGACACAGGACTCCTCCTGATGGATCGGATTCTCTACACATCAACGCAATACCCGGCAAACTATGGCTTCATTCCACGAACTTATGCGGCAGACCATGACCCATTGGATGTTCTTGTGCTCTGTTCGGAAGTATTAGCGCCGCTCTCTCTTGTCAAATGTTTTCCAATTGGCGTCATCTGCATGATTGACGGCGATGAAAAAGATGAAAAAATCATTGCCCTGCCCTATGGCGATCCAGTCTATAACGAATATAAAAGCATTGATGAGCTGCCGCATCACATTGCCAGCGAGATTTCGCATTTCTTCTCGGTATACAAAGCGCTTGAAGGCAAAAGCACGGTCATTGACGATATACAAGGCCCCGATGACGCCAAACACATCATCAGGGCATACATCAGGGAATATGAAAAAAAGCGGCCTGAACTGCTGAAATAAGCCCTTCGGCACAACCGGCCGGTTTACCTGAGCGGCTACTTATATCGAACAGACTGGGGGCTATTAAGAAAATAATACTGTGAATGCAGCTTATGCCTGTTGCGGGGGCTAATGGTTCCATCCTCATTGATATACGCCATGACGGTTTGGGTTGCCGTCTCCATCTCCTCAAAAGCGGCTGTCATTTTCAGCACATGCTTCATCAGGCTTTCTTCAAGCTCTCTTTGAACCTTCGAGGCATCTTCATCCCGGCATGCCACCTGTTTTTTCTGTGCGTCCCGAAACCACTGAAGCAAATTATTATTCCACTTCACGGTTTCGATGAACTTAATTTGCATGGCATAGGCAAAAAGAATCTGCCTGCCCAGTTTCGCATCCTTGACCTTGCCGATATTGGAAGCGCAGATCGGATAGATATAGTACCGCTCATGTTCAACAGGCACGATATGCTCAAGATATCCCCCTTCGCTAATCTGTTTAAGAACCTCGCCGGCGCCCTCCTTGCAGTTCATATAAAAAAAGGCCAACTCATGCCGCGCGGAACATAATAAGCTGCGCGTCTCAGCAAACTCACGCTCCTGTTCGCGCGCCCTTCTTTGTTTTTCGCGGCTTTCATCGCGTCTTTTAGTGCTTCTGTACTGCCAGCTCATGACCAAAACGGCAACCAGAATAGCCGCCACCGTTCCAATCGCCTGAATCCACACCGGCAATGAAGCAGCCGTTGTCTGTATTTTCTGCGCGTGTGCCATAACCGGCATCCCCAAAACGCCAGGCAACAGCAAAACAACCGATTTGTACAGGCTCGTTTTCTTCGTCACGCAAAATTCCTTAAACTTCCGGCTATTTCCAGCCGGCAATCTAAATAAAACCATATGTTACGCCATAAAAGCGTCTTTAGATTCATTGGCACGGTAAACCACAACTTTTGTTTAAAAAAAATGACCGGTTCATCTGAAACAAAAACCACTTTTTTCTAGGAAAATATAAAAAATGTCTGCCAGACTATGCTCTTTTACGTTCAAATTGCTTTAAAATTTTAAGGCCTCAGTAATTTTTTAAGATATAAACAATATAAAATCATTATTTTGTAAAGATACCTCGGCATAAAACCAAATCCAAACAAAAAATATGACCATAACCGGCAAAAATGACATTCCAGAAGAAAAAACCGAAAACAAGGTTTCTTTTGGTGAGATGAATTTTCAGGTTGGCACACGCATGCAGCTAATGACTTACGGCACAAAAAAAAATGCGTACTACTCTTCCCTGATCGGTTTTGAACCTGACCGGTATATTCTCATCAGGGCGCCGCAGGAAAATGGTTTCGCTGCACCACTCAAAATTGCAGAGCGGATAGAAGTCAGAATTTTTACCGGTATCTCTATTGTCAGCTTTCCTTCCTGTATTGAATACATTTACCAGACGCCGCGCAATTTTGTAGAACTGGCTTTTCCGGACAATATCCAGATCATGCCGCTTCGGAAAGATATGCGCATCAATACAAAAATGCCCGTCAAAATCTGGCAACTCCATAACGAAAAACTGGAGGAAAGTCACACTGTCACCGCAGTGGATTTAAGCATAACCGGTACCATGCTTCAGGGCCATATCCACCTGGGTGAAGTGGGTGATAAGGTCGGCATTTCATTTTCGATCCGCGAGGCAATCACGAATGAAAACACCTTGATAAAAACCACGGCTATTATCCGGAACTGCCGCATGGAAGAAGATAACACCGGCCGAATTACCTACAAGCACGGCGTACTTTTCGAGGACATCCAGCCGCATCACCGTACCGCCCTTCAAAGTTTTATCAATGATTGCGTTATGCAAGGCCGCCAGGTTATAGTTCCGCAAACTCCGTCACAAACAGCATCCTGACACTGCCCTGAAAGCAGCGAGATTCCCCTTTCTCAGGAATTTGCCTTAAACAGGTCGCGGTAAAGCAACAAGCGAAACCCTATCCGAATGGATATGCTGGAAAGACGCTTCATCATTGGACGTATCAAAAATAAGCGGCCCTATCGCTATCAAAAGGGAATGAATGTACCACTCAAATCATTTTCATAGCGGTTTTTGCTTCCCTTAACCCCTATTTTTGTTTCCGCACAAATCCCGGCAGAAGAACTCCGCGTATTTTAATTAAAAAATAATTAACTTCAACCTGTATTCTGCTTTCCTGCATGAATGAGGCTATCTTATGAAAAAATCATTACTTCCCCTTGCCGCTGCCGTGTTGGTTTCCGCCTGCGGCGCTCCTGCACCTTACTACGACCGGTATTATTACTATGACAACTGGCCCTATCCCTTCGATGGGCCGGGTTATTACAGGCAAGAAGACGGACGGCATTTTCGATACGACCATCGCCGTGACATCGACCGGGGCAATCTGCCGCCAGGCCGCAATCCGGAACATCATGAGGAATCCGGCCCGCGCCGTGCCGGTAACCCTCACTTCAACGGCCATGAAGGATCGTCCGGCCACCGTTCATCCCGATAGACACGCAATCTCATGCAAAAAGCCGGCTCACGCCGGCTTTTTACTTTGCAGGACAAAACCAACTACCGGTTCTTGATATGATACTCGTCCCGGTCTTTATCCTGCAGGAATATCTGGGCATAGTTTCTCGGATTAGCCTGTTCAAACTGCTCCTCACCCCACTCGCGGCAAGCATCACAGCAGTATCGCGGAAGCTGCACAGCAAAAATATGGCCATGCCGTCCGGTATCCGCACTGGAATCCAGCGTCACGGCGCCGCCGCAATCATCGCATTGCCGGACAACCTCATGCAGGTTTTCACGGATTCGGGCCGTATCATAAAAAATATTCACCGAACGCTTGTGGAAAGGCTGATCTGGATAAACCTGATAGCGCAGATCGCGCCGGTTTTCCCAATTATCCAGCGTATACTCCTTAAGCTTAACCAGAAAATCCGTAATATGTTTAGGCTGAACCTGTTTGCGCGGATCATAATCCGGCTCGCGGATATTGCTGTAATCCATACCCGCCATCGCCAGGATAATCCCGGTATTAATATAAGGCAATGCGCTCTCGATAGAATAGCCGCCCTCCAAAACACAAAGATCCGGATTAAGGCGATGGTTAAGAACCGCATAACCTTGCGCCGTAAACTTCATGTTCGTAATCGGATCGGAATAATGATTATCCTGTCCCGCTGAATTAATAATCAATTCCGGCTGGAAATCATTAACGATCGGCATGATAATCTCATCCAAAACATACAGGAAACCTTCCTCGCAGGTCTCCGGCGGCATCGGCAGATTAATCGTCATGCCGAAAGCATTCGGTCCCCCCAGTTCATCCGGAAAACCGGAACCGGGATACAGCGTGCGGCCATCCTGGTGCATCGAAATAAACAGGATATCCGGATCATGCCAGAAAATATCCTGTGAACCATCGCCATGATGGCAGTCCGTATCGACAATGGCAATGCGGCGGATACCGTATTTCTCGCGGATATACTCCACCATGATCGCTTCCATATTGAGCGTGCAAAAACCACGGCTACCATGCACCACCCGCATGGAATGATGGCCGCACGGACGCACCAGGGCGAAAGCATTATCCACCTCTTTATTCATGACCTTATCGGCCGCCACCAGCGTACCGCCCACCGCAATCAAATGGGAATCGTGCACGATGGATTCAATATCCGGCACGCAAAAATGCACGCGCTGAATATCTTCAGGGGTACATAAAACCGGCTTGTACTCCTTGATATTGTCAAAATCCAGCAGACCTTCCTCAAAAACCTGATCCTGCGTATAAAGCAGACGTTCCTCGCGTTCGGGATGCGTCGGCGTAATTGCATAGTCAAATGCCGGGAAAAAAACGAGTCCTGTTTTCTTTTTCACGGAATACCCCTAATTTGATTCATGTTTGATCAATCCAGGCTTGACTTGCAACCTGACCCGAATATTTTTGCCGGTCGTGGAAAAGCTTCTGACCACGTTGAAAGACTGGATATCAGCCACTTCAACCACAATGTCTTCTTCTTTCGCGCCCGCTGCCCTGGCTTTCTTAATCAGCAAATCCTTGCCCAGATCAATCACGTCCCTTTCGGTAAAGCTGGGCGGAATCCGCTGCAAAACACCCTCTTCCGCAATGGAAAGCGAACCGTCTTCCGTATCGGCAACCAGATTTAATTCAACCGTTGTCCTCGCCATCGCAGCGCCGCTGGCGTTAATGACATCAGAATCCGCCGGCACAACAGCCGCATAACCCGTCATCTCTTCCAGCGTTTTAGCCAGGAAAGGCGCCGGGCCGCCGACAACCATCATTTCCACCGGATTGATCTTGCGGCCTTCCAGCAATTCGTGAATCGTATACACCGGCTTGCCGTTCACTTCTTCAAGCATGCTCCGGACTTTCGCGGTAATTATGTCGCAGGCCAAATTCAGCACCGCCCGCGCCGTCTCCTCCGGTTTTTGCTTCAACTGCACAGCGAGGCTTTCCATCGCCGCCAGTGCTTTTGCCTTATCGCCAAAATCAGCCAAACCCAGCACAATAGCGGCATCCGAAGTGGTCGGAACCGGCCCGCCCAACGCCATCGCCGCGCCAAGGCGTTCCGGCCCCAGCACCAGCTTGCCGTCCACAACCCGGACATGGCTATCGCCCCCAACGCCGATCGAATGCGTCAAAAGACCGCGCACCGCCGTTTTATGTCCCTCAATCTGGACGCCAAGCGGCTCCAAAAGCGGCACGCCATCAGCAAAAAGCGCTATATCCGTCGTCGTTCCGCCAATATCAATCGAAATGGAATCCTTCTCCAGCGAAACATAAGGCAAAACACCCATAATCGTCGCCGCCGGGCCGGAAAGAATCGTCTGAACCGGCTGCGTTTGCGACTGTTTATACTCAATCGTGCCGCCATCCGCTTTCAGGATATAAAGCGGCACATTCACACCCAATTCATTCATATAAGCCTGAAGCTGCTCCACCATACCGGCATGCAAGCTCCACACCGCTTCATTCAGATACGTTGTCGCAATCCGCCGTGGAAAATTAAGCGATCCGGAAAGCTGGTGGCTCACGGAAACATGCTTCGCTTTTTTGGAAAAAATCGATTCAGCCGTCTTCTCATGCGCCGGATTGCGCGTGGCAAATTTGCCGACAATCGCAAAATGATCGAGCTTTTTCTGTTCAAGCATATACTGAGCCTCTTCCAGCTCAGCCCGGTTAGGCGCTTCCGCCTCCACGCCGCGATGGTTCATATAACCGGCAACCAGCCTGGTCTTATCGGCAAGCGGCAAATCCTGCGGCGCTACGCCCGGGCCATTCATCACAATCAAGCCCACCTCGTCAAGGTGGTTTTGCACAACGGCATTGGTTGAAATCGTCGTGCTCAGGACAATCCTCTGGAGCGCTTGAAGGTCTTCTCTCTCCGCAACAGCGTCCGTTGCCGTCAAAACGGACTTTAAAATATTTTCCTTGTCGGTCAAAACCTTGGATTTCCGGATAATCTGCCGGTTCTTCATCAAAACCGAATCGGTATGCGTACCGCCTACATCAATGCCAAGAATCATGATGTTCTCCTTTGCAATGTGCCAGGCAGGGATGGAAAAAATAAAAAGATAGCCATATCATCTTCAATGAAAAAGTGCTGCGTATGGATGGGGATAAATAAATCCGGCGCAAAACCAAGCGCCGGCATCCGTGACTTGAGGCCGTTGTTGCCGTGACCGTCCGGTATTGTACCACCTGCAACACCCGCCCGGTTGATTAAAAAAAGCCTATACTGGTTTCAAGGCCATTTTTTCCAGAACGGCGGCGAAAAAGCCGTCTGTCTGGTGCCGGTGCGGCAGCAATTTCAGATAATCCCCCATATCAAGGTCTATCTTTTGCTCGGCCAAAATCTCGCTCATGGGACGCAAAACGAAATCCGGATGCCTGGAAAGAAAATCCTGCACGATCGCTTCATTCTCTTCCTCCAGCAAACTGCAAGTCGCATAAACCAGCCTGCCGCCAGACTTGACCAGCCGGGAAGCCGACTCCAAAATAGCCGCCTGTTTCTCTGTCAGCTCCGCCAGTCCTTCCCTTGTCTGGCGCCATTTAATATCCGGATTGCGTCTCAACGTGCCCAGGCCGCTGCAAGGGGAATCAACCAGCACGCGGTCAACCTTGCCGGCCAAACGCTTTATCCTCGCATCCCGCTCATGGGCGATATGGATAGGATGCACATTGGAAAGCCCGCTTCGCGCCAGGCGCGGCTTCATCTTGGCCAGCCGTTTATCCGACACGTCAAACGCATACAGCCTGCCCGTATTGCGCATGGCCGTACCCAACGCCAGGGTCTTCCCGCCCGCGCCGGCACAAAAATCCGCAACCATCTCACCCCGTTTCGCGCCGACAATCTGCGCAAGAAGCTGGCTGCCCTCATCCTGCACCTCGATTGCCCCTTCCTGAAAAAGCGGCATCTGCTGCAAAGCGGCTTTCTTCTCCACTCTCAAACCCAGCGGCGCATAACGGGTCGGCTCACACGCTATTGGCGCTTTAGCCAATACAGCCATCACCTCGTCACGTTTCGCCTTCAGCGCATTAACCCGCAAATCCAATGGCGCAGGCCCATTCAATGCCTTTGCCAGCTCCAGGGTCTCATCGCTCCCGTACTGGGCCGTCAATTTCTCATAAATCCATTCCGGCAAATCAGCACGCACTCGTGGCGCTAACTGGGAACGGTCTATGGTCTCCATCCTCTCCAGCCATGCCCTCTCTTCTTCGGACAAACCGCCAATAGCCTCTCTTCCGGCTGATTCGGCCAATCCCAGCAAAGCCAGCCGCCGCATCATAGGGCCGCTTCCGGACTCCGCATAATTTGTCAAAAACAGGCGATGTCGCAACACGGCATAAACCGCCTCGGCAATAGCCCCTCTCTCACGCGAACCGATCTTGCGGTTCTCTCGGAAATAACGAGACAGCACGCCATCAGCCGGCGCCGCGAAATGCATCACTTCACGCAAAACCTGTTCAGTATGCGCCAGGACAAAAGGAGGCAGCTTCATCAAAAATCTCCGGCCAAAAGAAACTCTTCCGGCTTATTAATCGCATCATCCAACACAACCCTGCCAGCCTCAAGGCGGACTCTCCCCTCAATAAACCAGCGCACAACACGGGGATAAAGGCGATGCTCCTGCTTCAAAACACGGGCGGCCAATCTATCTGGTGTATCATCCGGCAAAACCGGAACAACAGCCTGGGCAATAATAGGGCCTGCATCCAGCTCCGGCGTCACAAAATGAACCGTCGCCCCATGCAGCCGCACCCCGGTTTCGATTGCCCGCTCATGCGTATGCAACCCGGTAAAGGCAGGAAGCAATGAAGGATGAATATTCACAATCCGACCCTCATAATGCTTCACAAACCCGGCTGTCAAAATCTGCATAAAACCGGCAAGCACCACCAAATCAGGCTCATAGCGGTCAATCGCTTTTGCAAGCGCCGCATCGTATGACTCGCGGCTATCAAACCCGCTTCGCGCGATAACTTCCGACCTGATACCAGCCTGTTCTGCAACGGCCAGCCCGCCAGCCTTCTCCGTATTGCTAATCACAGCAGCAATGCTTGCCGGCCACTTCTCAGCATAAAGCGCCCTCACAATCGCTTCCATATTACTGCCGCGACCGGAAATCAAAATAACAATCTTTTTCATGCCAGCGATTGTACCTTTTATCCCGCCTCTTGCGGCACTATCCTGCAAAAATGCCGCCGCTAACCCGTTCGATCCCCGCCAAATCCCTCCAGCTCTGCACAGCTTCAAACCCGCTGGCGGCCAGCAACTCCCGCACGGATTCAGCCTGGTCATAACCATGCTCCATCAAAAGCCATCCGTTTGGATTCAACCAATCTGGCGCACCGGCAACCAATGCCTGGAAAGCAGACAAACCATCACTAAAATCGGTCAAAGCCTGCGCCGGTTCATAGCGCAAATCCCCCTGGGAAAGATGCGCGTCATCCTTCCTGATATAAGGCGGATTGGAAACGATCAAATCAAAACGGCAAGCGGCAGGCAACGCGCCAAACCACGCCCCCTGATAAAAAACAACTGCCCTATCCGCTCCCAAATGGCGGTCTGCATTCCTGCGGGCAACATCTAATGCTGCCGGTGAAATATCCGTTGCCGTAACCTCAACGTCCGGCCGCTCCCTGGCAACGGCAACCGCAATAGCGCCTGATCCGGTCCCCAAATCAAGCAAACTGCCGTCAACAGGCAGGAACTTCACAGCCAATTCAACCAGCAACTCCGTCTCAGGCCGGGGAATCAAAACATCCGGTGTAACAAACAACGGCAAACCGTAAAACGCGCGCGCTCCCACAATATAAGCGACCGGCTCCCCTCTCTGCCTCTTCGCCACCAGCAAAGTCACCCGTGCCGCCTCGCTCTCATCCAGTCTGCGTTCGGACTGGGTCACAAGCTGAACATGCGACAATCCCAGCGCATGCCCAAGCAAAATACGCAAATCAACCGGATCAACGGGCGGCCGGTTAAAAAGCGCACCGATACTTATCCCGGCCCGGATGCCGCCCAAAGGCACTGCTTCCGACTCCTCAGCACATTGCGGCAAAAAAGGATTCATCCGGCACTCAATTGCGGCGGCGCAGCATGATTATCAAAAAAACAAACGCAAACACCATAAACCAGGCCAATGACCATTCCGGCAGCGTCAACCCCAAAATACGATCCAGCACCTCGCTGCAATACCCATCCGACTTAAACAGGGCCGGAAACCATTTCGCCGTAATCAAACTATTCACTGTCACTGCCAGCGGATCGTTTCCGCACTGAATAGTAGGATTATGGATAACCCACAACTGCGACGAAGCAGCAAAAGCGCCCCCAACGGCAGCCAGCAAAGAAAGAAAAGAAGCCAAACGGACAAACGGCGTCAATCTCCCCACGACACAAAAAATCACAATCGCGACATAAGCATACCGCTGCAAAATGCACAGCGGGCAGGGAGGCACATACTGGTAATACTGCAAATAAAAAGCAAACAGCAAAAAGCCGCAGCACAGCAGCATAATAAGACCAAGCAATTTTCTGGAATTCATCATCCGGGCTTACCAGCAGAAAATAACACAACCAGGCAACTTCATCATTTTTAACCAAACAACCTTTTCCAGTTTAATTTGGCACAATAAACCCGCTCAAGAACCGTTCCCGCCAACCAGGGTCATCCCTCATTAAATTGTCTGCTGCAAAGCCGCTATTTCCCGTCTGCTACGCGTTGCCGGTTCAAAATAGAACTCGCCGTATGTTCAATACGCCATCGTCCCATTTTGGCCCTGCGCCTTGGCAAACAGAAAAAATCAACTTTTCGCGACGACAATTTAATGAGGGATGACCCTAAACGCTCTCTCCCATCTCTGCCAGCAACTCGGCCTTGTACTCTGTCGCCAAAGCATTCGTCAACTCATCCAAATCACCATCCATAATCGAATCCAGCTTATAAAGCGTCAGATTAATGCGATGATCCGTCACTCTGCCCTGCGGATAATTATAAGTGCGAATGCGCTCGCTCCTATCGCCTGAACCAATCAGGCTCTTTCGCGTCGCCGCCTCTTTAGCCTGCTGCTCTCTCATCTGCACATCCCGGATGCGCGCCGCCAAAACCGACATCGCTTGGGCACGGTTTTTATGCTGGCTTCGGTCATCCTGGCACTCCACCACAATCCCGGTCGGCAAATGGGTAATCCTGACAGCCGAATCGGTCTTATTAATATGCTGGCCGCCCGCGCCGGAAGAACGGAAAGTATCAATCCGCAAATCCGCCGGATTAATCTGCACCTCCTCAATATCATCCGCCTCCGGCATCACGGCAACCGTGCACGCCGACGTATGAATCCGTCCCTGCGTCTCAGTCACCGGCACCCGCTGCACGCGATGCCCGCCCGACTCAAACTTCAGCCTCGAATAAACGCCCTTGCCCGCCAAACGGACAATCACTTCACGATAACCGCCCAATTCGGACGGCGAAGACGAAACAATCTCAGCCTGCCACCCGTTATGCTCGGCAAAACGGGTATACATGCGCAGCAAATCCCCCGCAAAAATCGCCGACTCATCGCCTCCCGTACCGGCCCGAATCTCCAGAAAAACATTCTTATCGTCATTCGGGTCTTTCGGCAACAGCATCAATTGCAATTCATCTTCGGCCTTAAGCATCTTCTCTTGCGCAACTTCCATTTCCTGCTGCGCAAACGCTCTCATCTCCGTATCCTGGAGCATCTCCCTTGCCGTATCATAATCGGACTGCGCCTGGCAATAAGCATCAAAAAGCGCCGCGATTGGCGAAATCTCCGCGTGCTCGCGCGTCAGACGGCGATAATTCTCCTGATTAGAAGCCACATCCGGCTCCATGAGCAACGCATCCAATTCCTTCAAACGGAAGCTCAATTGCTCCAGCTTGGCGAGCATTGATGATTTCATTGTATCGGCAAGATCAAATTAAACAAGACAGCCATTATACGTGAACGCAACACCCAAACCGCTACTTTTCCGCCAAAGACTGCAACCGGTATCCAAAGCCATACACCTGTTCCAGCAAAAAACCATTCCCTGGTTTCAAATTCAGCTTGTTTCTAACTCGTGACACGTGGGTATCGATGGTCCTCGCCATATCATTCCCATCCATTTTCCAAACAGCTTCAGCGATATGCGCTCTAGAAAGCGGCATATTCACATGGCGGAAAAACAAAAGCGCCAAATCAAACTCTCTCGCCGTCAACTCCAGGCGCTTATCCTTAAACATCACACTATTCGGATACCGCCAAAACGCAAAATCACCATACTGTAGATACAAGCGCGACTGCGCATCAGGAACAATCTGTCTCGCAAGCACACTAACCCGCATCTGCAATTCATGCTGCCGTAAAGGAAAACACAAATAATCATCAGCACCTGCCGCCAGCGCCTCATCTACGGCTGCAATCTGCCCGGTTTCAGCCAGGATCAAAATCTTTCTCAATCCTTTCTCCTTAACCTGTCCAATCATCGCCGGCACGCCCTTTCTCCCCCTATCTACGCCAAGCAGCAAAATATCAAACAGGCGCCCATCAAGCGCATCCAAAAACCGCTCCGGGCTATGATAAGCCTGGCATATATAACCCGCCATACCAAGAGAACGGCACATCCTGCCGGCACGAACCCGTTCCCAATCAAGAATCGCAATATACATATCAAAACAACACAAAAACCATCGAACGGATATATTACAAAAAATCTCTCGAAAAAATAGGACTTCACACACAAAAACAAGCCAAAAACCGGTTCTCCCCTAAAGAACATTTGCGAAATAATCAAATGAACAATAGAATAAGGAAGCACTGCCTTACCGGCAGTCAATAAAACCACTTATCACACTCGCATGCGCCATATGCGAGTCGCAGTTCAACTCTTCTGAAACCCATCTACAAAAAGAGCGTTTATGACATTTTCTTAACCCATTTTTACAAGGAAAAAAAAATTGAACATACCACGCGAGAATTTTACGGGTAATCTGCTCATCATCGGATTGGGCAGCATTGCAAAGGGGGTTATCCCGTTATTTTTGCGTCACCTGACGATCACGCCTGACCGGATCAAGGTGATTTCCGCCAACGCCGATGAAGAAAACGTTGCCAAACTATACGGCATCACGCATCAGCAAATCACATTGACTGAAGAAAATTATCTCTCCGTCATTGAACCCTGCCTCAAAAAAGGCGACTTTCTAGTCAATCTTTCCGTCTACGTATCCAGCCTGGCGCTCATCAAACTCTGCCATCAAAAAGGCGCATTCTATCTTGACACCTCCATTGAACCCTGGGAAGGGGGATACACCAGCAGCACACTCTCGCACTCAGAGCGTTCAAACTACGCGCTGCGGGAGCAGGCGCTCGCATTCGGAAAAGAACACAAAACCGGCCCCACCGCCATCATCTGCATGGGCGCCAATCCCGGCCTCGTTTCCGGCTTTCTCAAGCAGGCGCTTCTAAACCTTGCGGCAGACAACGGCATCCAGGCCAATCCACTCACAAAAGAAGACTGGGCAAAACTGGCGCGGCAACTGGAAATCAAGGTCATCCACGTTGCCGAGCGCGACACGCAAAACGCAGCCATATACAAGCCGCGCGACACCTTCATCAACACCTGGTCAATCGACGGCATAGTCAGCGAAGGCCTGCAACCGGCGGAACTCGGCTGGGGCACGCACGAAAAGCACTGGCCTGCGGACGCCTTGCGGCATAACTTCGGCTGCATGGCCGCCATCATGCTGGACGCCCCCGGCGCATCCGTCAAAGTACGAAGCTGGACTCCCTTAGAAGGGGCCTATCATGGTTTTCTCATCACGCACAATGAATCCATCTCTATCGCGGATTATCTGACTGTCAGGGAAAGCGACAACGTCGTCTACAGGCCGACCGTGCACTACGCTTACCATCCCTGCGACGACGCCATTCTCTCTTTCCACGAACTCGCCGGAAAAAGCTGGCAAATCCAGCCGGCGCAACTTCTCATCCGTGACCAAATCAATCAGGGGGTGGATGAACTGGGCGTGCTGCTCATGGGCAACGCGAAAGGCGTCTACTGGTATGGTTCCCACCTCTCCATTGAAGAAGCGCGCAAACTGGCTCCCTACAACAACGCCACCAGCCTGCAAGTTGTCGCCGGCGTTCTTGCCGGCGTCATCTACGCCATCCGCCATCCGCAGGAAGGCATCATCGAACCGGACAACATTGACCACCGGATCATGATCAAAACCGCCGCGCCCTATCTGGGTGAAATCGTCGGTGAATACGGTGACTGGACGCCGCTTCAAAACCGCAACTGGCCATTCAAGGAAGACTTGGATGAAAATGACCCCTGGCAATTCAAAAACATCAGGGTCAAATAAAACCACTGCAACAAAAAATACCATCCATTGAACTGCCCCCCAAAAGTTGGACGAAGTCCAGCGATTGGGAGGCGCAGTTCAAAATCCGGCTTTATTCAGGGATCATGTTATTTTAAAACTCTTCCCATTCGCCATGATCACCGGAGGCAACGGATGCGGAAACAGGTGCTCCCTTTTGGGCAGGCGCTGCCAAACGCTTGGCCGCTCCTAATGCCGGCTTTCTGCCCACAGAAGCCAAAGCCGTACGTTTCACCGGCTCCCTGGCTACAGCCGCACCAGCGCCTGTTTTGAACATGCCGACCACATCCACCAGCGCACGCGCCTGATCCTGTAAGCTCTCTGCCGCAGCCGCCGCTTCTTCGACCAGCGCCGCATTCTGCTGCGATACTG
>Ga0082212_10000476_pt1 | contig 58101 bp, 54 predicted proteins | sample TergutNt197P3_FD_71548 | JGI IMG/M metagenome (GOLD analysis project Ga0082212, IMG submission 71548) | Neocapritermes taracua P3 segment gut microbial communities from Petit-Saut dam, French Guiana - Nt197 P3 | ecosystem: Host-associated > Arthropoda: Insects > Digestive system > Gut ... | reverse complement strand
AAAAAAAATAAAAAAAAAATTTTTTTATAAAAATTAAAAAAAAAAAAAAAAAAAAAAAAATTTTTTTATAAAAAATAAAAAAAAAAAAAAAAAAATAAAAAAGAAAAAATAGTTATAATATATAAAAATAAATAAAAACAATTATATTATAAATTAAAAAAAATAAAAGCTTAAATTAAAACATTAAAAGACCAATATTCAATCCTTACCATATATTTTTTCATAATAATTAATATAATCTCCAGAGATAACATTATTTAACCAGTTTTTGTTGGCTAAATACCATTCAATAGTTTCTTTTATTCCAACTTCAAAGGTATATTTTGGCTTCCATCCTAATTCTTCTTGAATTTTTGTTGAATCAATAGCATATCTTCTATCATGGCCAAGCCGATCTTCAACATATTCAATTAAATCTTCTGACTTTTCTAAAAACTTGAGAATTAGTTTAACAATTTCAATATTTTCTTTTTCATTGTTTCCACCAATATTATAAACTTCACCTATTTTTCCATTATGTAGAACTAAATCAATAGCTGAACAATGATCATAAACATGTAACCAATCTCTAATATTTTTTCCATCACCATAAACAGGAAGTTTTTTGTTATTTAAAACATTATTAATCATTAATGGGATTAATTTTTCTGGAAATTGGTAAGGGCCGTAGTTATTAGAACATCTTGTGATATTTATTGGAAGATTAAAAGTTTCATTATAAGCTCTGACAATAAAATCAGCTCCAGCTTTACTAGCTGAATATGGGCTGTTAGGAGCTAAAGGTGTTTTTTCTGTAAAGTAACCAGTTTTTCCAAGAGTTCCATAAACTTCATCGGTAGAAATTTGAAGATATTTTTTGATTTGACCTTTTTGATGGTATTTTTTAGCTATTTCAAGAAGATTATGAGTACCAATAATATTAGATTCTAAAAATATCTTAGGGTCTTCGATGCTACGGTCTACATGAGATTCAGCTGCAAAATTAACAATATAATCAACTTTATTTTCAAGTATGATTTTATCAACAAGTTGACTGTCAGCTATATCTCCTTTAATAAATTGATAATTAGGATTATTCTCTGTGTCTTTAAGGTTTTCTAAATTTCCACAATAAGTAAGTAAATCTAAGTTGATAATATTATAATCAGGATATTTTTCTAACATATAATGAATGAAATTAGCTCCAATGAATCCTGCTCCACCAGTAATAAGTATTTTCATCTTTAATCTCCTAAAATAATTGAATAAATTCTATTTTCTTAAACATAAATAATAATTTTAATCTATAAATAATTAAATAATTAAATAATTAAATAATTAAATAATAATTTTAATCTATAAATAATTAAATAATTAAATAATAATTTTAATCTATAAATAATTGAATATAATTAATGATTTAAAAATCAGTTCTAGTGTCTTTTAAAGGTTTCAACAATTTATCTTTTTCAGATAATATAATTTCATCTTCATCTAATGGCCATTTAATACCAATTTCAGAATCATTCCATATGATTCCTCCTTCATCTGGACCATTATAGAAGTCTGTACATTTATATGTAAATTCAGCAACATCACTAAGTACAAGAAAACCATGGGCAAATCCTGGAGGAACATAAAACTGTTTTTTATTTTCTTCTGAAAGAATTATACTTTCGTATTTACCATAAGTAGCTGATGCCTTTCTTAAATCAACAGCTACATCAAAGACTTCTCCTTTTATTACCCTTACAAGTTTTCCTTGAGGTTGAGTATATTGAAAATGAAGTCCTCTTAAAACACCTTTTGTTGATTTTGATTGATTATCTTGAACAAAATCCATATGTAAGCCATTTTCTTCGAATTCTTTCTTATGATGAGTTTCCATGAAGTATCCTCTCTCATCACCAAAGACTGTTGGCTCAATAACAAAGACGTCTTCTATGGATGTTTTAATAAAATTAAATTTTTTCAAAAAAATTCCTCATTAATCATTTTTACTAATTTTTTACTGTATATTTATTGTTTTTATTGTATATTGCTATATTGATATTAATTGTATTAATTATTATTTTTATCTATAATTTTTAATTATTTTTATAAATGTTATTAAGATATTATTTTAATTCATTAATTTGATTGTATTATTTTAAATATTTATATAAAAATTATTTTATATCTGTAGAATTTTAGTTATTTTTATAAATTTTATATTATAATATAAATTATTTTATATCTGTAGAATTTTAGTTATTTTTATAAATTTTATTTTATATATATGATTATTTTTTATATCTATAGAATTTTAGTTATTTTTATAAATTATTATTATATAATATAATTATTTTATATCTGTAGAATTTTAGTTATTTTTATAAATTTTATTTTATATATATGATTATTTTTTATATCTATAGAATTTTAGTTATTTTTATAAATTTTATATTATAATATAAATTATTTTATATCTATAGAATTTTAATTATTTTTATAAATATTAATCTATAAAATAATTATTTTATATATATTAATTTTGATTATCTAAAATATTATATAAAATTATTTTTATCTATAGAGTTTTAATTATTTTTATAAATATTAATATATAATTTATTAATTTTAATTAATTATTTTAATTAATTATTTTAATTATTCAATAAAATTATCTAATAGAAATTCAGCTTTTCACCACATATAATGCATTTATTATCTTTAATTTTATTTTTATCAACAATATTATAACCATTTCTTAGAATAAGTAGCTCCTTACAATTAGGACAATAGCTATTTTGATTTTCAGAAATATTTCCTAAATAAACATATTGTAACCCTGCTTCAGTAGCTATTTCTTTTGCTCTTTTGAGTTTAGCTATGTCTGTTGGTGGAACATCATTCATCTTATAATGTGGAAAGAACCTTGAAAAATGGATTGGTACATTTTTTCCAAGTTCATTAGCTATAAAGTCTACTAAAGTTTTTATTTCCTCATTAGAATCATTTAAATTGTTAATTAAAAGATTTGTTATTTCAAGGTGTCTTTTCTTTTTATAAATTCTCTTTAAATTATCTAAAACAGGATCAAGTGTGGCTTGACAAACATCTTTATAAAATTGATTATTCATTGACTTTAAATCTATATTAAAAGCATCAATCTCTGGAATAAGTAGTTCAAGAGCTTCACTAGTCATATATCCATTACTAACATATATATTTTTAAGTCCATTTTTATGTGAAAGGGCAGATGTTTCAAGGGTATATTCTAAATACATTGTAGGTTCATTATAAGTCCAAGAAATTGATTGACATTTGTTATTAATTGCATTTTCAACAGCTATTTCTGGAAGAATTTCAATAGATTCCCTATTATTCATTGTATTTTGTGATATAGAATAGTTTTGACAGTTTAAACATCTCATATTACAGCCAAACCCTCCTAGTGAATAGCTAAGTGAATTTGGTAGAAAATGATATAGTGGTTTTTTCTCAATTGGGTCCACACCATAAGAAGATACGGACGCAAAGTTACAGCTATAAAGGGAACCATTATTGTTTTTACGTGTTAAACAAAAGCCGAATTTGTTGTTAACTATTTTACATCTTTGATTGCAAACATTACATTGAACCTTTTTTTGGTCTTCATCTATTTTATCATATAAAATTGATTCAACTATCATAGTTTAAAGCTCTTAAAATTATTATACTATATAAAATTTAATCATTAAGATGTTTTTATCAATCTTTAAGATGTTCATATCCTTTTGATGATAATTTTTCTATTTTTCCATTAGAATATTCAATTTCAACTCTATTAGAGTTATTAATTTCACCAAGTATAATGAAATCGACATTATTAATAGCTTTATTATCAGTGTTTGTTATATCTTTATTAAAAGTAAATAAAAGTTCAAAGTCTTCTCCAATGTGTAATATTAGTTCTAATGGATCTTTATTTAGAATTTTTGATACTTTATATATTTCTTTAAAACTTGGCAAATTAGTTATTTTATTTTCATATATTTTTAAACCAAGATTACTTTCTTTATTATTTATTTTATCTGCATTATAAAGTTCATATAACTCACTTGCTAAGCCATCAGTAATATCAGTAGCTGATGATGCAAATTGATTTAAAATAATACCTTCATTTAATTTTGCTTTAGGTTGTAATGCTTTTTTAATAGCTAAATTAACTATTTCTTGGGAAATTATTTTTTTCTTTAATCCATCTTTTATTATTTCAATATTTTCTTCTTTTAAAATTTCAAACCCCAGAGCAGCTAATCCTATATCACCTGTAATAGCTATTAAATCTCCTTTTTTAAATCCTGATTTTTTCATAGCTTTTGTTTTTTTAACTTTTCCTAACGCCGTTCCTGAGATTATAATTTCATCAGCTTGGTTTGTATCTCCTCCAATGAGAGGGATATTATATTTATAACTTGCTTTTAAAATTCCATCAATTATTTCATCAAAATAGATAAGTTTAAGCTGTGGTGGGATAGCTAAACTAATTAAGATTCCACTTGGACTTGCACCCATAGCAGCTAAATCACTAACATTAACAATGACAGCTTTCCATCCCATTTGAAAATAAGACATTTGTTTTGGAAAATGGGATTTTTCAAGCAGTATGTCTGATGTAGCTACTAAGTAGCTATCTTCTTTGTTAGTAAAATTAATTAAAGCAGAGTCATCTCCAATATAAGTGGTGAAATTAGTGTTTAGGGAAATATCATTAAACATATCCTTAGAATCATTATTTGATTTTTTTAAATTAGAAAAATCTTTTGATTTTTTAATGATTCTTTCTATTAGTTTCTTTTCTCCTAGATTTGAAACTTGAAGATACTTTTCTGACATGTTATTATATTTGTTTTTTGATATAATAAATTATTATATATAAATATTTTTTAATATTTTAATCATTTTATAGATATTTTTATATAATATTTAAGAATATTTCTATAAATATTTTTATATATTTTTATATATTTATATATATTTTTTAAATTTTAATTATTTTATAGATATTTTTATATAATATTTAAGAATATTTCTATAAATATTTTTATATAGTTATATATATTTTTATATATTTATATATATTTATATATATTTTTTAAATTTTAATTATTTTATAGATATTTTTATATAATATTTGAGAATATTTCTATAAATATTTTTATATATTTATATATATTTATATATATTTTTAATAAATTTTAGAATTTTTTATATGAATATCATAATTAAAAAAAATATTTTTTAATAAATAATTTAAATTATATATTTTTATTAAATTTTTTTATAATAATTATAATAATATTTTTTATATAAATTTTAGATATTTTTATAGATATTTTTTATATAAATTTTAGATATTTTTATAGATATTTTTAATATAAATTTTAGATATTTTTATAGATATTTTTAATATAAATTTTAGATATTTTTTATATTTAACTTTCGTGTGAAAAATCAATTATATTTAAATTTTCATCCATTTTAACACATAATATCTCATCAGAATATTTTTTTGAAACCATATAATCTATAGAAACAATTATTTTATTATTTTCTATAGAAAAGAGTAAATCTGGATAATTTAATTTTTCAACTGTGTTTTTTATATCTAATTTTTCAAAATCATTTCCATGAAATATTTCCATTAATTTTTCTTCTTCTAACACATCAAAATGACATTCAAAATAATATTTTAAAAGTTCATTTCTATTGAAATTTTCTAAAATAGCATTTTTTGCAATTTCATTTATTTCAAGATATTTATCTATTATTTTTAAAACTATCTTAATTTTATCTCCATAAATACTATAATCACTAAAGAAAATCCCTATTTCTTGATTATTATATTTTACATCAGTATCTCCATGGCCGCTCTGTTCATTTATAATAATTTTTCCAAAATATTTGGTGTTGAACTGGAATTTAGTCATTTTTTTACTCCATATGCTATTTTTTTCACAAAAATTGGGTCGATAATTTACTAAATCTTTCTTGACTTTTAGTTTTTTTCTTTTTTTTCTTTTTGAATTCTTTTTCAAATTCTTTTAATTCATCTTCATTAATTTCATATATTTTTCCTTCATTAAATATTCCCTTTATTCCATTTAAGGAATTTGGATATAATTCTAATACTAATAATGCTTTTGGATATTTTTCTTCTTCATTAGTTATATTATATTCTTTTGACTCTTTAAATCCAAATCTCTTGTAATATTCTGGATCACCATAAATAACTATAGCTTTATATCCCATTTCTTTTGATAGTTTTTTTGTGTGTTCTATTAATTGTGTACCAATTCCCTTGTTTTGATATTCTGGTAATACACTAATGGGACCAAATGTTAAAACAATATGTTCTTTTTCAAAGTTAGTTATTTTTGATTCTACATATACAATATTTCCAATAATTTTATTATTAAAAACAGCTACAAAATCCAAATCCCTTATAAATTCTTTTGTATATCTTAGATTATTAATAAGTAAATGTTCATCACATCCAGGAACGTGAATATTCCAAAATGCTTCTCTTGTCAACTCTTCTACAATTCTATAATCCTTTTCTTCTTCAAGTCTTAATTCAATTTCCATAATTTTTCCTGTATCTTATTTAATTATATGTAAATTTAATTTTTATTTCTTTTATTTTAATAAAATAATTACTAAATAATGAAATTTCAATTTTGTTTTATAAAATAATATAATATTTGTAATTATTCAATAAATAAATATATTTTTTATAATTATTTAATAAATAAAAAAATTTTTTATAATTATTTAAAAAATTAATATATTTTTTATAATTATTTAAAAAATTAATATAAAAATTGAAATTATTCAATAAATAAATATAATTTCAATAATTATTCAATAAATAAGAATAAAAATTAAAACTATTTTATAAATAAATATAATATTTGCAATTAATTAACAAATAAGTATATATAATAGTTACTATCTAATAAATAAATATATACGATTGTGGGTATTGAATAATTTTATAAATTTATACTATAATAATATAAATAAAATAAATTATTTGTTAATATCTAATAATAATTAGTGTGATATTAACATGAGTTATAATTGGGTGAATAGAAGATTTTATGTATGGTTTTAAAATGAAAAATGAAAAAATTATTTTATGTATATTGCTTATTTTTGGAATAATGTTAGTATTATCAACTATTTCTAGCGTAAATGCGATTGAAACTAAAAAAATAGATGATGTAATTGTAAATTCTGATAAAACAATTAAAATTAATAATACAAATGCTCCTGAATTTGTATCTGCTCCAAAAGTCTATTCCAAATCAAAATGCTCTAAAACAAAAGATTTAGAAACAAAAAAGAATATAATAAAAACAAAAATAGGTAAAAAATATACATTCATAACAAAGTATTTTCTTCCAACATCATGGAAAAATGGAGGAAAAAATGGAAAAACTGAATATTGGTATAATTGCCAATCTATTGTAGTTAAAGGAAAATATATCTATGTATACACTTCTGCTGGATATGGATCAAATAAAGGTTTTATTATAAGATATGATACTAAAAAATTAGATAAATATACTCAAGGAAAGGGTTTAAACGAACTTAGAAAACTTGGTGATGATTTAAATAAAGGTAAAAATCTAACTAAAAAACAAAAGAAAATTATAGAAGGAATTAAGATAGGGGGAAAATTTACTGGAGGACATGGCCAATCACTTAGCTATGATCCAAAAACAAAATCATTGTGGATGTGGCAAGATAATAACCGTAGCTCAGCTGATTTGAAGTTAATGAAAATTAGTATGAAAACCCTTAAACCATATTTAATCTATAAATTCAAAGCTAAACTCGATGGAAAATATTTAAAACAATTTGGTAATTTAGATTTTGATAAAAATGGGAATTTTTACACAGATAAGACTGTAAAAACTAAAACAAATCCACAAGGAAATTCATATATATTTAGTGGGAATTTCCACAATGGTAAAATTCAAATGAAATTATTAAGCATAATTCATAACTCTCCAGGGACTTATGCCCAATCACTTGCTGTAAATCATAAAAATAATCGAATATATTTAGTTTCTGATGGAGTGTTTTATTCTGCACCTTTGAATAAATTAATTAAAGGTACTTTGACTATGGGTGATTTTCATTATACTGTGTTCTCTACACAGCGTGAATTTGAAGGAATTAGTTTTGATAGCTATGGTAAATCATATTTAATCATTTTAAGAGGTACTGAAATCTTAAAAGCAAATGAAGTATAATAATTTTTATTATTTTATTGATTTATTTTTAGAGTATTTTTTTATATTACTTTTATAAATTAATTATAATAATAAATTTTTTATATTATATTTTATTGATTTATTTTTAGAGTATTTTTTTATATTACTTTTATAAATTAATTATAATAATAAATTTTTTATATAGTATAGCACCAAATTTGGTATAAAATTTATCAATTTATATAAAATAATTAGAAAATTCAGTACCAAAAATTAAGTTTTCTACTATATTATTTTATTAATTTATTTTTAGAGTATTTTTTTTAATTACTTTTATAAACTAATTATAATAACAAATTTTTTATATTATATTTTATTAATTAAATTTTAATAGTAATTTTTTTATATCATGAGTAGTGAATTAATGATAATTTCATTTTAATGCATTATCAACTCTATTTTTAATTATTTCAATAACTAATGAATCGGCACCTAAAGGTTCTGTATATATTATTTTTCCATTAAAATCTGATTTTTCAATGTCATGATGGTGATGGTGGCCGTGACTATGGTTTTCTTCTATTTCATGACTATTATGTTTATCTTTTTTATTATGGTGATGGTGATTATGTTCATCTGATTTTTCATCATCACTATCATTTAATCCTAATATTTTAGGAATATCTCTGGTTGTGTGGATTCCATGTGCTAAAAATACTGGAACAGCTATTATTGTGTCAATTTCTGTATCTTCAACTAATTCATTTATAGCTGTTGGAATATTGGGTTTATGAATTTCCATGTAGCCTACATTGACTTTAAATTCTGTTTTTTCTCTAAACATATCAGCTATTTGATTGAAAGTTTCACTAGCAAGTGGATGCCTACTTCCATGGCTTATTAGCAATATTCCAGTGTTATTTGGAGTGTAATTTGATTCATCAGTTGTCATTTTTATTCTCCTGAAATTGAATTATAAATAAATAAAAAATTCATTATAATAATTAATTTATAAAATAATTATAATTTGTTAAAATACATTAATAAAAAGAAAGAATGAGTAAAAAAGCTGATATTATTTACTCATCAATTTATTTTCAATTCTATATGTAATAATATCAATGATTAAATCATCGGCCCCTAAAGGTTCAGTATATAGAATTTCTCCATCAAAATCAACATCCTCTCCATGAGCATGATTATGGTCATGAGAATGATCATGGTTGTGATTATGAGAATGGTCATGAACATGAACATGATTATGAGAATGATTATTATGTTTATTATGAGAATGATTAAGGTTATGATGATTATTATTAGAATGATTATGGTTATAATGAGAATTTGGGCCATTTTCATCTAAAATACCTAAAATAGTTGGTATATCTCTAGTTGTGTGAACTCCCGGAGCTATAAATACAGGAACAACAATTAATCTATGAAAATCAGCTATATTCACCATTTTTTCAATACCTTGTGCAATAGTAGGTTCACAAAGTTCCATAAAACCTTGTCCAACATGAAATTTGCTTTGATTTTTGTATTGATTATAAACATCAGTTATAAATTCTCTATTGTAGTTTAATCTACTTCCATGGCTAACAAGTAAAACAGCTGTTTTTTCTGGATTTATATTTTTATCAGATGTTTTTATAGCAGATTCAACTCTTTTATTGATTATATCAATTATTAAAGAATCTGGGCCGATACAATCAATTAAATCTATTTCTCCATTAAAATTAATAGGATCTATTTGTTTTAGATAATGATCATCAGGATAATTTCCATCAGGACATCTCGGATCAGTTTCTTTTGGTTTTAATCCTAAGATAATAGGAATATCAATATTAGTATGAATACCTGGAGCTAAAAATACTGGCATAGCGATTATTTTTTTTAAATTATCGTTTTTACTAGAAAGTATTTCTATGGCTTTTGAAATAGAAGGTTCAGCTACTTTCATATATCCCACTTCAGTATTATGACCAGTTTTAGCTATGTATTTTTTAGCTATCAGTGCAAAAGTTTCTTCACTGTAGGGTAAGCTACTTCCATGACTAATAAGAAGAATTCCAAAATCATCAGAGTTTAATTTTGACATTGCTAAATCATTCCCTTGAAAATTAGTATTTTCATTTGATTGGCTTGAATTTAAACCCATAAGAGATTACTCCCGCATCACCATCTTCTCTAATTTTTCTAAATACCATTTCAACTGAATCTCCAATTTCAATTTCATCTAGATTGCAGTCAACCAGTTGAGATGTGAGCTTTGCTCCTTCTTCTAATTCGATAATAGCTACTGCATAAGGAGAAATAGTTTTAAAATCATCAGTTGGAGTTTCAACTATGGAAAAACTGTGGATTTTTCCTTTTCCTTCAAATTGAATATTTTCAACATTTCCTTTTCTTCTACATTTTGGACAGATGACTCTTGGAGGGAAATACACTCCCTCACAACTATTACATTTTGATCCAATAAGATTATATCTTTGTGGAATATGACGCCAAGTTCTTACAATATCAGACATTTTAAAATCTCCTATTAAGAATCCTTAAATATTAATTATAGTTATTATTTGAAATTAAAATTGATTATTAAGTATTATAATAGATATTTGATTATTTCCTTAATTATAATCATTATTTTTATTTCTTATTTTTATTAATAAGACTAACAATTTTAGTTTATATTAATTATTTATATTGTAATAATCATATAAAAATTTATTTAATGATAGTAATACTTTTATATTATTTTATAATATTTAGTTTATTTCTCTTTCTAGATAAACTTTTGAGTTTAAATTAATAAAATTCAAGTTAAATATTGAATAAAATCTCAAAAATACAAAAACTTTTTAAATAGATTAGTACAATATATAAAATGTATAGTAATTTTACGTAAATTATTAGCATATTTCAAATTATAATATTAAATTTTAATAATATTTATTTTAATCTTGGAGGATTATTTATGACTAACAGTATTTTTGGTGAAGTTTCTGAAATCCTAAAACATATTATGGAAAATTCTAGTGTTCCACGAAATATTAGAAGAGCAGCAGATGAATCCAACACAATTTTAAACAATAAAGAAGAAGACGAAACTGTAAGAGCAAGTGCAGTTATTTTAATATTAGATGAAATTAGTAATGACCCTAACATTCCAATTCATGCTAGAACTCTTATATGGGAAGTTTTAAGTAAATTAGAGTCTATTAAAACTAACTAAATCTTTTTTTTATTATTTTTTAGTTTATTTATTACTAAAAACAGATACTAGAAATTAAATATTTTACATAATTAATTTATATTATAATTATTTACCACTTTTGGAACTGTTATTTATATAAAAGTGTTGCAAATTTAAAGTAATACTAGTAGTTAAATTTAATATTGAATTTCTCTAAATCATTTATATTTATAATTATTCATTATTTCTCTAATTTTTCTATATTTATGAATTATATATAACTCAATCATATAATTATTTATATTTTTAAATTTATTTTTTATTTATAGATTATAATATACACTTATTTAATTGAAAAAAGGGCTTTGAGAAACCCCCTATTTTTTTAAATTTAAAATTTCTTTTTTTCTTAAAATTTTTCTTTGATTTTAAATTAAACTATTTTGGCTAATGTATAGTTGATGGTTCTTTGTAATATTTAGTCAAAATAGTATCTTAATTATTAAACATTTAAAAAAAATAATATCATAAACAATTTCTATTGAACATGTTCCAATAACTTAACATTAAGGTTAAAAAAGTAGATAAATGATATATATACAAAAGTATGTGAGGAATAAATAAAAACAGTTAAATATAGCAAAAATACATTAAGGTAATAAAATTAAAATAAAATTACAATAACATGACAAATAAATTAGAAATAGAAAATGTTTTAAAATGATTCTTATGTCATTTAGTTAGCTATTTTTAAATATAATTTAGCCATGTTTTATGTATGCTTTAGCTATTTGGCATGATTGATATATTATTTAATTAATAATATAATAAAAACATTATAATCCTTTAAGCCATATAGTTATATAACCTATTTTAGGAATTATAAATGGGTGATTAGCTATGGTAACTACTCTTTGCGATATTTGCGAAGGGGATACATAGTATGGGTCTGGAACATTATTGTTATCACCTTTTATAATAAAATATTTAGTTCCATTAATATAGGTTTCATTGATAATTCTATGAATAACTAAACCTCCTTGGAACCATGTAGCATTGTATACAACAATGTCCCCTACTTGTGCATTATTTGAATCAAATTCATTAATACCAATAAAATTAGTTTTTTCAACTAAAACAATGTCTCCTTTATATAATGTTGGTTCCATACTCTCTGAAACAACCACGTTCAAGTGTTGGGTAAGTGACAATCCTATTATAATTATTAATGCATATATAATTATTTCTTTTTTCATTGACATTAATTCACCACGATATAAGATATAATATGTTTTTTTCTATTATATTTGATTTTGAATAAATAATTAAAGATTGTTAAAAAGATTTGCTCAGACCTTAAAAAAATTTTTATTAAAACTTGAGTAGAAGCTAAATTTTTTTTGAATATTTTAATTGTTTTGAATTAGAAAAATTAGATTCAATCAGATGAATTCAAAGTATTGGAAATAAATTGAATTTTAGCAATATCTTCAACAAATTCAGAAAGTGAAGAAGCTTCATTTACAGTAAGCCCTGTAGCTACAACTCCATGTTTTTTTAAAATTAAAACATCCTCATCTTTAATAGCAGTTGCTATTGCATTAGCTAATTCTATAGTACCTGGTTTTTCATACTCAATTTCAGCTAAATAAGGTGATGTTATCTTTCCAAAGCCTTCAAGTCTCTTTATTCTCTTATTTGAAAAAGCAAAACCTGTTGCAAAAGGTGAGTGGGTGTGAACAATACCTCTAATATCTTTTTTTTCATTATAAATAGCTAAATGAAAATTAATTTCAGATGAAGGGGTTCCTTTTGTTAAATTATTCCCATCCATATCCACTAAAACGACATCTTCTTCTTTTATATTTCCAAGAGATTTCATAGTAGGGGTAATAGCAACTACATCCATTTCTTTATCTTTAAATCTTGCACTCACATTCCCAGCTTTCCCTGAAACTAATTTTTTTTCGAAAAGATACTTTGAAACATTTATAACACTTTTAACATTGTCCTCTTTAATATTCATAATTCACCTTAATAATAAATTTATATATTTATATTATATAGAATAACTTATAGTTTGACACTGTAATTAATAATTAAAATCCTTAATAATTTAAAAATTATAATTTAATAATTTAAAAATTGTGATTAAAAACCTTAATAATTTAAAAATTATAATTTAATAATTTAAAAATTGTGATTAAAAGCCTTAATAATTTAAAAATTATAATTAAAAGCCTTAATAATTAATAATTTAAAAATTATAATTTAATAATTTAAAAATTATATTTAAAGTCTAAATATATATTAAATAAATTTTAATAATTTATAAACACCTCTATGAAGAACTGGAACTTCTGCACATGTTGGAAGTATGTTATGGACCTTTTGAAACTCTGTTTGGGTTTGGAAAGTTCCTGAATTAATCATATGCACACCATTATAGTTTTTATAAGTGTTTATATGAACATGGCCTGTGTGAAAAATATCTGGAATATTGTCAATAACAAGATAATCTTCTAATTCTGATGCAAGAGGTGTTCTTTCACCATAAATTGGTGCAAGATGCCGTTTATTTAAAAGTTCTTCCATTATTGCATCATTTTTCTCATGAGAAAACCCATTAACTGTTATAGCTATATCATCAAAACCACGGCCATGATAAATAAGAGTATTCCATCCATCAAGACTTACAATTCCAGGATTACTTATAAATTCAACATTATTAAGTTCATAAAGAGATTTTGCATATTTATCAGGAATCGCTGTTTGTGGTTCAGCTATTCTTGATGCATCATGGTTTCCAGGTGAAATAATAATCTTAATATCACTTCTAATATCTCCAAGAAGGCGAGCTGCCTCATCATATTGTTCTGTAATATCCTTAATAGCTAATTCTTTATCTTGATTTGGATAAACACCAATTCCATCAACTATATCTCCACCAACCACCATATACTTAACATCATTAGCAATTTCTTTTTGTTCATCTGTTCCATAATCTCCATTTAACCAGTCGATAAATCTTACAAAAGCATCTTCAAGAAATGTTAAACTGCCAATGTGAATATCTGATGTAAAAACAGCTGAGAAGTCCATTTTTTTAGTAGCTATTCTTGGAACGCCTGGTTGGATAATTTGAGTTGCAATAGCTAATTCTCCTTTTCTTTCAGCTATTAAACCAATTACTTCATCTTTAACAAGTTTTTCCGATTGTTTAAATAATTCTCTATTGTCTTTATGGAAAAGAACAGTTATATCATCAGTATCATCTTCAAAATCTATAATCCTATGACCATTTTTTGTATTTTTAATCTCTCTAACCATAACAATAAGGTTCAAATCAGTAGTTTTTTCTCCGAGATTATTTATTTTTTGATGTGCTTTTAGTTCTCCTCTTTGAGAAAGAATATTAAATAATTTATCATATCTATTCTTAAAATATGTGATTAAATTCCCTATTTCACCACTAGTATATGATTTTTTACTAGTATCTTGAATTATCTTAAAATCATAATCTATAGTTGAAGGGTTTTGATTTCGCCTACATTCTTTAAGAGAAAATTTTTTATCTTTAGGACTATCTATAATATTTTTATCATTAGTATTTTTATCAATATCCGTATTAGAATCATTATTAAGGCCATTATCAATATTTTCAATAGAATTGATTGTGGATTTATCGTTAAAATTAGTTGTTTTTACATTAATAGGCTTTATTTGAGATTTAATGGTGGAATTTTCATTATCATTGGTGCTAGTATTAGGAACTTTTAAACCTAGATTTTTTATAAAATCCTCAACTACTTTATAATCTAAGGATAGTAAATCATTTTTAGAAAATTCTTGACTTTTTAATCTAACAATTAATGAAGATGAAAAATCTAAAGGATCTTCTAATGTCGTTATTAAATCATAAGCGTCTGGAGATAAATTAATACCTTTTTTAACAAATTTAAAAAGAACTTCTGTTGTCATTTTTATCTATCTTAAATAATTTTAGTTTAAATAATATTTACTCTAATTTAATCAATTGTAATATATATAATAATTTGTTCTATATTATATATATCATATATAAGTCATTCTTTATATTTTTAACTAATAAAAAAATTAATTATATAAATTTAGATTAATATAATAATTTATTAAAAAAATAATATTATTAAAAAAAACAAAATTACTAAAAAAAATCCAAATTAATATAACAATTTATTAAAAAAAAAAACAAAATTACTAAAAAAAATCCAAATTAATATAACAATTTATTAAAAAAAAACAAAATTACTAAAAAAAATCCAAATTAATATAACAATTTATTAAAAAAAAATAAAATTACTAAAAATAAATAAAATATATTGTATTCAATTAATTTGATGAAAATTTATCTAATACTTTTTCTATTTAAAAAATATTTTTTATATTATATGGGACTTTATATAGGTATTTATTATATGATTATGAAAATATAGTAATTTTATAAAAGAATATAATAAAATAATAGAAAATAATAACTATTTTAATAGTTAATTTTATTATAAACAATAAATATATTTATTATATTAGCAAGATAGAAAAAATAAATGAATTAAATTATATTACTTATGTTATTATTAGGTGATTATATGCCAAGAATACTTAAAATTATACTTATATTTTTACTTTTTATAGGATTTTTCGAAGCAGGACTTCTAAGTTCTTATACAATCATAACTTCAGAAGCTCCAGATGTAAAAGGACTTATTGATCTTCAAATAAACACAATAGCTGATTTTTTTAGTTCTGAAAATATTAACAGTGTTCTTATTAAAGATCCAGAACAAGTAAACATAACAAATAAAATTGCAGTTGCAGAAAATCTGTCAGCTCTTGCAAAAGTTGATGGTGTTGATATTGATAATTTTAATGTAACTACATACTCTGGTTCTAATGGTGAAGTTCAAGTTAATATATCAACTTTAGGATTTTCTTCGCCTAATACACGTTCTGGGCAGATTGTTTTATCAGGAACCCCTGATTATCTTATAACTGCAGAAGGTATGGGTAACAGAACTAGTAAAGGAATCAAAGTTGATGTAAATTCCATAAAAATTATATCAATATTGAAAATTCATAATTAGTGAGAAAATACTTAAAATAAAATAAATCACTGTTAAATTCCATATAATATAGAATAAATATAATTGTTATTAATAATAAGGTGGATTATGATTAACATAATTGGAATTGGAGCTAAAAAATCAGATATAAGTATTTCAGCTCTTAATGCACTTAAAGAGTCTGATGTTGTTATTGGATATAAAAAATATATTGATTCTGTTTATGATTTAATTGATAATAAAGAAATTATCAAAAAAGGAATGGGAGATGAAATTGCACGAGGAGAGCTTGCAATTAATAAAAGTTTAGAAGGTAAAACTGTAGCTTTAATTAGTTCTGGAGACCCTGGTGTATATGGAATGGTTAATTTAATATTCCAACTCATTGATAGATATGATGGTTTTAATCCAAAAAATGATATTAATATATTCCCTGGTGTTTCAGCTGTGAATTTTGCATCGTCCCTTCTTGGAGCACCACTTCATGATTTTGCAGTTATTAGTTTAAGTGATATTTTAACTCCTCTTTTGGAAATTGAAAAAAAGATAAGATTTGCAGCTAAAGCTGATTTTGTAATGGCTATTTACAACCCAATTAGTAAAACTAGAAAAAAACCCTTTAAAAGATTTAAAGAAATATTGTTAGAAGAAAAAAATCTTGAAACTTTAATTGGTATTGTAGATAGTAGTGAAAGTGACTACAACGCTGAAAAGGGAAAAGATATTAAAACTAAAGTGGTTACCCTTGAAAACTTAAATGAAGAGGATATCAATATGTCCACAATACTGATTGTGGGAAACTCTTTAACTTATCTTAAAAGTGGTTTTATGATTACACCAAGAGGATATGTTGTTAAATCAGATATTCATCCCCTTGCAGAAGAATTTTACCAAGAGTATTTAGCTGGAAAATCACAAATTGGTCCAAATACAACTTGTGAATATTATCCATGCCACAGCTGTAAAAATGGTTCACATCATTGTGATTTATGCTATTGCCCATTTTATCCATGTGGTGACGGTTCTACAGGTGGAAAATGGATTAAAGGAAAAAATGTCTGGAGCTGTGAAGACTGTAGCTGGATTCATGAGGAAAATACTATAAGTTGTGTTAAAAAAGGTTTAAATGATATTTTAGAAGAAGTTGATGATTTAAAACATAAGAAGAAAGAGTTACTTAAGCTAAGAAAATATTGTATATTAGAAACTAGAAAAAAAGATAATCAAGTATAATAATAGATGATTATTATGTCAAATTCAGTTAAGGTTAAAAATTTAGTAAAATCATATGGAGATGTAAAAGCTGTAAAAGGAATTAGCTTTTATGTTGAAAAAGGAAAACTCTTTGCATTTTTAGGTCCTAATGGTGCTGGTAAATCCACAACAATTGATATCTTATGTACTTTATTGGAGCAAGATAAAGGAGATGTTGTTATTGGTGGATATTCATTGGGAAAAGAAGATGCTAAAATACGTTCCAAAATAGGTGTTGTATTTCAAGATAGTTTACTTGATCCTCTTTTAACTGTTGAAGAGAATTTAAAAATAAGAGGTGGGTTTTATAATTTATCAAAAAAAGAATTTGAAAAATCAATTAAAGAAGCTATCACTGTAACTGGATGTGAATCATTTTCCAATAGACGTTATGGGAACCTTTCAGGTGGCCAAAAACGCAGGGCAGATATTGCAAGAGCTTTAATAAATAAACCAAATATATTGTTTTTAGATGAACCTACTACTGGATTAGATCCTCAAACAAGAGAAAATATATGGAAAACTATAAAAAAATTACAAAAAGAAACTAATATGACTGTTTTTTTAACAACTCATTATATGGAAGAGGCAAGTGGAGCTGATTATGTTATAATAATTAATAATGGTGAAATTACAGCTAAAGGAACTCCAGATGATTTGAAATCAGAATATACTTCCAATAAATTAAAAATAAAAACTAAAAATATTGATAATTTAATAAAGATTATCGATGAAAATTCTTTTGAATACTATATTAAAAATGATATCATTACTATTAAATTAGAAAATAATTTAGATGCACTTAATATTGTTAATAAAGTTAAAGATGACCTGATTAACTTTGAAGTTATTAGTGGAACTATGGATGATGCTTTTATTGAAATTATTGGTAAAGATTTATCTGAAAAGTAGAACATTTAAAGATTGTAATAATTGTACATATTGATAAAAAATAAGTATTTTAATAAAAGGGGTTTTATGTTAAATTTAATAATTAGAAATTTAAAAATATTTTTCAGAGATAAAACTGCTGTATTTTTTTCACTTTTAGGTGTTTTTATTGTTTTCGGTTTATATATTCTTTTTTTAGGAAATGTAACTGCAGAAAGTGTTAGTAATTTAGAAAATGGTAGATTTTTAATTGATTCATGGTTAGTAGCTGGGTTACTTGGAGTTACTTCATTAACAACTACTCTTGGTGCATATGGTGTAATTGTTAATGATAGAACTAATAATATTATAAAAGATTTTAAAAGTTCTCCTTTATCACAAAAGTCATTAGTTGGGAGTTATATATTAAGTTCTTTTTTAATTGGGGTAATAATGAGTATAATTACCTTAATTGCTGGTCAATTGTATATTTTTATTAATGGTGGTACATTTTTACCTTTATTTAGTTTAATTAAAGTGTTTGGCATTATTTTATTATCAGTTTTAGCAAGTAGTTCTATTGTATTTTTAATAGTTTCATTTTTAAATACCCAATCATCTTTTTCAACTGCCAGCATTACCATAGGAACATTATCTGGATTTATTACAGCTATTTATGTTCCAATGGGTGTTTTACCAAGTTCTATTCAGTTTTTAGTTAAATTATTCCCTATTTCTTATGCAGCAGCTTTGTTTAGACAAACCTTTATGGCTGTCCCAACTGAAAAAGTTTTTCAAAATGCTCCAACTTCACAAATTGTTGAATTTAATAAAGATATGGGTGTCCAAATCTTTTTTGGTTCACATTATGTCACAGCACTTGAATGTGTCCTTATACTTATTGTCACAATTATTATATTCTACTTATTAGGATTATTAATTTTTTCAAGGAAGAAAAAATGATAAATAGTAAAAATAGCTGAAGGAATTATTAAAATATTTAAAAAAATAGTTAATAGGTATAGAAAGTAATTATTAATTGATATAATACAATAAATATAATAAAATATAATAAAATAAGAAATAACATTAGATAAACTAATAAATATAATAATTAAAAAATTTAATAATTAAAATAATTTATAGATATAAAAAATTACAATACAAAAAAATAAAAATTTAATAATTAAAATAATCTATAGATATAAAAAATTACAATACAAAAAAATAAAAAGAAGGGTTGAAACATGGCAAGTATAAAAGATATTTTAATTGAGATGAAAAATCTGTCGGAATTGATGGTAGATTTAGCTTACTCTGCTGTTCTTTTCAATAGTAAAGATGCTGCAAATGAAGTTATAAAGCTAGAAAATAAAGTAAATAGTTTAAACTATGAAATTAAAAAACAATCTATGGTAGCAGCTAGATCTATAGAAGATGCGGAAAAATTAACGGCTCTTCTTGAAATAGCTGAAGCTGCTGAAAGTATAGCTAATGCTGCTAAAGATTTAGCTGATATTGTTATTACAGGAATTAAACCACATCCAGTATTTAAAATGGTTATGGAAGAAGCAGAAGAAATAATTGTTAGTGTTAGTGTTCAAGGCGAATCTGAATTATGTGATAAATCTCTTGGTGAGTTAGTATTAGCTAATAGAACAGGTATGATGGTAATAGCTATTAGAAGAGAAGAAAATTGGATTTACGGCCCTGATAAAAATACTATAATTAGGTCCGGGGATACTTTAATAGCTAAAGGAACTGAAGTTGGTTCAGAATTACTTACAAAATTAGCTGATAATGAAATAGACCTTGATGATATATCTGATATTGTTGATGAAGAAAGTCAATCTAAATATGAAGATAATTAATAAAAAAATAATTTAAATATCTAAATATAATAAGTATAAAAAAATTATTAAAAAATATAATATAATTATTTAATTTTACAAAATTAAACTTAAATAAAAATAAAAAAAATAACTATATTGCAAAAAAATAATTTAAATATCTAAATTGTAATTAAATATAAAAAATTATTAAAAAATATATAATATAATAATTTAATTTTACAAATTAAACTTAAATAAAAATAAAAAAAATACTAAAACACTAATTTAAATATTTAAAATAATTAAAAATAAAAATACTAAAATAATAAAAAAATAATTTAAATATTTAAAATAATTAAAAATAAAAATACTAAAATACTAAAAAAATAATTTAAATATTTAAAATAATTAAAAATAAAAAAATAATTTATTCATTATAATTAAATAAGTGGTTGATAAAATGTTTGTGGGTGATATTTGTGAAGAAAAAAGTTCTATTGAAGATGATTCGCAATATTTCATCTATAATAATGTCGATTATAGTCACTTCTGTTCTTTTTATCTCTAAAAAGATAAATTACTTAATATTTTCCATTCCATATAAATTAAGTCATAGATTTAAGCATTTTTTCAAAGAAACTAATTCAATATTGCGAGAATCACTAACAGCTCTTTTAATATGTGCTATTGGAGATTTATTCGCTGGAATTTTCCTTGGAGAAATGAGCTTCTTTTTAACAGCTTTTCCAGGACTACTAGTTATTATTCCTGGAGCTATAGGTATGCGAGGGAATATATTTGGATCTCTTGGTTCTAGACTTTCAACAAACCTTCATATTGGATTATTGTCTCCAGAACTTAAACGTTCTAAAATATTATCTGAAAATATATTGTCTTCATTAATTTTAACTCTAGTACTATCGGTGTTTTTAGCTTTTTTAGCTAAAGGAATATGTATTATATTCGGATTTGAAAGTATAAGTTTAGTTGATTTTACCTTAATTTCAGTGCTAGCTGGTTTAATTTCAAGTATGGTGATGTTACCTCTAACTATGTTAGTTTCTCTTAAAAGTTTTGAAAATGGATGGGATCCTGATAATATATCAACTCCCATAATAGCTGCATTTGGAGACTTATTCACCATCCCGGCAATTATTTTATCTGCAATAATAGTTTCATTAATAAATTACACAATAATTAAGTATATTTTATTTATTATATTATTATTAATTGTTTTAGTGAGTTTTTATTATGGAATGAAATCTTCAAAAGAGATGAAAAAAATTATAAAACAGTCCACTCCAGTTCTTCTTCTTTGTTCATTTTTAGGGGTTAGTGCTGGAGGATTTTTAAATAATTCTTTAGAAACACTTTTAAAGAATCCTAGCCTTCTTACATTAGTTCCACTTTTCTCAGGTGAAAGTGGAAATCTTGTAAGTATTTTAGGTGCTAGGCTTTCATCTGCACTACATTCTGGTTTAATAAATCCTGTCATGCGGCCAGAAAAAATAACTATTAGAAATTTTTCAATAATTGCCTTTTTAGCTATAATAATCTATCCAATAATTGGATTTTTAGCAGAATTACCATCAAGAATGATTAATATTCCAAGTTTATCTTTCATTAGTATTGTTGGAATTAGTACAATAGCTGGAATGATTTTAATAGCTATAATGATTTTAGTAGTATTTTTCATATCTACATTATCTTATAAAAGAGGATTTGATCCAGATAACATTGTAATTCCAATTTCTACCAGTACAACAGACTCTTTATCTTCATTAATATTAGTTTATGTAGCTATTTTTGTTTTAAGCCTTGGGATTTAAAAGGTTTATAATTTATAAAAGTATTAAAATATTTATATATATTTTTTAAAATAATATTTTAATCAAGATAATATTTTTAAACCATTACAAAACTTCTAAACAATTACAATATTTCCAAATATTAACAAAACTTCGAAATAATAATAAAAGTTTTAAACCATGACAAAACTTCTAAACCATTACAATATTTCCAAATATTAACAAAACTTCGAAATAATAATAAAAGTTTTAAACCATGACAAAACTTCTAAATCACGATAATATTTCTAATATAAGATAATATTGAGCTATAAATTGAGTAAAATATTTATATAGCTTTTTACATACTAATTTTATGAAAATAGTGAATATGAAAAGTTTTTATTATTTTATTATAAATGGAATAAATAATGATTATAAAGATTTTTTCTACTTTAGTGAGGAGGGTAGTGTTTTTACAGGTCTAGCTACATTATTTATTTTTGCATTTATTTTAATATCTATAATATTTTTAAATTTCACTATTTTCTCTAACAATATTAACACAGATTCTACTATTTCCAATAACTTTAATTTTATGATTGAAGATTATAATAGAAATATTCCAATATTAGCTAAGGAAACTATTGGAAATATATCCAATGAAACAATAATAAAAGGTATTCCATGTTACAACAGTACAGATGTGATTAAAAATAGATTACAAAGTATTCTAAATGAGAAAAGTAAAAAATATATTAAAAATAATAATATAATCATTGAAAGTGAAGTGTTAAATGTTTATAATGGAAAAGATCCATATCATCTCAATATTAAGACTCTTGTTACTGGAAAAAAAGGAAATATGGAATATAATAATGTTATTGAAAGTGTTGTATCTATTGAAGGAGAAAAAGATCCTCTTCCTTTTTTAATGTGTAAAAATCACCCCACTCTTGAAGAAGATGGTAGAAAAATCAATTATAACGATGCACTTAGCTATTATTTAGCTACTAGTGGTCTTTTAAACCCCTATGTTTATGAAAATGCTACAGCTTCATTAATTATAAAGAGATGTCCATATGATCCATATATACATCATGGTGAAGGATTGTGTATGAAAAATTGTATTGATAATGGATATTTCCATGAAAGTGCTGATGGAAGCTGCTATTTGTGTAGATTAGAAGGTAAAGGTGGTTGTCTTCACTATGGCCTTGAAACATTTATTTCTCCACATAAAGTAAGAAATGTCACTGACAGGTCAATTAGTGGTACAGATCATGTGATTTATCAAGAACAATACCCTGGTGATGCTATCCAAATCTATTATGAAAACGATTTTTATGAAATACTAATTCTTGATAGCTCTCACAGAGCTAAGTATGGAATGATATAGAAAATAATAATCGAATTTCAAATAGTGATTTATAAAATTAAAATCTTTGGTAATTTCTCATAAATCAAAATAATATCCTTCCAATTAAAAAATTTTATAAAATTTCATTTACATTTAAAAAAAGGAATTTAAAATATGTTTTTAAATAAAGACTGCAAAGGAATGATATTTTCAACAGACCTTTTATTGACATTATTACTATTAGTTTTAGTGTTTGGAATTGTAGCTAATATAATAGATAGCTCAAATGAAAGAATAATAAACCCCCTAGAAATGGCTGAACTAGAAAGACTAAGTAATGAAGTAGTAGATAACTTAATTAACAATCCAGGAACACCATTTCACTGGGAAGAATTATTTAATTTTGCTAGAGTGATACCAGGTTTAGCTATTGAAAATAATGATAGTGAAGCTATTATCAATACTGTTTCATTTAAAAAGATTAAAATAATCGAAAATGACTATAATGATTTAATCGATGAAAAAATGTTTAATGGAGAAATTAAGAGTTCTATCGGCCTATATCCAATAAATTGTAACATTGATTCTTTTGTTATTGGTGATGATATTCTAATTAATGATAATATATTCAGTTTAAATCCTAATATATCCAATATAGTAGCTGTTAATAGAATGGTTAAATGTGATTTTTATCGTGATTTAGCTATTGTCTCTGTTGATGATGGTCAGTTATCTGAAATTAGTCAATTTAGTGATAATAGTTCTGTTTTGGAAAAAAATGGAAATATTTGTAATCATGAAACTATAAATAATTTAAAACATTTCGATAATGGAACTTATAGATGGGTTTGTAAGGAGTTTAAAATTACTAGAAATAACTTTGAAAAAAATGATTATTATTTGTTTTTTAGTGATAACAGTGTGAATAATGGTAATTATTGGATTTTAGATGATATTATATCTATTTCTACTTACGAAAATAGTATAAATAGTGAAAAAATTAGTTTAAATAATTATTTAAATGATGTTTTTAAAAATAATAGCTCTATGATATTTTACCTACATTATAAAATTAATAAAAATAAATTTAATGACTTCAATGGTGTTTTAGTTGGTATTCCAAAAAATACTGATATTAACAGCTTAAATATTGATTATTTTAGAGAACAAGACTGTAATTTAATTATGAGAACTTATTATAAATAATAATTTATTGATTTAATTATTTTTATAATATTTTATATAAAATATTAATATACTATCAAATTTTACTTATTATTATATATTACTAAGTAAATATAAATACTAATTAAAAATATATTATTATTAAATATAATTAATAAGTATAAAAAAATAATTAGTAAAATAATTATTAAAATAAAAAAATTGTAAAATAGTTATTAAAATACTTATTAAAATAAAATAATTATTAATATTTATTAAAATAATTATAAAATAAAAAAATTAGTAAAACAATTAGTAAAAATAATATAATAAGTAGAACTGTGGATATCTATGACAATCATAACAAAAGTGTATAATACAAATCAAACAACCATACCATCTAAAATAAGGAAAAAATTCAATATTAAGCCAGATGATTTAGTAAAATGGGAAGAATTAGAAGATGGTGTAAAAATAAAATTTGAAAAAAAAATAAGTATTTATGATGTTACTGGAATTGTAAAAGGGGACCCTAAAAAACCTACAAATGCAGTAAAATTAAAGAAAAAAATGTCTAGAGGAGAAAAAATTTGATATTTGTAGATTCATCCTATTTGATTGCTCTTGCTATCACAAATGATCAGTGGCATAAAAAGGCAAAAAAATTAAGAGAAATGGTAGAGAAGGAAGAGAAATTTTTAACAACATTAAACATAGCTGAAACAATAGCACTAATAAGCTATAAAGGAAATTTAGAAGTTGCATTATTTTTTTATAAATATATTAAAGATAATTACAAAATAATTGATGCAACATTGGATTTATATGATAAATCTCTAGAAAATTTTATTAAATATAATGGAACATTATCACCAGCTGATGTGATAGCTCTTGAAGTAATGAAAAATAAAAATATAAAAAAAATTGTCTCTTTTGATTCAGACTTTGATAAAGTAAAAGATATATTAAGAATTCATTGAACTTAGAGTAAAATTATTTTAATAATCAACAAAAAAAAATTATTTTAATAATTTAATATTTATTTAGAAACAGCTACAGCTACAGCTACACCATCAACGGGTGTCTTTTTATGAATAAGTCTTGATTCATTATTTGATTCTTTTTTAGCTACAATCATGGCGGTTGGTTCAGCTACTCCGGGGATATCAAATTTTTCTTTAACAAACTTTGATTTTGAAATATCTGGACTTTTAAAGTTCTTTATCTCATCAATACCTACTATCTTTAATGGTTTATTAATTTCCCTAACAGCTTCTAAAATACCCGTTTCATCTTTTTTTATTTCAGCTGTTGATATATAATCAACTCTTTCTATAGGTAATTTTAAATTATTCAAAACTATTTGGATAGCTTCTATTATTTTTTCTTTAGAGATGTTTGCCTTAGCACCTATTCCAATAACAATTTTTTTCTCTTCAAAAAACATTATATGGTTATTAAAGGTAGCTATGATGTTATAATCGTTATAGCTATTATCATCAGCTATATTATTTGAAGAATCTCTTGGTAAAATATTATCTATTGATGATTTTTTGTTTTTTAGGTCAATGATTTCAAGTGTATTTTTTTCTTGATTTTTTATATAATCTTCTATATATTTTTTATATAAGATTTTACCTTCAGTAGCTGTGTTAATATAAATTTTAATATTTTTTTCTTCTAAAATAACTTTATTAAAAGATAATATTTCGCTTTTATTAACGATTTCCCAATGGAGTTTGCTTGCAAGTGTATCTATTCCTATTTTATTATTGGTATCTGTAGCTGTTGTGATAACAGGTTCACCACCAATAAGTTTAGCTATTTTTTTAGCTAATTCATTAGCTCCTCCGAGATGACCTGAAACTAAGCTAATTACATACTTTCCATTATCATCCATTGAGATAATCGCTGGATCTCTTGTTTTATCTTGGATTTTATCAGCAATATTTCTTATTAATATTCCTGTAGCCATTATTCCAATAATAGCATCATAACTTTTATTAATAAAATTATTATAAGTAGCATTATCAACAGTATCATGTCTACCATTGAAAACAATGTTTATACTATCTTTAACATTTTTATGAAAAGTAGTGGTTTTAATAATGGTAAAATCTTCATCTAATAATGTTTTTAATCGTGCAGAAAGTTTTTTTCCTTTGTCTGATACTGATAATATAGCTATATTCATTATTTTACCTTTATTTAATATTTCAGTTTTATTAATGCTGTTTTTAAGATATTAATTAATTAAAATTAATAATTACTTTTAAAGTTATACTTTATTAAATTGATAATATTTTTATAGATATTAATTAATTAAATAAATTATATTTTTAATATATTAATTAATTAAAATTAATAATTTACTTTTAAAGATATTAATTAAAATTTATAATATTTTTAATATATTAATTAATTAAATTGAAAATTACTTTTAAAGATATTAACTAATTAAAAGTTATAATTTACTTTTAAAGATATTAATTAATTAAATTGAAAATTACTTTTAGATATTAATTAATTAAAATTTATAATTTACTTTTAAAGATATTAACTAATTAAAATTTATAATATTTTTAAAATATTTATTTAAAAATATATTTATTTTATTTATAATATATTAATTAAATTATAAAAATATTTAAAATAGTAATAAAAATAATAGCAACTAATATTATAATATAATAAAAAAACTAAAAAATGTAAATAATGAACTGAGAATTGTGAATAAACTAAATAAATAATTAATTTAGCTAAGCTGTGTACAAAGCATCTTCTAATATATCATTGTCACATTGAAGTGCAATAATGTTGGTTCTTCCTCTTCCACGACCTCTTGAAATTGTGTTAGTTGATATAATTCCTAACATTTCAAGTTCATTTATAAAATCGAAAATTCTCCTATAACCAACAGTGTCTCCCTTTGAAACTTCTTTGTATTTATCATAAAGTTTTCCAGAGCTTATCTCTTCTTTTTCCTGAGTAAGATTTAAAATAGCTTCTAAAACTCTTTGTTGCTGAGTTGGAAGTGTTGATATGAGATCTGTAATCTTATTATGTTCAATCATTTCCTTTGCTTCTCTAACATATTCTCCATGAACAACATCCGTTTCCTTATCATCAGCTATTTCTCCAGCTGTGCGTAAAAGGTCTAGTGCATAACGCGCGTCTCCTTCTTCTTTAGCTGCCATAGCTGCACAAAGAGGAATTACATCTTCATCTAGTGTTACCTCATTAAAAGATAATTTTGACCTATCTTCTAAGATATCAACTAACTGTTGAGCTCCATATGGTGGGAAAACAATTTCTCTATCTCTAAAGCTACTCATAACCCTACTTTTTATGAATTTTTTAAAGTCTACATAGTTACTAATAGAAAGAATAGAAACATTATCCGTTCTAGTTAATGTGTAAAGAATTCCATCACCGTCATTTTTGAGGAGAATATCAATTTCATCTAAAACAACTATTAAAATAAGCCTATTTCCAAAAGAATCTGTTTTTAGGATATCTCTAAATGTATTTACAACTTCTCCTTTTGTCCATCCCCTATATGGAACCTCTCTTCCTAGCTGTTGGCAAAGTTTGGCAATAACTTGATATTCTGTTGTAAAATCTGTGCACCTTATATATTCTGTTCTGATTCGCACACCTTTAGTAGTAGCGGCTTCTTTTAGTTGTTTCATTGCAAATTTAGCAGCTGCTGTTTTTCCAGTTCCTGTTTTTCCATATATTGTAACATCAGAAGGAGTTACATTTTTTAAAGCTTCAATCCAGTATTTAGCTATTCCTTTAATTTGTTCTTTTCTGTGTGGTAATGTATCAGGTAAAAATCTATGATCTAAATATTTTTTATCCTTGAAAACAGACCCCTTATCTACCAAATCTTCGAAAATGTTATCTTCCATTTAACCACCAGTTTTTGAATCTAATTAGTAATAACTTATAATACTTTTGATGTCTTATCTTGAATATAATACTGTTTAATGAATATTAATTTGAATATAATGCTGTCTAACAAATATTGATTTAAATAATATTGTCTAACGAATATTAATTTGAATATATGCTGTCTAACGAATATTGATTTAAATAATATTGTCTAACGAATATTAATTTGAATATAATACTGTTTAATGATTATTGAATTTGAATATAATGCTGTCTAACGAATATTAATTTGAATAATATTGTCTAACGAATATTAATTTGAATATAATGATATATGATGAATATTAATTTGAAAATAATACTATCTATTGAGTATAATCCTTAAATACAATATTCTATTATATTGATGTATTAGTTTAAATAAGACAAAATCTAGTTAATAATTTTATAATCTAAATTATAAAAACTATTAAATTAAATATAGCCTTTAAAAGCTAATAATATAAATTTTAAATCAAAACTAACATTAGATATTAAAAATAGAACTAAAATATTTTAACCAATAATTATTTGGGAATATTACCTAGAAAATATTGTATTTTTATATACAAAAGGTATTCAAAAAGTAGTTTTGAATAATCATTCGTTTTATAATTAAAATAACTCTTTATCTATCTATCAAATTTTATGGAAAAAAGTTATTTAATACTCGCCCTTTTTTAACTTAATCCTTGCATTGTTGATTTATATAATAAGCTTGAAACCCATCACATTTTCATTGTGAAAAAATTTTATTTTTAATGAAAAAATTTTAACAAAATAATTATGATAACATAGCTTTCAAGTGTATCTTATACTTCAAGTGTAATATTTGATATCACCATATATAAAGTTATTTATTAAGAAAAACTTAGATTTTAATAAAAAATATTTTTCGCTTGAAAACTCTTAAATTCAGAAAAACAATTCAAATAATAGTCATATGATGTAAAATATGTGTATATTCTTTTTAAAAATATTATTTAATCTTAAGTACTTCTTATTCAAACTAAAATCATTAATAAATATGTTAAAAATTATTAAAATGTGTTTTATAACGTTGATTGTTTATTAAATAAATTTATTGAAGATAATTTTTAAAAAGTTGCTTAAATTGTTAATTTTTAATAAATTGAAATTATATTTTCAAAAATGAAAAAATTATTAATTTTTAAATAGAAAACATGTAATTTATTTAAAAAATCAGAGAAGAGTTTCAAGTGTAAATATTTTATATTTTTTACTTTATTTAAGAAAAAAATTAAATAATTTTCAAAAATATTAAAAATAAAATATGAATTATTAGTTTAAGAAAATAATAAAAATTGATAAAAAGTATTTTATAAAATTTGGCTTAATTATATATTTAAAAAGTCTAATTATATATTAAAAAAATTTTGATTTTAATTGAAAAAATATATTTTATATTTATTATCTTTTATATAGAATAAAATTTATTTTTGTTATATTCATTCATGTGATTTTAATTTTATGTTATATTTATTTTTGTTATATTCATTCATGTGATTTTAATTTTATGTTATATTTATTTTTGTTATATTCATTCATGTGATTTTAATTTATTTTACTATTTTTCATATATCATATAAAAAATATGAGAGAGGTGTATTTCAAGTGAAAAAGAAAATTTTGAATGTAGTGAAAATGAAGAGATCTGTTTCAAGTGTAAAAATATAAAATTTTAAATAAAAATTTACAAATGAATAAATAAAAAATAATCTTAAAAAATCAGTTAATCGTTTAATTATCTATAATAATAAATTTAAATTAAATTAAACATTAATTTTTTAAAAAAAACAATTTTAAAAAAATTGATTGAACAATGAGAGATAAATTTCAAATGTTTTCACTTGAAATGCACGTCTTAAATCTTACAGTACCTTCGCATATTATTCATTTGAAAAATACCTCTCTCACACTAAAAAGTAAACATTTGTTAATGTTTAATACATATATTTCAAGTGTAAAAAATGTAGAAAATAAAATTGTATAAGTCAATAAAAATAACTTATAATCCAATATTAATTAATAATAAAATAATTAATAATAATTAAAATAATAACAAAAATATATAATATATAATAAAATAATTAATAGTTATTAAAATATATAATAAAAATATATAATAAAAATATATAATAAAATATTTAATAATTATTAAAATATATAATTAAAATATATAATTAAAATATATAATAAAAATGTTAATTTAAGGCAATAATGTATAAATTATTGATAATTAACTAAACAAACATTGTATTATCATTTCTTTGAAAAGATTCTTCTCCTTCACCAAAAGTTTTTCCAATGATCCATATACAATGGAGTTTACCTTTAAATACTTTTTTTATAGCCATGATTAAGCTGTGTTTAGTTATCCCATCTTCATACATTTGTTCAGATATGAGAAAATTCTGAAGAACATTATCAGGGTGTTCAAGTTCAAAATCAAGTAAAAATTGATTTAATCCAAGTCGAATATCCCATATAAATTTTTCTCTTTTCTTTTCAGGTGCTTCTCTTATTAATGCTAATTGTTCTGGAGCTATTTCAGATGCACAACCGATTAAAAGCATACCATCTTCGTTTTTAGGTTGTATGATATCAAGCATATGACCTTCAGGGTAGTTTACAATAAAATGAAAGTTGGTAGCTTCATCTGGAATTTGTTCTTTGAAAAGATTCTCTTCTACAAGCCATGTTCTAATTTTTTTTTCATCAATCATATAATCACTTAGTAAAATTTTGTTATTTCTAATATTTTTAATAATATGTTTATTATAAAAATTTTTTGAATGTATTTTATAATATACTCACTTAAATTTTAAATGTATTTTATAATATGTTTTTTATAATATATTCATTTAAAATTATTTATTTAAAAATAATATATTATAAATCATTTTTTAAATATAATTTTTTATATATTATTAATATATATTTTATTATTAATAATGTTTTAGTAGTTTATATTGAAAAAAATAGTAAATAATTTGAATTGTCAATAGCTTAAATATATATTAAATAATGCTATATTATTTAATAATAATGTAAAAACGAGAATATTTATGATATTTAATGGAATTGAATTAATAGTAATAACTCTTATAATTTTAGCTTTATCACTATTAATTGATTTGATTTTTGGAGAATTACCCACTAAAATACATCCCGTTGTTTTTATAGGAAAAGTTATAGACTTTTTTTCAAACTATCTTAGAAAATATAACAATAAATTTTCAGGTTTTATATTAACAATAAGTGTTTCCATTGTTGTTTTAGCTGTATTTGCAGGAATTCTTTTTTTAGCTAGTTTCAATATAATAATTTTTATTCTTGTAGCGAGCTTAGTTCTCTCCTCAACATTTTCTATAAAAATGCTTCTTTCATCAGCTAAAAATATTAAAAAAGATCTTGAATGTGGAATCGATGTAGCTAGAAAATCAATGGCTTATCTTGTTAGTAGAAACACTGCAGATTTAGATGAAGAGATGATAATTTCTGCAACAATCGAAACATTATCTGAAAATATCACAGATTCAGCTATAGCTCCTATATTTTATTATCTTTTAACTATTGTTGTAATTTTGATTATAATAAATTTATTATCATTTTTTAATCTTTTTAAAGATTTTAATCATTTAATTGATTATAGTATTTTATTGAGCTTTAAGAATTTAATTGATTATAGTATTTTATTAAATTTTAATTATTCAATAGAACACTTTATCATAGTTATCCTAGCTGTTTTAATAGCTATTATATATAGAACAATTAACACACTTGATGCGATGGTTGGATATAAAAATATAAAATATATTAATATTGGATATTTTTCAGCTAAACTAGATGATGTTTTAAATTATATTCCTGCCCGTTTCGGGGGAATCATAGTTGTTTTAGCTTCAAAATTCTATAAAACAAAAGGGATAAATTGGAAAAATTCTTATAATATTATGAAAAGGGATGCTAGGAAACCCGACTCTCCTAATTCTGGTTTTACAATGGCTGCTGTAGCTGGTGCTATGAATATTTCTCTTGTAAAAAAAGGAATATATGTAATTGGTGATATCAAAAATAATAAAGTTCTAAAAAGAGAAGATATAGATAAGGCTATTGAATTGTCTAGATTAGGAATAAATTTAGCTATTATACTTTTGATTTTGATATTTTTGATTATTTCAGCTATTATTATATTGTTTTTATAGTAGTTTTTATAGCTATTTTTTATTTTTTTAATAAGAATAATTGGATTTGTAATGAAGATTATATTTATAAAATAATTTTAGATATTATTGTTTTACTTAATAAATGCTATATTATACAATAAAAATTATTAGAACTTGAAATTTATAAAAATAAAAATATTCACAATGAGAAGTAAACTTCACAAATAGAATATAAATTTCACATAAGAGAAGTAAACTTCACAAATAGAATATAAATTTCACATAAGAGAAGTAAACTTCACAAATAGAATATAAATTTCACATAAGAGAAGTAAACTTCACACTAAATATAAACTTCACATAAAAGATGTAAACTTCATAAATAGAAATAACTAAGAAAAGAGAAGTAAACTTCACAAATGAGAAATGAACTTCATAAATATAATATAAATTTCACATAAGAGAAGTAAACTTCCCAATATTATCTAATTTATAAATTTTTCAGATTATAACTATCTATAAACTTTAAGTAATATACTATAATTTAAATTTAATAATGATTTTAAAACAATATTAAACTTTCTTTTTTATTATATTCTTTAAAATAGCCATTCGAACGGGTACACCATAAAATGCTTGTATAAAGTATTTATTGTATTTTGTATTATCAACATCATTAGATATTTCGTCAATTCTTGGAAGAGGATGCATAACTATGAGGTCCTTTCCTTTGATGAGATCATGGTTGATTAAATAAGCTCCTTTGATTTTTAGATATTCTTCTTCATCAGGAAAACGTTCTTTTTGAATTCTTGTAACATATAAAACATCAACGTCATCAATAACATCTTTTATATTAGTTGTTTCATGAAATGTTACATTGTTTTTTTCAAGGTCGTGGAGAGTTTCATTTGCCATTTTTAATTCATCTGGAGAAACAAAACTCATTTTAGCTCCGAACATTCCAAGAGCATATGCTAAAGAGTGTACAGTCCGTCCATATTTTAAATCTCCAACAAGAGCGATATTCAATCCTTTGATTTTATCAAAATTTCGTTTTATTGTGTATAAATCAAGGAGTGTTTGAGTTGGATGTTGACCTGCCCCGTCTCCTGCATTTATTACAGGAACATCAACGATATCAGCTATAAATTTAGCTGCTCCTTCTAAGTTATGGCGAATAACAAGGGCATCAGAATAGCTTTCAAACATTTTCGATGTATCAGCTAAGGTTTCACCTTTTGAAATAGAACTACTAGCACTACCAGCAAATCCAACACATGCTCCACCTAGGCGTTTCATGGCTGTTTCAAAAGAAAGTTTTGTTCTAGTAGATGGTTCAAAAAACATCATTCCTAATATTTTTCCAGATAATTCGTCTGAAACTTCTTCTGATTTAGCTACTTTTTCAAGACTTTCAGCTTCATTTAAAATGAATTTGATATCTTCTTTTTGAAAATCTTTTATTGAAATAACATCATTTAAATTGAAAATTTTTATCAACTCTTAAATTTATTTTAATGCTATTATTATTATTTTTATTTATTTTTAACTATTGACTTATTATATATACTTTTTTTATTTATTTTTAACTATTGACTTATTATATATACTTTTTTTATTTATTTTTATTGTATTTATTATATTCTATATTTTGTCTCTTTTTAGTATTATAATTAATTATTATAGTGATATATCAAATTTTGTTCTTTATTATTTATTTTTATATGTATTTATAAATATATTTTTTTTATTATACATTAAAGATATAAATATTTTTATTATAAGTTATATAATATAAGTTATAACTTATAAGTTATAATATATATTTTTTATAAAAATTTATTTCAAAATAAGGTTATTTAGCAAACCTTGGAACTATTATTAATAAATAAAGAGTTGCTAATTAAAAATAATGCAATATATAAAATATTTTATTAAATACTTAATTTTACAATGTAATTTTTAAAAATAAAAAGTCAAAACTATTTAAGTCAATATTGACTTGAATTTATATAGTTTAAAGCATCTTGCAATATTTTTTCATGATCAAAAGCAATATTCAGGGATTTTATATCATCAAATGAATATATATCAGCATCAATTGCATCAGAACCTGATTTGATTTTTTTAAAATCGCCTAGTGCCAAATATACTATTGAAACTGTATGAGATCGTGGGTCTCGATTTGGTTTTGAATAAACACCAAGTAAATGTTTTAATTTAACAAAAACATCAGTCTCTTCTTTAGCTTCCCTAATAGCCGCATTTTCTACCGTTTCACCATAATCAACAAATCCACCAGGAATTGCCCAATGATTTTTAAAAGGTTCATTTTTTCTTTTTATTAAAACAAACTCATTTTTATTAAGTTTATTAATTTTATCAAAGTTCTCTCCATCAGGATTATTTTCATTAAAAATAATTATATCAACAGTAAGAGATGGTTTTTTATATTCAGTCAATATATCACACATATATGTGGGGATTAAAAAAAGTAAATATAAAAATAATAATAGATAAAAAAGCAATTAAAGTATTATTGTATTTAATTAAAATTAACAGATTCTATAATTTTTTTATTTAAATAGATTCTTTTAAGGTTAAATAGATTCAATTAATTTTTTAAATTCTTCAGATTGTTCTTTTAAGACGTTTGAAGCTTTTAAAAGTGCTTTTTTAGGATCTTTGGTTCTTTTAACCTTAATTGTAATGGTAGGTTCTCCAATTAAAGGGTGATCTATTCCATATACTGCATACTCTACATCTTCATCTTCCATTAGATTTTTTCTTATAGCATTACAAATAGTATGGCTTTCCCCAGGAATTGATAATTCAAGCTCTAATTTTGTACTTTTTAAAATTTTAATATCATCCATGTTATCAGTCCTTAATATCTTAGATATTTTTTAGAGTTATATTTAATAGAAACTATTAGATTATTTTTTATAGTCGTAGTTAATGGAAACTTTTCTTCTTTCTTTCCTATCACAAACTTTACAGTAAAGTTCATCTTTTCTGTTAGTTGGTACCATGTATGCACGACATCTACTACACATGGCCTTAATTACACCATGTTCTTTGTCTTCAGTATTTAAATCTAAATTGTCTCCCATGATTTTAGATACTTTAGCTTCAATCACATCTCCTATTCTAAAAGCATCAATTAATTTTTCTAAATATCCTCTTTTAACTTGAGATATATGAATTGCTGCCATATATGGAAGAGCTAATTTTCTATCGGTTTCTTTCATTTTTTGTACATTAACTGTGGATCTTTGACCACGAATATCAGTTATTTCTCCATAAACAACATCCCCTACTTTCAAAAGAGCAGGGCTACCAGAAGATGGAACTATAGAAATTTTTTTATTAGAAGAGCTTATATCAACGGTTCCTAAAATAGAAGCTTTTATATATCCTTCATCATCATAAGTCCACTTATCAGGTAAAAATTGTTCACTAACACCAAGAACATCTCCAGGCATTACAAAATCTCCAGATTTAACTTTCATTTTTTTCCTCTTTTTATATTTAAGAATTGTGTAAATTTAATATCTTATTAATTTAGTTTTTGATTAAATTTTCATTTTAATGTATATATTTGTAATAATACTGAAAGTGTATAAAAATTTTTTTGTAATATTATAGCAAGTATTAATTTTTGAATTTCATCATATATATTAATTGTGTATAATAGTTTTTGTGTTTAAATTGAATTGATTATTTTATTTTTATTTTATAATATTTTATTAATTTTTTTATAATAATTATTATTTTTAATGTAATTATAAATTATATTAATTTATAAAATTATTAAAAACATTATAAGATTATTAAAAATATTATAAGATTATTTAAAAATATTATAAGATTATTTAAAAATATTATAAAATTATCAAAAATATTATAAGATTATTTAAAAATATTATAAAATTATCAAAAATATTATAAGATTATTTAAAAACATTATAAGATTATTTAAAAAATAAATGGTTCTTAGCTATTTTTAAAATACAAATCAATTTTTATTTATTTTCCTAGAGATTCACCTAATTTATGAGCAAAAAGCAAATTCACTCCCATTAACACCAATCCTATAATTGTCCACAGAACAATTTCTGGAATTGAAAATATATTGTTTGATAGGAGTATATATAAAGTATAAATACAATAAACTAAAACGATAAAACTTGTAGCTATTGAAGGAATATACCGTTTAATAATAATTCCTAGTGCAATATGCATTATTAAATGGATGGAAAATCCCATAAAAACAGCTAACCATAAAAAATAATTGTTAAAAATAATAGAAAAAACAGTTATTAAACTCAACAATACAAATTCTTCTGCTACTGCAAGGGCAAATCCTGCTGTTGATAACTTATCATAACGTGGTAAAAGTTTATTTGTTATTTTCGGAAAATTTTCATACAAATAATTTCTATTCTTATTTATCCAAGATTTGAAAAATATTATTTCTTCAAAATCATGTATCATAAATACAATAGGTAATAACCATATTAATATTGTAATAGATTGGTTCATCTTTTCAGCTCTTTCATTATTTATTCATTAGGAATTATTTTATTATTTATTCATTGAAAAGTATTTCATCAAGCTGATAATTTTTCCATTCTCTTTTATTTAAAACAATTTCTAGTTCTTGAGGAGTTATAAGTGGTTTTTTATACATTTGAGAATCATCAATAGCTATTCTAGGGCAAGCTGTAACAACAAACCCTTCTAAATCTAAATAAGGTAATAATACTTCTGGGTTAATATTATCAAGCATAATTAAAAAAGCTTCCATACCTTCATCTTCAAGGGATTTTTTTATCTCTTTTGCTAAATTTAATCTATATTGGCCTTCTTTTGTGGAAACTAAGATTCCCCATTTTTTAACTTCTTTGGCTTTAGTGATTCTTGCAAACCTAATTCTAAGAATAGAATCTGCAAAGTCACTTATATCTCTAGCTTCTCCACTATATGGATCAGCTACAATAACTGGAGATTTTGTAAATAAATGAATACCTAGTGGATGAAAATTTCCAGTTCCAACATATAGATATGCTTCACTATCAAGGTTTTTTATAGAAGAAAGATTACAACCAAGAACTTGCCCACGTCTTGTACTTTTTGAAGAGCCAAGGACAATTTCTTTTCCATTGTCTTCTAAATAATCTTTAATTTCATCAAGAATGTGTAAATGTTGTGTTGTAGTAGCTAAAGCAATTTTTGAATAATTTTCAAGTAAAACAAGAGCTTCACTTAGAGATTTTAGAGCGTCAACTTTTGAATAGCTTTCAATAAAAATTACTGGAACATTATATTTAATTGGAAGAGGAGTGTGGCCGTAATGAATTATTAAATCAACAACATCTTTCATTTTATTATCAACTACATCACAAGCACCAAAACAAGGATCTCCAGATATTATAATATTTGCATCAGTTTCTTTTTCAAGATTCCTAGCTATATTTACTCCTTGAGTCTTTAAACCTTCTGGAAACTGAAGAGCTACATTTTTTGCATTTCGTTTTTTAATAGCTTTTATAGCTCTTTTAATATCCATATCATATAATGACATTTTAACCTCAAATTTAATTCAAGCTTTTAAATGTTTATTTTCAACGAAGATTTATATTTTAGTATTTATGCCATGTGAAATTGCTCGATTTTGTTTAATGGATTCGTTTTACTCCTTTGTAATCATCAAAACTAGGATCAAAACTAACTATTTTTTTAATATCATAATCTTCCATAACAGCTAAATAAATACAATCAGTTAGAGATAAATTTCCACTGGATTTATAAAGTTTTTCAAAACCATAATCATAATACTCAGAATCTTCAATTATTTCAAAATCATTTAAAAGACCATTATATACTTTTTTAATCAGTTCTTTATCTTTTCCATGTTTTAAATAAAGAACATTAATAACTTCAATTCTAACAAGATTACTTATTATTTTTGTTTCACTGATTGATTTCCAAAGTTCAACTGCCCGTTTATGTCTAGGATTTTCCATTCCATTGCTATATTTTTTAATAAAACAATCTACAATTACATTTGAGTCAAAAAATATCATTGATACCACCCTAAAAATATTTGAAAATATTAATCACTCTTTCCAATTCTAATGTCTCTTATAACTTTAACAGAGTCAACAGGCTTTCCATCTTCAATAGTGCCTAATAAATCATCTATATGAAAATTTTCAGGATTAGATGATTTTTCAATTAATTTACCATGACCACTTTTACTTAATCTTTTGAATTTTTCCTCTTTAGATTCTATTTCTTCTTTATCAATTTTTTTCAAAATTCGTCTAAATATTTGTGAAGGATTTAATCCAGTATATTCAACAATTTCATCTAACTTTTCAAGGTCTTCTTTGTCTAAATAGATAGTTTTTTGAAGATATTTTTTTTTTGAATCCATATAACCACCAAATTATAAAAATTATAAAAAACTTATTAATAAATTAATAAAGAATTTATTCATTATTAAATTTCTAGAAATTATATACAATTTTTATATAAATTGTGATAAGTTTATTAGCAATTATAAATAAATTTCTTATAAATTATGTACAAATTGTTTAAAGAATAATATAATATTTTAATTTATAGTATAAATAATTTATTAGTAAAAGCAATAAAATTAGAAATAAGAGATTAAAATAAAATGATGAAATTATAATTTATAGATTTTATAATATTTATTTAATTATAATAATTTGATATAATCTATAATAATTTAATAAATAATAATTTAAATAAAGAGATGAAGAAATTTTAATATAATCTATAATAATTTAATCTATAATAATTTAGATAAAGAGATGAAGAAATTTTAATATAATCTATAATAATTAATAAATAATAATTTAGATAAAGAGATGAAGCAATTCAAATAAAAATAGAAAATGTGGAGGGTTTTTAAATGTTTAATTCATAAATTGTCCCATGATACGGCCCATAGACCCTCCACCGAGTCCACGTTTACCGATTCCTTTCATGGCTTTTTTTGTATTATTATAATATTTTAAAAGTTCCTTAACTTCTTCGTTTTTAACTCCAGAACCCTTTGCTATTCTCATTATTCTTGATTGCTTAATTGATTTAGGATTTAATTTTTCATATTCAGTCATAGAAGACATCATAATTTTATATACTCTTATTTTATCCTCTGTCATCTGAGAAGCGCCTTTTGGTAGTTTTCCACCAAGGCCAGGAATCATATTCATTATTTGTTTCATTGGTCCCATTTTATTCATCATAGTGAACTGATTTTCCATATCTTTTATGGTAAATTTACCACTTAACATATGCTCCATTGTTTCAGCAGCTACATCTTCATCAATAACTTCTTCAGCTTTTTCAATTAGGGTTCTTATATCACCCATTCCAAGTAATCTAGATATAAATCTATCTGGGTCAAATGGTTCAAAATCATCAAGTCTTTCACCAGTACCAATGAATTTAATTGGTGCTCCAATTTCAGCTACAGCTGAAAGCGCACCTCCTCCTTTAGCTGAACCATCTAATTTTGTAATTATTATTGAACCTACATCGGTAGTTTTTGCAAAAGCTTTTGCTTGCTCACCAGCTTGTTGTCCAATAGTTCCATCAATAACAAGCATAGATTCATTTGGTTCTATTACTTCTGAAAGCTTTTCCATTTCATCTAGCAAATCTTCTTCATCTTTATGTCTACCAGCTGTATCGAAAATAATTATCTTTTGATTTTTAAATTTCTTTAGACCTTTTTTTGCTAAATCTATAGCGTCTTTATTGTTAGGATCACCATATAAAGAAATTTGCATTTCTTCAGTAAGCTGTTTTAATTGTTCATAAGCAGCTGGTCTCCATGTGTCTGTACTAACAACCGCTGGAGAAAATCCCTTTTTTTGAAGAAATCTACATAATTTTCCAATAGTAGTAGTTTTACCACTACCTTGAAGACCAAGAAACATTATTTTAAATGGTTTTCCTTCAATTTCAAGTTCATGTCCTTCACGTCCAAGAAGATTTACCATTTCTTCATAAACAATGGTTATAACATGTTCTCTTGGAGTTATTCCCTTAGGGGGTTTTTCATTAAGTGATCTATCTTCAATTCCTTTTGATAGCTGTAAAACTAATTGAATATTAACGTCAGATTGAATTAAAGCCCTTTGAATATCTTTAACAACTTCTTTAATGGTTTTTTCATCAATTACACTCATACCAGCTAATTTTTTCATTGTGTTAGTTAGATTCTTTCCTAAATTTCCTAACATTTAATCACCAGGCTTTTATATAAAATTTGTTTAAGTTATTATTAATTAAATTATTATTTATTATATTAATTATAAATTCTATAGATTATTATAAAATGTATAGATTATTATTTAATGTATTTTTAAATTAAGATATATGATAAATTTATTTTAATTATTATTTATTATATTAATTATAAATTCTATAGATTATTGTTTAATTTATTCTTAAATTAATAAATATATTATACAAAAATATATTTAGATATTTATAAATAAATAATTAATGATTTTTTAATTATATTAATATATAGATTTGTATTTATAGATTTTATTATAAGATTTTTTTAATCAAATTCATAATTTATAGATTTTATTATAAGATTTTTTTAATTAAATTCATAATTTATAGATTTTATTATAAGATCTTTTTTATAGATTTTATTATAAGATTTTTTTAATAGATTTATAATTATAGATTTATTATAAGACTTTTTTAATTAAATTTTTAATTTATAGAATTATATTTAAGATTTTTCTATATAGATTTATAATTATAGATTTTATTATAAGATTTTTTTATTAATATAATTATTAGATTAAATTATTATAAATTTAATATTAAAACTATATTAAACATATTAAAATATAAATATATTATAATTATTATTAGATTATTATTAAAAATTTATTGATTAAAGCCATGAAAATTATTTATTAAAGGTATGAAAAAATGTTAGAAGAGTTGAAAAAAACATTAATGAACTCTCCAATTATTAAAAAAGGAGAATATAATTATTTTGTTCATCCAGTTACTGATGGAATTCCTGAAATGAAACCTGAAGTTTTAAGAGAAATAGTAGCTATTATAAAACAAAAAACTGATTTAAATGTTGATAAGATAGTTTGTATTGAAGCTATGGGAATCCATTTAGCTACTGCACTTTCACTTGAAACTGACCTCCCTTTTGTAGTTATTAGAAAAAGAGAATATGGTCTTCCTGGAGAAGTTCCCGTATTTCAAAAAACTGGATATGGTGAAGCAAACTTATACATAAATTCTATAGAAAAAGGAGAAAGAATAATTCTTATTGATGATGTTGTAAGTACTGGTGGAACTTATGTTTCAGTTATTAAAGCTCTTCAAAAGATGGGTGTTGAAATAGCTGAAGGAATAGCTATTGTAGAAAAAGGTGATGGTAAAGCTATTGTAGAGTTAGAAACTGGTCTTAATATTTTAACCATTGTTAAACTGAATGTTGTTGATGGTGAAGTAGTTATTGAATCAACCATCGAGAATGATTAAATTTATGATACTATGGACGAAACTACACTATCAACTGCTGAAAAAATTATAGAATTAGCTAATGGAAACATTTGTAATCGTTGTCTGGGAAGAAAATTCTCTAATATCATTGATTCATCAATAGGTGATGGTAATGAAGAAAGAGGCAAGTTAATTCGAAGTGAACTACCAGAGAAATTTTCCAATGATGATGAATTAAAAGAAGGAAAATGTGAAATATGTGAGGATATTCTTCTTAAAATTGATGAAAATATTAAAAATGGAAACATATTAGAGAGAATTAAAGGAAAAATTGAATATTTAAATTTAGAATTTGATACATTCTTAATAGGATCAAAAATACCTAGTGAAATCTTAAAAAAAGATGAAAAAATAAATAAAGAATTAAATTTAGATGTTGAAAATATTAAAAAAGAAATAAATCGAGAAATTGGGAAGTTAGTTGAAAAGGAACTTAAGAAAGAAGCTGACTTTGATAATTCTGATATTGTGATTATGGTTGATTTAAGGAAGATTCTTAATGATTCTACCAGTAAAGAAGATATTAGAGTTAGAATACAAATAAATCCAATATTTATTGAAGGAAGATACAAAAAATTAGTTCGTGGAATCCCTCAAACAAAGTGGCCATGTCGAAAATGTAAAGGAAAAGGTTGCAGTGAATGTAATGACACAGGAAAGATGTATAAAGAGTCTGTAGAAGAGTTAATTTCAGAAATAATCTTAAAAGAAACTAGAGGCTATGAAGCTAAATTCCATGGTGCTGGAAGAGAAGACATTGATGTTAGAATGCTAGGTGAAGGCCGTCCATTTGTTCTTGAAATAAAAGAACCAAAAATTAGAGAGTTAAATCTAAAAGAGATAGGTGAAGAGGTTAACAAACACTCAAAGGGAAAAACAGAATACCTGGACTTAAAATATACAGAGAGAAAAAGAAAGGCAGAAATAAAAGTTTCATCACCAGATACATTTAAAGTTTATCGTGCATTAGTTAAATGTGAAAATCCAATTACAGAGGAAGAATTAGCTGAAATAAAAAAACAATTAGAAAATAGAACAATTGACCAACAAACTCCACAAAGAGTAGCTCACAGAAGAGCTGATAAAATAAGACATCGTGAAGTTAAAGAACTTAGCGTGAAACTCCTAAGTAAAAACACCTTTGAAATGACAGTTAAAACACAAGGGGGATTATACATAAAAGAGCTGATTTCAAGTGATGATAATAGAACAAAGCCTAGCGTAAGTGAAATATTAGCTACTAATGCAATTTGTAAAGAATTGGATGTTATTGAAGTGGGAAAATAATTTATTTTCTTTAATAATTAGGAAAATATTATATTTTAGTTGAATTTGAGAAAATAAACTTATTTTTTTAATAATTAGGGAAAAATATGAAAATTAAACAAATAACTGAAAACAAAAAGAAATATTTAGATCTTTTATTAATAGCTGATGAAGACGAAAAGATGATAGATAAATATTTAGAAGTTGGAGACGTTTTCATATTATGTGATGATGATTTAAAGAGTATTTGCGTAGTTACAGATGAAAAAGATAGCTATGAATTAAAAAACCTTGCAACTTATCCTAAATATCAAAATCAAGGTTATGCTACAAAATTAGTCAATTTTATTTTAAATTATTATAAATCTAAATCCAAATCTAATAACCATAAAACAATTTATGTTGGAACTGGAGATGTTGAAAGTATAATTAGCTTTTATGAAAAATTTGGGTTTAAAATATCTCATAAAATAGAGAATTTTTTTGTTGATAATTATAAAGAACCTATGTTTGAAGGTAATAAACAACTTATTGACATGATTTATTTAAAAGTAGATTTTTAATAATTATTTATTATAATTTCTTTTATAAACGATTAAAATACAGATAAAACTGTAAAATTAATATAAATTAATATAAATTTATAAAAATTATAATAAATAATAATTATTATATAAAAATAAAAAATAGTTTATATAATTAGATAAAAAGTAATATAATTGATAATTATTATATAAAAATAAAAAATAGTTTGTAAAATTAGATAAAAAGTAATATACTTGATAATTATTATATAAAAATAAAAAATAATTTATAATATTAGAAAAATATTAATATAATTGGTAATTATTATATAAATATAAAAAATAATTTGTAATATTAGAAAAATATTAATATAATTGATAATTATTATATAAAAATAAAAAATAATTAATAAAAAAAATATAAAAATATAAAAATAGACTTGTTTTAAAAGAAGTATTAAAGTTAGCAATTATATTTTCACTGAGTTTACTAAAGTGTTATATTTTGGATTTTTACTTTCGCTAACTTTAGAATATATTTTTTAATTATTTTCTTCTGTAAGTCAAAAGACCAACACTAGCTATTAAAGTTAATAAAACCGGTATAATCCCGATTCCAGTATTTTTTGTGGATGCTCCTGCAGAAACATTTGGTGAATCTGTTGGAGTCTCGACATTACTAGAATTTTTATTTAGAGTATTATTTCCAGGATTAAAATCTTTATGATTATAATTTTGGTTGATATCATCACTATCTTTTGTATCATTATGTTTTGTACTATTATTATGATTTTCATCAGGAGCTTCACTAGATTTAAAAGCTTCATTAAATGTGATTATTTCATTATCTAATACAATGGTAAACTGATCAACTTTAGGATAATCAATAGCTATTTTCCATATTCCACTATCATAAGCTGTTCTTTCATCTACTTGATTATTTGATAAATCAAATAATATAGCTTGGAAAAATGGTAGTTTATTATAATCTCCAGCATTATTAGTGCCATTCAGATGGAATGTGTAATTAATAGTCCAATTTTCACCAACAAATCCAGTACTTTTAATTGCATTTGCATTGACTACATAATAGCTCAATACATCAATATTATTGAATTTATTCATATCTGGAGTATTATTTCCAAACCAATTAGTAGAAGCTGTATTATTAACACCAGTAGAACCATCTACAGTCATAAAGACGCCATTTGTTAATATTCGATTATATGAAATATTCAAATTATTAACAGTACCACCACTTGCACCTACACGTATAGCTGTACAATTAACATCTATATTATTACCATAAATATAAGTATTATTTATAGTACCTGCAATTGCATATGGAAATATTCCGTAACTAGAAGATCCATTTGAACTAATGGTAACATTATTGTAAAAAATAGTATTATCAATCATGATACCACTTCTAACCTGCAAATCAACACCTCGAGCACCAGCTCCAGTATTAGTACTACTTACAGTTCCTTTAATGTTATTATCAAAGATATTATTTTTATTCATATTACCTGATTGTGCATTTAAAAAAATTCCTGAAGAATTTGTTGCTGTAGCCACATCTAATGTAATATTATTCTTAGAAATGTTGTTGTTCTCTATAGTGCCGTTTATAAATATATAAACACCATGAGCGCTTCTAACTGTAATAGTATTAGCTGAAATATTATTATTATATAACACACTATCATTTAAACCTAAATGGATTCCATGAGAACCAGCTCCAGTTGTAGTAATGGTATTATTAAATATAGTATTTTCATAAAGATTAGATCCATTGGCAAATAAATAAATTCCAACATTATTAGTTTGATTAGTACTAATTGTATTATCAGAAATAAGGTTATCATAGAGTTTAGCAGAATTAGTACTTAAAGAAATTCCATAAGCAGTACCTCTATTTGTTGATATAGTATTGTTTTTTATTTGCACATTTTTTAAATCACTAGTTGAACTTATATTGATTGCTGTATTAATAGAAGTTATTTGATTATTTTGTATTAAAATGTCACTTGTATTTGAAGTTATTGTTGTGTTGTATCCTACAATCTTTAAATTTTCGATTATTACATTAGTAGCTGTTACATTAAATAATATAAGATTAGCTGAGTTAGATGTATTCCTACTTATTGTCGCATTCTCTCCTGAAATTTTAATACTTCTATTAATGTTAAGGGTTGATAAATTATTGAATTCTCCTTCTAAAACTATATCATCAACAGTAGTACTTATAATATTTTGTATATCATTAGTAGTATTAACACCAGTGAATGTTACAGTGGCACTACTAACAGAAGATAAAGACATAAATAATAATATTAAAAATATACTAAACAATAAAAATTTTTGTTTGGGTTTCATAAGTTTCACCTCCATTAAATGCATTGTAAAAAAAATTCGAGCTTGTCTATTATTTAAAAAACATTCGTATTGTTAAAATTTTAAATACTTAATTTTTATAAATTGATAAATTATAATTTGAATAATAACGTGATTACTATTAAATTATTTGAATAATATTGTAATTACTGTTAAGTTTGATATTAATATTGTAATTATTAAATTATTTGAATAATATTGTAATTACTGTTAAGTTTGATATTAATATTGTAATTACTATTGAATAATTTAAATAAAAATTAGAAGACTGCCCCCTGCATAAAAAAATTGCAAAAATAATATTGCAAAATAATTATAACATATAATATTATGGATTTTATTATATATAAAACTATCTTTTTTTCAAGTTTTTCTTTACTATTTTTCTTATTATAAATTTATTATAATAAAATTCATCAATAATTTTTAAAATTTTATCAACAGCTTTAAAATTTCATCAATTTTTTCCTTTATCATATTGAATTTTAGCTATTGATAAAGTATTTATTAGATTCAATTAATATTATTAAATATTATTTTATTTTATGCTATATGTTTAAATACTTTAAGAAAAAAATATATTTATATAAAGCTTATAGAATTTATAAAGTTTTTAATATTTGTTATTAAGAATTAGATAATATAAGAATGTATTTAAAAAATATGGAGTTTTTAAAATGAGAATGTATGAAAAAATTATAGGGCTTGTGATAAGTATAGGGCTGATTATTGCAGGTTTATCTGGTCAATATGTTTTAATAGGAACAGGTAGTAGTGAACTACTTGTTATTGTAGGCGTTATCCTCTTAATTGTAGATTTGTATTACATATATATTGGTATTAAAAATAAAGAGTAAAAATTAAGTGAATATAAATAAATTTATGAAACATATTATTATAAATTCTCTTATATTGAACCATGGTAACCATAAATAAAAATTCATTTATTAAAGTCATGGTTCTTTTATATTATTTTTTTATATATTACTAATATTAGATTAAAGATATTGGATTAAACTTGTAAAAATTATTTATTTCTCTTTTTAAGATATTATTTATTTCTCCTTTCTAAGATATTATTTATTTCTCCTTTTTAAGATATTATTAAATGTTCTGAAATAAGATATGGAAATTTATAAAAAAATTACTTATAAGTTATAAGTTATAACTTATAATTTATATAATATAAAAAGAAATAAAAAGAAAACAAAATAAAAAAATAAAGAAAGTATAATTAAACTTCAGCTAACACTTCATCTAAAGCTTTAATCATCTTATCAACATCTTTAGTTGTAATTATAAGAGGTGGAGCAAAACGTAGTGCGGTTTCGGCAGTTGAATTTATTAAAAACCCTTTTTCTCTCATTTTATCAACAAAAACAGCTGATTTTTGATTAAATTCAATAGCTAAAAACAATCCAAACCCACGGACATCAATGATAAAGTCATATTTATCTTTTAGCATATTTAACTTATTTTTAAGATATTTTCCGACTTTTTTTGAGTTATCTAAAAGCTTTTCTTCTTCCATGGTTTCAATAACTCTCAGTGCTGCAGCACATCCAAGTGGGTTTCCACCAAAAGTTGATCCATGATCTCCCAAATCAAAGGCAGAAGCTACGTTATTTTTTGCCAAAACTCCACCAATAGGATAACCAGAACCAATAGATTTAGCGATTGTCATGATATCTGGTTTTATTCCATACAATTCATAAGCAAACATTTCTCCAGTTCGACCGAATCCTGTTTGAACTTCATCAAGAATAAGTAAAACATTTTTCTCTTTACATAAAGCTTCAACTTCTTTTAGATAATTTTCAGGAGGAACAACTATTCCTCCCTCTCCTTGAATAGCTTCTATAAGCACTCCTGCAGTATCATCACTTATAGAGTCAGCTAATGCTTTAATATCACCGAATGGGACATGTTTAAATCCAGCAGGTAATGGCTTAAAAGGTTTTTTATACTTTTCTTGACCAGTAGCTGTTACAGTAACCAATGTCCTGCCATGGAAAGAGTTATCCATAGCTATTATTTCTCCTTTTCCGGTGTATTTTCGAGCTAGCTTTATAGCTCCTTCATTAGCTTCAGCACCACTATTTGCATAAAACACTCTATCAAATATAGTTATTTCAGCTAATTTTTTTGCAAGTTTTACTTGTTCTTCTGTATAATAAACATTAGAAACATGAATTAGTTTTTCTGCTTGTTTTTGAATAGTTTCAACAATTTTTGGATGGGATTGACCAAGTGCATTTACAGCTATTCCTGCAAAGAAATCTATATATTCTTTTCCATCAGCATCCCAAATAACAACTCCTTCACCATGAGTTAGAGCTATTGGCTGACGTCCATAAGTTTGCATTATGTATTTCGAGTCTAAATCCATTATTTCATCATTGTTCATTATAGTTCCCCACTAAATTGTAATTTAATCTTTATTTTTATTTATCATACATAAAATTTACATTTAATCTATTTTATTTATATTTAATGTATTTTATTTATATTAGTTAGATATTATTTTTATTTTGTCTATTTTATTTATATTTAATGTATTTTATTTATATTAGTTAGATATTATTTTTATTTTGTCTATTTTATTTATATTTAATGTATATTATTTATATTAGTTGCATTTTATTTTGTCTATTTTATTTTTGTTAATGTATATTATTTATATTAGTTAGATATTATTTTTATTTTGTCTATTTTATTTTTATTTAATGTATATTATTTATATTAGTTGCATTTTATTTTGTCTATTTTATTTAGGTAAAAATCCATGGAAATCCTCTGGAATAAATTCTTTTAGATTATCAGTGATTGGATTACCTCTTGCATTACTTACACTTCTATTGTTAGCTCCATTCATTTTAGAATTTCTAAGACCAGTTAACTGTCTAACAAATTTATCTGATTTTTGAACATTTTCCATGGTAGCTTTAGTTTCACTTTCATGGTAATGTCTAGCATCAGTATTGCGATATCTATAATAGTAGTATGCAAAGAATATAATTCCTGAAAGAGCAAATGCCCAGGTATAATCCTGATCAGTAAATGTTAATGCTAAAAATATTGCTATAATGATTCCTATAACTTCTACTATTGCAGAAACACCAAGTAACTTAGGAATATTTATTGGTATACTTCCCATTGTTTCTTTTGTTCTAGCATTTACTGCAACATAATGTAAAAGTTTATCTCCTCCACTTTTAACCTCTTGATAGCTATATAACCATACAGGCAAATATGCAGCTTTCCATTGTTGCCCTTTAATATTTAATTCTTCAGTTACCCATTTAACACCTCTATCATATTGTGTTAAAGTTTTATTAGATTGGAATCTTGCAATATCTTTTGCTTGTTCGCCTATAATACCTTTTAATTGTTCAACATTTGTGTCACGTTTTTCTGAGGTATAACCCTTTAAATAGTTAGCATTCCATTTTGCACTATTTTCAGTATCAAATGGCATGATAGAATTTATAATATTGTTCGTTTTATTAGTAGATTTATTATTTAACTTATCAGAACTTGATTCAATGGTTAACCCATCGATGAGTATATCAAATTCACGTTCAACATCATATAAGTCTGCATCATAATATGTTGTTTTATTATCATCGGTTCCACGAGTATATCTTCTAACTAGATGTTCCCCTTGACCAGATAATTTTGAATGACCATTAACATCAACAACCATATATGGTAAGTAAACTCCCATAACATTTTTTGTTGTAAATTCTTTTTTAAATTGTGGATGTGCGAAAAACCTTCTACTTCCTACAAAAATTTCAATTTCTGCTTTTGCCTCATCTTTTTTCAATTTAAATGGTAATACTACATCTGGCACACTTCCATTTGGAATTTGCTCATTGATAGATAATGTATTTCTGCACCAATGGCACCGTGCTTGAGTTAGTTCACTTGTGTCAATTACTACTTCAGCTCCACAACTACTACATTTTAAAGTTAATACATCATCTACATCTGAAATAATATCTTGAGCTCCAGAACCTATAACTTCACCATTTAACTTATGTAAATCTGTTTCCATTCCAGTGATTTTTTCAGGATCAAACTCATGTCTACAAAAATTACATCTTAATTTTCCAGTATTAGGATTAAGTGAAATATCCGTTGACCCACATTTAGGACACTTATTTTGTCCATCTTTAGCACCTGCATTTGTTTGAATGATTTTAGGTTCTTCGTTATTATTTTCATTTGTTTGAATGATTTTAGGTTCTTCGTTATTATTTTCATTTGTTTGAATGATTTTAGGTTCTTCGTTATTATTTTCATTTGTTTGAACAGTTTTAGCTTCTTCGTTAGATTCACTATTAGAAATATCTTCTTTATTATCTTCTGGATTTTTTATAGTATTTATATCATTTTCTGACATAAATCAGTCTCCTAAAACCTTAAATTTTTCTTTATCAAATTCTTCTTGTGTTATAATTCCTGCATCAAGTAATTTTTTTAGTTTTAATAATTTATCATAAGGGTCTTCTTCTTTAGCTGGTTCTGATGAGGTTGGTGCTTGTTGTTCGGTAGTTTGTTGTTGTGCTTGCTGTTCGTTAACTTGTTGTTCGGTAGTTTGTTGTTGTGCTTGCTGTTGGATATATTGTGATTGGGGTGTTTCAGCATTTTGTTGGGTAGCACCAGCCATACCACCAGCTGCATTCATTCCCATTCCCATAAACGCCATTCCAGTTCCACCACCATTTTCTCCAGCTGATTCAATACCTCTAGCTACTGATTGTTGCATAAATGAGTTTCCACGTGAACCTGATAAAGCATCTGCTTTTTTAACATCACTTAACAATGACTTGGTATCTTCATCATATTCAATAGCTTGTATAGCTACTTTTATTATTTCAAGGCCCCTATCTGTTTTCCATTGATATGCCTCTTCTACAGCTTGTGACATTGATGCTGCAAAACCAATTTGGTCTCCTTGAATTTTAATAATACGATTTCCTTTACTAGGATCATTAGTATAATTTGAAAATGCAGCAGCTAAGCTACTTACAACTTCATTAAATAGTTGTGAACCAGCTTCATTATCCATATCTGCAAAATCAAATAGTGGTGAATTTGGCTGTAAATACATAGCAGGAACGAAATTCTTTACAAATAATATTGGATCAAGTATTTTTAATGTGTATGTTCCTCTTGTAATTGCTCCAGCTTGTGCACCTAAATATGCATCATCCCAATAAATTTCTGATTGTGTTCCAAACCGATTGTTTGGTATTTCTTTTAGATTAACATAAAATGCAAGTTGCTGTGTACCTGGTTGACCACCAAATTTAAAGCGTTCCCAAGATTGCAATACTGTAGATGATAAAATTCCATCTCCTACAAATACTGATCTAGAATTAGGGTCATCAGAGGAGTATATATATCCACCTGCCTCAGCAACAAGCCCAGTTATTTCTCCATCTTCTATTGTGATTAAGGCAGTTCCTTCTGGTACCACTATCTTACTTCCATTTGTGATAATATTTTCTGATGCACTTGTATTTGAACCACGTCCAGCATTAGTTCCTTTTGCTACTGCTTCAAAAATTCCTGAAGTAGCAGTAATATCTGTACTTGGTATAAGGAAATCTTTCCATTGGTCTGCAAATGTTCCACCTAGTGCTCCTGCGAATGCTTTAATAAATCCCATAATTAACTCCTCCTAAAATTTTTAATTGTTTTTTTAACTCTTTAAATTTAAACAAATTTTTTATTATTGTTTGACTTTTAGTTTTTTTGTTTTAGTTTTTTAGTCTTAAAGGTTATTCATCTTTAAATATCTTAGCTATTTCACCTAAAGATTTGTTTTCTTTGTTTATATCTTGTTCATTCATTAATTCTTCTCTTAAATATTCGGTTATTGCTTCTGTTTGTGTTTTTTTACTTAAATCTACTAATTTAATATTTTTTATAATATCTTTATCTAATTTTAGAGTAATTTTACTTTATTTTGCATTTAATCACATCTAAAAATTTATTTAATTTCTAATAGTATTTTGATATAAATTGGATATATCATACATATGACTATGTATATTATCATATATACTTATTTACATATTATTTTCTTATAGATATTTATTTATTTTATATTTTAGAATTCTAATCTTATTTTTATCAATAATTTTTATAAAAATTTCAAAAATACATAATTAAATATACAATGAAAAACATAATTTTTATTGATAAATTTTTAATAAAAAATTTTACAGTTTATAATAAATTATAAATGTAAATTGGATATTATAATTTTTTAATAAACTATAAAATTAATACAATAACTTTTAATTAAACTATAAATTAATATTATAATTTTTTAATAAACTATAAAATTAATACAATAACTTTTAATTAAACTATAAATTAATATTATAATTTTTTAATAAAATAAAATATATCTAATAATTAAAGTGATATTATGAAAAAAGCGATTATTGAAACTGAAAAAGGTAATATAGAATTAGAATTATTTGAAAAAGACGCTCCTAACACTGTAGCTAACTTTGAAAAATTAGCTAAAGAAGGATTTTATGATGGTTTAACTTTCCATAGAGTACTTGATGATTTTGTTATCCAAGGTGGTTGTCCAAAAGGAAATGGAACTGGTGGGCCAGGTTATACAATCAAATGTGAAATAAACGATAATAAACATGGAACTGGAGCATTATCCATGGCACATGCAGGTAAAGATACTGGAGGAAGTCAATTTTTCATAACTCATTCTCCTCAACCTCATCTTGATGGTGTTCACACAGTATTTGGAAAAGTTATCTCTGGAATGAGAGTTGTAAACTCTGTAACTCAAGGAGATAAAATGTTAAAAGTAACCATTACAGGTTAATTTTAATATTTTTTTATTTTATTTTTTTTATTTCTTCTTTATTCATTTTTTTTATTTTGACAGCATCAGTAGTTTTTTCTGTACTTATTATCCCTAAAATTTCTTTCATTTCCTGATTTTTTTCATTTATTCTATTTTTCATATATAATCACCATGTATATCATTCTAAAAATCCTGTTATTAATACTATTTCTTCAAAGAAAAACTTTTCACTAGCTTCAATTTCAGCTATAAATCCTAATTCTTCTAATTTTAAGAGTGTTTCTCTAATATTTGAAAGAGAAGATTGAACTAGCTGGACTCTACCACCAACATTTAAATAATTTTTAACTTCTTTTAAAAATCGATTGATTACTTTTCTTCCATCTAATCCACCATCAAATGCATAGTTTAAATTGTCTTCTAGAATTTCACATTCTTCAGTTGGAAGATATGGGGTGTTAAAAAGAATTACATCAAATTTTTGGTCATCTTCTTCTATTTCAGATTTGATTGGTTCAAATAAATCTCCAAATAAGAGTTTTACATTGTTAATATTGTTATTTTTAAAGTTTTCATCAGCTAATTGGATTGCATCAAAGCTAATATCTGTAGCTATAATTTCATCAGCTAATTTTGAAGCATACATAGCTACTATTCCAGAACCTGTTCCTATTTCAAGAACTTTATCTTTAGGATTAATATTAAGGTTTTCAGCTAAAAGAAAGCTATCATCAGAAGGTTCATATACCATTTCAGCTGTTTTAATATCAAATTCTCCAATTTTCATAGTTTTACCTTCATTCTACTATACCTAATTATTTTTATTTATTATAGGCTTTAATAATATGGATAATTCTAATATTTCTTCAGGACTAGTATTTATCGCTCTTTTACTTAAATATTCTTCTAAAGAAGGATTTGAATCCAAGAGATCTCTTAATTCTTTTTTGTCTTTAAATCCTAAAATGTGTCTGGAATCTATTAAAGCGTTTCGTATCTTTTTATTTTTATGTGGAAAAATGGTTTTACAAATTTTTGAGTATATCTGGGTATTATCATTGTATAATGAATTTTTATTCTTATTTGGACTTAATTTAATAATAGCTGAATCTACTTTTGGCTTTGGAATAAATGATTCTGGTGAAACGGTGTCTAAAAGTTCAACTTTTGCTTTAAAGTATAACATAGCAGAAAGTCTTGAATAGTTTTTTGTGCTGATTTTAGCTGTCATACGACTTGTGAATTCTTTTTGATACATTAAGATTCCTAAATCAAAGTCAAATTCGAGAAATTTAAATGTTATTGGAGATGAGATTTGATAAGGAAGGTTTGAAACTATTTTATTACAGTCTGAAAAGTTTGATATATCTGTTTTTACAGCATCCTCATTTATTAGCTCTACATTTTCTATAGATTCATCTTCAAGTCTTGTTTTTAAAATATCGTAGATTTTTTTGTCTTGCTCAATAGCTACTACTTTTTTTGCATTTTTAGATAATTCTGTGGTTAATGTACCTATTCCTGGCCCAATTTCTAAAACTGTGTCATTTTTTGATAAGTCTGCAAATTTAATGATTTTTTTTCGTTTAAAATCATCAATAAGATAATTCTGTCCAAGGTTCTTATTTAAACGAATACTATGTTTTTGAAGTAGATTTTTTGTTTGTTTAGCTAATGATTCCTGATTGGAATTATTTTGATCTTGTTTCAATGTATCACTTCATTATATAAGAAATTTTGTCAATATTTTGATAATTATTTAAATTTTTATTAATATTTTGATAAATTAATAAATTAATAAATTTTTATTAATATTTTGATAAATTAATAAATTAATAAATTTTTATCAATATTTTGATAAATTATTTAAATTTTATAGAAATAGTGATAAAAAGCCGAAAAAATAAGAATTATGGATATCTAATTATAAAATTTAATAAAAAATGTAAAAAAGAAGAAATGTTTATTTTTAGTCTCTTCTTCTTGGTTTACCTCTTCCTCTACGGTTAGGACCTTCTTGATCAGGTCTTCTTGGAAGTGCAGTAAAAACATGGTATTTATTTTTACCTCTTTTTGGTTGACTTGTGTCTAATTCCATTTTAATTCTTTTAGCTAAGCTAGCTACAGGATCTGTAAGTAATGGAACCCTGTTTTGCAAATCTTCGAAGCTTTCGAATGGTTTTTTTTCTCGTTCTTCAATTATGGCCCACATGTGTTTTTTACCAATACCAGGTAATAGTTCTAGTTTATGTAAACGTGTGCTGAGTGATCCAGCTTCATTAATCCATTTTATATATTTATCTTCATGAGCTAATATAATTTCACCAATAACATAGTCGATTTCAATTCTACTAGTTGCAGTTAAATTTTCAAAATCAAGTTTACCTTTAACTCGATTTATTTTATCTCTTTTTCCAGCACCAATATAAACATTTTCATGAATTTCTAGCTCAGCATTGTCTTTTGGAATTAACTCTAATAAAGTGAAATTTTCAGTACCAATAGCCTGAACAACAGGCTTCTTTTTAAAGCTAGAAATGTTTCCTTTTATATATCCTAAAGGCAAATAGTCTAATACTACTGCATCATCTTCCTTTCTTCCCATTTAATCACAACATTTAACTGCTTTTAATGTTAAAAATAATTTTAATAATTTTAAGTAAAAATTATATTATCTTTAAATATACTTATCATCATATATGTTATATTACATTTAATAGTTTTCGATAAAAATTTATTTATAAATAAAATTTTATTATTTCATTATAATTTAATTATTTTATATAAAATTATAAAATATTTTTATATAATAAATTCGATAAAAGTTTATTTGTAAATAAAATTTTATTATTTCATTTATAATTTAATTATTTTATATAATAAATTCGATAAAAGTTTATTTGTAAATAAAATTTTATTATTTCATTTATAATTTAATTATTTTATATAAAATTATAAAATATTTTTATATAATAAATTTATAAAATTTAAATATTTTTCTAAATATATTAAAGTTTGCAATGATTAATCTAGTTTTTTTTAATTATTATAATAATTTTTTATAGAAATAGATTTACAAAATTAGAATTAATTAATTATATTAATAAAAATTTTAATTGAAAAAATAGATAATGATTATAAAAAATGAATATTCTATATAAAAAATAAAAATTATTTTAATATTCTTATGAATTTAAGATAAATAGTAAATATAATAATAAAAATTATAAATTTAAAAAATATAATAATTATTCTTCTTCTTCACGCCTATAATCTTCGACAATATTAAGAATATCTTCTAAATCTTCTTTTTTTATAGGTACTCTTTCTTTTGCAAATAATAATCTTAAATCAGATAAATCTTCAGGCATTATGTCTGCAATACGCACAGCATGTTTTCTTTTAATAACTGAAATTTCTTCTAATTTTTCAATTAACTCTTCAGCATCTTCTAAATCGATTTTATTAAATTTTGTAACGTGATCCAAAGTTAAATTCTGTTCATAACCTAATTCATATTTTTCAGAAAATTCTTCAAGAATTTGTTTAACTTTAGCTGAAGGAATTGGCTCATTTTCCAATGCTTTCTTTCCTATCATTGGAATCACTCTTGTGGTTTCAAGTGTTCAGGTCTAACAATCAATTCTTTAGCTTTATTTCCATCATTCAATGCTAAAATATAAGCATTACCTTTATAACCAATTACCTTGGCAGTTTTACCATGGAATCTAGTGTGTGGCTGGCCTTTATGGATACTTGGGTCTATAATGATATGTACTAAATCATTATTATTGAATTTTTGAATCTTTCTAGTTATTGGATTAGATCTTCCAGGTCTTGAAACCTTAGTCATTTTTTTTCTTGATCTACTTCTAGATCCTCTTGATCTTTGCATATAAATAACCTCTTATAATTATAACTTTATAAATGGGAGTTAAGATAGCTATTATTTAAATCATGACAATAGCTGCTTAAAAATCATTCAATATCACAGGACTTGTTTCAAAAGTATTTTTAAAAAATTTTAATAAAATAAAAATTATGAAAATTTATCCTATCTTTGATAATACTAATATTTTTTAATAAAGGTATTAATATATTTTTGCTTTTTGAGATTTTTTTATAGAATTTTAGAAAATGAAAATTAATTATAGTGAATATTTATGGATAAATATTTAAAATTTTTTAAAAGTAAAAAAATTATTTATTTATAAAATTAAAATATAAAACAGTTTTAATAATCATATTAATGGAAATGATTAGCTATCAATTATTTTTGAAGATATATTTTATAATTTTTCAATGAATTTTGGACTTAATTCTGTAGCTTTAACTATATCTTCATTATGGAGTCCCATATTTTTTAATCTTTTAGCTGTTTCAATTTTTTCTTTTTCTGTTCCTTTTTTTATTCCTTTTTCTTCGCCTATTTCTATTCCTTCTTGGATATCTCTTCTTTTTGCACTTTTTATATCCATTCTTGTTAATTCTCTGTTTTCGTATAGTTCTATTTCTTCTGGGCTACTGTTTATGTAGTCCATTATTTTT
>Ga0082212_10000475_pt1 | contig 58202 bp, 40 predicted proteins | sample TergutNt197P3_FD_71548 | JGI IMG/M metagenome (GOLD analysis project Ga0082212, IMG submission 71548) | Neocapritermes taracua P3 segment gut microbial communities from Petit-Saut dam, French Guiana - Nt197 P3 | ecosystem: Host-associated > Arthropoda: Insects > Digestive system > Gut ... | reverse complement strand
AACGCCGGGCAAAAGTGGTCTTGCCCGCGCCGTTCGGCCCGGCAATGATGTAAATGACGCGGCCGGACATAGCCTTTTCGGGATTTGTTTTCATTGCCTGAGAGTATGCCTGTTTTTTACCGCCAAGGGAACACTACGCGCCTTCGCCACATCGGCAAGCGCGACCAGAAATATATCAGAATTTTCATCTTCCATTGTCGCTGTGAAATGCTCGGCCATTATCTTTTCGCTAAGGAATTCGTTCTTTAGCTACCAAAGAGTAAACTCCCTGTTAATCACAGCTATTATGTCGCCAAAAGTTGACTTGATTTGGTCAGGTTCAAAATCTATACGAATCAAACCGGATATATTGGATGGCAATTCGGTGCCTTTTTCAACCAGGACAATCGTTTTGTTGTTCCCGAATCTTTCCTGAAACTTGCCAAGTTCGTGAATGACATTTTGCCGCGCGCGGGTGTTGCCGTCATCTGTTTTATCTTCTCCTGTCAGCACAAGGATGGCCATATTCGATTTGTCCCCAAGAGAGGCGATCACATCCGGGATTGTTTGACTGGAGTGCGGGCCTGTTTCAAACGCCTCGACTTCAAAACCAAGTTGATCATGCAAATAATCCTTTACGTCGCGCCACACCGGATCGCGGCCATGACCTATCACAATAGCAGGGCGAGTATTCTGATCATATCGCCCTTGCCTGGAGTACCTGTTGTCAATTTCTATACCGTTTGCGTCGTACAGAGAGACTTTGACGTGAGGAACTGAGCAAATATGCTTTCTTGAACCTGTGTACACAAGCCAATGCGGCATTGGACAGTGTGAGTGCTGTCGCTCTCCATAAAATTGTCCATCACCAATGCCGCTGACGAGGAATAACTTTTCTCCAGGATCAAAAAAATAATCTTCTGAAAAGTTGAAAACATCAAAATGAAGCTCACGCCCGGTTGGCAATTCAGTCCATACCAGTCGCCATCCACTCAAATGGATGCGTTTTGTAGATATATTCGCAAGGGCAATAAATTCTTGATATAGATAATCAGGATGCCCTACGCAGATAGCTTCAATAATAATGTCACGATCCATAAATTTGGCCATTTGGATGCCAATGGGCAAAAAAGTGGTACCTATTCAGGTGCAAAAATCACGGCTAATAAAAATTCGTGTTGAACATGTTGCTACACTGTGGCTGTTTACTGTGCATTCAACTGTCCTCATTACCGAGGATAAGGGTTTCGATTTCACGCTTAGCCTCTTCAAGGTCGGCGCGGGCTTGTTCGCGGAGAGTATGGGCTTTAGCGTGAATAGTATCCAGCCGCATTACAATTTCCGTCTGCCGCACAAGATTCGGGAGTGGGATTGGAATACGCTTAAGAATATTGGAACTAACACCGGACTGGTTGTTCCAATTCGTACAGAGTTTAAAAAAAACTTTCTTTCGTTGGTAAAAGTTCAAGATATAGGCGAGATATTGCGGATTGAGCTCACCTGATTTTGTACCAATACGCGTTATGTGATTAGAACTGAAATAGTTCCCTTCGAGATCAAACCAGACAGTCTTTCCAACCTGCTCCTGGCTATTCGTATTGTTGAAGAGTACTTCGTTGCGCTTCAGTATATCGGACTTACGGTGCTTCAATTCTGAGGATGCGATATAAACATTGCGCGTGAACACGAGTTCACGGTCATTACTAAGATTAGTCGGGCGAATTTGAATAATTCTACCATAATCTACATCCGCTTGTTCACTCCGTCCAGCAGGAAACCCAGTGATGAAGTAGTCCACCTTGTCTCCAATCTGTTGGAGCCCGCACTTGGCTTCTCGAACAAAAGCGAACATATCAGCCTGATGATAAAGCGGATCCCATCGTTGACCTTGGTTAGACAGAGCCACAAAGCTGGATTTGAATATGCGGCTTCCGAGAGTGTTCGGCGGTTCAGGTTGACGGGATACCCCGAGTTCGTCGAGCAGTATATCGTCGATAGTGGCGAGTAACTGCGATGCTTTCGCTTCAGTCTCCAGCTTCTGCGCGAAGGCTCTCTTCAACGCTTCAACAACAATGGCCTGAATCTTTTTATCTACGATTGGGACACGCAGAGTTCCGACTTCCTCAAGGTTGATATTTGCGCGTGCTACTGGGCGTTTCGCGCGCTCAATTTGCTCTTGTCCTAATCTGGTGAGGAAAAACGCGTGCAAGAAATGAGGTAAAATAGCTTCTGTAAGACGAACCGCGCATACCGCCTGATTAATGTTGGCCTCATATCCGCCCGGAAAGATGCCCACCTTTCCAATCGTTGCGCCTACAATCGCGAAAAGAATATCGAACGCCTTCAGTTGGGAGCGACGCATCAACTTCTGATGAATCTCCGGCTTTAAGTAGATGAGCGCGTCCTCATTGATCGTGCCATCCTCATTGAAGTCTCCACTGCGAACGAAAGCGACGCCTTCAGGAGCATTGGCGTAGGCATCTCCACCACTTAGTGGGGTAATGCCTGAAAAGATGCTCCGCGCAACATCGCGAATAGGCTTTGCATCAATAGCGTTTAGTTCGAAATCAAGACCTCCGAAACGCGGAGAGTGAAAGTGAGGATCCCAACGCCCTATAATTTTAGTCTTCTGAACGGTGAAAACTTTTAACGGATTCACCGCCTCGCTCAGCGCAAAGCTCATGCCTCCCCAGCCTCAATACTGGCAATGAAGCGGGTGAGTTCCGTTGCAATGGGTTCAAGTTCGTTGGTCTTGGTCTGGCGACCAGTGGCATCGTACCCGATGTCCTCAGCGATAGCCATGAAGATGGGATAATCCGGCAGGTCTTTTCGGCGACGCTCCTCGTAAAGCTCGATGAGCTGGTAGCGCAGCTCCTCGACCTGCGCGGCGAAGCGATCGGAGATTTCCTGCTCGGCGGCGGTGTAGGCTCCATTTTTCTTACGCTCGCCCTTGGTAAGGGCGGCGAATTCCTTGCGGCCATTGAGCTCCTTGATAGCTGCTTTTTTGTTTCGATCTATGGAGTCGAGTTTTTCCTCCAGGTTTTCTTCGGCACGGATGCTGTCCTTAAGCTTCTGCTTGGTGTCGCGCATCCGCTTGGTCTGGGCGGCGGTATATTTTTTCAGGAAAAGTACGGAGCTTTTTACTCCTGCGCCGGTGGCAGTAAAGGCCGTTTGAGGCATTGAAATAATGGCAACAATGCGGAAGAGGTCTTCAATCTCATCGCGGACGTATTGCAGGCTGGAATTGGTGAGGATGCCGTCGGGGATGACAATGGCAAGATAGCCGCCCTCGTCGAGGTAGTAGTGATACTGTTCGATAAAAAGGACTTCCGTGTTTTGGCCAGGTCGTTCTGCGGCTTTGCTTTTGGGGTTGAGCCAATCCACTTGCCGGATGGCGAGGCGATATTGATGCAGATAAGCCTTTTCAGTCTGCTTCACTGTGGAGCCAAACGGAGGATTGGTGATGACGAAGTTAAAGCGGTTTACCTTGAATCCCTCGTTTTTCGTTTTGTCGCAAAGTTCATCTGGCGGAAGAAGGCCATCCGCAGCGACGACATTGGTATGGCCGTCGTCGTGGATGATCATATTCATCTTCGCTGTGCGGGCTATTTGCTCGTTGATCTCAATGCCGTAAAGGTTGTGTTGCGCGAATTTGTGCCAATGACGAAAATGTTTATCAGTGCCAGGCGTGAAGTAGCCGTCCGCCTGCTTACGCACTTTCGCCAAGGCATAGAGGAGGAATCCGCCGCTGCCGCAGGAGCCATCCAGCACGAGCGAATCATGGGTAATCGGCAGCACATCCACAATGAACTTTACGATGGGGCGCGGCGTAAAGTATTGGCCGAAGTCGCCGCGAAAGAATGAACCCATGAAGGTTTCGAAAGCGCGGCCCTTGCTGTCGAGATCGGTATCGGAGAGATTGATGCCTTCTAGGTAGCTGACGATCGTGCGGGCCTTAGCGGGGCTGAGGCGAATATCGTCTTTGAAGACTTCGGAGTCTTGTTTACGGCCTTCCTCATAGAGGGCTTTCAGACGGGCAAACAGGGCCTTAGAGTTGGCTTCTTCAACGCGCTTTTTTTCTTCTTCCGAATCGTTTTGGGCGCGTTCGGCGGCAATGAATTGAAAATCATATGGCTCGCCCGCCTTGCGAGGCTTTCGCTCGTCCCAGAGCTTACAGAAGATGAGCTTATCAAGTTCGTCAAAAGCCTCGGAGGGATTCAATTCGCCGCCGCCCCACAGGGCTTGGTGCGCCTGCTCGAAGCGACGAGTGAGCTCATCCTGACTGACGATTTCCAGCGGAAAAAGTTTTTGGCCGTTCTTAGTGGTTCCGCCTTCCTTTGCGAATTTGAACTGCGCCAACTCAGTGACGCCAAACTGCGGCACGTCGGGAATCGCAATGCGGGCTTTCGGCTTTTCCTTCGGAATTTCAAAATACTCGTTCTTGAGTTTGCTGGTGACCCAAACGTATTGAGCGCCTTCAGCTACGGCATAGCTGACTGCTTGGTCGGCAGCCTGAGCAAATTCCAGTTCACTAACAGACTCTTTTTTGCATTCGGCGATGATGAGTGGAGCCTCCAACGCATCATCCTTATAGACGGCGATGTCCGCTTCCTTCTGTGCCACCCCCATCTGCACCGGCACAAACAGCCGGATACGCTTGACCGGATACTTGTAAATCAGGACGAGGCGAAGGAAAGCCTCGGCTTGGACGGATTCCTCGGGATTCGTGTAGTTGCGTCGTTTGCCCTGATGGACATAGACGATGTATTTTCGCTCATCTTCAAATCGGACGAGGTTTTTGCGTATGCCTTCAGCGATCAGATCCATGAAATGGTGCCCCATCTGCAGCTTCTGCTAATTATGCAATTCCTAAATGGACGTTAACCACTCCTCATCAATGGCTGCCTCTTCTACCGTGCGGACTTTAATGCCAAGATTAAGTTTTTTAGCATGCCCACAAAGCCTTCACCATCAATCAAATTTATGGGGGAAGCACCGTCACGAGTGGGCTTCTTTGATGGTATCACAGATGAGGCACCTGTGGTGATGAATAAGCCCTTCCGGCCAGTCATAAGCGCCACAAAAATCGTGTATCGCGTCCCAGAGGAACGTTCGGAGCATAGCCGTAGTGAATTTGGAAATCAAGGAATATAGGATGCCTACCGGCTCCAGCCATGTCCCTGTTCCCGCTGTACTTCCGGTTCTTGATGAGACAGGATTTCCCCCCCTTCTTCGCGGTAGGCCCTTTGGCCGTTCCCCTGTTTTAGGCCCACTCTAAAAATGATGAGGCACTACCAAAAAATACCCCGGCCCATTGCGTATGGGCCGGGGTATTTTTATGTATTGATTAACGGCATGCAGGGCATCAGCCGCCAAAGTTGGTCAGAATCTGCTGCAACAGCAGGGCCTGATCAACGGGGTCGTTGAGCGTATCCTCGGTAAGCGTCACGCCGGTGGTGTTTTCCACCACATGCATCTGCACGTTCTGATGCAGTTCGTTGCCCAGGCCGTCCTTGTAGCGCAGTCCGAACATCAGATCGCCGTTTTCCATGAGGTCAAGGCTCAGCACGTTTTCCCGCAGCAGACCGGCCAGTGTCTCCATGTTCCCCAGATCAACCTCGCCGAACAGGTCGTCAAAGCGCAGGGAGTCTTCACCCAGCTTGAAGTCCATGATCTTGTCCGTGCTGCCGTCCAGGTGATCATTCTTCCAGGCGAAGATGTCGCTGCCGCCGCCACCGTACATGATGTCATTCCCTTGGCCGCCGTAAATGATATCATCTCCCAAACCGCCGTGGATAGTCTCATCGCCGTGCCCGCCGACCAGGACGTGGCCGTGGTCGTCCGGCGGAGCCAGGATGTCGCCGCCCTCATTCAACGGCTTGATGGAGAGAGTACCGCTCACGTGGTCGCCATCGTTGTCATAGACGGTGAAGCCCACATCCAGGGCGGCAAGATCCAGCACCTCGGTTCTGGTCTCCAGAGAAGACATGACGATGGAGGATATGCCATGATCCGAACCGCCGCCGTCGACCAGAACGTAGTCGATGTAATATCCGTAACCGGCCTGCGCGTGCAGGACGCCCTTACCGCTGTCCCACAACAATTGGACCAGCGTATATTCCACGCCCTGGCCCTCGGTTATGCCCACCGGCAGACAGTATGCCCAGCCGCTGATCAGCGTGCTGGAAACAGCGCCCCCACTCTGCGTCTGGACACCAAGTTCAACCTTGTCGGAATACAGCAGGGTGTCGTTAGTGAATTTTTCGTTAAAATCCACTTTGAGTTGGGTACCGGCGTCGAGCCTGCCGCCGCCGCTCACGCCGAATGTGTTGTTGTTGCTGTTGACCGTGAGTTTGCCGCCACTATTCTTGGTAGCGGTCATCACTATACTGTAATCCGAGGGATTGCCGTCTTTTTGCGTAGTAACCCCACCCCCGGCAGCTATTATATAGAAGCTCTGGGGGTTGCCTCCGGCAGCGCCGCCCAGTTGGGCCTTGATATCATCCCCTTCCACTGTCCTTGTGGCGTCAAACTGCGCCTCCTGCACAAAGCTGTAGGCACCGTCGGCATTGCCGGTCAGGGTGAACACCACCTTCTCGTCGGGTGTGCCGACATCGATCATGCCGCGGATAATGTTCTGCTCGCCGTTTTCGCCATAGTGCAGCGTTACAGGTTTGCCGCCGGCCTCCCATCCTGTCTGCTGGCCGTCTTGAATAGTGAAGGTGACGCTGCCGCCCTTGTCCGCGCCGATTTCCGCCAACAGGCCGTCAAAGTGCTGCCCGATCTCGTTCATGAAGATGCCGTCGGTGGTATGCAGCATTGGCGCGTCGTCATAGACGATCACGCCCAGGCCGCCGTTGAACACCGTATTGCCTTGGTCATCCGCATAGGGCTCGCCGGACTTTTCGTAAATGAAGGAGCAACCGACCTCCAGGCCCAGTTCGTCCAGAGCGTCTTGCACGGTGTAGGCGCCGCCGGTAATAACCTCGTCGCCCTTGGGGTTGTCCAGAACGCCGGTCAGGGTAAAGATATACTCCACCTTGCCGGTGGCGGGATCAAAGCTCGTGATGGTGAGCGTTCCCAGTTCCACACCTTCGCTGGAGTAGATACTGAAGCTGTCGCCCGCTTTGCTGACCGTTTCGGTATATTCGTTATCATTCAGGTCCGTATACTTGAAGGTCACTTCATTCAGGCTTAAACGCTCGTCTTTTGTCACTGTGAGCGCGCCTTGCGCGACATTGCCGTATTCGCCGACCCCGGTACCGCCCGGCAGTCCGGCTTCAGACACTGTAATAATATCGCTCTCCACTGTCGGCACTGTCACCGGAATATAGGGAACCGGAACTGTCCAGCCGTCCTCGCGCTGATCTACCGGGACGAGGTTTTCAAAGTTGCCCTTATCCTCGACGGTCAACGTCACCTTCAGATCCCGCGTCACCCCTTCATCCAGGCTCGGGGTAAGCGCGTTCTCAAAGGTCACGCCGGCTTTGTCTTCTCCGCGATGGAGAGTTACCGGTATGGTGGTATCCCCAATGGTCACATGCACTGTGGTGGGAATATCGTTATTCGGGTCAACCGGGTGATCCAGCTCAATATACACGGTCACGCTGCCGTCGCCATTACTGACAACCGAGGTCACGAAAACCGTGGTATCATCGATGGTGTCAAGAATATCCACAACAACCTGCCCGCCCGCTGTAAGGTCAGTGTAGCCGTCGTAGCCGCCGCCCTGCACATCGACGATTTTTACTATCGTCTGCGAGGGGTCGATGTACACGTCTTCCTCGTTGAAGTGCGGAATGTCGAACACGCCCTCGGTTTGACCGGCCTCAAACCTGGCTTCAAATAGGAAGGGCGCACCGCCCTGGCTGTCCCTGACTTCAATAACCACCGTGCAGGGTTCCGTGGGCGGGGCATTCAGAGCCACTCTGAGCGGGAATGTGCCGCTGCCTTCCAGCACGGGGTTGGCTTCCATATCCAGGTCAAAGACAAGGGAGGCTCCCACAATGCGTGGCGGTACTTCATCGTTCGGGGCAGAGGGCTGGGAGGCGGAGACTTGTGTTCCGGTCGGCTCAGTAATGCCGGGCGCGCCCGGAGCCGCGCCCGCTCCGGCCGGACCCACGCCAACAGCTTCTTCAGGCGCTTCCGTGCCCCGAGCCCAGTAGTCGGTGCCGAGGGAGCCCAGGCGGTCCAGACCGCCCATCAGGTTGCCCGAATCATCGGCATAATTGGCGCCGCCGCCCATAGGGGCCGCGGCAGCGGGACCGGCCGCAGTGGTCATATCCAGGTCGCTGCCTGCAAAAAAGTCGGCGCTGGCAACTTCCGTGCCGTCGGGCAGGCGCAAGGAAGGCAGGCTTTGGTCGCCCACCACGAAAAAGTCGGTAACGGTTACGGTGCCGCCGCTGTCCAGTTCAAACACCAGGTTATTGTCCACCCGGTGGGCCGTGGCGGTAGAGGGGTCAAAGGGCAGATCCAGCACACCGCCCGCCGAGGAGGCGATAGTGATGCCGGTCCCGCTGTCCGGTCTGAGAATGTTGGGTATATTGATGGCCTGTCCCGGAACGTTGCCGGTTACAGTGCTAGTATTGGTTTGAGTCATGGTATTCCCCTAAAAAGATATGCTGTTCAACAGCACGACGTTTTATAGGGAGCACATGCGTAGTAGTAATGGTTCAGGTAAAAAAAAACTTACGATGGTTTCCGCGCTATGTACGGAGACTGTCGCATCCCCCAAGCCAAGGTGTTCGGCATGTAACCCCCAAAAATCAGTACGCCGAAACAGAGCGCAGTTATATTTCAAAAGAACGTATAGCTGCCTTCTTTTTAGATAAACAGCATCCGTGCTTTGTCAATTCACTTTGTCAATAGAAAAGTATCCCGATCCATTGTGCATGGATCGGGATACTTTGGAATACGGCAAAATGAGGCTCTGCCGAGTCTAAGCGAACACCTCGGACTTTCGCAATTTATATTTGTCTTCTTTGCGCTTGCGTCCAAGCTGCACCAGTATGACGCCCCCCATAAGGAACAGGCCGGGAATGCTGAACAGCCACTTGGCGGGCCGGTCGCTCGGCACCTCAATGCCCAGCACCTCGGTCGGGTCGTCCATATTCACCCCGAGCTTTTCCATCCGGCTGCCCAACAGGGTATCCTCGACCATCAACCTGTCGCCTTCCCACTCAAGGATGAGTCCGATGCTTTCCAGCCGTTCCTCAGCGGTTGTTCCTTCAACAGGCAGGGCCAGCACCTGTTTTTTAATCCGGCCGTCCTCGTATTCCGTGCTCACATAGAGCCTCAAGATATCATCCTTGCCGAGGTTGGACACGGTTTCCATAACCTTGGCGGGCGGCAGAGTTTTATAGGGCGGGTACAGGTAATCCTGCAACACATCGGGCCTGAACAGGATGATCATGGCTGCCAGGAGCAAAATGATTTCCCACCAGCGGGTACGGGTGAACATAAAGGCTTGGGTGGCGCAGGCAAAAGCCATGCAGGCCAGAATCGCCGTGAACAGAACCCAGATCAGATGGGGTGTATTCTGGATGTTGATGAGCAAAATTTCCGGGTTGTACAGGAACACAAAGGGCAGGATGGCCGTGCGCATTTCATAGTAAAAGCCCTGAACCCCGGTTTTAAACGGGTCCCCGCCGGAAATCCCGGCGGCCGCGAACGCGGCCAAAGCCACCGGGGGCGTGGCGTCGGCCATGACGCCGAAATAGAGGCAAAAAAGATGTACCGCCACCAGGGGGATAGCCAGGCCATGCCCGGCGGCCAGGTTGTAAATGACCGGAGCGAGCAGGGTGGACACGATAATATAGTTGGCTGTGGTGGGCAGGCCCATGCCCAGAATCAGAGCCAGGAGGGCGGTCAGAATCAGCACCAGGGACAGGTGGCCCATGGACAGGATTTCCACCACCGAGGCCAGGACCTGTCCGACGCCGGTCAGGCTGACCGCGCCCACGACAATACCCGCGCTGGCCGTGGCCAGGCCGATGCCGGTCATGTTCTTGCCCCCGGCGGCCAGGCTCTTCACCAGCCGACCGAACCCGTCCACAAGGGCGGGATAGACCGGTTCCTTGCGCAACAGGGCCGTGAGCGGCCGATGCGTCAACAGAATAAAAGCCATGGCGCAGCAGGCGTAAAAAGCGGCCAGGCCGGGAGACATTTCCAGAATCATCAGGCACCAGACCAAGGTCGCGAGAGGCAGCAGGAAATGCAGACCGGAAAACAGTATGGGCTTGACCTCAGGCAGGCGCTCCATAAGCTCGGGGTCGCAGTTTTCCGGCAGTTCAGGGTAGCGCAGGGAAACCCAGATCAGGCAGCAATACCCGAGAACCAGCAAAGCGGCAAAGATCATCCAGGCATAGCCGCCGAACAGGACCGGAATCCAGGCGATCAGAAAATGGATGATCCCAATGAGCGCAACCATGGCCGAAATGGTCAGTCCCCAGCCGATCAGACGGTGTTTCCAGGTGGACGCGCGGGGCAAGCCCTCCATGCCCATTTTGCAGGCCTCAAGGTGCACAATATACAACAGCGATCCATAGGTAAGCAGGGCTGGAATAAAGGCGTGCTTGATCAACTGCGCATAGGGCATGTTGATGTATTCCACCATCAAAAAGGCAGCAGCCCCCATGACCGGAGGCATGATCTGCCCGTTGGACCCGGCCGCCACTTCCACCGCGCCCGCTTTTTCCGCGGAAAAGCCCACCTTTTTCATCAGCATGATGGTCACCGGGCCGCACGTCAGCACGTTGGCAATGGACGAACCTGAAATCAGCCCGTGCAGGCCAGAAGCCACCACGGCCGCCTTGGCCGGGCCGCCGCGCAGGTGTCCCAGCAGGGCAAAGGACAACGAGGTCAGGTAATTACCCGCCCCGGCTTTTTCCAGCATGGCTCCAAACAGCACGTAAACAAAGACAAAGCTGGTGGAAACGCCCAGCGGCACTCCGAACACGCCTTCCTGGGTCAACCAGAACTGCGAGGCCGCGCGGGACAGCGAGGCCCCGCGGTGGGCGATCAGATCCGGGGCATGGGGTCCGGCAAAGACATAGAGAAGAAAGACCAGGGCCACGCAGGTCATGGGCAGGCCCATGACCCGGCGAGTGGCCTCAAGCAGCAGCACCACACCCACGCAGGCCACAATAATGTCTTCCCGGTTCGGGATGCCCGGCCGGGCGGCCAGGGCGTCCTGAAAAATATACAGATAGGTGGCGCAAAAAGCCGCTACCGCCGCCATGAGCCAGTCATACAGGGGTATGCGATCCTTGGGGCTGCCCTTGAACATGGGAAAACCAAGATAGGCGATAAAAACGGCAAAGCCCAAATGCAGGGAGCGTGCCGCGGTATCGTTGAACACCCCGATGCCGAGGGCAAAAGGAATGGGCGAAGTGTACCAGAGCTGGAACAGGGACCAGATAACGGGAATGGCAAACAGAGCGATTTTGGGAATTCCTGAAGGCTTGCGCCGGCCCGTTTCGTTTTCCAGCATCTGTTTGATAAACGCGGACTGGCCTTCTGAACGCGCCTCTGGCATGGGAACTCCTTTGCGTAAACGTGAGACAAAAAAGAAAACAAGCTCCCGGAAAGGAAGTTCCTTTCCGGGAGCGGCGGAACAACAGGACCGCGTTATTTCATCAGCCCGACCTCCTTGAAGTACTTCTCGGCGCCGGGGTGATACGGCGCGGAGTTGCCTTCAAGCATGTTCTGAGGAGTAAGGTCAGCCAGCGCCGGGTGGAGCTTTTTGAATTCGTCCAGGTTTTCGAACACCGCCTTGACGATCTGATAGGCGGTCGCTTCGGGCAGGCTGGCGTTGGTGAGCAGGGTCGCGCGCGGCCCAAAGGTCTTCACGTCCTTGTCCGTGCCCTTGTACATGCCGCCGGGAATAATCGCTTCGGGATAGAAGGGATATTTCTTCATAAAAGCGTCCACCTTGGGCCCGGTAACCGGAACAATGTGGGAGGCGCAAGTGGTGGAGGCTTCCTTGAGGGATCCGTTGGGGTGTCCGACCACGTATACAAAGGCGTCAATCTTGTTGTCGCACAGAGCGCCGGCCATTTCAGCGGGCTTAAGGTCCGTGGCCAGTTTGAAAATCGCCGGGGTCCAGCCAAATTCCCTCATCAGGAGTTCCAGGGTGCTGCGGTTGCCGGAACCGGGGTCGCCCAGGTTCATGCGCTTGCCCGCCAGATCCTCGAAGCTGTTGATGTTGGCGTCATCACGAGCCACCAGGGTAAAGGCCTCGGACTGCAAAGAGAACAGAGCGCGCAGATCTTTGTCCGGTCCGGCCTTTTCAAACTGCTCAGTGCCGTTGAGGGCGTGGAACTGGGTGTCGGACTGCACGATGCCCAGGGACAGATCGCCGGAACGAATGGCATTGACGTTGAACACGGAAGCGCCGGTGGACTCAACCGTGCAGCGCACGCCGTGTTCTTTGCGTCCTTTGTTCACCAGACGGCAAATGGCGCCGCCCACGGGATAATACACACCGGTAATGCCGCCGGTGCCAACAGTGACAAACTCTTCAGCGGCCTGCGCGGATTCAAAACCCGGCACGGCCAGGATTGCACCAAGACCCAGCAGACAGATCAGGCGTTTGAAAAAAACTGTGCGTCTCATCAGTTTCTCCTCAAGTTAATGGTGTATTCCTCTTTTAAGCGCCATAAACAGTTTACGCCTTGTCTTTTTCCTTCTCCCGCAGGCGTAGATTCAACTCTCTGAGCTGCCGGTTGCTGACCGGAGAAGGCGCGTTGGTCAGCAGGCAGGTAGCTTTCTGGGTTTTGGGGAAGGCAATGACATCCCGGATGGATTCAGCCCCGGCCAGGAGCATGACGAAACGATCCAGACCAAAGGCAATGCCGCCGTGAGGCGGGGCGCCCATTTCCAGAGCCTGGAGCAGGAAGCCGAACTGGCTTTCCGCTTCCTCTTCAGTAAAGCCCAGGGCCTTGAACATGCCCCGCTGCACGTGTTCGGCATGGTTACGGATGGAACCGCCGCCGAGTTCCGTGCCGTTCAGCACCATGTCATAGGCCCTGGCCAGGGCCGCAGCCGGGTTGGCGGCCAGCTTTTCCGGGTCCGCTTCCTTGGGTGAGGTAAAGGGATGGTGGCAGGCCACGTAGCGCTTTTCTTCCTCAGCAAATTCAAAGAGCGGGAAATCCGTAACCCAGAGAAAGTTCAGCGCTTCCTTGTCCACCAGATCGAGATGTTCGCCCAGTTTGACCCTGAGGTTGCCGAGCGCGGCATTGACCATGCCCGGTTCCCCGGCCTGGAAAAAGGCGATGTCGCCGAGCTCAAGGCCGAGCGCGGCAGTCAGGCCCGCGCGCTCCTGTTCGGACAGGAACTTGGCAATGGGCGACTGCCATTCCACGGAACCGTCCTCGGCCCTGCGTACCTTGACCCAGGCCAAGCCTTGCGCCCCGTAGATTTTCACGAATTCAGTGAAGTCGTCTATTTCCTTGCGGGTGATGCTTTCGCCGCCGGGCACGCGCATGGCCTTGACCAGGGGCGCTGCCGCGAACAGGCGAAAACCCGAACCGCGCACGATGTTCGTCACATCCTTGAGCTTGAGATCAAAACGGGTGTCCGGCTTGTCCACGCCGTAATCCCGCATGGCCTCACCATAGGTCAGACGCGGGAAGGGACGGGGAATGTCCCGGTCCATTACGTCTTTCAAAACCCGGGCCACCATGCCCTCGGCCATGTGCATGACCGCTTCCTCATCCACAAAGGACATCTCTATGTCCACCTGAGTGAACTCGGGCTGGCGGTCGGCGCGCAGATCCTCGTCCCGGAAACAGCGAGCTATCTGGAAATAGCGGTCCAGGCCGCCCACCATGAGCAGTTGTTTGAACAACTGCGGGCTTTGGGGCAAGGCATAGAACTCGCCCTGGTTGGCCCGGCTGGGCACCAGAAAGTCCCGCGCGCCTTCGGGCGTGGAGCGGGTCAGCATGGGCGTTTCCACTTCCAGAAAACCCGATTCGTCAAGATAGCGGCGCACGGCCTGGGCCACACGGTGGCGCAGCACCAGGTTACCGGCCATTTTGGGCCGCCGCAAATCAAGATAGCGGTATTGCAGACGCAGGTTCTCACCCGGATCCACACGATCTTCAATGATGAAGGGCGGGGTTTTGGAAGTGTTCAGCAGCTTCCAGGAACGCACCACAACTTCCACTTCTCCCGTGGGCATATTCGAATTGGCCATGCCCTCCGGCCGGAGCCGCACATACCCGTCCAGGGCGATCACGTATTCCGAGCGCAGGATATGCGCGCTTTCATGCGCTTTGGGCGCCACTTCAGGAATGAACACCACCTGGGTCAGCCCGGCCCGGTCGCGCAAATCCACGAAGATCAGGCCGCCGTGGTCACGGCGGAACTGCACCCAGCCGCACAGCCGGACTTCCGCCCCCAGATGCGCGGCATTGAGTTCACCGCAAGTGTGAGTGCGGGTGAACGTGCCCAAGGGTTCAATATATTTTTGGTGTTCCTGTTGCAGATCAAGTTGCTGGTTTTCAGTGCTCATGGGAATCCTTCAAGGTAAAATGCTGCAGGGCCTGTTAAGGCTACAGGCAATCTTGGCTCCTGCCAAGGAAGAAAAGCTTTTTATGGAGGGAGTGTACTCTTACGGTACAGGGCCGGAATAACAAGCTTTTCTGACGCAGGCAGGGGGCAAAAGGGCCGTAGCCCTAACAGGCCCTAGCGGCTGCCTCTTTTGCGTTCTTTATCCAACTTCTGCTCACGCCGTATTTCAGCCCAGTCCCGCAACGTGGCCAGCGCAATGCTCACCTGTTCGCCGCTGTCCATGTGCTTGACCACAACGTTCTGGGCGGCGAACTCGGCCTCACCCATGATCAGGCAGTATTCCGCGCCCGTGCGCGAGGCTTGCCTGAGCTGGCTTTTCAAGCTTTTGTTCCCAAAGGACATTTCGCCCGCAAGATGGCTTTCGCGCAAAGCCTGGGCGGCCAACAGGGCCGTGTCCGCCGCTTCCGGGGCCAACACGGCGAAATAAAAGTCCGGCCGGGACTGTACTTGTTCGGCCAGCGTATCCTCAAGCATAAGCGCCAGGCGCTCCATGCCGCAGGCAAAGCCGATGCCCGGCACATCCGGCCCGCCAAGCTGCCGCACCAGACCGTCGTAGCGGCCGCCGCCCGCCACCGACCCTTGCGCGCCTATGCTGGAGGAAACAACTTCAAAAGTTGTACGGGTGTAGTAATCCAGCCCGCGCACCAGACGGGGGTTGATGACATACGCAATCTTCCGTTTGTCCAGAATGCCCAGCACCGTGTCAAAATGATCGGCGCATTCGGCGCAGACATGATCCCGGATCCGGGGCGCGCCCTCGATTTGTTCTTTGCATGAAGGCACCTTGCAGTCCAGCACCCGCATGGGATTGCTTTCCATTCTGCGGCGGCAGTCCTCGCACAGGGTCGCGGGGTCGATACGGCGTAAAAAATTACTCAACGCTTCCCGGTAGGCCGGGCGGCATTCGCGGCAGCCCAAGGTGTTGATTTCCGGCTGGAGTTCCTCAAAGCCCAGTTCTTTCAAAAAAAACATGAGCATGAGCAACACTTCCGCGTCCACCTGAGGCTCATGCGCGCCCAGGCACTCGCAGTTGAGTTGGTGAAACTGGCGCATGCGGCCCTTTTGCGGCCGTTCGTAGCGGAACATGGGGCCGCAGGTGAAAAACTTGCTCACGCTTTCCTGGGCATGGCAGTTCTGCTCGATATAAGCCCGCATGACGCCTGCCGTGGCCTCCGGGCGCAAGGTAAGGGAGCGGCCCTTGCGATCCGGGAAGGTGTACATTTCCTTTTGCACCACATCTGTTTCCGCGCCGATGGAACGCTGAAAAAGTTCGGTATATTCCATCAGAGGGATGCGCAACTCATTATAGCCGTATGAGCCGAAAACGCGCCGGGCCGTATCTTCCATAAAAGTATACAGCCTGCTCTGGGGCGCGAACAGATCGGCAAAGCCCTTGATGGTTTGGATCTTGCTCATTTTCCGGGAGTATCCTTGCGTATATTTGTAGCAGCCGAAGAGACGATTCAATATGTCATACGGCCCGAATTGTCAAAACTTTCACTCCTCAATGACCGGAGCGTTTGCGCCTGCCGGCGGCTCGCGGGAGTTCCTTTTTTTCCCAAGGTTTATACACGGACAAAACAACGGCCAGAAGGAGCAGTACCGCCTGGGTCACGGCCAACAGTTCATACTTCGCGGCCAGAGCCTGATAGGCAGGTTCTCCGGGCGCATGTAGGCCGAGGCGCAGGACCTGCTCAAGAAGTTCCGTGCTCAAGGGAGCAAAGCCGAAATAGCCAAACAGGATGCTTGCCAGCGTGATGATCCACTTCAAAGCGAGCCACGTATGGCGGAAAAAACCGCGATTGGTGCACAGAGAATAGGCCAGACCGGTGAAAAACGTGCCGCAAGCGCCTACATTGCCCGCTACCACAAAAGCGAGGAAGTTATGCGCCTTGAGCAGGCCGAACAACTCCTCGCCACTCTGGGGCACAGGCCCGTAAAACCACAGCGCCAGCAGGCAAAAGCAGGCTCCCACCCAGATGCACGCGGCAAGCAGGTGCAGTACCTTCAGAATATTTTGCCCGCGTTGACGCAACATCATGGCGAACTCTCCCCGTTTCCGGGTAATACCCCAGTTTGAGCAATGCCGGTAGTGTTTCAGTTTGCGTCAGACGAGGAAGGCGAGTTTTTTGCGACGGGAGTGTACTCTTATGGTACTCGACCGGAGCAAAAAACGAGGCCTGACAAAGTATCACGCCAAACTGAGGCACTACCGGACCTGCGCAAAAATGCGCTTCAAGTAAAAGGACAGTTCACACAGGGTATAAGGAGCCCGGCTGTCCCGCGCCACACGGCTTCCGGCCATCCACTCCCGATCGCCTTTGACGTGCACGATAAAAGGCACCCGCCTGCGGTTTTGCGGATATTCTCCGGGATAATCCACATCGCTGCCGTGGTCGCCCCAAATGATCAGCAGTGTTTCTTCCGGCAGTTGAGAATAAAAATCGGCCAGAGCTTCGTCAACGTTTCGCAAAGAAGAGATGTACCGGGCAAAAAGGCCGCTCTTTTTGCTGAACTCGGCCCGGACATCGCTGAAAGGAATATGAGAATCCAGGGTGATGATGAACAGAACCTGTTTCTCATACGGCCGCAGAAAGTTCAGGGCAGCGGAAAACACATTCTTGTCCGGGATTTGCTCGAGTATGCCCCGACCTTGTTTGTAGCCCTGTTCCCGCAGTTCCTCTTTGAAGAAGTGACGCTCGAAACCCATCGCCTTATATGCGCCGCGCAAACGGAACAGACCGCCTTCCAGGCCGTGGAACACGGCAAAAGCATAGTCCGCCGCGCCCAGCCCCCGGATCGCGCTGTCCGGATATTCGGTGATGTATTCGTAATACAGCACGTTTTGATCAGCTACCCGGCTGTTCAGCAGTTCATAATCCGAGTTGCTCGAGCCCACTTTATGCGGAGCAAAGGCTTCCAAACACAGCGAACTTTCGCTCAAACGGCTCAAAAAGGGCATTACCTGGATATCGTTGACCCACATATCCACGGCCGCGAAATCCAGGCTTTCCACCTGCACCATGATCACGGTTCGCGGCAGGGGCGGCAGCGGATTGCCGTCCCAGGTCCGGCTTCCCGGCGTGTCTTTGTTTCCGGGATCCTCGCAGCGGGCTTCGGCATAAATCAGGTCCAGGTCAGCGTAGGTACCGCTCAGGAATTCGCCGACCCAGGTGGCAATATAGCCCAGAGTGCGCACCGCTTCACGCGTGCCGTCCTCCAGACGGCGTTCCGTGGCCGTGCGATGTCCGCGCGAATCCACCCACACCAAGCTGAGGCCGGTCTTGGCGTAAATGATGGAGGACATCCAGAATACCGCGGCCATGCAGACCACGGCGGTGATGCCCCGCATCTCCCAAAAGGGCGGCATTTCCCGATCCGGAATGCGGGACATGCGGACCAGCCCAAGCTTGATCAGACACAGGACACCCAAAACAAGGATAATATGCCAACGCACAAAAGCCGTCACACCGACGCCGAGCGCGCCCAGTCCTTGCATGGAGTGGTAGAGCGTGGAAAGCGTCAGCGGATTGTAAAAGAACAGGGCATAGTGCAGCAGAATGGAACTGAGCACGGCCTGCAACACAATCATGACCATGAAAGCCCGGCGCGACAACAAAGACACGCAGAGCGGCACCACCAGATCAATGCCGAAAAGCATAAAAAACGAAGGGTCGGAAAAAAGCGTAAAAGACAGGTCACGGCCCGTTGTCGTGACCTGCACATAGGCGGATTCCAGGGCGCTGAGCAATACCGCCAGATTCAAAAAACCGAGGGCTGCCCAGCCGCGCAGGGTGTTCTTCTTTGCCCGGCTCCGCCGCCGCCTGCGCCGCACCAAAATGTATTTGACCCGGCGCAGAAGAGGCCTGGTATACTGTCGTTTTTGCATGCTGCATCCCGCTAACCCAGACTGTCCGGCTCACGGCCGAATATATCCATATAATGTATTCGGATGCTTATTGAGAAGCAATAATGACGGGGAAGGAACCGCCATGCCCACGCTTGAGCATTTGCAGGAAATGAACTATAGATTTTGCCCCTACGACATGTTCTTCATTCCCACGCGGAGGGATGGCTGAGCGGTTGATAGCACTGGTCTTGAAAACCAGCATAGGTGAAAGCCTATCGGGGGTTCAAATCCCTCTCCCTCCGCCAGATAAAAAAATGACCGCGTTTGGCATAGACGGCTGCACGAGTCGGACGCGCGGCAGCGGGAAGTACGAAAGACCGTTTTGCGGGTTCAATAAAAGCGAACACCCTGGAAGCCACACTTCCAAGGTGTTTCAAATTTTCGGAAGCACCGCACCGCGTGAACAGTTCTCCGCTTGAGCCACAATTATGCGCCGTATCAATTCATCCGCCAACATTCGGGAAGAAAGCCGCCGGAGCACATTTTCGTCCGCCGCCCTTTCCGTTGCTTCGTCACCTGTTTCATAACGAGCTTGGATTGCTCCGATAAAACACGGTCCGTTACCCGTAAGTATCCTAGTCCGGGTGGACGCTCTTTATGCGGAGCAACAGCTATAACGCATATCGCGGCGGCGTTGCGCATGGACCTCGCGGAGGTGATCAGGCAGATTGAAACAGCTATGCGGGGCAATCCGAAGCCGCCGGTTCGTAAAGTCGACAAGCCTGGAAAAAAAAGGCATAGTTTCTCTCTAAGCTCACATAAATGAAGAAGTTGACTATGCTAAAAGATAATAGTTTGAGCATGCCTGTAATTGAGCGTATCCCTCAGGATGCCCTCCTTCATTTCACTCAATCAACGATATTTGAAGGCGATGCATTGACGGTGTTGCGTCGCCTTGATTCAAAATCTGCCCAGTGCGTAATTACTTCCCCTCCTTATTGGGGGCTGCGCAATTATGGAATAAATGAACAAATTGGCCTTGAGGAGACGTTACCGCAATTTTTAAATAAGCTCGTTTCCGTATTCAGTGAAATAAAGAGGGTACTCAAGGATAATGGTACGCTTTGGCTAAATATCGGTGACGGATATACCAGCGGAAATCGTGGATGGAGAGCGCCAGACAAAAAAAACCCTGCCAGGGCTATGGATGTCAGGCCGGATACTCCAGAGGGGATGAAGCCTAAAGATTTAATGGGAATTCCATGGCGGTTGGCTTTTGCCCTGCAAGATGACGGCTGGTATTTGCGTAGCGATATCGTCTGGCATAAGCCGAATGCGATGCCGGAAAGCGTGAAAGACCGCCCGGCGCGCTCCCACGAATACATCTTTCTGTTTTCCAAGTCAGAAAAGTACCTTTACAACTGGCAGGCAACCAGAGAACCAGCGGACGGTGGCGGACTTCGCAATCGCAGGTCTGTTTGGCCTGTGAACACAAAGCCCTTCGCAGGCGCTCACTTTGCAACCTTTCCGCCGGAACTTATCCGCCCATGCATTCTTTCTTCTTCCAATCCGGGTGATTTTGTGCTGGATCCCTTCTTTGGTTCTGGGACAGTCGGTGTCGTTTGCCAGGAAGAAGAACGCCAGTATTTAGGTATCGAGTTAAACCCGGAATATGTGAATATGGCGGCTCGAAGACTACAAGAACACAGCAAGAGCGTCGTAAGGATAGTAGCGGCATGACCAATGAGATAAAATTTCCTGTTCCTACTCTTCAAATAGATTTTGCCGTGGCACTGAGAGAAATTCGTAAAAAGTATCTCCAAGATGCCCTATTCTTCACCATAGGAGAACTCAAAATAGCGGACGTCGATAAGCAACTTGCGGAATATGTCCCTGCTGGTGACTTATCTATTCTGGCTAGATATGGCTTACGCGCCGAACTGCTGTTCCCTGTTCCCATGATATTACAGCATAACCCATTTTTATTGGGATATTACCGCCTTTTAATGGGATACAGTCAGAAAGAGTTTTATGGGAACGACAAGGGCTTTGGCGCTGGGCGTTTCAAGTCCATGGAAACAACGGGAGTCCTCAACAAGAAGATCGCGAATATCATTCCCAATCTATGTATGGCCTTCTGCGAAGCTGCCTCCGCATTACTGCATGGCGTGGAAAAAATCGAGCTCAGCCGAAATATTCTCGATGACCTCACTCTTTTAACTGTCGGGCCGCAGTTGCGCGGTGGAGCCAACAATAAGGTGGGACGAGCCGGAATAGTTCAGGTCTTTGAAGTGATTAGAAGAATCGTTAATCATGCGGCATGCCATATTACGGATAGCTCCATAGAAATAGACAGTTCAACAGGAAGAAAGGTTTTCATCCAGTTCGCCCCCGATCCGGATATTATTATCCGTGAAGAAATGTCTTCGGAATTTTCGCGCAATGTTGTCGCAATTGAAATAAAAGGCGGAACGGATATTTCAAATATCCATAACAGGCTTGGGGAAGCGGAAAAAAGCCATCAAAAGGCAAAACTACAAGGATTTACAGAATTCTGGACAGTCGTGAATGTTACAAAGCTCGACAAGAGCACGGCAAAAAGCGAATCTCCGACAACCAACAGATTTTATTCTCTTTCTTCATTGCTCTCGGGTGGGGAAGAGTATGAGGATTTTCGCAGAAGAATCATTTCGTTAACGGCGATAGCTGGCTGACAGGCTATATACGCAACTGCTCTTTGTCCAACGAAAATGCAAATGGACTATTTTACCTCGCATATTCACGGCTATCAGGATGTATATAACTTCATGAAGCATTGCCTGCGTGGCGATATTTATGAAATCGCACACGCGCAGCGTACTGTATGCAACAGCCTCAGGATTCTGGATGGTGAAAAAAACGCCGATGCCCATGTCGTCATCCTGGCCGCGCTGCTGCATGATATAGGCCGGGGAGAGGATATGGATGACCACGCTGCCCTGGGAAGCGCAAAAGCCTATGCCTTTCTCAGGGCAGGCGGGTATCCGGACCGGGTTGCCGCACATGTCCGTGACTGTATTCTCACGCACAGGTACAAGACGGCCGCCCGCCCGGAGTCCAACGAGGCAAAAATTGTCTTTGATGCGGACAAGCTGGATCTTATGGGGGCTGTTGGCGCGGCGCGCGCCATCGAACATGCTGTTAGGGAAAGGGAACCGTTCTATGCCATACAAGCGGACGGCCTGCCCGGTGCGGGAAAAAAGGGCGAACCGCCGTCATTACTGCGGGAATACCGGAAAAAATTGAGAACACTGCCGGATATATTGTTTATGCCGACCTCCCGAGTCCTGGCGACACAAATCCGGCAGGCTCAGAATGCCTTTTTTGCCGGCCTGACGCGGGAGGTGGATCTGACATATGCGGAAGGCGCAAGACTGCTTGCGCTACACGCGGCGAACGTACCGCCGCCCCCGGCCTTCGATTGAGTCTTCCGGTTATGGAGCCGCGCTTCCGGCCTGGGATCTCTTTGCCGTGCTCCTTGTGCCGACAGGCCGGGGGGCGACCGCCTTTTCCTTTTTCTGTATAGCCTTCTCTTTTTCTTTTTTGACGGCCTTCTCACGCTCCTTATCTTCAGCAAGGCTTTTCTTGACGGCTTTTTTCAAATCCGAAGCCGAGACATGTCCAATAAATTCAGCTATCTCTTTAAATGCATAGCCTTGGACCAAAAAAGCTTTCACATGCGGCAACATCTGCTCGGTAAACTCTTTCGGGGAAATGCTAGTATCTTTTTGCGGTGTTTCACCTTGCGCTATTCTGTTCAGAATAGCGGCTACGTATTCGGCGGTAATAATTTCTTTAGCAGCCATGTCATTGCTCCAGGTTATATGTTCCGGCCAGCAGACGTTTTGCGTACAGGTCTCGGATGAGGCCATCCGCCAGGCCGACTTTAGGGACATAAACAGTTCGTATCGAAGGACATTGTTTGCAAATACAATGGAAAATCTCCAAGGCCGGCACAATGACGTCAGCCCGGTAGTCATTCAGGCCGAAATCGCGCATCCGCTCATCAATAGTCAATACACTGAGCCGGTCCAAAAATTCTTTGAGTTCATGGGGCCGGATGGGGTCTCCGTTTTTCTTTCCAAGCACTTTATGCGTCTTGTTGATATTCCCGCCGGATGCCACCATGCGACCCGGAGCATAGTGCGTGCATAAGCTCTCAAGATTGTGGGCGAAACGTTTTTTTTCCTTATCTTGCACCGCATTGTTGAGCATACGCACGGTGCCGATTTGAAACGAGTCATGGAAGTGCAACCGGCCGTCTTTGTATAAAACGAGTTCCGTGCTGCCGCCCCCCACATCGACATATAAAGCGGCCGTGTCACCCGCGGCCGACTTTTTTTTGCTGTCGGCCATATAGATGAGTTCCGCTTCTTCCAGCCCGCTGATGATTTCAACCTCAACCCCGGCCTGTTCCTTGATGGCTTTGATCAGTTCCGGTCCGTTCACGGCATCGCGCATGGCGCTGGTGGCGCAGGCCCGGAAATCGGAAACGCCATACGCTTCCATGATGTGGCGGAATCCCTGCATAGCCTCCAACAGACGGGCCGCTTTATACTCGTTCACCCGGTTGCTGGTAAAAACATCTTCGCCAAGACGGATGGGAACCCGCAGGTAGGCGGCTTTTTTAAATGAACAATCAAGGCTGCTGTGGCAGGCCTCTACATAGTTGATGAGAAGCCGGACCGCATTTGAACCTATGTCTATGGCTGCCAAAACGTCCATTGTCACTCGCTTCCCTTGGCTATGCGCCTTGCGTAATAATCATGAAGAGCTTGCTGAGCGCGCACGCCCCCATCGGTTTGCTTGGGAACATAGCTGTTCTTGGCTGACGGAGCAAGGCTCCTGGCTTTGACCGTATCTGACCACTGGATTTCAAAAAAACTTTTCAGCTCGATTTTCAGCTTGTCGTCGTGAACAGGAGCCGCCACTTCCACGCGGCGGTCCAGGTTGCGCGTCATGAGATCCGCGCTGGAAATATACATGATTTCTTTGCCGCCATTACAGAATATCATCAGCCTGGCGTGTTCCAGATACTTGTCAATGATGCTTATGGCTCTGATATTTTCGCTCAATCCGGGAACTTGCGGCTTTATGATACAGGAGCTTCGCACTATCAGCCTGACGTCAACACCGGATTTTCCGGCCTGATACAGCGATTTTGCCATTTTTTCATCCGTTATATTGTTGCATTTCATCCATATATACGCGGCATGGCCTTTTTTTGCGTTTTTTATTTCATTATCTATCAATTTTTTTATGGATTTGCGCATGGTAAATGGAGCAACAAGAAAACTCCTGCATGTGAATCGATGGTGCATATTGCTTAAAAAGATGAATATTGCCCGCGCATCGCTCACAAAGGAAGGGTTTGCGGTCAGCAGTCCAAAATCGCTGTAAAGCTTGGCCGTATCTTCGTTGAAGTTGCCGGTCCCGACATACACGTAATTCCCGGTCTCGCTTGCTTTGGACGTGCTTTGCACAAGTATCAGCTTACTGTGAATTTTGAGCGCGGGCGATCCGTGGATCACGGTAACACCGGCTTCCTGAAGGGTATCGATAACGCTGACGTTGCGCTCTTCGTCAAACCTGGCCAGAAGCTCGACATAGGCGGTAACGTGTTTTCCATTCTTCGCGGCGCTAATCAGCGCGGTGAGGATTTTTGAGTCGGACGCCAGCCTGTACAAGGTGATATGGATGGACTTCACCGTGGGCGATATGGCGGCTTCGCGCAGAAAGTCAATAACATTCACAAAGCTCTGGTAAGGAAAAGACATCAGAATGTCCTGGCGGTTAACCTTTCGGAAAATACTCGCGCAGGGCACGATGTCAGGATGAGGGAGCGGCGGCGTGCTTTCGACTTCCAGGTCCGGGCGGATCGCGGGAAAGGACATCAGATGCCGCATCATGTGGTAGCGCCGGCCGGGTTCGACAGCTTCCGGCTTCAGCTTCAGTCTGGAAACAAGTGTCCGCACGAGCTCTTCAGGCATTTCCATGTCATAGACAAAACGCACGGGCCTGCCGCGCGTGCGCTCTTCCAGCCCCTTTTCCATTTCTTCCACAATGCTTTTTTGCGGGCCGATTTCCAGACTGAGGCTGGCATCGCGCAGGAGCTTGAACATATATGCATGGGCGCGTTTATAGTTGAACATGAAAAAGATGTCGTCAAGGCAAAGGCGGATAATGTCGTCCAGCAGAATGATGTCATGCTGCCCGGCTTTTGAAGGCAGTCTGACAAAACGGGGGCAGGAATTGTTCACGGGAGTCTGTAAAATGGCGAAGCGCTTTTTGTGCGTTTTGCCGGACTCCAGACATACGGCGAAGTAAATGCCGCTGTCGGGCAAAAAAGGAAGATGCAGTGTTTTATGCAAAAACAGCGGCACGAGCCGGCGGCTCACCACGTCGATAAAATAATTCCGGCAGAATTGTTTTTGTTCATCATCCAGCTTTGTTTCATCAATAACGTGAATTTCTTCAGCGGCCATTGCAGCCAGTATACGCCTGTAGATGCTGGTGAATTTTTTTTGCGAGGCGCTCACGTCCTGGTGAATTACGCTGATAAGTTCCCGTGGCGTATACCCTCCGGGCAGCCGTTCCTTTCTCGTTTTGGCATTGCGGTCCAACTGCATGATGCCGGCAAGCCGGACCTTGATAAATTCATCGTTATTGCTTGAGTAGATGCCGAGAAAACGCAACCGTTGCATGAGCGGCACGCGGCTGTCTTCCGCTTCCTGAAGGACGCGGTTGTTGAAGGCAAGCCAGCTTAAATCTCTGTTGTAAAAATCCATGGCGAATATTGGGTAAAAGGTACGCGCTACAGGAAAAAATCGCTCGTCCTTGTTTATTTTCTTGATTACGAACAGGCTTTTTTACACACCTATCATAGTACTATTATAATTATTCGTATTTTGACAAGCAGGAACGAAAGTTTGTTGCGAACGGACAATTTTTCCACCGGGGTCGTCCGCCCCCCTCCGAAAAACGGCTATGCCACTTTCCGGAGGGGGCGAAGTTCAGGGGACGGAGGGTGGGTTCCCTTGAACATTTTGCGTGGAACCACAGTGGCGCTGAAGCCGCATGGCGTTCTGCCTGTGTAGTATCTGCACACTGTCTTCGCCCATATAGCGCAGTAACTGCTTCTGGGGAGCCGTCGGCAGATCGACAACCATCAGCGCATCCAGCGTGCCGAAAGCGCGGTCTTCGTGGAAGGCGGCGATGCGTCCGCCCAACTGCAAGTAGTGTTTGAAAAGAATGGGCAGCCCTCTGCCCCCTTCCAGATCCCTGACCGCGCGGTCAACCGTTTTGTATTCAAGTCCCCGCGCATCAGGCATGTTGGGTCCGGAAAAGGAAGACGGAGAGCGGCGGCCCTGGACAAAAGCCGCCAGTTCAGGAGCGAAATGCCGTTCTACAAGATGTTGGCGCAGCATCAGCATGGATTCGGGAGCATAGTCAAACCCGATGCTGGATGGCCCAAACAGCGTGCGGGTCCCGGACATGGCCGCAAGGCGGCCGATTCCCTTCCAGAGCGCCGAAAGCGGCGCGTGTCCGCGCTGATACTCCTGCGTCACAAAGGCCCGTCCCAGTTCCATGGAGGGGCCGCACCGTTCGAAGAATTCCGGCTGGAACCGAAATAACGAGGCCGTATAGAGATTTTTTGCTGCCCCTGCGGCTTCGGAAGGCGAAAAGCAGCGTGCCCGGTATCCTCCGGCCACCGTACCGGCATTTTTGTCCCAGAGCACCAAGTGGAGATAATGCGGGTCGAAGCGATCCAGATCCAGGCTTTTGCCGCTGCCCTCGTGTACCGCCCGGAAGGTTTCCTCCCGCAGGCGGCCGATTTCATACAGCATGTGCGGCGCTTCGTTACCGTCCACCAGGAAAACCCGGAACGGCCCTTCTTTGGCCAGAGTGCGTCGTGTCGGCAATTCCGCGATCTCATCCAGCAAAGGCATCCGCTCTCGCGAGAATGCCACGGGAACGCGCCAGTTCCGGGCAGCGCCAATGTCCGTCCGCGCAGGAGCGTGACAACAGGCGCGCACATGGGCGGTTCGGGCATCATCATCGCGTAGAGCGGACAGTACTTCGGGCGTTATCGCCTTTCCCACATGCATGCGTATATCGTGTCCGCGCATACGCCACATTTCGCGTGGCAGGAGCGCGGTGCGTAAAGCCGGGTGCAGGCAGCCCGCAACCTGGAACAGCAGACTGTTGCGGCCTTCAAAATAAAGAGGAACCACGGTTGTTCCGGTAGTGCGCGCCAGGCGTCCGGCCAGGGAGTGCCATACCGGATCGGCAACGCGGCGGTGGCGCATATCCCAGTGCGACACAACACCCGAGGGGAAAACAGCCAGAGCGCCTCCTGATTCCATATGCCGCAACGCGGCGCGCAGACCGGAAATGTTACCCGCACTGCCGTCGGCTTTTGCAAAAACATCCACAGGGATAAGCATCGGGCGCAGTTCGGGAATACTGTACAGCACCCGGTTGGCGAGAATCTTCAGGTCAGGCCGCGCACGGGCGCACAGAGCCGCGACAACAAGGCCCTCCGCACCGCCGAAAGGGTGGTTCGCGGCCAGAAGCAGGGGGCCGGAGGCGGGCAAAGCGCCCAGAGACTCCCCTTGCGTCCGTATGGTTATGCCCAATGCTTCAAGAGCGGCGGTAGCGAAGCTTTCCGGGGCTGTGGTTGCGGGCAGGCCGCTGTAGAGTTTCAGGAGGGACGAGAGGCCCGGAACGCGGACCGGCAGCGGAACATCAAAAAAGACCCTGGGGTTATTGTGCGCCGCAGCGGGAAAAGGCAATGCTGTATCAATAATACTGGTATTGTTCATATCGCGCTCTCATATGCTATTGAAGGCGGCAGCCATAACGGTGCGACTGTCTGGTGCGCGCTCCTTTGCTCATCCTCCAGTTCCTGCTGGCACACGATACAGCGCAGAGCATCGGGCTTTGCTTCCAAGCGCCGTTGTGGAATTTTCTCCCCGCAATCCACACAACAACTATGTGGCCGATTTTCCAGGACGGCTATGCTTTGTTCCAAATGCCGCTGCCGCTGCCGGGAACGTTCCATAATGATGAGTGCGATATTGGTATGTTCGTAAATAGAGGCAAACTCATTTGCGTCAGCGCAGGGAGAAATGATAAGGGTCTCCTTGCTTTCCGCAAGCTTGCGCCGCTCCTCCGCAAGGGATTGCCGCAACACGCCGGTTCTTTCGGTATTCATAAAGGGCGCCTCACAAGTTTAGAGAGACAGGAAAGGTCACTTCTGTTACTTGGAAGTCTAGGCATGGGATATGTCTTTTTTATGGCAAACGGGTAGAGATCGTGTGATGGCGCTTCCGCCTTTTCTGTCCAGCTTGTGCATCGACTCGTTGGGCAAAATGAAGCACTAGCCGGGATACTGGCTTTTTTTCCTACTCATGATAAAGGACCAGTATGAATACCATAAAAAAGCCGCTCAAGTGTTTACGCACCATCGGCTCATTAGCTTTACCGGGCTGGCCGGAGCCGCACTTCATCTTTCTGTGCATCCAGCGTTGACGGAACCCGTATGCAGATGACGAGAGATCGAATTTTCTGCGCCCTGGCTTTCCTGTGCTGGGCGATATTGCTGTACCCTTTCCCGGTGACGGTGTTCCTGTCCCTGAGTCTGGCCTGTCTGTGTCTGCCCTATTACCGGCAGCTTTCGAATCATATGCGCAGCCGCTACGCCATGTCTCTGGTGCTGCTGGCGGCGACGCTGTGCATTCTGTTGCCCATCGCCCTGGTGGTGATCATGGTGCTGCCGCAGGCGGTCAACGGCATGAAGATACTGGATCAACTGCGCGTATCAGGTTGGTTGCAGGGGCCGGAAGCGCAACGCCTGCTTGAATCCACCGACTATTATCTGCGCATGGTGCCCGGCATGGAGGAGGGCGGCATACGCCAGTTGACGCGCCCGGCGGCGGATCTGGCAAGAACGCTCGCCCGCACTGCCTTGACCGGGAGTCTCGGCATTGCCAGCAATCTTTTCAATCTTGCCTTTTATATTCTGTTCATGATGATCCTGACCATGGTCTTTATGTCGTATGCGCCCACGCTGTACAACTACACGCGCATTATCACCCGGTGTCCGGCGGATGTGCTTGACCGCTTCATCATCAGCATCCGCGCCTCCCTGCGCGCGGTAGTAACCGGGTTCATTCTCGTGGCGGTGGTGCAGGGTATTTTGTGCGGTATCGCCTTTACCGTCACTGGGGTGCCGCAGGCGGCCTTCTGGGCTCTGCTGGCCGCCTTTGTAACGCTCATACCGTTCATCGGCACGTCCGTTATCTGGGTTCCGGCCTGTCTGTATTTGTGGTTTACCGGCTCTTCGTCAGCGGCTGTCGGCCTGGCCTTGTGGTGCGGCACTGTGGTTCTCGGGGTGGATAACTTCTTGCGTCCCTATTTTATGCGGGGCGGCATCGACGCCCCTTTTGTCGTGATATTGGTAGCCGCGATCTGTGGTCTTATCGCTTTCGGCCCTGTGGGGCTCGCGGCCGGTCCCGTGCTCATGGCTTTTGCCCTGCAAGCCGCGCGTGAAGCAAACCTGGACGAACTTCTCTAGGGAATACCCTTAATCAAGGAGGGCTGATTAAGGCAAAAAGACCATTAAGCAGTACTTCCATGAGGACATCATGACCGACACACAACGAGCGGCCATCAAAGAAAAAATCCGGGCCGAACTGAAGCGCATTGAAGCCGACATTGCCACACTGGAAGAGATCACCCGTCCCGATAAAGAGGATGAGGATGAAGCCACGCGCATGAACAACATTGTCAGCAAAAGCGTGCATGATACCGCGCTGGCCGCGGCCCGTACCCGTTTGGCCGGGCTGGAATATGCCCTGAAGAGGGTTGACGGGCCCGAGTTCGGTTTCTGTATCGACTGCGGTGAAGAAATCCCCCAAGCCCGCTTGCTGGCCATGCCCGAGGCGGCGCGGTGCATTCATTGCGCGCGGTAACGAAAAGGAAGGCATTATGTTGCGTAAGGATTCATTATTGTCATACCGGACTCCAGTCGCAGTGCTCTTGCTCGCTGCCCTGTTCCTTGGCGGCTGCGCCAAACCGCAGATAGAGCTGATCGCGCCCAGGTTGAGCAATATGGCCATTGCCCACCAATATCTGGGGGAACCCACCCTGTCCGAGGAACTGCCGGACGGGATGATACGCCACGAGTGGCTGCTAGATCGGATGTTCACGCACCCTGGGGGATTTGAAACGCGCGAAACCTATATGGGCCACGACCGGGATGGCTTCCGGGTCTATGTGCGGGAAGAGGTCTTTGTACAGGCCCGGCTGGAACCGCAATATTGCCGGGCAGAGGCTGTCGCGGACAGGGACGGCCGCATAACCGGCTTCTCCTGGGAAGGAAGCCACTGCGATGAGTTGCTCAGGACTGATATGCCGAAACAATAACTAATTGTCTATTTTTTATATATATTATCAATTACAAGGCGACCGTCCGTGCCACAATTTTCAGCATTCATGCGAAAAAATCGCCCTGGTGCAAATTTTTTTATTTACAGAATCGATAAAAGAGCATATTACCTGATTCATCTAATGGTCCCCTTGCGGCACAAGCTTTTTATACCCGCAGGGCATTCACAAAGTTTTTTTGCACCTCAGGAGGGTACGCAATGAAACGCATTACCGCATTACTGCTGGCCGTTGTTTTCGCGTTCGGCAGTGTCAGCGCCGCTCAGGCCGATGGCGTTGACATCAAAGCAAAAGGCCTGTGGCAGTTTGCCTTTGGAGTGGTCAACAACGCCTCGTTCAGAAAGAGCTACAATGACTCTTCGCATCGTTATGACAAAGACGATTCTTATGTCAAAGGCAGACGCAAAGACGACGACAACTTTGAAGCCCGTCAGCGCGTCCGCACCCAGATCAACTTCATCAGCAGCGAATACCTGCAGGCCGTGCTGCACTTTGAAATCGGCGCCCTTGACTGGGGCCGTTCCCAGCCCGGTAACGTGGGCGGCTCTGCCGGCGGCGCTCTCGACGCTGACGGCATAAACATCAAGACCAAGCGCGCTTACCTCGACTGGATCATCCCGAACACCATGGTATCCGTGCGCATGGGTATCCAGGGTGTAGCGCTGCCGGCCGGCCGCATGGGCAACCCCGTGTTCGGCGCTGACGTGGCCGGTATCGTGGTCAACGCTCCGATTGTCGACTGCCTCAGCCTTACCGGATTCTGGCTCCGTCCGTTTGACGAGAGCAGATACAATACCCGCAACCTCAGGGACGAAACCGACGTGTTCGGCTTGGTGGCCCCGATGACCTTTGACGGCGTCTCCTTCAGCCCCTATGTTATGTATGGCCGTATCGGCAACGCTTCCGGCTTCTGGGACTATGTTTTCGAAGATATCGGACCTTCCAACCTGGAGCGCAGCTCCGCCAACGCCTGGTGGGTCGGCGCCAACCTCAACGTGGATATCCTTGATCCGCTGGTGTTCAGCCTGGACGCCATTTACGGCAGCATAAGCAATACCAGACACAGCGTTCTGAACCCGTCGGGCAAAGTCAAGGCTTCCGGCTGGTACATTGGCGCCACCCTGGATTACAAGCTTGACTGGGGTACCCCCGGCATCTTCGGCTGGTATGCTTCCGGCGACAAGAGCGATGCCAATAAGGACGGCAATGTGAAAATCGGCCGCCTGCCCGTGCTCGGCACTGACGACGGCTTCTACCCCACCAGCTTCGGCACCATGGGCTACTATGGTATCGGCAACGGCGGCAACGACTCCCTTGTATCCGGCACCGGCGCCGGCACCTGGGGCATCGGCGTCCAACTGGCTGACGTGACCTTCATTGAAGACCTCAGCCACACCCTGCGCTTCGCCTACTATCGCGGCACCAACAGTGCTTCGCTCGTGAGAGACCACGGTGGTGAATTCTTCCAGTACAATGCTGATCCGCTGTACCTGACCACCAAAGACAACGTGCTTGAAGTCAACTTCGACCATGTGTACAAGATCTACGAAAACCTGGAAGTCTGCCTCGAACTCGGCTGGCTGCAACTGCGTTCCAGCAGAAACACCTGGGGCAGCACTCCTGACACGAAGAAGACCGACAACGCCTGGAAGGCTGAACTCAACTTCCAGTACAGCTTCTAACCCTGTCGTTTGCTTTGATTATGAAAGGGAGCCTTGCGGCTCCCTTTCATTTTGGCGCTACTGACGGATCCTGTTCAGGATACGGACCATATACTTTCGCGTTATGCCCAAGCAGGCAGAATACTTCATACGGTATGGTCCCCCAGAGCGCGGCCAGTTCCTCGGGTCTGACTCCCTGTGCATAGGGTCCGCCAAGCAGCCAGGCTGTTCGGGGCGGTAACGGCGTCTTAGCGTTCTCATAGACGGCGCTCAGGTCCACGGCCGTCATCTGCATGGCTACCCGCCCTATAATGGGCGCGCGCGTTCCGGCCACACAGCACACTCCCTTATTGGAGAGAGAACGGGCATAACAATCGGAATACCCCGCTCCAACGATTCCCACCGGCATGTCGCGCGGTGCGAAATACGCATGGCAATAGCCAATACCGTCACCCTCGGCAAGCATGCGCGTGGAAATTATGGGAGCGTGCACGCTCATGGCCGGAGAAAGGCCTTGCCCCAGCGGGGCGAGGCTTGTCCCGTAAAAAGGATTACAGCCGTAAAGCGCGAGTCCCGGCCTGCACACGTGCGCGCCTATAAGCGGCGTAACAGCATCCGCAAGCAGAGCCCCGGCCGAATTACCCAAAGAGGCTGCCAGACCGGGCCAGTCTTCCCGCAAGGCTGCAAGAAAACGGGCAAACACCCGGGCTTGGGCCTGGGCCTGAGCACGTCCGTCCTGCGCGTCAGCCGAGTGCAAATGTGATACGGCCAGCACCGGCCATACGGGAAGCCGCCGCAAACGTTCCCGCAGGGGCTGAATCTCATCTTCGTTGAAGCCGAGACGCGACATGCCGCTATTGCATTTCAAGGCAACAGGCAGAGGCGCTTTCGCCAAGGGCGGCCCGCTTTCAAGCAGACGCAGTTGTTCCTTGTCGTGCAGCAGCGGCACTATGTCATAGGCAGCGCAAAGGCTTGCATCCTCCGGCTCCACAAGACCGAGCAAAGAGACTATGCCCGCTTGCTCCCGGGCCACGGCATGCGCTTCAAAATCCTGGCGCAGTAATACGGCTTCCTGTACGCTCCCTGAAGCGAACCAGACGGCTCCCTCCTCCCGTAGCGCCAGAGCGACCGGTATACGGCCATGTCCATAGGCATCGGCTTTCACCACCGGCATGAGCGGCTGCCAAAAGGGCGGTAAGGCCCGTTCTTTTGGCCGCGCTCCATCCAGGGCAACAAGAGGTTCGGGGAACTGTATGCTTCCGAGTCGCTCTGCCAGTAAACGGTAATTGGCCCTAATACGGGCAAGATCCACGCAAGTTCTCGGAAGATATGGCAAATGCGGCATGTGGGCCTCCTGGGGCCTGTTGACGCTACAGGCAATTTTGACTCCTGCCAAGGAAGAAAAGCTTTTTATGGAGGGAGTGTACTCTTACGGTACTCGACTGGAATAAAAAGCTTTTCTGACGCAGGCAGGGGGCAAAAGGGCCGTAGCGTCAGCAGGCCCCAAAGCGGATGAATCCTAGCGCCCGACCCGATAAAGCACAAGTCGAATTCTTTGGTAGTGCCTCAGTTTGCCTGCGCTACGTTTTGCCGCCCCACGAAGGACAGGAAAGGCGAGACAGCGAAGGCAAGAATGAGCGCCGTTGACTGATCTGACGAGGAAGGCGCGGCTTTGGGCGATGGGGCTGGACTCTTTGGTCCTGCCCCGGAGCACAAAGCAAGCCTGACGAAGTATCACGGCAAACTGAGCCACTACCGAATTCTTTCCCTTTGCTTAAAGCTGTGCTATTACATTTCTGGCTTACAGGTAAACCCCGGTACACTTTGGGTATATTATGCACCCTCCAAATAACGGATAGCCAGATGCCCGGCCACTCCACTCCGCGTTCCTGTCTTTTGCTCATTGCTGTTTTGCTGTTCTCCTTGCGTGCGTTGCCCGTTTGCGCCCTACCGCAGACGCTGGAACAGGGACCAGGGATGGAGAGCCGGGAAGCAGCCCCGGCTCCCGCTTCCCCGCGTTTTCTCGGCCCTGTCAGTGACCAGCCCCTGGTAATGGCCACCGAAGATGAACGCCTGGTGCGTTGGGATTTGACGGCCGACAGCCTGACAACCTTCAACGACGCTGAAATCATGGAGGCCAAAGGCAACGTTATTCTCAAACGCGGTGATGAATACCTGAAGGCTGATTTTGCCCGCTACTACATGGCCACCAACTGGGTCTTTCTCAGAGGCAATGTTGTCGTGAGGGGTACGCGGGATGAAATTCTGGCCGAGGAGGCCGAGTTCGATTTACGCAGCCGGACCGGCTGGCTCAAGCAAGGCCGTATTTTCATGGCCGGCCCTCATACCTATGTGTCCGGGGAGCATATCACCAAGCACTGGGGCGACGTCTATACCTTCAAAAACGCGAGAATCACCACCTGCGACGGTGATGTTCCGGCCTGGTCCATGACCGCGCAAGAGGCCGTGGTTGAAATTGACGGCTACGCGCGCCTCACCCGTTCCACCTTTCAGGTCCAAAACAGGCCGGTGGCATATACGCCTTACTTCCTCTTTCCCGTCAAGACCCAGCGCCAGACCGGCCTGCTCAGGCCGGAGTTTGGCCGTAGCGATACCAAAGGCGTTTTTTATAACCAACCGTTCTTCTGGGCCATAGATGAGAGCAGCGATTTGACCGTGAATGAATATTTCATGGCAAAACGCGGTTTCATGCATGGACTGGAATACCGGGCCAAACCCGCCGCGGACGCCACGGTCTGGCTGCGCGGCGACTGGATGTGGGACAAAGAGCGCAAACTGTACCAGGGTCATGGAGAATACGCCGGGGACGGTCTGGTGCGCAACAACTATGAACGCTACTGGCTGCGGGGCATGATTGACGCTCGTCTGCCGGATCCTGCCTGGCGTTTCAAGGCTGATATTGACTACGTTTCAGACCAATACTTTCTGTCCGAGTTCAAAAATGACTTTTCCGGCTTCAGACGCTCCCGCGATGAACTGCGATCGCTGTTTGCCCGCGACTTGCAGGAAAGGGATCTGAAGCGCCAGAGCGGCTTTCTGCTGACCCGGGACTGGGAACGCGCATCCGTCGCCTTTTCCTCCACCTATCTGCAAAACCAGTATCTGGGGAACGGCAACCAGCCGCTCAGTTCGGACGAAACCGTGCAGCGCCTGCCACAGTTTGACGCCTTTCTGCACAAGGGGCGCATTGTGCCCGATCTGCCGCTGGAAATCGACTCCACGCTCCAGGCAGCCTATATGTACCGCCGTAGCGGCACGCGAGGCGCCCGCTATGAGGTCGTGCCCACCCTGACTTTGCCCGTTAACACGCGCTATGGCTCCATCATTGCCAGCGCGGGGTTGACCCAAACCCTGTACGAAACCGAGCTCTCTTCCCGCTCACGCGATGAAAGCCGTGACAAGAACGTACCGCGCCAGAATAAGAACTCCCGCACCGTGCCCGAGTTCGGCCTGGCAGGGTTCACCGAGTTCTCGCGCGTGTTTGATCTCGAGCCCGCGCCGCTGGTCAAAACAAAAGAGAATGTCGGAAAATCCCGCTGGACAGCCCTGCGCCACACCATTCAGCCGCGTCTGGAATTCCGGCACCGCGCCAACGAAAACCAGGAACGCAACCCCTATTATGGCCCCGAGGATCGTCTTGTGCCGCGCACGGAGCTCGTATACTCCGTCACCAACGCGCTCACGGTGAAACGGGAGCATGTGGCCCTGGTCAAGGACCCCGCCAGCGGAGAAATGATACCCACGCTGAACACCAGCTATCGGGACGTGCTCCGTCTGCGCCTGGAACAGGCATACGACCAGAGGGAAGCCACGCGCGACCACGAGCGGGACGTTTTCCCACGCCGCCCCTTTGGCGACATTTTCAGTGACCTGACCACGTACATTACGGATTACGTGTCTGTCAGCACGCGCAACAACTGGTCGCCGTATGAGGGCGAATTTGTCCGCCACCAAAGCGGCGTCGGTTTGCATGTCCCGGAATACGGCAGTCTGTATATCGGCTATGACACGCGCAAAGCCATTCATGAATATACACGCCGGAGCGACGGCCGGGTTAACTACCTGCGTATGGATATAAACACCGCCAATTTCGGCCCCTGGAGTCTTCGCGCCTCATACCGGCAGGATTACAGAACCTACGGCAACCGGGAAACAGATATTGATCTGACCTATACCCACCAGTGTTTCCAGCTTGTCGGCAGAGTCAGCGTTGAGCCCCAGGAGACAAGCTATCAACTGCATATCGTGCTTTCCGGACTCGGCGACTAGGGCTCCTCGGGCGCCATACCCTCATCATCGGGAACCGTTTATGGAAAAAAAGCCCAAGCCTCCCCCGCGTAATCCGCTTACCGATCGCTATGCCCGCGAATTTGTCGAAGTGGGCTGCCCCATATGCAACCAGCGGAAAATCATCTCCCTGCCGGAAGAGCCCCTGCCCAAGTGCGAGTATTGCCGTGTAGACATGGTAATCAAGGAAGTGCTGACCGAGGGCAAGTATTAACACCATACCCTTTGGAGGAATTCATGAGAAAACTGCTTATTGCCCTGGCCGCGGCTATGCTGCTGCTCGGGGCCTCCGGCGCTTTTGCCGCTGACAATGAGCTGGCCAAAAAGTCGACCATCAACGAAATCCTGGCCCGCGGCGAGTTGCGGGTCGGTTTTGATGCCGGGTACATGCCGTTTGAAATGACGGATAAAAACGGCAACTATATCGGCTTTGACATCGACCTCGGCCGTGAACTGGCAAAAGCCATGGGAGTCAAGTTCGTTCCTGTGAATACCGACTTTGACGGTATGATCCCGGCCCTTCTGACCGGCAAAATTGACGTGATCATCAGCGCCATGACCATTACTCAGGAGCGCAACCTCAAAATCGGCTTTACCGATCCCTATATTGTGGTGGGCCAATCCGTCCTGCTGAACAAAAAGCTGGAAGACAAAATAACCTCATGGGAACAGCTTAACGACCCGCAGTACAACATTGTTTCCCGCCAGGGCACCACTGGTGAGGAGGCGGCCAAGCGTCTTCTGCCCAAGGCCAAACTCAAAACCTTTGAAAAAGAAGCTGACGGCGCTTTGGAAGTGGCCAACGACCGCGCTGACGCCTGGGTGTATGACATGCCGTTTAACGTGGTCTTTTATGCCGAACAGGGCAAAGGCAAGGTCGTGCACCTGGACAAGCCCTTTACTTTTGAACCCCTCGGCATCGGCATCAGGCAGGGCGACCCTGACTTCATGAACTTCCTGAACAACTTCCTGCGCCAGCTTAAAGCGGACGGCCGTTATGACCGGATGTATGACCAGTGGATCAAGTCCACGGAGTGGTTTGCCCGCACGCAGAGTTAGAGTCGGAATTAATTCGTATTGGGGCTCCGCCCCAAGCCCCGGCAGGGGCATTATGCCCCTGCACCCCCATACCCGGAAAACGGTAAAGCCGTTTTCCGGAATGCCGGGTCCAGGGCCGGCTAGGCCCTGGCGGGGAGGTTTGGAGGGGCAGAGCCCCTCCACTTTTTGGAGTATCGCATGCAGTACCAAGGTCTGGACCACCCGCGTCCGCGATCATATTACCTCTTTTACAAGACCGTGTTCTTTCTGGTGCTGCTCGGAGCCGCCGGACTCCTGTTCTATGCCACTTCCAGCGTGGAGTACACGTGGCGCTGGCATCGTGTGCCGCAGTACTTTTGGGCCACCGGACACAGCGATGTGCGCGCCGATATGGAAGGCACTGTCGTCAAGGTGGAGAAGAGTGACGGGGCTATTCTACTGCGTATTGAGGTTCTCCGGGGAAAAGGTCTGGAGGAACTGGCGCTCCCGTCCGACGCGGACCTGCGGGTTGATGAAGGCGACAACCTCTACCGCGGCGACATTATCGCGGAAGTGTCCTACTCCAAGCCGGGTATTTTGCTGGAGGGCCTGTGGGTCACCATCAAGGTAAGCGCCCTGGCCATTGTGGCCGGTATCTTTGTCGGCCTGGGCACGGGCCTGTGCCGTCTTTCCGACAACCCGGCCCTGCGCTGGGGCGCCATCACCTATATTGAAATCATCCGCGGTTCTCCGCTGATGGTGCAGATTTTTCTCTGGTACTTTGTGGCCGGATTTTTGATCGACGGCATGTTGCAGCGTGTGGGCATGACGCCCCTGCCGCCTTTGTGGTACGGGGTCATTGCCCTGGCCATTTTTACCGGCGCTTATGTGGCGGAAATCGTGCGCGCGGGCATCCAGTCCGTGCACCGGGGACAAATGGAAGCAGCCCGCTCCCTGGGCATGACCCATGCCCAGGCCATGCGCAAGGTCATTCTGCCCCAGGCCTTTCGGCGTATCATGCCGCCCCTGGCGGGCCAGTTCATCAGTCTGATCAAGGATTCCTCGCTGCTCGGGGTCATGGCCGTGCGCGAACTGACCAAGGCAACCCGGGAGGCTGTCACTTCATCCCTGCAATCCCTGGAACTGTGGTTTACCTGCGCCCTGCTCTACCTTGCGCTTACCTTCACTCTGTCACTCTTTGTGCAGTATCTTGAAAGAAGGGCTGTCCGCCGATGATCCACGCCCATAATGTCAACAAATACTTCTGGATTCCGCACCAGCTTCACGCCTTGAAAGATGTATCCCTGGACGTGGACCAGGGGGAGGTCGTGGTGATTATCGGCCCTTCAGGTTCGGGAAAATCGACCTTTCTGCGTTGCCTGAACCGCCTCGAGTATGCGGATTCCGGCACTATTGACATTGAAGGCAGGGATATCCTTGATCCGCGCTGCGACATTAATGCCGTGCGGGCTGAAGTGGGCATGGTCTTTCAAAGCTTCAACCTGTTTCCGCACCTCTCTGTCATGGATAACCTGACCCTGGCCCAGATGACCGTGCGCGGGCGCAAGCGTCCGGAAGCGGAAGACAAGGGTATGCAGCTTCTGCATAAAGTGGGTATTGCGGACAAACACCAGGTATTCCCGGATCAACTGTCTGGCGGGCAGCAACAGCGGGTAGCCATTGCCCGTTCCCTGGCCATGGACCCTCAAATTATGCTTTTTGACGAACCCACTTCCGCGCTGGACCCGGAAATGGTGGGAGAAGTGCTGGATGTTATGCGGAACCTGGCCCGGGAAGGCATGACCATGGTTGTGGTGACCCATGAAATGGGCTTTGCCCGTGAAGTGGCGGACCGGGTTATCTTTATGGATCAGGGCGGCATTGTGGAAGAAGGTAGACCGGAAACGCTGTTCTCCAACCCGCGGAACGACCGGACCAAACTGTTTTTGAGCCAGATTCTGTAAGTGAGGTATTCCGGGCATGAAGCTTCACCGGTCCGCTCTTTTCATAATATGTGTGCTTATAGTGAATGTCCTGGCCATACTCCATGTGGGCCGGCAGGGAACTCCCGTGTTCTCCGCCTTGCCAATGGACCCTCTCGACATCTGCCTCCTCTGGCTGGCCGTCAATCTGCTCTGTTTTTTCATTTATACAAAGCTACGCCCCAAATAAACGCCTTTTTTGCCTTTTTTCGTACTTTCCCTGCCGCTTGTTTTACTCTATTGAATAGCGTATTTATACTTCCATAATTGCCTGTCCCATAAGAGAAGCTCCCCGCAGTGCAATGGGAGTCCACGTTTTCTGCATGAACCATTTTATTCAGGTAACATATCATGAAAATTAGAACAAAAATTCTGATGGGAATTATTCTTGCGGTCGTAATCTCTATCATCGGCGTCTCTATCATGGTTTCCGTCGAGATGAGGAGGGCGTTCGTCAATAACTTCCGCGTCAGCAGCGAAGCGCAACTGGCCCGTATGGAGGCCTTTGTCAACCTGTTCTTTGATAACGCCATGAGTAATGCCGTGTTGCTGGCCGATTCGCCTCTGGTCCGGCGCAATATCAACAACCTGACCTCCTATGCCGATACCACAGAGGCGTATACGCCTGTTGGCGCGGAACTCAAAGGCGAAGAATACGAACTGTTCAGGGCGCTTGAGCGGCTCAATGCCGCGTTCCCGGCCTTTGCCCTGTCTTATGTCGGCGGTAAAAACGGTGGATTCGTCCAGGCTCCGGACGACCTGTTGAGCGCCGGGTACAGTCCGCCGAACCGCGACTGGTTCAAGGCCGCCATAAAAGCCGGGAAGCCCCTGGTCACTGAAGCCTATATTTCCGATAACGGTGAGGCTGTCTGTACTGTGGCCGCCCCGGTACGTCCCGAGCAGGGCGGCGACTTCGCGGGCGTTGTGGGCTTTGACATCTCTCTGGAGACCCTGACCAGGGAAACAGGCAGCGTCAAGGTAGGCAACACCGGCTATGTGCTCATGCTGGATGCCGTGGGCCAGGTCATCAGCGACCCCCGCTACTCCGGTAAAGAAATCCCTGAAGAAAAACGCTGGCTCGAAAAAACCGTGGATCAGCTTCCGGCTGATGCGGCCACAGCCATGAAAGCCCTGTTGAATCTCAAGCGTGGAGTCACTGAAGTGCGCTTTGACGGCAAGGATTGGCTCGCCGGAGTGCAGACTACCGGAAGCGGCTGGTTCCTGATCATGCTGCAAGAGCGGGACGAAGTTTTTGCCGACGCCATGCGTGTGACCTTCAGCATCTTCATTGTAGGCGGCATCATTGCTCTGCTCATGGCCCTTGTCGCCTGGTTCGTGGCCCGATCCGTCACCGGACCCTTGACCCAGTTGGGCCTGGCTTCCCAACAGGTTGCCGGGGGCGACCTGCGGGCCATTCCGTCAGAGGAAGGCCTGTTCAAAGGCGAACTCGGCGTATTGCACCGCAGCCTGAAACAGATGGTATCCAAACTCGGCGAATTGATTGAAACAGCCAACAACAAAATGCGGGAAGCGGAAGAAGCGCTGGCCTTGTCCAAAAAGTCCTTGCAGCAGGCTGAAGAGGCCACGCAAAAAGCTGAACAGGCCAGAAGGGAAGGTATTCTGCATACTGCCGAACAAATCGGCGCTGTACTGGAAGAACTTTCCAGCGCGACCAATCACCTGGTCGGTGAAGTCACGTCTCTGGAGCAACGGGCCGACAACCAGTTGGACATGGTTTCCGACACTGCCGGAGCCATTGAGCAGATGAACACGGTTGTGCTGGATGTGGCCAGAACAACGGCGCGCACGGCTGAACTGGCCGAGGAGGCGCGCATTGAAGCCGGTTCCGGCAAAGCCCTGGTGTTTGATGTTGTGGCCAACATGGGCCACATTGAGCAGCAAAGCCTGAGCATGAAGGCGAGCATGGAAGAACTCGGCGCCCAGGCAACGGGCATAGGGAAAATTATAAATATAATCAATGATATTGCGGATCAAACCAACCTGCTGGCCCTGAACGCCGCCATTGAGGCCGCTCGGGCGGGAGACGCCGGACGCGGGTTCGCGGTCGTGGCCGATGAAGTGCGCAAGCTGGCGGAAAAGACTATGGAAGCCACCAAACAGGTGGGAACAGCCATCAAGGCCATCCAGGACGGAACCAGCGCCAGCATGATTTCCATGCAGGAAGCGGCCAACTATATCAGCACCTCCACCCAGGTAGCGCACAAAGCCGGGGAAGCGCTGGCCGGCATTGAAGATATCGTGAATAAAACCGCTGCAGAGGTGCATTCCATCGCCACGGCCAGTGAAGAGGGGTCCGCCAGCACGGAAGAAATCCACAGGCGTACCGACGGCATTAAGGAGATCACCATCCAGGTGTCCGAAAGTACGCAGCGCTCCAACAAGGTGGTCACAGAACTGCTGACTCTTTCGCAAAAGCTGGTCACAATCGTGGATGACCTCCAGAAGGGTTAGAGCTTTTTTACAAAAAAATGAAAGGCGCGTTACATGAAAGTCGGAATAGGCTATAGCGATAACCCTGACTCCACCGCGGCAGGGATACAGGCGACGCAAATGGCAGTCGGCCAGGCAGGGAGAAGTGACCCGTGTGATCTGGCGCTGTTGTTTTCCACCGCCCGACATGACCAGCGGATTTTGCGTGAGGCGGTCGTTTCCGTTGTCGGTGAGTCTGTCCCGATTTATGGCGGCGGAACAGCCGGGGTCATCACCAACGAGTACTTCGGTTACGCCGGCGACCAAATTGCCGCCGTCTGTCTCTGGCTGGACGGAGTTTGCTGTGATGTTCTTATAGAAGGCAATCTGAAAGAAGGTGAAGAAAAAGCCGGCATGCGTCTGGGGCAGCGGCTTGCCGCAACAGGAACAAAGCCGGATTCCCCTGTGATGCTGTTTTATGACGCGGTTGACACATCAAACGGCCTCCGGCTGCTGATGGCAACGCCGCTTTTGGCCGGTCTCGAAAAAGGGCTCGGCTTTTTTCCCAATCTGACCGGAGTCGGCATGATTGGCGATCATTCATGTTCCCCGACCAGTCAATGGACTGGTGATGCCATCGGCGCCTCGAACGCCATCGCGCTTGCTTTTTCGGGCGATATCCGCATGGACAGCGTTATCATGCACGGTTGCCGCCCCTCCACGCAATACTACACTGTGACCAAAGCCGCCGGACAGGTCATCCTTGAAATCAATGGCGAACCGGCTATCCCGTTCCTCGACAAGCTGCTGAATTCGACGATTTCGCCGGAGCAGTATCCCTTTTTCCTCATTTTCGGAGTCAATCATGGAGACCGATGGGGAGAATACGATGAAGACTATTACGCCAGCCGCCTCTGCCTGGGAATCGACAAGGAAAGCGGCGGCATCGTCATGTTTGAGCCGGACATGGTTGAGGGAACGGAATTCCAATTGATGTTCCGCTCTCTGGAACTTGATTACATGAAGCCGAAAATCGACAAAATATTTGAAGAACTTGACGGCCGGGAGCCGGTCTTTGCCGTGTATATCGATTGTGCGGGACGTTGTGCCGGCTACGCAGGGGGCGACATGGAAGACGCGATGGTTGTTCAACAAACCGTCGCGGGCCGGGTTCCGGTTTTGGGCCTGTACAACGGCGTGGAGATTGCGCCGATCGGGGGACGCCCGCGAGGACTGGATTGGACGGGTGTCTTTTGCCTGTTCTCTCAAAGCAAAGACGGCATTGATGCCGACTCTCGAAAAGCAACCCCCAAGCCTGTCTGGGATGCGTGTGCGACGCGCTCGCAATCCAAAGAAGTGCCGGTGGAAGCGCTTGTACGAATCAGTGAACAAAACGCGGCGAAGATTCTGGCGCTTGATACCAGCTCCGCCGCGATACGCCTTGAACTGGAACAAAAACGCCGGGGCTTCAGCCTGCTCGCCGAACTGACGGCATCCCTGCGGCAAAGCGCCACCGGCTATGAAAGCGTTTTCATTCCTGTTACCAAGCGTATCAATGCCGCCCTCAACATGCAACGCACCATTGTTTTGAAAAAGGACAACAACGGACTTTTTTCGCCGGTGGTTTTGCAGGGATATTCCGCGAACGAAAAGGCCGCGTTTGCCGGGCGGCATATCACCTTGCCTCCGGAATTGCTTGCCCCGGACAATCCGGCACTGGTGACCAGCGCCGACTCGGCGGATCGATTCAAAGAACTGCGAGAATATCTGGGCTTGCCTTATTTTGTCTCTTCTCCGGTTTTTTTGAAAAATGAGCTTTTCGCAATACTGATTACCGGGCGGCTGATTGAAGCGCATCCTTTCCTTATACAGTTAAATCAAGGCGATGTTGAAACAGTCCAGGCGATTAGCGCGCTCCTGGCGTCTGTGCTTGCGGGACAACGCCTTGCCGATGCTGAGGAGCGAAATAGGATCATCGTTGGCGCCATGCCGCTCTGTTGTATCTTTTGGGACGAAAACGGCAATATTACCGATTGCAACCAAGAGACACTTTCTCTCTTTGGGATGTCGAATAAGGAGGAGTTTTTCGAACGATTTTTTGCACTGTCCCCGGAATATCAACCGGATGGCAGCCATTCGGCCAGCAGGACGCAAGAAATTATTGAAAAGACGTTTATTTCCGGTGACAGCAGGTTCAGGTGGGTGCATAAAACAGCCGGCGGCGAGCTGATTCCCGCGGAAATCGTGCTCACTCGGGTTCCCAAGGGCGAAGGGTATATCTTAGTGGGATATATCCGCGATCTCCGCGCGGAGGAAGCCGCACGCCTCAAGCAGGATGAAGCGAGAGAACTGGCCGAAAGATACGCAAAAGCGAAAAATGAATTTTTGGCCTCGATCACCCATGAAATCCGGACGCCATTGAACGCCATCGTAGCGATGGGGCATATCGCGAGGGAAATCGAGAACATCGATGACAGTCAGCAAAACCTTATCAATCACGGAATGCAGTCGGTGAAACTGCTGACGTCGGCCATTGAAACGATGTTGGATTTTTCCAAACTCGACTCCGGCCAACTGTCATTGGAGGTCGTTGAATTTTCAGTTCGGGATTTGGTGGAATATCTCAGCGGGATGGTACGTAAGGAAGCTGAGGAGAAATCATTATACCTTCGCGCATCCGTTGATTCCGATGTGCCCAATGTATTGCTGGGTGATTCCACACGGTTGCAACAGGCATTGTTCAATATTGTGATAAACGCGGTCAAGTTTACCGAAGCCGGTGGAATAGAAATTCATGTTTCCCAAGACAAACCTGTTCGGGAGGGTGAGGTTTCGCTGATGTTTGAGATACGGGACACCGGTATCGGAATCAGTGAAGAGCATAAAGTCGACCTGTTCAAACCGCTGTTTGCCGGTGATGCCGCTTATACCCGCAAATATGGCGGGATGGGGATGGGTCTTTCCATCAGCAATAGTCTAGCGGCTCTGATGGACGGGGAAATCACCTGTGAAAGCTGTTTGGGAGAAGGCAGCATCTTCAGGCTTCGCGTCTCCTTGTCGTTGCCGGAAGAAAAAATAGCTGCGGAACAAAAAGCGCAAAAAAGCCATGATACGGAGGCGTTGCGCGGAATGCGCGTTCTTGTGGCCGAAGACAACAAAATCAACCAGATGATTATGGAGGAAGTGTTGTCTTCCGTCGGTATCGAAGTGACGATAGCGGATAACGGAATCAAAGCACTGGAAAGGCTGCGGGAGGGCAATTTCGATGCTGTTCTGATGGACATCCAGATGCCGGAAATGGACGGTTTGACGGCAACCGCTCAAATTCGCTCTGATCCGCGTTATGGCGCTCTTCCGATTCTGGCGATGACCGCAAACGTCGGAGCGGATCATCTGGCGGAAAGCATAAGCGCCGGTATGAACGACCATCTCACCAAGCCGGTTGATACGGAACAACTCTACAGTGCCTTAATCAAATGGGGGCAACGTAAATAACCGGATGACGCAGCTAGGGGCTGTCTCCAAATAAGGGATTTTGCTCCAAGAGCAAGGAACCCGGCCCTTTTTGCGGAGGAAGTGTACTCTTATGGTACTCGACCGGAGCAAAAAGGGCCGGGTGACGCAGCTATTTGGACAAAAGAACTATTTGGAAACAGCCCCCAGGGCGCGCTTCGCCCTATACCCCAGCCAGACCAGGAAAATCCACACCGGAGCCATGTACACGGCCCCTTTCATGCCGAGCAGGTAAATATTGACGTAGATGAGCAGAATAAAGGCCAGACACAGATAATTGCTGAAGGGATACCAGAAGGCCTTGAAAATAATTGTTTCACCCTTTGCAAGCATGGCTTTGCGGAATTTCATGTGTGTCAGGCTGATCATGGCCCAGTTCAAAATAAGACTGGACACCACAAGGGACATCAAAATACCGAGCGCCTCCTCGGGCATGGCGTAGCTCAAGATAACGCAGAGCATGGTAAAGGCCGAGGAGACCAGAATCGCCACCACCGGAACGCCGTTGGCGCTCACTCTGGTAAATATCCGGGGCGCGTTTTTCTGCGCCGCCAACCCGAACAGCATGCGGCTGTTGCAGTATACGCCGCTGTTATACACTGACAAGGCCGCCGTAAGCACCACGAAATTCAAAATATGCGCCGCCGTATCGCTGCCGATATATTTGAAGATAAGCACAAAAGGACTGGCCTGCATATAGGCTGTCCAGTTGGACTGATCCGCGGTATTGGCGAGCATGGTCCAGGGGTACAGGCAGATAAGCACAAGAATAGCGCCGAAATAGAAAATCAGAATACGGTACAGTACCTGGTTTACCGCTTTGGGAATGCTGCGTTGCGGATCATCGGCCTCAGCGGCGGCAATGCCCACCAGTTCAAGCCCGCCAAAGGAAAACATGACGATAGCCAGTGAAATGAAGACCCCGTAGGCGCCGTTGGCGAAAAACCCGTCATACTTCCAAAGATTGGACACCGACGAAAGCTCGCCCCCGCTTCCGCTGAACAGGATGTAGCCGCCTAGAATGATCATGCCGATAATGGCTGCCACTTTAATCAGCGCGAACCAGAATTCAAGCTCACCGAAAAACTTGACGTTCGCGAGGTTGATAAGGTTGATAAGCAGAAAGAAAAAAAGCACTGTCTGCCATTCCGGGATGTCCGGATACCAGAAATGCACGTATTTACTCACTGCCATCAGTTCCGACATGCCGACAAGCACATACAGGAACCAATAGTTCCAGCCGGAAAAAAGCCCCGCAAAGTCTCCCCAGTATTTATGCGCCAAATTACTGAACGAGCCGGCAACAGGTTCCTGAGTCATCATTTCACCCAACTGCCGCATGATCAAAAAGGCTATAAGACCGCCGATGGCATAACTGACGAGAACCGCCGGGCCCGCCATCTGAATGGTGCTTCCCAGCCCCAGAAACAGTCCGGTGCCGATGGCGCCGCCCAGGGCTATAAGTTGGATATGCCGGTTTTGCAGGCCGCGCCGAAGCTGACCGTCAGCGGAGGTGGACATGGTGCGCTCGTTCGTTGAGGGTGAATGCGCCAGACATCAGCCCCCGGCATTGCTCAAACTGGGGCAATGCCGGGGGCTTCGTTTACCAGAGACTCTTGCTGCTACTTTTTATTCTTCGCTTCCGCAGCGGCGGCGGCGGCGTATTCGCTGACCGGCGGCAGTTCGGAAAGCTGCTTCAGCAGGTAGTAGCGGTCCAGGTATTGCTTTTCGATTTGAGCCCGCAAACGCTTGGACTCTTCCGGATACTGCTTCTCCAACTGCGCGTAGCGGTTTTCACCGGAAAGAAAGGCTTGCAGGGTGCCGTCCGGAGCCTTGGACTCCAGAACCAAGGGGTTCTTGCCTTGTTCGGCCAGGGCCGGGTTGAAGCGGTACAGGGGCCAGTAGCCGGAATCCACGGCCAGTTTGCCTTCTTCCATGCTCTTGCCCATGCCTTTGCGGATACCCTGGTTGATGCAGGGAGCATAGGCGATGACAATGGACGGCCCCTTATGGGCTTCAGCTTCGAGCAGCGCTTTAAGCGCCTGGTTCTTGTTCGCGCCCATGGATATGGAGGCCACGTACACGTAACCGTAGCTCATAGCCATGCGGCCCAAATCCTTTTTGGGGATCTTTTTGCCGGAAGCGGCGAATTTGGCGATGGAACCCAGCGGGGTGGCCTTGGAGGATTGGCCGCCGGTGTTGGAGTACACTTCGGTATCCACCACCAGCACGTTGATGTCTTCGCCGGAAGCCAATACGTGGTCCAGACCGCCATAGCCGATATCATAGGCCCAGCCGTCGCCACCAAAGACCCACACGGACTTTTTGGTGAACATATCAGCCATATTGTAGATTTCCACGAGCACCGGGTTGGCGTGCACGGCCTCGTGGTCTATCAGGCCCATGACTTCCTCGCCATACTGGCGGGAAAGCGCGGCATCATCATGGTTATCGGCCCAGTTCTGCAAGGCGGCCTTCAAGCCCTTGGGGAGCTTGCCCTTCAGGGCTTCCTGCGCCAGATCATGGAGCTTGGCGCGGCGCTGGGTATAGGCCATGTTCATGCCGTAGCCGAATTCGGCCGGGTCTTCGAACAGGGAGTTGCCCCAAGCCGGGCCAAAACCATCCTTATTGGTGCAGTAGGGAATGGACGGAGCGGACGCGCCAAAGATGGAGGTACATCCCGTGGCGTTGGCAATCACCATGCGCTCGCCGAAAAGCTGGGTGATCAGCTTAATGTAAGGCGTCTCGCCGCAGCCCGCGCAAGCGCCGGAAAACTCGAGCAGGGGCTGCTGATACTGCGAACCCATGAGAGTATCGCGCGGCATCAGATCGTCCTTGAGGCTGATGTTTTCTTCCGCAAAAGCGAGGTTGGCCACCTGGTCGGGCATTTCTTTTTCCAGCGGATGCATCTCCAGGGCTTTGGTCTTGGCCGGGCAAGTCTCGGCACAGGAGCCGCAGCCCATGCAGTCCTGGGAATACACCTGGATGCGGTACTTCAAGCCCTTTACTTCCTTGCCGCGAGCCTCAATGGTCCCAAAGGTCTTGGGCGCGCCCTTGAGTTCTTCGTCCGTGGCCAGCAGCGGGCGGATGGCCGCGTGCGGGCAGACAAAAGAGCACTGGTTGCACTGAATGCAGTTTTCGCTGAGCCAGTGCGGCACCAGGATGGCCACCCCGCGCTTTTCAAAGGCGGAGGTGCCCAGCGGCCAGACGCCATTGGGCGTGAACGCGGAAACCGGCAGGGTGTCGCCTTTTTGGGCCAGAATCGGACGCACCACATTGCTGATGAATTCCGGCTCATCGGAGCAGCCGCAAGAGCCTCCGGCGGCACAGGCGCAATCCTTCTTGCCGTCATCCTTGGCCTCCAGCCAGGAAGCGGGAACCTTGACTTCCTTGAGGGCGGCGGCGGCCTTGTCCACGGCCGCGATATTCATGTTCACAATTTTGTCGCCCTTGTTGCCGTAGGCTTCCTTGATGGAGTCCTTGAGCAGCGCCACGGCCTTTTCAAAAGGCAGCACATTGGCCAATTTGAAGAAAGCGGTTTGCATAATCATGTTGATACGTCCGCCCAGGCCTACTTCAGTGGCCACTTTCACGGCGTCCACGTTGTAGAACTTCAGCTTTTTCCGGGCAATGGTGCGGCGCAGGGCGGCGGGCAGTTCTTTTTCCATGTCCTTGGCGGACCAGTGGGAGTTGAGCACGAACACGCCGCCTTCCTTGATGCCGTCCAGCACGTCATAGAGATGCACGTAAGCCGGGTTGTGGCAGGCTATGTAATCGGCCTGGTTCACCAGGTAGGTGGCGGTGATGGGCGTTTTGCCGAAACGCAGGTGGGATACGGTGAACCCGCCAGACTTCTTGGAGTCATAGGCAAAGTAGCCCTGTGCGTACAGGTCGGTGTTGTCGCCGATAATCTTGATGGCCTGCTTGTTTGCGCCCACGGTGCCGTCAGCGCCCAGGCCGAAGAACTTGCATTGCACGGTCCCTTCGGCAACCGTGTTGATGTCCGCTTCCACGTCGAGGGAGGTGAAGGTCACATCGTCTTCAATACCCACGGTGAAGTGGTTTTTCGGAGCGGCGCTGCGCATATTGTCGAACACGGCCTTGACCATGGCCGGGGAGAACTCCTTGGAGCCCAGGCCGTAACGGCCGCCCACGATGACCGGGGCCTGGCCCTGCTCAAAAAAGGCGGTGCAGACATCGGTGTACAGAGGTTCGCCGAGGCTTCCGGGTTCCTTGGTGCGATCCAGCACGGTGATGGTCTGGGCGGAAGCCGGCACGGCCCGCAGCAAGTGTTCCACGGAGAAGGGACGGTACAGGCGCACTTTGACCAGGCCGACTTTTTCGCCCTGGGCGTTCAGATAGTTGACCACTTCACTAATGGTTTCGCAACCGCTGCCCATAGCGATGATCACCCGATCAGCCTCGGGATGGCCGACATAATCAAACAGCTTGTAGGCGCGGCCGGTGAGCTTCTCCACCTTTTTCATTTCCTGCAGCACGATGCCGGGCAGGGCGTCGTAGAAGCCGTTGGACGCTTCGCGGCCCTGGAAGTAGATATCCGGGTTCTGGGCAGTGCCGCGCAGATCCGGATGTTCCGGGTGCATGGCGTTCATGCGGAACTCTTCGATCTTTTCCCAGTTCACAATATTTTTGATATCTTCGTAATCAATGACTTCAATTTTCTGCACTTCGTGCGAGGTGCGGAAGCCATCAAAGAAATGGCAGAACGGCACGCTGCCTTCAATGGCCGAGAGATGCGCCACCAGGGCCATGTCCATAGCCTCCTGCACCGAAGAGGAAGCCAGAAAGGCAAAGCCGGTCTGGCGGGCCGCCATCACATCCTGGTGGTCGCCGAAAATGGACAGGGCGTGGGCGGCAATGGCCCGTGCCGACACATGGAATACGCCCGGCAAAAGCTCGCCCGAAATCTTGTACATGTTCGGGATCATGAGCAAGAGGCCTTGCGAAGCGGTAAAGGTGCTGGTCAAAGCGCCCGCGGCAAGAGCACCGTGCACCGCGCCCGCGGCCCCGGCTTCAGACTGTAGTTGCCTGACCTGGACGGTTTGTCCGAAAATATTTTTGACCCCTTTTGCGGCCCACTCGTCAGCCTCTTCCCCCATTGTCGAAGAAGGGGTAATGGGATAAATGGCGGCAGTGTCGCTCAAGGCGTAGGCGATGTAGGCGGTAGCGGTGTTACCGTCCATCGTCTTCATTTTTTTAGCCATAACTCACTCCTTAACGGTTAGCCCGGGTGCGCCGGAATATTATAAACGGTATAGTATCGGAAAAAACCGGGCACACATACCGTAATGTACCCGGCCTAGCATCGGATTCTGCCCGAAGCTGTAACTTAGTGGCAACATACTAACGCGAAAATTCGCGGTTTGCACCTGAATATTGCGGAACCGAAAAAAATTGTTCTTAATGCTCTGGAGGGGCTCTGCCCCTCCAGACCTCCCCGCCAGGGCCTAGCCGGCCCTGGACCCGGCATTCCTGAAAACAACTTCGCTGTTTTCAGGGTATGGGGGTGCAGGGGACTCAGTCCCCTGCCGGGGTTTGGGGCGGAGCCCCAATACCGTCAGGCCACCGGCTCAAGATTGGCGCATGCGCCGAACAGCACCAGTTCCACCCAGTCAAAGGCGAACCAGAGCCGTTCTTCCGGATTCTCCATAATCGCGGCAACGAGCGTTTCTTTGGGCTGATCCGCATATGTTCCTGTCAGGCGCAGGCGGGAAAGAATGCCGGTGTTCCGAATGAGATCAGCGAACTTGTCCTGCTGATACAGGCACAAGAGGGCCATGGTCGCGTGCTTGCCTGACAGAAGAGCCCCGGCGGCAACGGATTTGTACCGGGCCAGCAAACGCATGTAACGGTCATTCATCCGGTTGTAAGGTTCTATGCCTTGATCCCGCAGCCAGGTGTCGATAGTCCAGCGTTTCTTTTCGGCAAAGCCTTTGCAGTGCTCCTCGCGCACCAGGAAATACTGTTCGGCCACGCCGTCGTCCTGCCCCGGCCGGGTGGCCCTGCCCAGGGGATAGGTACGACAGGCTGAGGAACGGTGTTCGTATACGCCGCAGTCCTGTGCCGTCAGAAAGGGGCAAGAGCGCGAGGGCGGCGGGTCCATGCGCAGATGCAGGAGCGGAAAACCGGAATCCTCATAGCTTCCGGGCACCGCGTAGTCTTCGATAAAACGTTCGCTCTCCACGCCCAGCCCTTGGCACAGACGCAGTACATCATAGGGCGTCAAGGGCATGGTCAGGCCGGAACAGCAGGCGTTAAAACAGGACACCTCCGGGTGGCAGGCGAACCAGAATTCCTCTCCGGGGTTGAGGTGCGGCATGCTCTCCAGAAACTCGCGGCTGGCGTCCTTGCTCATGCTTAGTTCACGCCTTTGAGTTTCAGGGCCATGTCCACGGCTTCCTCAAACAGATCCTTGGCCACTGCGCCGCGAATCATCAGGTCGTTGACCACAAAGTACGGTGTGCCCGAAATACCCAGGCTGTCGGCCTCCTGGCGGTCCGCCTCAAGCTGCTGCTGAACAGCCGGACTCCCGGCCTCGGCCTTGAGCCGCTTCAAATCATAGCCCAGGCGGGCGGCCGTGTCCTTGAGAAAACCCTCCGTATCCCGCTCAAAAAGACTGATATTGTTAAAAAGCGCGTCGAAAAACTCCCATCCTTTCACCGGGTCAATCATGAAGGCCGCCGTGGAATACTGAGCGGCAGCCAGGGCATAGGAATCATTCTCCTTGGGCAGGGCCTTGAACGTGACCCGGAGCTTGCCGTCATATTTTTTCAGCAATTGGGCGATCACCTGCTCCGCCCTCAAGCAATAGGGGCATGTAAAATCCGAGTAACTGACTATGGTTACCGGCGCATTGCTTTTGCCCCGAAAAGGGCGGCCATCCAGATTGATGGCCTTGGGCGCCTTGGCGTCCTGCTGCCACTGCGCGAGCAAAGCCTTGCGCTTGCGCAGCATATCGCCCCGCTGCGCTATTTCCAGAACGGTCTCGCTGTTCTCCTGCAAAATATCTAGGATTAGATCCGGGTTCTCCTTGAGTACCCGGCGCACGGCTTCTTTTATGTCCTGACCGGGCTGGGCGCAAACCGAGGTAAAGGGAAACAACGATATACACAGCAGCGCAAGGGACGCAATCATGCACAAGCGCCCGGCGCGGCCGGAAAAATACTTGGTAAGGGTATGGAACAACATGCAACTCTCCATGAATAGATTACATGAGCCAGCGCAACAGGGCCACTGCTCCCATGCCGACGGCAACTGTACCAAAAAAACTTTTTGTCAGCCAGCCCACGATAAAAGTGGGAACAGCGGCAAGCAAAAAGATGTTGTCCGGACTCAGGAACAGCGTTTTGATGCCGCCTTCGCCGGTGCGAAGCAGGATTTCCGGAGCCAGGAGCGCGGCCAGAACAGCCGGGGGCACCATTTCCAGCCAGCGCATCAGGTGCGGGTTGAGTTGGCGCGAAGACAGGAGCAGCAGTGGAGATACGCGCGACACATAGGTGACCAGGGCCATGCCCAGAATAAGCAGCAGTTGGTCCAAAGGTATAAGCTCAACCATGAGCCGCCTCCTTTTCCCCTTTGCCGAGCATGGGCATAAAGGCCGCCAAGGTTGCCGCGCAAATCGTGGCCAGCATCACATTCCATTGTCCCGCGCCGAGCAGGGCGAACATCAGGGAAAAGCAAGCCCCGAGGCACACGGCAAAGAGTCTTCTGGGCACATACACGTGCGGCAGCAACAGAGCGATGAACATGCCGGGCAAGGCGAAATCAAGGCCCAGGTATTTGAGATCGCCAATGGCCGCGTCGAACAGCGCGCCCATGACCCCACCGGCCACCCAGCCCGCATGGGCAAAGCCGTTCAGGCCGAGCACCTGCCCCTTGTTCACTCCGTGCGAAGCAAAACGGCCGAGATTGGCGGCAAAGGTTTCATCCGTCATCTCAAAGCTGAACCAGGCCTGCATGGGCTTGCTCCAGCCGCGCAAATAGGGCGTCATGGCCGCGGACATCAAAAGATGCCGCAAATTGACCACAAACGTCGTGAGCACTATACCCGCCGTGCCGACGCCCGAGGCCAGCAATTGGGCCGCGATCAACTGGGCTGAACCCGCGTAGACGAAATAGGACATGAGGCCCACGGTTACCGGGCTCATGCCCGCCTGCACGGCAAGCACGCCAAAGGCGAAACCCACGGGAAGATAGCCGAGTATTATGGGCAGGGCTAAGCGCACCCCGACAAAAAAATCCTTCATGGCGCCATCCGATATAAAGTAAAAGCGGACTATGCCTCCAGTAGACAAGGCCGTCAACGGGTGCTCCTGGCCATTGGTCTTAAAATTCTCCATGAACACGATGTGTTTTCATAAACGTCCAAGCGTGATACAGTGGATGCCATCTCAAGCACAAACCGCTATTTAGGAAGGCAGGCTATGAACTTACAGGAAGTACGCGCGGCGGCAAAAGACAAGCTCAAGGGTTGGTGCCGGGTTTGTCCGGTATGTAACGGACGGGCCTGCGCCGGTGAAGTGCCCGGCATGGGCGGGGTCGGCACCGGCGCCGCCTTTATGGAAAACATACGCGCTCTGGAAGCCTGGAAACTGAATCTGCGCACCCTGCATGACGCTTCCAGCCCGGATCCTTCCGTGGAACTGTTCGGTACGGTTTTGAGCCTGCCGGTCATGGGCGCGCCCATTGCCGGAAGCGCCTACAACCTGGGCGGAGCCCTGTCCGAGGAAGATCTGGTCAACGCCTTTACCGGCGGTTGTTGCGGCGCGGGCACAATCAGTTGGACAGGCGACGGCGCGGAGCCGTCCCTGTATCTGACCGGCCTTGCCGCGATCAAGGCCCGTGGCGGCAAGGGGATTCCCACCATCAAGCCACGCGGCACAGAGGAAATCATCAAACGCATCCGCCTGGCCGAAGAGGCAGGCGCCCTTGCTGTAGCCATTGACGTTGATGCGGCCGGGTTTCATTCCATGGCCGCCAAAGGCCAACCCGTGGGCCCCATCAAGGCCGGGGACATTGCCGCCCTGGTGGCGGCCACGCCGCTGCCGCTTATCCTTAAAGGAATCATGACCCCGGATGAAGCCGTTTTGGCCGCATCTCTGGGCGTCAGCGGCATTGTCGTGTCCAATCACGGCGGCCGGGTGCTGGAGTCCTGCCCCGGCACCGCTGATGTCTTGCCGGGTATTGCGGCGGCGGTGAAGGGCAAAATCCGAATCATCCTGGACGGCGGCGTGCGCAGCGGCGCGGACGTGCTTAAAGCCCTGGCTTTGGGCGCGGACTGCGTGCTGGTCGGCCGTCCCCTCGTGACAGCGGCCGTGGGCGGAGGAGCCGAAGGTGTGGCCCTGGCCCTGCGCGGCCTGTCTGACGCCTTTCTTTCCGCTTTGCTGCTCACCGGAACAAGCGCGGCTCGGCATGTTTCCCCCCGGGTGCTGACCCGGACATCATAAATACAATTCACATCACAGGAAGGTAATACACATGGATACACATTTATTCCAAGACTTTGGTCCGACCCTGGCGGTAGTTTTTCTTGTCCTGCTGGCCGTGGTCATAGTCATGCAGGCCCTGCGTCCCGTCCCGCAGGGCTATCAGTGGACTGTTGAGCGTTTCGGCCGCTTCACCCGCGTGCTTACGCCCGGTCTGAACATTATTGTGCCCTTTATCGATTCCATCGGGCACAGAATCAACATGATGGAACAGGTGCTGGATATTCCCAAACAGGAAGTTATCTCCAAGGATAACGCCAATGTCACCATTGACGCGGTCTGTTTTTTCCAGATTGTACAACCGGCACAGGCGGCCTATGAGGTCAGCAACCTTATTCTGGCCATTCTGAACCTGACCATGACCAATATCCGTACCGTGCTCGGGGAAATGGAACTGGACGAAATGCTGTCCAAACGCGAGTACATCAATGCCAAGCTCCTCGAGGTCATTGACCTGGCCACCAACCCCTGGGGGGTCAAGGTCACGCGCATTGAAATCCGGGACGTGCGTCCGCCCGAGGAAATGGTCGCGGCCATGAATGCCCAGATGAAGGCCGAGCGGACCAAGCGGGCCGCCATTCTTGACGCGGAAGGCGTAAAGGCCGCGGCCATTCTGGTGGCCGAGGGCCAAAAAGAGGCCGAGATCCGGGACGCGGAAGGACGGAAGCAGGCGGAAATCCTGCGGGCCGAAGCCAGGGAACGGGCGGCCGAGGCCGAAGCCAAAGCGACCAATGTGGTGTCCGAAGCCATAGCCAAGGGGGATATTGCGGCCGTGCAGTATTTCGTGGCCCTGAAATATACGGAAGCCCTGCAGAATATCGGCGCATCAGGCAGCAGCAAGGTGCTCATGGTGCCGCTGGACGCGGCCGGGCTTATGGGTTCGGTTGCCGGTGTGGCCGAGATGTTGCAGTCAAAGGAAAACAAAAAATAACGGAAGGACTTAGAGCATGTTAACCTTGAAACTATACATCCGATAAAATGCTCCGGCCTTGTGAAACGAAGTGGAACAAGGCCCGCGAGATTGGCGTAGGCGGGCTTTGCCCGCCGTATAGCGACAATCTCAAGCGTAAACTGCTATAGGACCCGCACATGATCGAATTCCCGGACTCCTTACAATCATATTGGCTCTGGCTGGCCCTGGCCTTCATGCTTCTGGCCATAGAAGTGCTTGTCGTGCCCACCGGCCTTTTTCTCTGCCTGGGCACTTCGGCGGCTCTGATAGCGGCCGTTCTGTTTTTTCTGCCCACCATGTCCTGGCTCTGGGCTCTGACGCTGTTTTCCGTTCTGACCGTGCTTTCCGGCCTGTTCTGGTGGAAGGTGATCAGAAAGCGCGGCAAGGCCCTCCAGGGAGAAGATGACGGCGCCCTGAACGTTAAGACGCGCCAGCTTATCGGCTACCGCGCCGTGCTTGATGAAGACACCAGGGGCGGCCGGGGCCGTATTCGAGTCAATGATTCCCATTGGCAGGTGGAAGCCGAGGCCGACTACCCCAAGGGCACGCTTGTGGAAGTGGTGGCGGTCAAGGGTATCACCCTGCGCGTCAGGGCGGTTGCGGAATGAATTTAGGCCTTGAGTTTCCCACTGTCTTGAATTAATGTCACAAAAATCCAAGTAAGGTGCGCGTGTGATGCAAAGCCTTATCCATTTTTCCAAGCATGCAATGACCGGAATGCGTAATTCCGGCTCACTTTTTGCTACACACACACACACACACACACACACACACACACACCACTTTAGCAACTAACGCGCTTGCAGCCAGTCGCCGCGCGGTTCTGCCATTCGTAAAACGGGCCAGTCTCAATTGAGACTGGCCCGTTTCGGCGTTTTTGCAAACTCCCCACAAACCATCACTTTTAGGTTTTGTAATTGTACGGAATAAAAACATCAAGGAGACGCCATGACGACCAAACACAAAATCATTGCCGGGTTCGCCTGCATGATGACCATCATTGTCGTGATATCCGTGCTGGGGTACCGCGCTCTGGACAATTCCATGAGCGGCTTTAAAGAATACAGCAGGTTAGTCGGGATAAACGTGGAGTTCAGTGACGGGCTGGCCGAGTTCACCGAGGCGAGCCTCAGTTTGAACACCTTCCTGGCCAACCAGAATCAGGATTTGGTAAAAAATGCCAAAAACAAGCTGGAGCACATGGATCAAGGCTTTGCGGACATCCTGAAGACGATGGTGATTCCGGCGAACATAGAACGCGTGAACAGAGTCCGCAAACTGATCGCGGACTACAATACGGGCCTCAATACAATGGTGGGCGCGCTCAATCGCATAATGGACATATTTCAGAACGAGGTCCTCCCTCTCAGGGCCAATATGGAGAAAGGAATACACTCCATGATGGAAACCGCGAAAGTGAACGACAACGCGGCTCTATTGCACGGCCTCGCTGAATCGCTGTTCCAGTACGCGAACGTGCGCTATTTCACGGGGCATTATCTCCATACGCGTTCCGATGAGCACGCGAAGAGCCTTCAGAGCGCTATCAGTCAAATGAAGACGCAAATAGCCGGACTGAGCGAGCACATACGCGTGCAGTCGGTCAGGGACACCCACGCCAAAATGCTGGAGGAAATCGCAACCTGGGAGAACGCAGTCAAAAATATGATTGCGTCGGGCCAGGCCCTCAACGCCGCCCTTGTCGATATGCGCGCCGCCCGCCGGGATCTGGATGTGCTCCTGCCGGAGCTGAGCGACATCTACGACGAATTGATGCGCAACAACGGCGAGGCCACTGCCTCCGCAGTCGCCGCCAACCAGAAAATGCTGATGGGCGGCAGCGCCGCCGGGCTGATTCTCGGCTTCCTGCTGGCTGCCATCATTATCCTCGGCCTGGGCCGGGTGTTGGGCGAGCTTGCCGCCTACTCCAAGGCCGTTGCACAAGGCGACTTCACCCGCCAGGTGAAAACACGGGAAAAAGGCGAGGTCGGTACCGTGATACAAGCCATGCAAGGCATTCCAACTATACTGGAAAAACTCGCCGAAGAAGCAAACAAAACAGCCGAAGCCATCCTCATCGGATACTACCGCTTCCGGCCCGACGCCGCCAACTTCCCCGGTTCTTTCAAAAATGTGATCCAGTCCATCAACATGCTGAGCGACGCCTACACAAAAACCCTGGATCAGCTCCCTGTCGCCCTTTTCTCCGCCGGCTTTGACACGAAAATGCGCTACATGAATAACGCCACCAAGAGCGTTCTCGGCGGCGACAAAACCGGCCTGACCTGCGCCGGTTGTCTCAAAACGGCCGTATGCGGCACGGACAACTGTTTGGGCAATCAGGTCAGACAGCGCGGAACCAACGCCACCGGCGAAGTGACTGTCAATCTCGACAACAGCGCGAGCCTGGAACTCGCCGTCACCGCCATCCCGCTGTACGATGTGGCCGGAACCGCACAGGGGTTCATGGAAGTCTGCGTGGATGTGACTGCCATTAAACAAACACAACGCACCATCCTCACCGTGGCCGACCAAGCAGTCTCCATCGCCAACCGCGTCGCCGCCGCCTCCGAAGAGCTCTCAGCCCAAGTGGAACAAGTCTCACGCGGCGCGGACCAACAACGCACCCGCGTGGAAAGCACGGCCTCGGCCATGACCGAAATGAACTCCACCGTGCTGGAAGTGGCCAAGAGCGCCGGACAGGCCTCGGATCAATCGGAGATGACCAAAAACAAGGCCAGTGACGGGGCAGTGCTGGTAGATAAGGTGGTGCAGTCCATCAATCAGGTCAACAAAGTCGCATCCACCCTGCAAAGCAACATGCAAGATCTGGGCGCCCAAGCCGAAAGCATCGGCGGGGTGATGAACGTCATCTCCGACATTGCGGACCAGACCAACCTGCTGGCCCTGAACGCGGCCATTGAGGCGGCGCGCGCCGGC
>Ga0082212_10000474_pt1 | contig 58257 bp, 46 predicted proteins | sample TergutNt197P3_FD_71548 | JGI IMG/M metagenome (GOLD analysis project Ga0082212, IMG submission 71548) | Neocapritermes taracua P3 segment gut microbial communities from Petit-Saut dam, French Guiana - Nt197 P3 | ecosystem: Host-associated > Arthropoda: Insects > Digestive system > Gut ... | reverse complement strand
GGCTATGGGGATCTGCCAGACTGTGCTGGCAGCCGATCTGCGCCTCGACCTGGCCGAGCTTGTGATGCAGGCGCTGAGCCAGTATACGCACATTCTGGCGGATGAGGACGCCGCGGAAGAAGTGTTCGCGCGGATCATGAGCTTCTTCGACGCGCGCGTACGCGGCATCCTCGGCGACGAAGGCCATCGCTACGACGTGGTGGACTGCGCGACGGGCGTGGCTTATGCCTACATTCAGGACGTCATGGAGCGGGCTAAAGCGGTAAGCGGGCTCAGGGGGCAGGCTGGCTTCCAAAATCTGCTCGCGGGCTTCACCCGGGCAAATAATCTGGTGAAGAAAAACGAAGGCGCAAGGATAGTCCCCACGACGTTTACCGAAGAAGCTGAGATGGCCCTTCACGCGCGGATACTGGCGACGCAAAACGCCATTGCCGGCGTCATTGAGGAAGAAGGGATGCCCGGCGCGATCCGTGCCCTGGCTAATCTCGCGGGGCCGGTGAACGATTTCTTCGACGCGGTCATGGTTATGGCCGAAGATCCGGCTGTACAGGCGTCGCGGCTTGGCCTTTTGCAGGCCGTGGTTGATCTGACCCGTATAGCGGGGGATCTGAGCAAGTTGCAGGAGGGCTAAACAATGACGATAACAAAAGAGGCCATCCAACAGATCGCCGGTCTGGCGAAAATAGGGTTGTCGGAAGACGAGGCCGAGCGCTTCGCGCTGGATCTGGATAAAATCGACGCTTATGCCGGCAGGATCGCCAAAGCCGGGACGGAAGGCGTGGCGCCCGCGACCCATTCCGTGCAGATGAAGAGCGTATACCGGGACGACGTCATGATCCCTTCCCTCCCGAGGGAAGAACTGTTGGCGAACGCGCCGGAGCATGACGGGACAGGATTCCTGACGCCGAAAGTATTGGACGAGGGGTGAGGCACAATATGGACGATATGAGGAAACGGGAGCTCGCTGCTTTATCCCTGACCGGAGTCGCCGCGCTGCTTGATAAAAAAGAAATCAGCAGCGTCGAGATCACCGGGATTATGCTGGAACGGATAAAGGAAAGCAAGAATAACGCTTACATATACGTCAACGACGATGAAAACGGCGGCGAGGCGATGAAAGCGGCAGCCGAAGCGGATCGCCGCCGAAGGGAAGGGCGGGCGCTCAGCCCTATGGACGGCGTGCCCATGGCGCTGAAGGATGATTTCTGCGTCAGGGGGATGAAGACCACCTGCGCTTCCCGGACCCTGGAAAACTTCATCCCGCCCTATACGGCCACGGTGGCTGAAAAGCTGGAAAACGCCGGCGCCATCCTTCTGGGCAAGTTAAATATGGATGAATTCTCCGCGGGAAACGCCACGAATACGTCTATCTTCGGCGCCACAAAAAACCCCCGGAACCCCGACCGCGTACCGGGGGGTTCCTCAGGCGGCTCAGCCGCGGCTGTGGCGGAGGATACGGCGTACTTCGCCATAGGCACGGACGCGGGCGGATCGGTGAGGCAGCCCGCCGCTTTCTGCGGCGTAGTGGGGATGAAGCCGACTTACGGGCGGGTTTCCCGCTACGGCTTTGTCCACTATGCTTCGTCCTTCGACCAGGCCGGACCGCTGAATAAAACAGTGGAGGACTGCGCCCTCACCTTATCGGCGATCGCGGGGTTCGACCCCAAAGACGCCTGTTCGCTGCATAATCCCGTACCGGATTTCCACGCGGGGCTCAGAGGCGCTGAAGAGTTTAAAAACTTCCGCATCGGCATACCCAAAGAGTATATGGGCAGCCTGATCCGGGAAGATATCAGGCAAAGCGTAAAAAATCTGGCGGCCCGCCTGCAAAACGCGGGGGCGCTGGTGGAGGAATGCTCGCTGCCGAACGCGAAACACGCGTTAAGCGCCCATTATGTCATTTCCACGGCTGAATTCAACAGCAATATGGCCCGCTACGACGGCGTGAAGTTCGGCTACCGGGCGAAAAAATACGACAATTATGAAGACATGCTGCTCAGGACCCGGGGCGAAGGCTTCGGCGACGAAGTCAAGAGGCGTATCCTGTTCGGGATATACGCGCTGAGCGGCGGACGGATTAATGATTACTACCTGCAGGCGCAAAAGGTAAGGACGATGATCATCGAAGACTACAGGCTGGCGTTCTGCAGATACGACCTTCTGCTCATGCCCGCCGCGCCCGTTACCGCCTGGCCGTTAAAGACCGTTTTCGCTGATCCGGCACAGGCGTACGCAAAGGATTTATGTATGGTCCCCGCGAATCTGGCGGGCCTGCCGGCCATCAGCCTACCTTGGGGGACGGACAAAGACGGTTTGCCCATCGGCGTACAGGTAATGGCGCCGGCCCTTTGCGACGATCTCGTCCTGCACGCGGCCCGCGGCATAGAAGAACTAAGGGGGGCGTAGGAGGATGAGCGAGTATAAAGCGGTCATCGGATTGGAAGTCCACGCCGAGCTGGCTACAGACAGTAAGATCTATTGCGGTTGTTCCACAGCCTTTGGCGGGGAAGAGAACACCCATGTCTGCCCCGGATGCCTGGGCATGCCGGGTACGCTGCCTTTGCTGAACCGAAAGGTCGTCGAGTATTGCGTGAAGGCGGGTTTAGCCTTAAACTGCAAAATCAGCAATTTTTCCCGGCAGGACAGAAAGCATTATTTCTATCCCGACCTGCCGAAAGGCTTCCAGATATCTCAACTGGATATGCCCGTCTGCCGGGACGGCTGGCTGGAAATCAAATCGGGGGAAGGGACTAAACGGGTAGGGATAAACCGCATCCATATCGAAGAAGACGCGGGGAAACTGATCCATGGCGTAAACGATACGCGGGTCGACTGTAACCGGGGCGCCGCGGGATTGATCGAGATCGTGTCGGAGCCGGATATGTCAAGCCCGGAAGACGTCTATGCTTATATGGAGGCCCTCAGGGAAATCCTTCTGTATACGGGCGTCTCCAACTGCAAGATGGAAGAAGGCTCGCTCCGCTGCGATATTAACATCTCCATCCATAAGGAGGGCGAGCCTTACGGCGTCAGGACGGAGATGAAAAATTTAAATTCCCTTTCCGCGGCGAAAGCGGCGACGGCTTATGAGATCAACAGACAGGAGAAAGTCCTCCGGGAGGGGGGCGGGCTTTATCAGGCGACCCTCCGCTGGGACGACGAAAAAGGCCTTAATCATGTGATGCGGGTGAAAGAATTCGCGGACGAGTATTATTATTTCCCCGAGCCGGATATCATGCCCATCGTCGTCACGCCGGAAGAGATCGCGGTTATCCGGGAAACGCTGCCGGAGATGCCGAAAGCGCGGAGAGAGCGTTACCGGGAGCGATACGGCTTGTCGGAGTATGACGCCGGGATACTTACCGTACATAAGGCCCTCAGCGACCTGTTTGATCAGGCGGCCGCGACAGGCGCGCCGGCGAAGACCTGCGCGAATTTTGTCATGGGGGATATCACCCGGCTTCTGAACGAAAAGGGGCTGGCTGCCGAACAGACGCCTTTTGACGGCGCGGCTTTAGCCGAACTGGCAAACCTGGTGGGGGAAGGGGCGATAAACAGTTCCGCCGCGTCAAAAGTAGCGGAGATGCTGTTTGACCCCGCCCATGCGGGCAAATCGCCGAAGGCCATCGTCGAAGAGCTGGATCTGGGACAAGTCAGCGACGAGTCCGCGCTGGAGGAAATATGCCGCCGGGTCGTGGAAGGCAACCCAAAAATCGCCGCGGATTACCGGGGCGGAAAGAAACAGGCCATATCGGCCCTGGTTGGACAGGTGATGAAAGCCTCCCAGGGCAAAGCCAACCCCGGCATAGTCAACCGGCTCCTGCAGGAGCTGCTGCGGGAAAGCTGATCATCACTATAGGAGTAAGCGCGACGCGTCAGGAGAAATGAGCAGGATTACGATTATCGGCGCCGGCAGCTGGGGCACAAGCCTGGGCGTCAGCCTGAGCGCAAAAAAACACGACGTTCGCTTGTGGGGTATCCACGAGGAAGAGCTGCGGGAGATGGAAACACGCCGTGAAAACAGGCGCTATCTGCCGTCGGTCCCTTTACCGGAGGGTTTATGCATAGCGCGATCACGGGAAGAAGCCCTGGATAAAGCTGAAATCGTGGTTTTTGCCGTACCATCCCAACAGTTCCGCGGCGCGCTGACGGAAGCCCTGCCATATCTGCGGGAGCCTATGACGATTGTCAACGCGGCGAAGGGGATAGAGCAAAACACGCTGCTGCGCCAGTCGGAGATCGCCCGCCAGACGCTGCCCTGGGAAAGCGAAAGCCGTTATGTAGTCCTCTCCGGGCCTTCCCACGCCGAGGAAGTAGGCAGGGCCCTGCCTACGACTATCGTGACCGCGGCTGTGGACAGGGGGCTGGCGGAAGAGGTACAGGAGATATTCATGAGCGAGAGGCTCCGTGTCTACACCAGCACCGACGTAATCGGCGTGGAATTGGGCGGCGCGTTGAAGAATATCATCGCTTTGGGCGCGGGTATATCGGACGGGCTTGGCTTCGGCGACAATACGAAGGCTGCCATGATGACCCGGGGGCTGGCTGAGATGAGCAGGCTGGGCGTGGCGCTGGGCGCCAGGGAAGATACCTTTTACGGCCTGGCTGGGATAGGCGACCTGATCGTAACCTGTACCAGCATGCACAGCCGGAACCGCCGCTGCGGTATCCTGATCGGAGAAGGGATGGAACCGGCGGAAGCGACGGAGAAGATCGGCATGATCGTGGAAGGCGTCTATACGACGGAAGCGGCTTATGCCCTGGCGCAAAAGCATAACGTGTCCATGCCCATTACCGAACACATCTGCGCGGTGCTTCGGGGAGAGATGAACGCCAGGGACGCGGTGGAGAGCCTGATGTCCCGGGGCAAGAAAAATGAACGGGCTGAAGAAATCGTCTACCGGGCGTAAACCGGATAAATCGACGAAGCGGGCGCGGCCGGAAGTGAAAAAGACAAGTAAAAAAGGAGGATAATGCTGATGGCAAAAAGCAACGAAACGTACGAAATCTGGTGGGACAAGGCGAATGAGAAAGAGAAAAAGGAGGCCTTCTCTTTCTGCGAGGGATATAGCTCCTTTTTAGATTCCTGCAAGACGGAGCGGGAAGTGACGTCCTACGCCGCCGCCCATTTGGAAAAGAATAAATTCAAGGAGTTTGATATACCTTTAATCAGGGGAAAAGCCGCCTCACTGAAACCCGGCGACAAGGTATACCGGAGCGTATGGGGTAAGGCTATATTAGCCGCCGTGATCGGGACGCAGCCGTTGGAGAAAGGCGTCAACGCCATCGCCGCCCATATCGACTCCCCCCGCATCGATTTTAAACAAAACCCTTTTTATGAGGATACCCATTTGGCCCTGGCTAAAACCCATTACTACGGCGGGATCAAGAAATATCAATGGGTCTGTATGCCTCTTTCCTTACACGGCGTCGTCTTCCTGAAGGACGGGAAAAAGGTTGAGATCAACGTGGGGGATAAGGAAGGGGACCCCTGCTTTGTCATCACCGACCTCCTGCCGCATCTGGCGCAGAAGCAAATGGAAAAAAAGATCTCAGACGCTTTCACCGGCGAGGAACTGAACATACTGATGGGCGCCATGCCCGGGGAGAAAGCTAAGGACGATAAAGAAAAAGAGGACGCCGCGGTCAAGGCGAATCTCCTGCGCATACTCAAGGAGCTTTACGGTATAGAGGAAAAAGACTTCGTCTCGGCTGAAATCGAGGCGGTACCGGCTTTACCCGTCCGGGACGTAGGTTTTGACCGGAGCCTCATCGGCGGTTACGGCCATGACGACAGGGTATGCGCTTATCCCGCGCTGAAAGCGCTGACGGATATCAAAGGTATACCGGAGAAAACCGTCGTCGTCTTTCTGTCCGATAAAGAAGAAGTGGGCAGCCAGGGGAATACCGGCGCCGAGTCTACCGCGCTGAGCAACTTTCTTGCCGAACTGTGCGCCGCGACGGCGGACGGCTACAACGACTTGACAGTCCGCCGCTGTATGGCGTCCTCTCATATGCTTTCCGCGGACGTAAGCTCCGCCGTGGACCCCAATTTCAAAGACGTACAGGACCCCATCAACGCCAATTATTTAGGGAAAGGCATGGTGTTGGAAAAATATACCGGTTCCCGGGGCAAATCCGGCGGCAGCGACGCGAACCCGGAGTTTATCGCCGCCCTCCGTCAGGTTTTCGACAAAGGCGAAGTCGCCTGGCAGACCGGGGAGATCGGAAAGGTGGATCTGGGCGGCGGCGGCACGGTAGCGCTCTTCATGGCAAACCTGGGCATGCAGGTCATCGACTGCGGCGTGCCCGTGCTCTCCATGCATTCCCCTTACGAGGTGGTAAGCAAAGGCGACGTGTACAATACGTACAAGGCTTATAAAGCGTTTTATCAGAATTTTAAATAAGGTGGTTCCTATGGCGCTGACGAAAACCCCTGTGAAGGGGATGAAGGACATCCTGCCGGAAGAGATGGCGATCCGGGATTACGCCGTCGGGCTGATCAAGGAGACGTACAAAACCTTTGGTTTCACGCCCATCGAGACGCCCTGCGTGGAGCATATCGGTAATCTGACCAGCAAGCAGGGGGGCGAAAACGAAAGCCTGATTTATAAGATCATGAAACGCGGTGAGAAGCTCTCCCTGGAAGGCGTATCGTCGCCGGACGATCTGGCGGACAGCGGGCTGCGCTACGACCTGACGGTATCGTTATGCAGGTTTTACGCGAACAATCAGGATAAACTGCCGAATCCGTTCAAAGCCCTGCAGATCGGCAGCGTATGGCGGGCGGATAAACCTCAGAAAGGCCGCTTTCGGCAATTTACCCAATGCGATATCGACGTCCTGGGGGAAAGCTCCATGCTGGCTGAGATCGAGTTGATTACCGCGACTTCGACATTGCTGGGCAAGCTGGGCTTCAACGGCTTCACCGTCCGGCTGAATCACCGCCGCCTGCTGAAAGCTATGGCCGAATACTGCGGTTTTGCTCAGGAGAGCGGCGAAAAAGTATTTATCATCCTGGACAAAATGGACAAAATCGGACCGGAAGGCGTGACTGCCGAGCTAGTGGCCGCCGGCCTTTCGCCGGACGCCGTAGAAGCCTATATGGATTTCTTCAAACCCCGGGCGGGAGAAAACCTCCTCGACCTCTGCGCCGGGAAACTGCTCGCTAAAACCGGCGGCGAAGACGGTGGCATGGATGAGAACGGCGGCGGCGACGCCGCGCCCGGCGGGGAAATCGCGGACGCCGTCGAGGATATGCGTACCGTCATGGCCTGCATAGATACCGTCAAGGAAAGCATACCCGCCGACTTCCAATTGGTTTTCGACCCCACTCTGGTACGGGGTATGGGATACTACACAGGCCCGATATTTGAGATCGCGCTGAAGGAATTCGGCAGCTCAGTCGCCGGGGGCGGCAGATACGACGAACTGGTGGGCAGCTTCACCAGCCTCCGGGCGCCGGCTTGCGGATTCTCCATCGGCTTCGAGCGTATCGTCTCTGTCCTCATGGATCGGGGCTTTGCCGTACCTTCGCCGGGGAAGAAAATCGCTTTCCTGGCGGAAAAAGGGCTGGCTGAAGAAGAACTGTGCGCCATGCTGCTGGAGGCGGGCCGGCTTCGCAGCCAAGGGACGCGGGTGCTGGTCGCCGGAAAAAATAAAAACAGTAAATATCAGCGGGAACAACTGGAGAAAGAGGGCTATACGGAAGTCCGCAATTTCAACAAGCGATAATAGCAACGGGGGTGACGTCGCGTCATGAAAATCGGCCTCATCGGACTCAACCAGACAGGCAAGACCACCTTGTTTAACCTGCTTACCGGCAGGGAAGGCGCGGCCGCCGCGGGGAAAGGCGCCGCGAATACCGGCACGGGGCTGGTACCGGACGACCGCGTCGATTTTTTATCAGCGTTATACAATCCGAAAAAGACGACCTACGCCAGGATCGACCTGACGGATATCGTCGGGTTCTCCGTTACCGGAGACAACCGGAATTCCGGCGCGGCGAAGTTTTTAAACGACGTGCGGCCCTGCGAGGCGTTGACCCATGTAATCAGGGCTTTCGAGTCCGACGCCGTAGTCCATGACCTGGACAGCATCGATCCGGCAAGGGATCTGGAAGCCGTGGAGACGGAGATGCTTTTCGCCGATCTCGAACTGGTGGAGAAAAGGATAGACAGGATCAAAAACGGCAAGAAAATCACGAAGGAAAACGCCGACGAGCTGGCTCTGCTCGAGCGCTGCTACGACTGGCTGGAAAAGGGCAACGCCATGCGTGAGATGGCCCTGACCGGGCAGGAGAAGACTGCCGTAAGCAGCTATGCCTTCCTGACCGAAAAACCCAGAATGGCTGTTGTCAATCTGGACGAGGACCAGTGGAAAGCGGGGACCTGGCCCAATCAGCAGGCTTTCCGCGCCTTGTGTACCAAGCTGGGCATCCCCATGCTCGAGCTCTGCGTGGAGATGGAGCTTGAGATCAGCAGGCTCCCGGAGGAAGACAAACAGATGTTCATGGAGGATATGGGTATCAGCCAGCCGGGGATAGACGTGCTGGCGAGGGGCGTATACGGGCTGCTGGGCCTGATATCCTTTCTGACGGCGGGGGAAGACGAGGTCCGGGCATGGACCATCGAAAACGGGACCGTCGCGAAAAACGCCGCGGGAAAAATACATTCCGATATCGAAAGAGGCTTCATCCGGGCGGAAGTCGTTAAGTTTGACGACGTCAAAGAACTGGGCTCCATGGCGAAGGTAAAGGAAAAAGGCTTATTCCGGCTGGAGGGAAAGGAATACGTGGTCGTCGACGGGGACGTCATCCATTTCAGATTTAATGTTTAATTCGGCAGGAGAACCGGTGCAAATGTAGAAAATTATACATGACTGAATGTATGGAGGAAACGGACGCAGTCCAGAAACAAAAAAGACAACCGGTCACGCAGGATTTTTTGTTTCTGGCAAGGCAAACGACGACAACGGGAGGGAGCGTACTTCAGATGGTACGTGACCGAACAGTTGGAGGAAGTGGACGCAGTCCAGAAATAAAAAAGACAAGTGAGGAGTGGTAGCCTATGAGACAGAGGCAATGTGCCGGCGGCGTAGTATTTACCGGCGATAAAGTATTTTTGCTGCAGAACGACAAAGGGGAATGGGTGCTGCCGAAGGGCGTGATTAAAAACGGCGAACGGGCAAGCGAGGTGGCGGTCGCCCGGGTAAGCCATGAAGCGGGCGTAACGGCGAAAATACTCGCGCCGGCAGGAGAGACATATTACGAATTCTTTTCCGTTTCCAGACGGGCCCCGATCAGTAATAAAATCGACTGGTTCATCATGCAGGCGAGGGATGAGGACCACAAAATCAATGAAGAAGAAGGCTTTCAGGACGGCGGTTTTTTTACAACGGACGAAGCCGCGGACAGGATCACTTACAGTCAGGACAGGGCGCTTGTACATTTAGCTTACGAAAAATATCTGGCCTTTCAGAGGGAATAGAACCTTAAGGTTAAGTTAATCATAATCGAAACCCGCCGACAGCCCGGCGGGTTTCGTCTCGAATTCGGTTTTTTTATGAAAATGTAGAGAAGTTTTGACGAAATCGTGTAGAAACTATATAATAGATATGTTAATTCACTCGGACACAAACCGCGCCGCAAAAAAACCGCGTTTGGGGGATGGGTAAATGCAGAAGACAATTTTTGTAGTGGACGATAACGACACCAATTTATCTAAAGCGGAGGAAGCGCTCGAGGATCAGTATCAGCTACTGACGCTGCCCTCGGCGGCTAAGATGTTCGCTTTGCTGGAAAAGATCATTCCGGATCTGATCCTGCTGGATATCGAAATGCCTGAGATGGATGGGTTTGAAGCCCTTCGCCGCCTGAAGACCAGCGCAAAATTCGCGGACATACCGGTCATCTTCCTGACCAGCATGACGGACGCGGAGATCGAGGTCCGCGGGTTCCAGCTGGGCGTGGTGGATTTTATCACGAAGCCTTTTTCCGCCCCCGTGCTGGTTAACCGGATCAAGACGCACCTGAACATAGACGAACTGATCAGGGACAGGACGGCTCAGATCCAGCGGCTCAAAAACGCCATCGTGTTCAGCTTCGCGGATTTTGTAGAAAAACGTGATGAAGGAACCGGCGGGCACATCGAGAGGACTTCGGAGTATATCCGGATACTGATTAACGCGATGATCGCCAGGGGCGTGCACGACGCCGATCTCCGCAATATGGACATCGATTCCCTCATATCTTCCGCGCGCCTCCATGACGTGGGAAAGATCGCCATCCCCGACGGAATATTAAACAAACCGGGTAAGCTGACGGACGAGGAGTTCGAGATCATGAAGACCCATACGACGGAAGGGGAACTGGTCATCGAGCAAATGGCGTCCCGGGCGGACGACGACGGGTTCCTCAGCAACGCGAAGCTCTTCGCAGGTTACCATCACGAACGCTGGGACGGGGGGGGTTATCCGCATAAGCTCAAGGAAGACGATATCCCCCTGCAGGGGCGTATTATGGCTATCGTCGACGTATACGACGCCCTGGTATCCACACGCCCGTATAAGAAACCGTTTACGGAAGAGGAAGCGGTGGGGATCATCCTGGAGGGCGCGGGCAAGCAGTTCGACCCCTTTATCGCCGACGTGTTTAACGAGGTACAGGATCAGTTCAGCGCGGTGAGGCTGAGCCTGCAGGAGGCGTCGGCATGAGGAATATTATCGGAACGAATGAGGAGGTCTGCACAGGCTGCAACCGATGCGTCAGAGAATGCCCGATGGAGATGTCCAACATCACCTATCAGGATGAGGCCGGTAATATCAAGGTGAGGATCGACCATACGAAATGCATCGCCTGCGGCAGATGCGTCAGCGCGTGCAAACACGACGCCAGGTATTATGAAGACGACACCCTGCGGTTCTTCGAGGATCTGTCGGGCGGGGCGCGCATATCTCTCATCGCCGCGCCGTCTATCTGTACGAATATGCCGGAGTATAAACAAGTCTTCACCTGGCTCAAACAAATGGGCGTAAACAGAATTTATGACGTATCTCTGGGGGCGGACCTTTGCATATGGGCCCATGTACGGTATATAGAAAAATACAACCCGGCGACCCTGATTACCCAGCCCTGCCCGGCTATCGTTACCTATTGTGAAAAATACCGGCATGACCTGCTGGATAAGCTGTCGCCGATACACAGCCCCATGGCGTCTTTAGCGGTGTATATGAAGGAATACGAAGGGATAAGCGACAAGATCGCCGCCCTTTCCCCCTGTATATCGAAAGCGAACGAGTTCGACGAGACGGGGCTGTCCGATTATAACGTAACGTTTACCAAACTCCGCGAGTATATGAAAAAACACGGGATACGGCTGCCGAACAAGGAAACAGGTTTCGACCATTATGAGAGCGGGATAGGCGCCTTATTTCCCATGCCTGGAGGGCTGAAGGAAAACATTGAGTTTTTCATGGGAAAGGACGTCCGTATCGATAAGGCGGAAGGATATGAGGTGTATGAAAGGCTGAATTTGTTCGGCGATACCGCCGCCGAACTGCTGCCGGCTATATTTGACGTACTGAACTGTCAGGACGGCTGCAATATCGGTTCCGCCATCGCCGAGCCTGTCAATATATTTGAAATCGGCCTGAAGATGGATAAGCGGAGAAAAGCGGCTACGGACCAACGCAAAAAAGAATATTTCGAGGAACTGTATAAACAATACGACGGGAGATTCGACCTGTCCCGTTTCATCAGGCGGTACAATCCGGTCATCATGGAATATCCGCTGATTACCGATGAGGATATCAAAAAGGCTTTCATCGAGCTGGATAAACATAACGAAGAGCAGCAAAACGTAGACTGCAGCGCCTGCGGCAACGACACCTGCTACGATATGGCGAGGCGTATAGCCCTGGGCGTCAATATACCGGTCAACTGTATGGTCAAGACGATGGACACCGCGAAAAAGGAGCATGAAATCAACCGGAGCGCCCTGGAAGAACTGGAAACGATATGGGGCCATGTGGAAAGCGGCATCGCCATTATCGACGAGAAGACCCGGATAATACTGGACGTCAATCCTGCAGCCGAGCGCTTGTTTGGCGCCGCCAGCGATAAAATGATCGGCAGGGATTGCTATTCCTTTTTCGGTCAGCACGAATGCCCGATCTCGGATCTGAGTCAATCCCTGGACCGAGCGGAACGTTTGTTCACCAAAGCGGACGGTTCGGTTATCCCCGTATTAAAATCCGTATCAAGGATAGTGTACAACGGCCGCCAGGCCCTGCTTGAGAGCTTTACGGATATATCTTCGCTAAAAGACGCGGAAGAGAAAAGCCGTATGCTGGAAGTAGCCGAGCAGGCGAACAAAGCGAAATCCGCCTTTCTGGCTAACATGAGCCATGAGATACGCACGCCGATGAACGCGATACTGGGCATAGCGGAGATACAGCTCCAGGACGAGAACCTGAGGCCGGCGTTAAAAGAAGCGCTGGATAAGATATACAGCTCGGGCGACCTGCTCCTGGGTATCATCAACGATATCCTCGATCTGTCCAAAATCGAAGCCGGCAAGCTGGAGTTAACAATAGACGAATATGACACGGCCAGCCTGATCAATGATACTGTGCAGCTAAATATGATGCGCATAGGCAGTAAGCAGATAGAATTCATACTCTCCGTGGACGAGGCTACGCCCTCAAATATGATCGGGGACGAGCTTCGGATCAAGCAAATCCTGAATAATTTACTTTCCAACGCGTTTAAGTATACGACGGAGGGCGAAGTCAGGCTGGAGGTATTCCCGGAACCCGGCGGCGAGGAGGTAAGCGGCGTTTTCCTTATCTTCAGGGTGAGCGATACAGGTCAGGGTATGTCGCAGGAACAGGTAGCGAAATTATTTGAGGAATACTCCAGATTCAATCTGGAAGCCAACCGTACCACCGAGGGCACGGGTCTGGGCATGAGTATTGCCCAGAATCTGATCCGTTTAATGAACGGGGAAATCCACGTGGAAAGCGAACAGGGAAAAGGCTCCGTATTTACCGTGCGCCTGCCCCAGAGCTGCGTGGGGACCGATGTGCTGGGTAAAGATTTGGCGGATAATCTGCAGAGCTTCCGCGACAACGGCAGGGCGCAGATGAAACGGGTGCAGATCGCCCGGGAACCCATGCCTTACGGCAGCGTCCTGATCGTAGATGATGTGGAGACTAATATCTATGTGGCGAAAGGGCTGCTCGCCCCCTACGGTCTGAAAGTCGACTCGGCGGACAGCGGTTTTAAAGCGATAGAAAAAGTCAACGAGGGAAACGTCTACGACATCGTGTTTATGGATCATATGATGCCGAAGATGGACGGGATAGAGGCGACAAAAATCATCCGCGGGCTGGGTTATACGAGCCCCATCGTCGCCCTGACCGCGAACGCCGTGGTCGGGCAGTCCGATATGTTTCTGGAAAACGGCTTTGATGATTTCATCTCGAAGCCCATCGATATCCGCCAGATGAACGTCGTATTAAACAAGCTGATCCGCGACAAACAGCCGCCCGAGGTGATCGAGGAAGCGAGGCGGCAGGCGGCTGAGACGGAGACAATTCCGGCTGCCGAAGAAGAAAAACCGTCCATCGATCCGCGCTTTCTGGAGGTGTTCATCCGCGACGCCGCGAAGTCCCTCGAAATCCTTGAGGATATACGCGACAGAAACGGTTACGGCAACGAAGAAGACTTAAAGATGTATATCATCAATACCCACGGGATAAAGAGCGCCCTGGCGAATATCGGCATGGCGGAGCTCTCCGCCGCGGCGCTTAAATTGGAAGAGGCGGGGCGGGGAAACGACGCCGGCGTGATGACCTCGGATACGCCCGCTTTCCTGGCCGCGCTGCGCGCCCTCATCGACGACCTCGCGCCGGAAAAGGAAGACGGGGACGGGACTGCCGCCGCGGACTTGACCGACGAAGATAGGGCTTATCTGCGGGATAAGCTCTCGACAATCAAGGAGGCTTGCGAAAGCTTCGACAAAAAAACCGCGAACGGCGCCATCGCCGAGCTGAGGGAGAAAACCTGGCCCCTTCCGGTGAGGGAACTGCTGAGCGCCCTCGCAGAGTATTTGCTGCACAGCGATTTTGAGGACGCCGCGGAAAAAGCGGGCGGATTTTTAAACGAATGATAAAGGAAGTGGCTTGAATCATCGAAACAAGCGACAATAAAGACCCCGCGGCGGAGAGGGCCGCGATTGCCGCCGAGCGCGCCGGGGCGTACAAGCTGCGCGGTTACCACTGCTCCGAATCCGTAATCCGGGCTTGTGCCGAAGTTTTGGACCTCAGCCTCCCGGACGGCTTGCTGCGCGCGGCCAGCGGGTTCCGCGGCGGCGGCGGCGGATATATGGACCGCTGCGGGGTGATCGAAGCCGGCTGCATGCTCGTTGGTTATCTGTACGGACGCCTGACGCCGGAGCAGGCGGATTGGGATTACAGTTACCTGATCTGTGTGCTCCACGACCGTTTTAAAGAGCATTTTGGCTCTATCTATTGCCGTGACGTCATGCCGGCCGAGCGTATGAAAGAAGGCCCGGTATGCATCCGGGTATTTACCGAAGGGGCCGGGATCGTCATGGGGCTTCTGCTGGACGCGCAGCGGCTCCTGGACGCCGTGCCGCCCGCCGAACGGAAAAACGGCAGGCTCTGGTTTCCGTTAAAGTAAGGATTATCGTGATTAACAATCGGAATCGTTAAGGGAGTATGATGAAGGAGCAAAAATGATGGATATAAAAATCATGTTTTTACTGCTTTCTGTGCTGTTCTCTTATATCGATACTTATCTGGTTTACCGCATATGGTTCTACGGAAAACAGAATACTTATCTCAAAGTGTTTTTCGCCATGGGTATGCTCATGTCGGTCTGGGCGCTTTTTAACGGAATCCTCCCTTTGTTGAGCATAGCGGTCTATATGCAGATCTATCCGTATTATACGTTGATCGGATGTGTCATCCCGGTATTATTTCTGCCTTATATTTTACATTTTACCGAATCCGCCCTCGCCCGCTCGCGTAAGCTCATCACGGTCCTGATCGTTTTGGCGGCGGCGGACGTCCTGGTTTTGTTGACAAACCCCATTCATCACGCGTTCATCGCGGGGTATGACGGCCATTTCCCCGTCTTAGGCGGATGGTTCCTGATCCACGCGCTGATTACCTATACGCCGTTGATTTTCGCTATCGTCGTCCTTGTGCGTTATATCGTCAGAAATATCCGCGCCAATCCTTTGCTGGGGGGCGTCGCCGCCGCGGTCATCCTGCCTCTCGTGACCAGCATACTCTATTCCTTTCGTATATTAGATTTCGGGTTTGATACGACGCCTTTGTTCTTCCTGATTATGTTCATCATCTTTTCGATTTATTCCACGAGGTTCAGGCTGTTTGACAACCGGATCGCGGCTTTCACGAGCCTGTTCAATACGTTTTCAGAGGCCTTGCTGGTCGTGGACGGCGCGGGTTATATCACTACCGCCAACCCGTCTTTCAAAACGGCGTTTCCATCCGTGACGCTGGAATCGGACAGGACGCCGATGGAGGAGTTCGTCGGTTACCTTAACTCCGTCACCGTCGAGCAGAATCCCGCCGACGCCATCGACAGGCTGGGTTCCGGTACCGATGAAATAAGCAACGCAGAGATTGCCCTGCTGCTGAACGGGACGACCTATTACTATGTGTTAACCAAAACCAGCGTATACGAACGCATGCAGCCCGTCGGGTTTATCGTGAGCCTCATCGATATCAGCAACAATCAGAGGACGCTGCTGATGATCGAAGAAATAAAGCGGAATAATATTCAGCTTCAGGAACTTAAGGATCTCTCAGAAGCCGCCAGCCAGGCCAAGAGCGACTTCTTGGCAAACATGAGCCATGAGATACGCACGCCGATGAACGCCATCATGGGGATGACGGCGATAGGGAAGTCGGCGAACGATATCGACCGGACGAAATACGCTTTGGATAAGATCGAGGACGCGTCGATTCATCTTTTGGGCGTTATCAATGATATCCTCGACATGTCAAAGATCGAAGCCGGCAAGTTCGAACTGTCCGAAGAGGAATTCAGCATGGAGAAGATGCTGGAGAGAGTGGTTAACGTCATATCGTTCCGCGTAAATGAAAAAAAGCAGAAATTCAATATCTATATCGATCAAAAGCTCCCGCCCGTGTTCATCGGCGACGACCAGCGGCTGGCGCAGGTAATCACAAACCTGCTGGGCAACGCCGCCAAATTCACACCCATAGAGGGTACGGTGAGCTTAAACGTCAAGTTGCTGAACGAAACTGACGGCGTCTGCGAAATACAGATCGAAGTCGCGGATTCCGGCATCGGGATCAGCCAGGAGCAGCAGGCCCGTTTGTTCCAATCCTTCCAGCAGGCGGAAAGCGGCACGTCCAGAAAGTTTGGGGGGACGGGACTCGGGCTTTCCATATCGAAGAGTATCGTCGAAATGATGGGCGGGAGGATATGGGTCGAATCGGAGCTCGATAAGGGCGCTACTTTCGCGTTTACGATTCAAATGAGGCTTGGCGACCATCAAAGATATGAACTTACGGTCAAGGAGACGAATTGGAAAGGCTTGCGCATCCTGGTCGTCGACGACAATAGCGGTATATTGGGGTATATCAAGAGTTTCGTCGAGAATTACGGCGCAGTCTGCGATACCGCCGTCTGCGGCGGCGACGCCATGGATCTCGTACATAAGAACGGCGCCTACGACCTCTACTTCATCGACTGGAAGTTAGCGGACATAGACGCCTTGCAGCTTACCAAAGGCATTAAAGCGATGGAACCGCAGAAAAGCAAGATCGTGATCACCATGGTTTCCAGCCTGGAATGGGAAGATCTGCAGGAAAGCGCGCAAAAGGCGGGCGTCGATATATTTCTTCCCAAACCCTTATTCCCGTCGGCGCTGGTCGACACCATCAGCGGCTGCATCGCGCCCGGCGCGACAAGTCTCGCAGCCTCCCAAAGCGCGGCGAAGGAAAGGACTTACGATTTCAGCGGCCATACCATCCTCATCGCGGAAGACGTGGAAATTAACCGGGAGATCATGTCCGCGTTGCTGGACGACACTAGCGTAGTCATCGACTTTGCCGAAAACGGGAAGGACGCGGTGTCGATGGTTGAGGGGCAGCCCGGGAAATACAGCCTCATCCTGATGGATATACAGATGCCCGAAATGGACGGATATGACGCGGCGCGGGCGATCCGGGCTTTGGGAACGGACGTGCCCATCGTGGCGATGACGGCGAACGTATTCCGCGAGGACGTCGAAAAATGCCTGGCGGCCGGGATGAACGACCATGTGGGAAAACCGATTGATACGAATGAGTTATTCGCTAAAATCGACCAGTATTTAGCCTCCGGGGTTTTCTGAGCTTTTCAGACAAAGACGCTTGATTAACCCGGGAAATCATGTTATGATACTTTTCGGGCTTATTCAGCCTGTCATATTTGAATAAGGTGCGATGGCGAAGTGGTAACGCTGCGGCCTGCAAAGCCGCCATTCGTGGGTTCAAATCCCACTCGCACCTCTTAACGCCGCCTAAATGAAAATCCCGGGGAATTAAGCCCCCGGGGTTTTACGCATTCAGCCATACGGCGGCGTACCAGTTCTGTTCTTCTTCCGGGTCGCGTAAAGGCTTTAGCGGAAGCCCGAGCTTGTGTACGGTGGAAAAGACGTCGATACCCACGCTGTGAAACGCGGGCCGGGCCTGTTTTGGGTTCCGGCAGGGTAGATCGCTTTGTCCGGCGCATTCGGCGCAGAGGGCGCAGTCGGACATGGAGAAAGCAAGATGGTCGCCGTCCAGATAAGCCTCGCGCTCAACGGCGAAGGACGCCTGCTGGGCGACGCGTTTATCATGGGAATGGATGATAAGAACTGTCGTATACTGTCGAAGCAAGGGTTCGAATTCCCAGGGTTTAAGGAAACCCGCCCTTGAAGGGCAGGTGGGGCCTTTACCCCAATCCGCGCAGCCGAACATGCATTTCAAAAGTGTCCGGCCGTCGAAGACCACTTCATCCGGTGTGATAACGACTACGTCTTCCGCGCCCTCGGCGGAGGCTATGGTTTTATATCTGTCGATCTTGTTTTGCCGCATATTATTATTCCCTTCAACGTCGTAATTAAAATCTAAGATAAGCAACGCCCATTATACAAGGCGGCGCACGCTAACCGGTGAACCGCCTATATTCATCGAGCATTCGCGAGTAGGCTTCAAGCATAGGGCGCGTCTCCGCGGCCTCAAGTAAAGCGCCGAACGCGTCCAGCGCCGCGTGCAGAAATCCCGGGTCGATAGACGGCAGCGCGCTTTCCGTCAACAGCGGACAGATATATTTGGCGCGGGGGTCGGGGATGACGCTCAGGGCGCCGTCCCCGCCGAGATAGGGAGCGAAGGGGAAGACGCGGCAGGAGAGGGGCCTGGCTTCCCGCCTACACCGTCCCTTGCAGACGGCGAAGCGCACGGGATAACCGGCTATATCCCGGTCGTATACCGCGAATGAAGCGGGCGTCTCCTCTCCCGGGAACAGTATCATCCCGTCATCGTTTCCGCCTTTACAGCAGCGTTTCCGGCACAGCTTGCCGCAGTCGGCTTGTATCGGCGTAAGGCGCCCGAGGCGCGCGTATGCATTTTTTACGGCGGCGCAAGCCTCCATGATCCCACCACTTACTTTTTATGGATTGAGCGGAGCCCCATGTTACATAAATTAAGGCTACGCCTACTTTAGTTTAAAGGCGTAGCTTTGTAAAGAGCGGAAGACGAGATTCGAACTCGCGACCCTCGCCTTGGCAAGGCGATGCTCTACCACTGAGCCACTTCCGCAAAAAATGGTGCCTTGGGGCGGAATCGAACCACCGACACGAGGATTTTCAGTCCTCTGCTCTACCAACTGAGCTACCAAGGCGTCTCTCGCTTGCGCTGCCGGAAACGAAACTTCACGCGCGGCGAATCACGTTATAAGCGAACGCCGACGGAAGTTATTTTAGCAAACGGCTTCTTTTTTGTCAATCGCTTTTCCGCCTTTTTCCGATTTCTTAAATATTGTGGTTGTGACCGGATAGTAAAAATGATAAAATTAGCTCGTGCAGACAGGGCAAACGAACATGAAAACCCGCCTTTCCCGCCGATTGTCCGTACTGGCGGAGATGCTGCCGGATACGGAAGCGCTGGCGGATATAGGCACGGATCACGGCGGCTTGTTGTCATATCTCGTCGAAACGGGAAGGGTACGCCGGGGGATAGGCGTAGAGATAACCCGGGGCCCTTACCTCAGGGCGACGACGAATATAAACGCAATGGGATATGGGGACAGGGTGGAAATACGCTTGGGAGACGGATTGGCGCCAATCGGACCCGGCGAGGTCTCGGCTTGCGCCATAGCCGGGTTGGGCGGGCAAACAATCGTCAGGATACTGGATCGCAGCCCCGAGGTCGCGGCGGGCCTGGACTGGTTGCTGCTCCAGCCTATGACCGGAGCGAAGACGGTCAGGATATACTTACAGCTAAACGGATGGACGATATACAGAGAAGCCTTAGCGGAAGACAGAGGGATCATATATGAGATCATCCTGGCCCGGAGGGGGGAGACAGGGCCGTTGAGCCCCCTGGAAGCTGAGTTTGGCCCGATGATCCTGGCGGAAAGGCCGCCTCTGTTCAAGCAAGCTGTCAAGCGGAAAATACTCGGCCTCAGAGATATCGTGGAACAACTGGAAAAATCAGATTCGGCTGAAAGCGCCGACAGGAAAGGCTTATTACGCGAACGGATCAGGGAATGGGAGGCGCTTATCTAATGCCTTACACATGCCGGGAGATCTGCGGACAGATCGACGAATACGCCCCGCCGAGGTTCGCTTTGGAGAGGGACCCCATCGGACTGCATTTAGGCGGTTATGAGCAAAAGGTAAGCAGGCTCTTTATGGCTTTGGAGCTTACGCCGGAGGTCGCGCGGGAAGCCATGGATTTCCGGCCGGAAATGATCGTGATCCACCATACGCCGTTTTTCCAGCCGCTCAAACAACTACGCGAAGACGAAGGGCACGACCGGATTGTACTGGCGCTGATCCGGGAGAGGATAGCGTTATATACGGCCCATACCAATCTGGACTGCGTGAAAGGCGGCGTAAACGATATACTCGCGGAATGTTTGGGTTTAACCGGCGTCGGCATCCTTAAGGCGCTCAACCAAAACGTGACGGACGCCGGCTTAGGCCGGGTGGGGACTTTGAAAGAAGAGACTACGCTGGCGGATTTCGCGGCGACGGTTAAAAAGGCTTTAAACGCGGGAGATGTACGCTATTGCGGCAAAAAGGATCAACGGGTATACAAAGTCGCCGTATGCGGCGGCGCCGGGGCGTTTTTGATGACAGAGGCGATATCCTGTGGGGCGGATACTTTCGTTACCGCGGACGTCAAGCACCATGAAGGCGTCGAAGCCGTAGAATCGGGGCTCGGCCTGATCGACGGAGGGCATTTCGCTACGGAAAACCCGGTCATATCAGTCCTCGCGGGCTGGCTGAAAGAAAAAATGCCGGAACTGACCATAGGTGTATCGGCGATTTGCGGCGATCCGTTTTCCGGGACGGCAATATAGGAGGAAAGGAGATCCGGTATGGGTACGGATAGAACTCAAATATTATTGGCCCTAAGCGAGAATAACGACGAACGGAACAGAGTCGATCCAAAAAGGCAGTTAGCCGCTCTTTATCGCGAGATAAAAGATTTTCGGAACGCTATAGCCGCCACGGAAAAGAAATTGGAGATATTGGACCGGGAGTACCAGGACAGGCAAAGCGAACTGGATGAGCTTATTCTTAACGGGCCTATATGGGAAGCCGAGATCATCGAAGCAAAGGACAAAATGGTCAGGCAGAGAGGGCTTACCTTGAAAGACATGCTGGAGATCCAGCAAGAGGTCGTCCGCCTTGAGGAAAGCATGTATTACGGGGAAGCGAAAGCCAATGATTTAAGGGGCCTCCTGATCCAATACGAAAAAAACCGGGAGAGGCTGATCTCCAGGTCGAAAGAATTAAAAGCAAACTATAACCAGCACGCGGAGATATATAATCAGGAAAAGGCGAAAACAGACGTTCTGATGGCGGATTTCGCTTCGAAGGAAAACCAGCTGCTCGATGGCTTGTCGCCGGAGGAGAGGGCGATCTACAGGGAAGCGCTAAGGTCGAATCAGGATAATCCCGTCGTGATGCTGGAAGGCGAGATTTGCGGCGGATGCAGGATCGTCCTGTCCAAACAGCTGCTTAAACAGGTGAATCAGGGGACCCAACTGATCTTTTGTGAAAACTGCTTGCGGATCATCCTTCCGCGTGAGTAGATGAATAGCAGTATTCCCGTATTTCACTGACGATGGCGTCCAGGTCGTCTACGACCTGCGGTATGTTATATCCCATAAATACCGGCGTGGTGGCGTAACGGGGCATGATTTTGCAGTAAATCACGTCGTCCAGGGTATAAAAGAAGAGGTTATAACTGCCGATCTGACCGCCGTGATGACGCCTCAGGACGAATTGGACCGCTTTTTGGATCATGACGCAGTACTCGCCAAAAGCGTTTTGGTCGGTAAGGATGGCGTTGAATTCAGAAAACCCGATGCGGGGGCGGTCGGAGAGATTCAGCTCGGCGCCACGTACCCGGCGGATAACGGGACCGTAAAACGCGTCCGCACGGAAACCTTCATGGTAATCGAGGTCATAGAGGCCGATGAGCTGCATATGGGGATGCCTGAGACTGCCGCCGGAGAGCGGGCCGTGGTTTTTCAGGAACAATACGGAGCGGTAGCGGTTGCTTTCCATCATTTCACGCCATACGTCAAAAGCCATCTGAAATACCCGGATCAAATGCTCCTCGGAATATAAGGATAACTCCGATTCACATTCGGCCGTCTCAATGAGCACGAAGGGATCGGTGTTTTGCAAAATCGGGTATTTATTGCGAACCAGCAGAATATCCCCGTCTTGCCTGAGGATGGGGGGAAGCATGCTACGGTCGCAAAAAGGGCAAGCGGAAGCGTCGTCTTCTTCCCGTACGGTAAAAGGCTTCTGCCTGCCGATGTCCGTTTGAAATACCAATTGGTATGCGTCCGGCCGCTTCGGATCCAAATACGTCACCGCTTTTACTGTTAATTGCGATAGCTGTCTTAGGGCATAAATATCAGGGATATAGCCTGAGCCGGTTTGTAAGCCGGGTTCTGTGCGGCCAGGCCGGGGGTACCGGCCCGACGCGGCGGTCATCTATCTGGGACGACGGTTACCCGGCGCCTCCTGCGACCTTACCCGGGAGCGAGACGGGCCGCCTCGTTGCTCCTCTATTCGGTCTTGCTCCGGATGGGGTTTGCCCGGCCGAAAGATCACCCTTTCGCCGGTGAGCTCTTACCTCGCCATTTCACCCTTACCCGATCACGCTGCCGAGCGCTGCCGCCGGCGCGTCGATCAGGCGGTATGTTTCTGCGGCACTTTCCTTGAAGTCGCCTTCACTGGACGTTATCCAGCATCCTGCCCTGCGGAGCCCGGACTTTCCTCAGCCGCAGCCTTTCGGCTCTCGCGGCCGCGACCGCCCCGCCGGCTCAAACTATATACCATGAGTATCATAACATGACGACGTATCCGGTTCAAGTGAAATGACGCAAACGCCGGTTGACGGCAAGAAAAGGTTCGATGCGGGGGTGGGGATAGGCCGTTTACCCGTCACCCGGAAAACGCGAGGAGGAAAGATTTGAGTTTAGGACTGATATTAGGCAGGGCGGGTTCCGGAAAGACGGAAACCTGCATCCGGCAGATCGGATTGGGGCTTGTCGGCGGTGAAAGGGAAGAATTCGTCCTTTTAACGCCGGAGCAGGCGAGCTTTGCCAATGAGAAAAGGATACTGGAGACTTTAGGGAACACCGCCGGGTTCCGCGTGAAAGTATTGAGTTTCAGACGTTTGGTTCATTGGGTACTGCAGGAGACGGGGGGAGGATTGCTTCAGCCTCTCGACTCCCCGGGTAAGAATCTGATTCTCCGCTATATATTGGAAAAACGAAAACAAGACCTTAGGGCTTTCGGTCTGGTGTGGGATAAAAAAGGTTTCATCGGTCAGCTCGCGGAGCTGATGGACGAGTTAAGGACATATCAGGCGCGTCCGGAAGCGATGATCGACTGTCTGCGTGAGAAAACGGCGCGAAGGGATATTGCCGGCGATCTTGATTCCAGGCTCGCGGATATCCGGATGATCTTTGACGAATACGAAGCGTTTTTGGCGCGGGGCTGGCTCGACCACGCGGGAGAGTTGACCTTGTTGTGCCAAAAGCTTCCCGAATGGCGGAGACTGGCGCGGACGTCTTTCTGGCTGGACGGCTTCCACGGGTTTACCCCGGCGGAGTTCGGCGTTATCCGATGTATATTGGCCGCTGGTTGTAAAGTAAAGGCAACTTTGAATCTGCCGGAAGGGGAAGAGGATAAAGAATATACCGAAGACGAATTATTCTACCCTACCTGGGAGACGGCGCGCGATCTGCGGAAGATCTGCCGGGAAAACGGCTATACTATGGAGGCGACGGTATATCCGGGAGAACCCGGAGAAAGGCGATTCGCGGCGAGTCCGGGGCTTGCCGCCCTGGAAAAAGCTCTCTCGGGACAGAGCCGGCTAAGGAGCGAAAGCATACCCAGCGGTGAAGGGCCGGATTCCACGGAGGTTCCCGTCAGTCTGGAAAGTTGCGGCGATATGCGACAAGAAGTAGAGCGCCTGGCGGTGGAGATAATTGAAGCCGCGAGAGATGAAAAGATGCGTTATCAGGACATGGCGGTGCTGCTTCGGTCCCCGAAGGCTTATGAAAGCCTTATCCAGAGTATATTTCCATCTTATGATATCCCTTTCTTTTTCGACGGGCCGAAACCTCTGCGACGCCATCCCCTGATCGGCCTGATCCGGGAACTGACGGCAATCATGAAAGATAAATGGAACACAGGGACGCTGATGTCCTATACAAAGACCGGTTTCTCAGGAATCACGGACAACCAGGGTTTCGCTCTGGAAAACTATTGCCTCGCCCACGGCGTAAAGCGCATGCACTGGGAGAGCCCCAGACCCTGGCGTTTCACCTCTACTGAAGATCCGCAGCGCGAAACCGCCGACCGCCGGATGGAAGGCATACGGCAAAAGCTGTGGAAACCTCTCGACGAGTTCAGGCGCGATCTGGAGAAAGCGCGATCGGCTGAAGAGACCGTAACCGCGGTTTACCGTCACCTGAAGAGGCTGAAAGCGGAACAGACCTGCAGCCGCATGGCAAATGAAGCCATGACCCGCGGGGAGCCGGAAACGGCTCAGATCCACCAAAGGGCATGGCAGGAACTGATGAAGCTGTTCGATCAGACAGCGGTATTATTGACACGGCGGGGAGAGACCGGCGAGGAGGCCGGGATGGGGTATGATTCAGGACTGGTGGCCTCCGTCTGGGAGAGCGCGCTGGAGTCCATGGAGATGGCGGCGCTGCCGCCGTCTCTGGATCAGGTCGTGATATGCTCCATGGATCGAAGCCGGTCGCCGTTGGCGAAAAAGGTTTGGGTTCCCGGCGTCAATGAAGGCGTACTTCCGGCTAATATCAAGGACGAGGGCCTGCTTTCCGCCGATGACAGGCGATGGTTTGCCGAAAGGAAAATACAACTGGCGCCAGACAGCCGCCGCCGGATATTTTCCGAATCCTATCTTATCTATATCGCGTTGACCAGAGCCTCAAAGAGTTTGAGTATAAGCTGCGCGAGAGCCGATACTCAGGGGATAAGTCAGGCGCCCTCAGTGCTGCTCGATCAGATACGCGATTTTTTCCCCGGACTGACGGTCAGGGAAGCGGAACCAGCTGTCAGCAGACGGCTGGTCCGGCCGGGCGTCTGCCTGCCGTATCTCGGCATGGCATTACAAAACGGTAAAACCGGACGCGAGAGCCTTGACGGGCAAAACGAATTCACGCCTGAGATGTGGGAAGGCCTGTGGCGTTATGTATATCATTGGTTCAGCGGTAGAACGGAATACGTGCGGGATCTGGAAAGGCTGAGGCAAGCCTACGACCTGGCGCCCTTAGGACGCCCCCTTACGGCGGCTTTAGCCGGTAAAATTTTTGGCGGGACCATTAGAACCAGTATCACCAGGCTCGAGCTTTTTCAAGCCTGCCCATTCGCTCATTATCTGGCCTATGGCCTCGCCCTCGAGCAAAGGGACGAATATGAAGTCCAACCGCCGAATATCGGAAACTTCTTCCACGACAGCCTTCAGGCCCTGATGGAGGAAGTGAAGTCAGCGGGCTTGCGTCTGGGCGAGCTGGATCGGGGCGGCTTGGACAAGTTGGTTGAAATAATTACCGAACGGCAACTAGAAAATAAAAGTCATGAAATATTCCTTTCGACCTCATGGTACAGGACCTTATCATCCAACTTGTTAAGAATACTTCAAAGCTCGGCCAGGTCTCTGGCTTATCAGGAGAGCCGGGGCAGTTTCCTCACCCACGCTATGGAAACGGATTTCGGATTTGATCACCAGGACAGTTTACCGCCCGTCGTCATTGATATCGGCGAAAGGGGAAAGATTCTCCTGCGGGGCCGCATAGACCGTATCGACAGAGCCGTGCATCCGGATACTGGAGAAAATCTGCTGCGTATCGTCGACTATAAATCGGGAAATAACGATTTATCCCTTTATGAAGTATATTACGGCTTAAAACTTCAACTTATCCTTTATATGGAAGCCGCGCTGGAGGCTTATCCGCAAGACCGGCCGGCTGGCCTGTTTTATTTTCGCGTGCACGACCCGATCATCACGGCGGCTAACGCGACGGAGGCGAGCAACGCCGATTTACGTATGGAAAAAACGATTAAAGCCCAGGCTTTACGAGGGTATCTGCTCAGTGACCGTGACGTGATAAAAATGATGGACAGCAACTATGGCGAATCATTATTCCTGCCGGTTTCGGAAAAGAAGACCGGGGATTTCGGCATACGCTCGAAGCTCATCGACGACAGATGTTTCAGACAGCTGGGCGAGCATGGCAGAAAAATACTGGCGAGCGCGGGTAAACGGATAATGGAAGGGGATATCTCGCTGACGCCTTATCAAACAAAGCTGAAGACGGCCTGCGATTATTGTCCGTACAACAGCGTATGCCGGTTTGACCCTGGGATAGCCGGACACAGCTACAGGTACCTGCCGGCTCTGCCGGACGACGTCGTAAAGGAAAGACTGGACAGCCGCTAAACGTTTATAAGATAGTCGGCTAAAGCCGCGCCGCTATTGGGCTTACGGTATAACTTACCGGAGGCGCGGCAGTTAAGCGGGGGGAGGACGCAAAGCTTGCGGGAATGGAACAAAGGTCAGCAGCAGGGAATCGAAGCGACGGGAGAAAACGTACTGGTCAGCGCTTCCGCAGGCGCGGGCAAAACCGCGGTTTTGGTGGAAAGACTGATCAGACGCCTTACAGATCCCGTATCCCCTTTAGGTATGGACAGATTTGTCTTTGTCACATTTACCAACGCGGCGGCGCAGGAGATGCTGAGCCGGGTGCGCGGGGGGATAGAAGAGAGGATACGGCTCGAGCCAGGCAACCGCGATCTGGCGCGGCAGAGGCAGCTTCTGGGGCAGGCGGCTATATCCACTCTGCATGGGTTTTGTCTGGACCTGATCAGGCGGAATTGCAAAGAACTGGGGATAGACCCGAAAAGTCGGGTCATGAGCGAACCAGAGCGGCTTTTGCTCCGGGGAGAGATCCTTGACGGATTCCTGGAGGCCTGCTATGAAGCGAATGAGCCGGGTTTTGCCGCTTTGACGTCGGTGTACGGGGGCGATAAAACCGACGATCCGTTTAAGCGATTGATCCTCCGGGTATACGATTTTGCCGAAGCGCAGCCGGATCCGCTTATCTGGCTGAATGATAGCGTAAGAATATATCGGGAGACAAGCGGGGGGGAGAAACTGAGCGCGTTTTTAAAGGAGTTTGTCGGGGAGAAACTGAGATCCATAGTCGACGGCTTGGAAGAAGGCGTGGAGTTGGTGAAGCGAAGCTCCGTATTAAAAAAGTATGAAGACTGCTTTATGGCGGACATGGAAAAACTCCTGGCTGTATCGGAAATCGCCGATTGGGACGAACTGATCGGCGCGATAGAGGCCTCGAAGAGCTTATTTGGCAGACTGCCCGTTATCCAGACAAAAGCGGGCCCCGGCGAAGAACCTGATGATCACGAGGCGCGGCTGCGGCTCCAATCGAAGGTTAAAGGGATACGGGAGAAATGCAAAAAAGAACTCCTCGATCTGTTTCACGGCCTTACGGGAGAATCCCGGGCGAATCTGACTGAAGAGTTGACTCTGATGTCTCTCCCTATGATCGCGCTGGCGTCGTTGACCGCAGCCTTTTTCCGAACCTATGAGAAAGAAAAACAGGAGCGGGCGCTGCTGGACTTTGGAGATATCGAGCATTATGCCTTCCGCCTGCTGCTCGACGGAGAGGGGAAGGCTTCCGACCTGGCGCTGACATTGCGGGAACGTTATGAGGAGATACTGGTGGACGAGTACCAGGATATCAATCCGGTGCAGGAAGCCATACTTCAGGCTCTGCGGGGAAAAAGCTTATATATGGTGGGGGACGTCAAACAGAGTATCTATGGCTTTCGCCAGGCCGCGCCCGGATTGTTTCTCGATAAATTCCGCCGCTACGGCGCCGGCAGGGACGGTCTGCTGGTGCCGCTGGACGAGAGCTACCGGGGAAGCAGACTGGTAGCCGAGGGAATCAATCAGGTATTTGATCTCTGCATGACCAGGGAGTCCTGCGGGATAGACTATAGCAAAGAGGGCAGGCTGATCAGCGCCATCCAAACACCTGCGGAAGGCGAGCCTGAGACGGACAGGAAATCAGGGCGGGGCGCCCTTGAGCTTCACCTAATCGATCTGAGCGACGGCGAAGGCAGGGAAGCAGAACAGACGGAAGCTCCGGAAGCGGATGGGGATGAAGACGGCGACGTGCGTCCGGAGCCCGGCGCGCTCCAGGCTGAGGCAGCGTTTTGCGCCTGGCGCATCGAAAAACTCATGAGCGAAGAGCTTTGGGACAGAGGGCGGGGAATGAAACGGCCGATGAAGTACGGCGATATCGTTATCTTGATGTCCGCCGTGAAAGGGGTAGCGGACGCCTTCATTCAGGCTTTGCAAGCCCGGGGCATACCGGTTTACGCCGATACGGGAACGGGATACATCCAAACTCAGGAGATACAGACGGCGCTCAGCTTCCTGAAAGTGCTGGATAATCCCAGGCAAGATATACCTTTAGCCGCTCTCATGCTCTCGACCGCCTTCGGGTTCACCCCGGAAGGATTAGGCAGGATCAGGACGGCTTACGGCCGGTACGGGAGACGCGGACAAGGCGGCGGTCTGTATCGGGCCCTGGTTTTTGCCGCGGCGGGAAAAAATCTGCCTGAAGGGAAGGAACTCAGAAAATTTTTAAAGACGTTAAAGGAATACCGTCTGTATGCCCGTCACGCCTCCGTCGCGGATGTGTTGGCCCGGTTTTATGAAGACACCGGTTTTCTCACTATATCTTCGGCCATGGCCGGAGGGATACAGCGTAGGGCAAACCTGCTGGCGCTGGTGCAAAGAGCCCGGGAGTTTGAGGATACCAATCTTCAGGGTTTGTATCAGTTCATTCAGTATCTGGAAGCGATTGAAAAGGAAGGGGCGGAGCTGGCTCCTGCCCCTGTGATCGGGGAAGGCGAAAATGTGGTGCGGATCATGAGCATCCACAAAAGCAAGGGGCTGGAGTTTCCCGTGGTGATACTGGCGACAGCGGGGCGCGGGTTCAACATGAAGGACAGCCAAAACGACCTGCTTCTCCACGGCTCCTGGGGCATGGCCGCTAAGGTCGTCATACCGGAACTTCGTGTCAGATACCCGGGCGCTTATCATATACTGGCGGCGGCGGGGATCAGGCGCGATCTGACGGCTGAGCAACAGCGGCTCCTTTATGTCGCCCTGACCAGAGCGGAGCAAAGGGTAATCGTGATCTCCTCGGATAAGAAAGGGAGACAGCGTTATGACGCCTGGAGCGAAGAAGAATACGGCGGGCGAAGGGCAGCGTATCAGGCGGGTTCGTTTATGGATTGGCTCGGGCCTGCGGTGATCGGCGGCCGGGATAATACCCCGTGGGTAAGCAAACTATGGACGGCTGATCAGGTCTTCGTCCCCCTTGAGAAAAAGCGCGAGGATAACGAGCTCTGGCAGGCGGTATTGACAATGACTGAGCCGGATAACGAAGAAAGCGAATGGGGTTTTATCGGCAGGCGGCTGGAGTGGCGTTATGCCCGAAAGCGGGCCGGAGAGCTGAACGCCAAGCTTTCGGTGACACAGGCCAAAGGACGGCTTTATCCTGATGAGGATACCGGGGCCGCGAAAGCGCTGTATGTCGAAACAAAGGAGATATACGCTCCGCGGATGGAAGGGCCGAGATATCTGGCGGGGGACCAAAGCCTTACGCCGGGTGAGAGAGGGACGCTGCTGCATAAAGTCCTGGCCAGAATAGAGCCTTACGAAACGCGGCGGGCAATGGACGAACGGAAAGAGCAGGGAATGGGGGACAGGGCGGCGGTTGAAGCCTGTCTGGACGACCTGCTGCGAAGACTGACGACGGATGAATTTATCACGCCGGCGGAGGAAGAGCAGGTAGATAAGGAGCGATTGATTCCTTTCCTGCTAAGCGAGTTGTTTCAGCGAATAGCGTCGGCGGACGCCCGGGGCGAGTGCAGACGGGAAGCCAGCTTCTTCATGGCAGTACCTGCCGGGCGCGTTTACGCCGAGTTGTCGGAAGGGTCCTCCGATCCCGGCGGCCTGGCCTCCGGCTTCGAGGAAGACGAGGTGATCGTTCAAGGAACCGTAGACGTCTTTTTCGTAGAAGGGGACGGCCTGGTCCTGGCGGACTACAAAAGCGACCGCATCGAGCCCGGCGGGGAAGCCGAACTGCTCCGCCGGTACAGGGGGCAGTTGCTGCTTTACGCCGAGGGGCTGGAAGCGTTCACCGGCAGGAAGGTAACGGAGATGCTGTTGTATTCGCTTGCCCTGGGGAAGGAAATCCCGCTGAACCCTATCACGGGATAAAAACCGCGGCTTGAATATTTGAGTTGAATAATTCACCGTTTAATTCACTGTTGATAGCTTGAAGAAACGGCGGGCATATGCTAGAATATCGACGAATGCCAAGGCAGCGCCCCATGTGGAATCAGACCAAGGCTGCGCCGCTTAGGATAAAGTGTAACAAAGCGCGAAGCGGAAGGCATGAGCGACCGACCCTACGGGTCCCAATCTGCTATCCGAAACGCACGAGGGCGCAGATGTCCCGCGAATGCCGACGGGGTTTGGGGCAGCGCCCCATGTGGAATCAGACTAAGGCTGCGCCGCTAGGGACAAAGCGCAGCTTAACTCAGAAAGGAGCGACGGATGGAAACGATTACTGAACCCGCTCCCTGCTTACTGGAAGTAAAAAACCTGACGAAAATCTATGAAGGCGGAGTCGTCGCCAACCATAATATCGACTTTGCCGTCCGCGAAGGCGAGATCCACGCCCTGGTGGGGGAAAACGGCGCGGGAAAATCCACGCTGATGAAGGTATTGTTCGGCATCGAGCCGATCACAAGCGGGGAGATCTATTTCCGGGGAAAACAGGTGCGCTTCAATTCCTCCAAAGAAGCCATAGCCATGGGCCTGGGTATGGTCCATCAGCATTTTATGCTGATCCCGTCCTTCACCGTAGCGGAAAACCTGCTGCTGGGCGTGGAGAAGAAACGGCTGGGGCTTTTTACCGACGTCTCGGCCTGCGTGAAAGCGGCGTCGGAGATTGCCGAGAAATACCACTTCGATATCGAGCCGAGAAAGCGCGTAAGGGATATCGGCGTCGGCATGAAGCAGAAGCTGGAGATACTCAAAGCCCTGTACCGGGGCGCGAAGGTACTGATCCTTGACGAGCCCACGGCGGTACTGACATCCCAGGAAACCGATCAACTCTTCGAACAGTTGATCAACTTGAAAAATCAGGGCTTTACCGTCATCTTCATCTCTCACAAACTCAACGAAGTCAAACGACTGTCCGACCGCCTGACAATCCTCAAAGGCGGCAAGACCATGGGGACCTTCGATGTGGACGCCCTGAACGAGACGCAGATCTCCAATCTCATGGTAGGCAGGGATATCACGCTGGAGTACGATAAACAGGCGGCGGAACCCGGCGACGAGGCGCTTAAGGCGGAGGATATCCGATACACGGATAAGTTCGGCGTGACAAAACTCGACGGCGTATCCCTGAAGGTAAGGCGCGGAGAGATACTTGGGGTCGCCGGCGTCGAGGGCAACGGGCAAAGCGAGTTCGCTTCCATATTAGCGGGGTTGCTAAAGCAGGACGCGGGGCAGGTTTATGTCAAGGGCAACGATACGAGCTTCGCCGGGCCCGGCCCCATCCGTGACGCCGGGCTGGCCCACGTGCCGGAAGACCGCATGTATAACGGCTGCGTGGCTGATCTGCCCCTGGACGACAACCTGATCTCCAACGTATTTGAGCGTTTTACCCATATGGGTATGATGAACGCCGCCGAAGTGGAGGACTACGCCGAAGGATTGATGGAAGCGTTTACCGTCAAAGCGCAGAGCGTCAAGTCGATGCTCCGGGAGCTCTCGGGAGGCAACATGCAGAAAGCCATCGTCGCGCGGGAGTTCTCCGTAGGCGCCGACGTACTGCTGATCAATCATCCCACCCGGGGCATAGACGTGGGCGCGGAGGAGCTTATCCATCACAAGATACTGGATATGCGGGAGAAGGGCATGGCGATCCTGCTGATCTCCGCCGACCTGACGGAGCTGCTCGCTTTATCCGACCGCATCGTGGTGTTTTACCGGGGAAAGGTCACCGGGCATCTGCGGGATATATCCGGCGCGACGGAAGAGGAGCTGGGCCTTTATATGCTTGGCCTGAAAGAGGACGACGCGTCCATGATAGCGGAGGCGTGATATGGCGGATATAAAAAGTAAAAAAAGGAAGGACTTCTTCCCGTTTATACGTCTGATGGTCGCCATCGGCATATCGTTTCTGATCATTACCGTCATCGTTCTGGCGGTAAGTAAAAATCCCATGGACGCGATGAATAAGCTGTTTCTGGGGCCGGTAGCCACGCCCCGCAGCTTCATCGACGTATTCTCCTATATGGTGCCTCTGGTGTTTACCGGACTGGCGATGAATATCGCGTTGAAATCCGGACTTTTCAACATGGGCGCCGACGGTTCGTTCTACATGGGCGCCGTCATCGCGGCGATCCTGGCTGTGCTGATGAACCTGCCGGGGGGACTGTTTCAATTCTTCATCATCGTCTGCGCTTCCCTCGTCGGGGGCTGCATCAACATTATCCCCGCGCTGATCCGCAGATATATGGGCGCCAACGAAGTGGTCATCTCCCTGATGTTCAACTTTATCTTCTTCTATTTCGGCTTGTTCCTCATGCAGCGCACGGTGCTGGACACGACCACCGGCAATCAGAGCCTGCCCTTTAACCCGGTGGCTAAGATACCCAAGATTTTCCCCCAGTACTCCATACACTGGGGTATCGTCGTCATGCTGGTCATGGTAGCCGTCATGTACTTCGTGGTAGAACGGTCGAGCTTCGGCTATCAGCTGCGCATCACGGGCCTGAACCGCAGTTTCGCCAGATATTCGGGCGTCAAGGTGGGGTTGGTCGTGCTGATCTCCCAGTTCATCGGCGGCGCCCTGGCGGGCATGGGGGGCTCCATACAGATGCTGGGTATGTTTAACCGTTTCAACTGGAATCTACAGGTTATGTATGTTTGGGACGGCATGTTGGTTAACATCCTGGCGGGAGGCAAACCGGGTTTTGTCCTGGTGGCGGCTTTCTTCCTGTCGTATCTGCGCATTGGCGCGGACGTCATGGCGCGCAACTCGGACGTGGACAATACGCTCATCTCCATCATACAGGGCGTGATTATCCTCCTGGTGTCTTCAGAACGTTTCCTGTACGGGATGAAGCGGCGGCGGGATGAGAAACTCGCCCTGGAGAACATGATGATAGAGGAACAAAAAGCGGAAGAAACAGAAGGACAGAGAGGGGCGTAGAGAAATGCACATTTTCAGATTCCTGTTGACGCCCGAATTCTGGTACGCCGTGCTTCGTGGCACCACGCCGGTACTGTACGCCACGCTTGCCGCGAACATCGTCTCCCAGTGCGGCATACTGAACCTGGCGATAGAAGGCACGATGCTGAGCGCCGCCCTGACAGGCGTGCTGGTTAGCGCCTTTGTGGGCGCCGGGGCTTTGGGGCTGGCGCTGGGGCTGCTCTGCGGCCTGATCGTCGGGCTTGCTTTCGCCTGGGCCCTCGGGCTATTCGCGCTGAAACTCAAAGCGAATATGGTTATATCCAGCATAGCCCTGAACCTGACGGCTACGGGCGGTACGGTGTTTGTCATGTATACGTTAATCAAGGATAAAGGCGTCACTTCTTCGTTGCTTAGTTCGACCTTTCCCACGGTTAAGCTACCCTTTTTAAAATTTATACCCTTTGCCGGACGTTTCCTGGACAGAGCCCTCTCCGGCCATAACGCGCTGACCTATTTTGCCATAATCTGCGTCGTCCTGCTGTGGCTGCTGCTCTACAAAACGCCTCTCGGGCTGCAGATACGCGCCGTGGGGGAAAATAAACAAGCGGCGGAATCCGTGGGGATCAAGGTAGGGCGCGTTCAGTTTATCTCTTTGAGCATAAGCGGCATAATGGCGGCCCTGGGCGGGCTGTACCTGTCTATGGGGTATCTGGCGTTCTTTAACGCGGGTATGACAAGCGGCCGCGGATACCTGGCGCTGGCGATGAACGCCATGTCGGGCTCCAATCCCGCAATGGGCTTCTTCGCCACGCTGATCTACGGTTTCTCCGACGCCGTGTCCAACAACATCGCCACGGTGAATCAACGTTACGATCTGTTATTTAAACTATCGCCTTATCTATTCGTCATCATCCTGTACGCGATCTACGCTTTTATCGTAAAAAGGCGAAACAAGGAAGAATTCGAGTTTTAGGGGGAATATTATATGGCTGAGTTTATGTCCTACGACCCCTGGGCCGGCGTCACATCCCGCAACGGTTTTGCCTGCGACCTGCTGATATCGGCGCTGCAGAAGTCCATAAGGCGAGGGGAAGCGGAGCTTGCTGTCCGCGTGGCATATGAGATGTATATCACCAGCCCTCAGCTTGAGGATAAGCTCTGGCGGCGCCTCTGCGCCATCAGCGTGGAAGATATAGGTTTCGGCGATCCCCACGCCCCGGTGCTGGTAGACGCCCTGAACCGTATGCGCAGGGAATTTCCCTACAACGACGGCGACAGATCCCTGTTTTTCTTTATGGCTATCCGCTATCTGTGCGGCTGCAAGAAAGAGCGAAGCACGGACGACCTGAGAAACATCGTGAACAAAGAGTTTGAGCGGGGCGTCCTGCCTGAAATCCCCGACTACGCCATGGATATGCACACGAGGGCCGGGCGGGCCATGGGCCGGGATCAGCGCCATTTCCTGGAGGAAGCCAGCCGGGTCGTTCCCCACTTCGACGAATTCGATGACGGCGCTTATAAACGCCGCCTGCTCGAGATGCTGGAGGAAGAGAAAAAGGAGATGGAAAACGGAACGTACAAAAAATCGGAAACGGCGTTCACCTACGCCGAATTTCAGTACTAACGCGGGCCCGCGCCCGCACGCCGCGTGATAAGAATCAATACCATAAAATAAAGGAGGAAATGAAAATGGCTAACGATCAGGCGCCGCTGGCGCCAACACCACACAACGCCGCCAAATTGGGGGATATCGCGGAAACCGTATTGATGCCGGGCGATCCGCTGCGCGCCCAGTTCATCGCCGAGACTTATCTGGAAAACCCTGTGCTCTATAACAGCATACGAGGTATGCTCGGTTATACCGGCACGTATAAGGGCAGGAGGATCTCCGTACAGGGCTCGGGCATGGGAATGCCGTCCATGGGTATCTACTCATACGAACTGATGAATTTCTACGGCGTGAAGAATATCATCCGGATCGGCACCGCGGGAGGCATGCATCCGGACGCCAAGCTCTACGACGTGGTAATGGGTATGGGCGCCTGCACCGACTCAAATTACGCTTCCCAGTACAATCTGCCCGGGACCTATGCCCCGATCTGCAGCTATGCGCTGCTGCAAAAAGCTGTCCGTATCGCCGAAGAGAAGGGCATTCCCTTTAAGGTTGGCAACATCATATCCAGCGATATGTTTTACAGCGCGGATTCCGGCCTGGACAAATGGACCAGGATGGGCGTGTTGGCCTGCGAGATGGAGGCGGCTGCCCTGTACATGAACGCGGCTTACGCCGGGGTCAACGCCCTGTGCATCGTCACGATCTCGGACGTGATCGCCAGCGGCGAGGTCACCACCCCGGAGGAGCGGCAGACCGCGTTTACGAGAATGATGGAAATCGCCCTTGAACTCGCCTGATTTCCGTGGTATTGTCTTAATGTTGTTTACCCCCAAAATATGTACAGAGGAGATTTATTTATGAAAAAAGCAATCGCAATCATTCTGGCCGCGACCCTTTGCCTGACCTTCCTGGCTGCCTGCGGCGGCGACAGCGGCGGCGGCGCGCAGAGCTCCGGCAAGAAATCCGTCATTCTGTTAGGGACGAACTACGGCGACAAATCCTTCTTCGACTCCGCTAAAACCGGCGTGGAGAAGGCGGGCGTGGATTTCGCGGATACGTATACGGTGGATATCGTGGATATCACCAACGATACGACAAAGTACGATACCGCCCTGCAGGAAGCCTCGGATAAGAAGCCTGAGATCATCGTCGTCGGTACGTTTAACATGCACGATCCCCTCAGCGCGGTGGCGCCCCAGCATCCCGGCGTGAAGTATGTCATCTTCGACGACCAGATCGATGGGATAGACAATGTCTACTCCTGCCTTTTCAACGCCAACCAGGCTTCCTATCTGGCGGGCATGATCGGCGCCAAGGTCTCTCAAACCGGCACGATAGGGTTTGTGGGCGGCATGGATAATACGCCCATAATCTGGGACTTCCTGATCGGCTATATCGAAGGCGCCCTGAGCGTCAACCCCGGTATCAAAGTAGCCGTGTCTTACGCCAACGACTTCTCCAACTCCGCTAAAGCGAAGGAGCTGGCCCTTGCCCAGATCAATACCAACGGCGCCGACGTGATCTTCAGCGTAGCCGGCGCTTCCGGAGCGGGTACCATCGAAGCTTGCGCCGAAGCCGGAAAATACGTCATCGGCGTCGATTCCGACCAGGCCGCTCAGTACGAAGGCAGGCCGGAGCAGAAGGCGATCATCACCTCCGCGCTGAAGCGCGTGGACAACGCCATCTACCAGGCCATCGAAAGCGTCAAGAACGGTCAGTTCAAGAGCGGTTATGAGATGCTGGGCATCGACCGTGACTGCGTAGGCATCGTCATCGACGACAACACCAGAAGCGTAGTGGACGCCGCCTTTATCCAGCAAATCGAGGATTCCATCGCCAAGATGAAAACCGGCGAGATAAAGGTAAGCTCAGCTTTTGCGCTGTCTGAAGCCGATACCCTGGCGATCATCAACAGCGTAAAATAAAGACGACGAAGGAAATACAGAAGGGACGATCCTCTTTGCGGCATTGCGTACGTATCGTAATGTCACAGAGAGGACCGTCCTCTTTACGCCGCCTTAGGTTATGGGCGTAGCTCATCTTAGCAAAACAGATCGGTAAACTGATAGGTAACCGTGTCGATCAGGCCCTTGTTCGTGAGCCGCAGCTCCGGCAGCACCGCCAGGGATAGTAGAGCGGTAGTCATGTAAGGCGAGATCATGTCGCAGCCCAGGGCCTTCCAGGCGGCGTCCAGGGCCCGGACCTTCTCGTCCACGTCTTCGCACTTATCCTCGCACATCAGCCCTGCGACGGGCAGGGGGAGCAGGGCGATGATTTTGCCGTCCAGCACGGCGGCCATGCCGCCGCCGCAGTCCAGAAGCGCGTTGCCCGCGACGGCCATATCCTCTTCGTCGGCGCCCACGATCATCAGATTGTGGGCGTCGTGGGCTACGGTGGAGGCGACGGCGCCCTTCTTGAGGCTCAGCCCCGAGACAAAACCTTTGCCCGTTTGCCCGGTACCCTTATGACGCTCGATCACCGCCAACCGGTTGACGCCTTCTCCGGGGTCCACGCGGACGAAGCCGTTCTCTACAGCGAAATCACGGGTCTGGGCCAGGGTGCCCACCTTGGCTTCGATGGCGTGGATGACCCGCGCCCTGACCTTATTGCCTGCGCCGGCGGGGGCTTCTATGGCGAAGTCGGCGGCGGTAAACCTTTTCGGCAGGTGCATAGTATTCTTGACGTTGTCCGGGCAGGGCCTGGGCTCCAGTTTCACGGCGAGTTTTCCGCCTTCCGCTACTAACTGGCCGCCTTTGTATACTTTTTCGACTTTGACCTTCGCGAGGTCGGAGATCAAGACGAAATCCGCCAGCTTACCCGGAGAGATAGAGCCAAGGTCTTTTTCAACGCCGTAACACTGGGCCGTGTTGATGGTAACCATCTGGATCGCGGCGACGGGGCCGACCCCTTCCGAGATAGCCCGGCGAAGGATGTGGTCGAGATGCCCCAGCTCCAGCAAGGTGTTTGGATGAGTGTCGTCGCTGATCAGGCAGGCGAAACGGGTATCCAGTTTCTGCTCAGTGACAGCGCGGATCACCTCATGGAGGTCGCGCCAGGCCGAGCCTTCGCGTATCTGGGCGTACATCCCCAGGCGCATCTTGGCGAGGGCGTCTTCGGCGCGTACAGACTCATGACAGCATCGTATCCCGGAGGCGATATAGGCGTTAAGCCCGCCGCCGGTCTCCGGCATGGAGTAATGCCCGGTTATGGTTTTGCCGTGTTCCTGCGTGCAGGCGAGCTTCCGGTGGACCTCAGGGTCGCCGGATAAGACGCCGGGGAAATTCATCATCTCGCCCAGGCCGTATATCTCGTCTTCCGCCATAAACTTCGCGGTCACGGCGGAGTCCAGATCCGCGCCGGCGTCCTCGAAACCGGATACGGCCGGCACGCAGGAAGGCATCAGATTGAAGATGCGCAAAGGGAGATCCCGGGAATCCTCGATCATAAAGCGGAGGCCGTCCTCGCCCACCACGTTGGCGATCTCATGGGGGTCGGGCCAGATGGCGGTCGTGCCGCGGGGAACTACCGTACGGGCGTATTCCCGGGGCGTCATCATGCTGCTCTCCACATGGATATGGCCGTCCATGAAGCCGGGCGCCGCGTAAAGGCCGCCGCCTTCCACTACCGTCGTCTTTTCACCTATCGTATGGGACGCGTCGCCCACCAGGGCTATCCGGTCCCCCGTGACGGCGATATCCGTGCCGGGGAGGACTTCGCCGGTGTTGACGTTGACTAGACTTATCCCTTTGACGACCAGGTCCGCTTTCTTTCTGCCCGTCGCCACGTCGGTCAGTAAAACGGATATGCCGACGAAATCAGGCTTGCCGGGATTAATCATATTTTCACCTCATTTTCTTTCTTTTCAGGATATTCAAACAATTATATTGAACTCAGCATAGCAAGGGCGGCCGAATTTTGCAAGCGCCCAGTGTAAGTTATTTTCGTTCGTGGACAGCCCCGGCGATGTATGCGGCGACGGATTCCATATCCCCCTCAAGTACCGGCATGGAAGAGGAGAACATCAGGTTAAGCGGATAATCAAAATTCTCCACGCCGCTCCCGCTGTGGTCGCGGTAGTCCGCTTCCTTACCGTAATGGGGGACCCTGTCGATCATGGGCGAGGCGTCCTTCATGAAACCGAAGCATTTCTTCCCCAGCTGCCAGGCCATGCCCGCCTCGAAGGCGGCGTCGCTGTTTGGTTCCCACCCGTGAAAGTCGTTGAGGTCGACTAAGATCACGTCGCAGTTGCGCACGTGCCGCTGCCAGTGATCGAAGAGATGATAGGCCCCGGCGAGGGGATCCTCGGGATAAAGCCTTTTGATCCCGGGGGCGTCGTCCATAGGGCTGAAGGGCTCGAACCCGTATCCGCGGTACAAGGCTTTTAGTTCTTCGTATCGGGGTTTCGCGCCTTCGTCGTATCTGTCCTGCCCCGCCAGGTAGATGACCGGCCCGCCGGCTTTATCAGGCGCGGCGCCGCCGGGCTGAATCATCTCCGGGACGAAGCGGCGCGCCGCGAATTTACGTTCTTCGTTGATATCCTGAGTCAGCGTCCGCAGGCAAGCTTCAAAGTCGCCCTCCACCAGCTTGCAGCTTCCCGTGACGCAGGGAGAATACGGAAGGCTGGGATAGGGGAAAAGGCGGCCTTCCAGGTCATACAGCGCGCCGCTTTTCAGTATAGCCGGGGCGTACTTGTGCGCGGCGGGGCGCATATCGCGGCTGTAGGCGTAACAGCGGAGGCCTCTGGCGTAAGCCATGCCGATCTCGTAAACGGTGCCGCCGTCGGGTTCCGCGCCCCGGAAGGTTTCCAAGTCCGCCACGATGGCGGTGGAATTATTAATACTGCCCGCGCAGTTGTCGAATATGCTGTCCGCGTTTTTTCGGGGATCCTCATGATCCAGCTTCAGAGTATTGTCGTTCGGCAATGCGACGCCGAAGCCCAGCGCCTCCGCTTTGCGGCGCATAGCCAGGAGCCGCTGGGTCCCGTCCGGATAAAAAACTTCCGGACCGGCGATGTAGAGAAATTCGTTTTCATAATAGGAACGCGCGTTAGTCATCGTTGTATCTCCTTCCGGATAAATAATGCCCGGCGTGGTTATCGCCCCATGACTTCCTTGAGGGCCGCCAGGTTTTCTCCGAAGTCCATGACGGCGGCGAGTACCGGCGAAGCTTCGGACAAATCCCCGAGCGCCCCGCCCGCGCCCGCCGGGGCGGAGCCGGCCGCGGTAAAGTCCACCCCCGCTTCTTTTAGCAGGTCGATGGGGTCCCCGCTGCCCCCCGAAGACAGAAAGCGGAGATAGGGCTCCACACCGGGGCTTCCTTCGGCTAGTATACGCCGGGCAAGGCAGATCGCAGCGGATATGCCGGTTGCGTATTGGTAAACATAGAAAGGCCGGTAGAAATGAGGGATTCGGCTCCATTCATAGGTCAGGCATTCGTCGATGTAGAAACCCGGGCCATAGTAAAGCGCGTAGAGCTCCCGATACGCCGCGCACATGGACTGAGGCGTCAGGGGCTCGCCCGCTTCTATCCGATTATGGGCATATCGCTCGAAATCCGCGAAGAATCCCTGGCGGTAGAGGGTGGAGCGTATACTGTCCAGATGGCTGGAGATGAGATATGCTTTCTCCTCCGGGCTTGCGGAGCGCTTTAGCAAATAATGGAAAAGTAAGTTTTCGTTCACCGTGGAAGCCACCTCCGCGGTGAAGATACAGTATCCCGCGTCGACAAAAGGCTGGTTGTCGTTGCTATAAAGGCTGTGCATGGCGTGGCCCATCTCATGGATGATGGTAAATAAATCGTCCAGGGTGCCGTTGAAGTTCAATAAACTATAGGGATGCACGCCGTAGACCGCTGTGGCGTACGCGCCGGTGGCTTTGCCCTTATTGGGGTAAACGTCTATCCAGCGCTCGCTGAAAGCCCGGGCCATGTTTGCCTGATATTCCTTGCCGAGTGGCGCTACGGCGTCGAGGACGATCTCTTTCGCTTCATCGAAGGAGTAACTCCGGTTTGTGCCTTTCACCAGGGGGACGAATAAGTCGTAGAAATGCAAATCGTCATAACCGAGGATTTCCCGGCGAAAGGCGAGATACTCCTGAAGGGGGGCGAGATTGCCGCGCAGCGTTGATATCAGGTTATCGTATACCGATAAGGGGATATTGTTCGGCGCCAGGGCTTTCTCCAGAGAAGAAGCGTAACGCCGTGATTTGGCCGCCAGCGTATGATAGTGGGTGTTAGCCGCCAGGGCGGAGCATATCGTATTGATGAATTTTCCATAGGTCCCCAGCAGCGCTTCATAATACCGCTGGCGGAAAGCCCGGTCGTCGGATTCCATTGCCTTTCGGTAATTAGCTTCGTTGGCAGCCAGAGGTTCGCCGTCGGGGCCCTCCACCGCCGGAAACTCCACGTCGTTCACCGTGAGGTCGTCAAAGATTTTATCGAAATTTCCTGCGACGAGGCCCATCCTGGTCATCAGTTCTTCTTCGGAAGGGGAAAGCACATGGCTTTTCTGGCGAAAAAGCTTAGTCATCGACCATTCGTAGAGGGCCAGCTCCGGTTGTTGCCCGATATAGCCTTGAAAGACGGATGGCTCCATCGACAAAAGCTCAGGTTCGAGAAAGGCGAGTTTCTCACCGACATGAGCCATGAGAAAATCGACGCGTCCCAACAGTTCTTTCGCCGAAGGCTCCCCCATATCCCCGTCGAAATTCAAACGGATATAAGTAATCGCCCTGTCCGCGAGCAAACCAAGCTCGTCGCCGAGCCTGAACACTTCCAGCAGCGTATCGGCGGACGAAGCCGCCCGGCCCTGATACGACGCGAGCTCATCGGCGTATTCTTTGACCCGTTCCATATCGGCCAGGCACTCTTTGTCGCCCGGATACAGGTCTTTCAGGTTCCAGGTATCTTTCGTGTCGACGTCGCTTCTTGATTTCATCTGCGCATTCCTCCTCATTTCCCTTGACGTTAAGTATATCATAATTGTATAAGCATGACATATAGGCTATAATGAAACGGTGAAAAAGGGATTCAGGCAACAAGGAGAAATATCGGGCGGTTCGGACGGCGCGGTCGTCGCTTCGGTCCGTCCGGATTCCATAGCGGGCCGGGTCGGGCTGGCGCCGGGAGACAGGATACTGAAGATCAACGGAAAAACGCCGCTGGATCTAATCCAATTCCAATGGGAATGGGCCGGCGAGGAGATTGAGCTGGAAGCCGCGACGGGTAGCGGGGTCAGGCGTTACGCGATAGAAAAGGCTTATGACGAAGGTTTGGGCGCGGTCTTTGAAACCCCGGTATTCGACGGGATCCGGCGCTGCGCGAACAAATGTCTTTTCTGCTTCGTGGATCAGATGGCGCCGGGCTGCCGGGATAGCTTATATATCAAGGACGACGATTATCGGCTTTCATTTCTGCAAGGCGCGTATATCACGCTGACGAACCTGGCGGAAAAGGACCTGCGGCGCATCGAAAAAGAAAAACTCTCGCCGCTTTACGTATCGGTTCACGCTACGGATCCTGCGGTCAGAAGCCGGCTTCTGGGCCGGGAAGGGCCGGACAGGCTGATCGCGCTGATGAAACGCCTGGGCGGCGCAGGTATCGAGTTCCACTGCCAGGTCGTCCTTTGCCCGGGATACAACGACGGGGGGATACTGACGAGGACCGTGGAAGACCTGAGCCGGATGGAAGGGGTGTTGTCTCTGGCGGTCGTACCGGTGGGGCTGACCGGATACCGGCGGGGACTGACGGAACTGAGACAAGTAGACGGCACTGAAGCCGAAGCCCTCATCCAATGGCTGCGGCCTTTACAGGAAAGGTTCCTGGAGGAAAAAAGAACGCGTTTTGTATGGCTCTCCGATGAGTTTTATATCCTGGCCGGCAGAGATACGCCGGAAGAGGAAAGTTATGAAGACTATCCCCAGTGGGAAAACGGCGTGGGTTTAGTCCGGAGCTTTTTGGATGAAACGGAGGGTTTCGATCTGCCCGCGGCGGTGACGCCGGAGAGGCGTATCTATCTGGCCGGCGGGGTCTCGGCAATGAAAGCCATGGCGCCCCTGTGGGAGCGGCTGAGAAGCATACGGGGATTGGACCCTGTGCTGCTGCCGTTGGAAAACAGGTTCTTTGGCCCGACGGTGAACGCGAGCGGTTTGCTGACCGGAAAATGCCTGACGGAAGGGCTTGGGCAGATCGGCTTGCCGACGGGAACGAAGGTCTACCTTCCGGAAGCGATGGTTGGCGACGGGGACAGGTTCCTCGACGGCTCGACCGCGCAGGAAGTAAGCCGCCGACTGGGGCTGGAACTTGTGTTCCTCCCGCGAAACGGCGCCGCGGCGTTAGCCGCGATTTGTGAACACGCAGGAATGACGGAGGAAGAGCTGTGACAAAACCCATCGTCGCCATCGTCGGCAGACCCAACGTAGGCAAGTCCACCCTGTTTAACCGCCTGGTGGGCGGCAGGATCGCCATCGTAGACGATACGCCGGGGGTGACAAGGGACCGCCTGTATCGGGACGCCGAATGGAAAAACAGACAGATGACGATCATCGATACCGGCGGCATCGACCTGATCGAAGAAGAAAGTACGATCCTGGGCCAGGTCCGGCTTCAGGCCGCTATCGCCATGGAGGAAGCCGACGTAATCGTTTTCGTCGTCGACGGAAAGGCCGGGCTTTCCCCTGAAGACGAGGATCTGGCTCTGATGCTGAGACGGACAAAGAAACCGGTGATCGTTTGCGTGAATAAAATCGAGAATTTCGTCAACAATTTCGATTCCGTGGATTTTTACAGCCTGGGTTTCGACGACCCGATCCCTGTTTCCGCGCTGCACGGCATGAATACCGGCGACTTAATGGACCTCATCGTGGATAAGCTCCCCGTGATACGGGAAGAGGACAGGGAGCCGGACGTCATCCGGATCGCGGTAATCGGCAGACCGAACGTGGGTAAATCGTCGCTGGTAAACGCGATCATCGGGCAGGAACGGACCATAGTCAGCGAGATCGCGGGGACCACGAGGGACGCCATCGATACGCCGTTTAAAGCCAACGGTCAAAACTATGTGATTATCGATACGGCGGGGCTGCGGAAGCGGAAAAACGTGGAAAGCGGGCCCGAGCGTTACAGCGTGATCCGGGCGCTGAGAGCCGTAGACCGTTGCGACGTAACCCTGATGGTGATCGACGGAAGCGGCGGGCTGATCGAACAGGATAAAAAGATTGCCGGTTACGCGGACGAAGCGGGCCGGGGGCTGATCCTGGTAATCAACAAGTGGGACCTGGTGGAAAAAGATCAGAACACGATGCATCATATGGAGAAGCAGCTCCGGCAGGAACTGGGGTTCCTCGCTTACGCCCCGATCCTTTTTATCTCCGCGCTGACGAAACAGAGGATAGGTAAACTCCCGGAGTTGGTCTCATTCGTTGCCGAACAGCAAAACCACAGGGTCACCACAAGCGTATTAAACGACGTGATTATCCGGGCGCAGGAGCTTAATCCGGCGCCTACGGATAAAGGAAAGCGGTTGAAGATTTTTTACAGTACCCAGGCAGGCGTCAGGCCGCCTCATTTTATCTTTTTTGTGAACGACCCGGAGCTCATGCATTTTTCTTATTTGCGTTATCTGGAGAATCAAATCAGGAAAAACTTCGGGTTCGAGGGTACGCCAATCCGTATGACTGTGAGACGAAAGGAAGGTGACTGACCGTCGGCGCTGACGCGGCGGGGATGTTATGATAAGGATAGTCATTTCATGCGTTTTGGCATATTTAATCGGCTCCGCGACCTTCGGTATGATCGTGCCGCGGCTCATGGGGAGCACGCGGGACGTGCGCAAAGAAGGCAGCGGCAATGTGGGGGCGACCAATGTATTACGCACCCAGGGCAAGCTGCAGGGCGCGCTGGTGCTGTTGGGCGATCTGCTGAAAGGAGTCGCGGCGGTGTTGATCGGTTCGGGCCTTGCCGGTACGCCGGGCGCGGCAGCGGCGGGCGTATGCGTGATTTTGGGACACTGCTTCCCCGTATACTTCGGCTTCAAGGGCGGAAAAGGCGTCGCTACCGGGGGCGGTATGATCCTGGCGCTGTTTCCAAGGGCTATGTTCATCATGGCGCCGGTGTTCGTCGCGATGATCCTGATTACCAGGATGGTGTCCGTCGGTTCCATCCTCGGCTCCCTTGCTGTGATCCTTTGCATATTGCTGTTTCGGCCGCCCGCGACAGTCGCCGCCGCTTGTGTGTTTGCCGCGGTGATGGTGGCGTGGAGGCACAGGGATAATATCAAACGTATTTTTGACGGTACGGAAAATAAGCTGTGGTGAAAATTAACCACTTGTCAGTAGAATCATCCCTGTGATATAATCCGCCGTAGAAGCGCGAGGGAGTGTACATCAGGTACATGACCGAGCGATTCGACGAAGCGAGCGCCGCCAGAAACGAAAAAGACAAGTCAAGCGGAAGTGGCTCAGTGGTAGAGCATCGCCTTGCCAAGGCGAGGGTCGCGAGTTCGAATCTCGTCTTCCGCTCTAGGTAAACCAGACAGGGCATATGCCCCGCCAACAAAAAATGGAGTGATACCATGAAACAGCGCTTATCCATTACCGACGTGGAAACACTGACGCAATCCCAGCAGAACGCCTTGCGGAGGATATGGCTTCCCGAGCGGTACGACATCGCCGTGTCACGTATTTGCGTTAACGCGGAGACAGAAGAATACAAGTGGCTGGAGTTCGCCGTTGGCGATATCATAATCCGGAAGGACGGCGAGCTGGTGCTCAAGGATCTTCGCCTCACCGATGGTTACGTTAAGATCATGGAAGGTGAATCCGCGGACGACGAGGTCTTTCAATTGCAGGAGCCGACTTCATTCACCAAATCGGACGCTCTGCCACTGCTGACCGTGGGGCAGATGATTACCATGCTGTATATGCTGGATAAAAGCAAGTATCATTTCTATTTGCTGACCGGTAATAAAAGTTACGCCTGCGAAATCGGGGACTTCAACTCCAAACTCAAGACACAAATACTCAGCCAGAACGACAAAATCGACGAACTGGTGGACGTCTTGTGGACAACGCTTAAAACAATTTTATAGACGACGTTTATCGACGATTAACCTGAAAGAAACACGCCGCTTCAAGCTGAAGCGGTTTTTTTACGTATGGAACCGCCTCTTCTGTGGCCTTTTGTTTCATTTCACGGCGAACCCGCGATAATCAATGGTGAGAGTATTAACCACGGCAAAGTTAAATCCAGCTGATCCGGCAGGGAAAGGCGGGCGGGCCCGAATGATCCAATCCATGACCTCAATCGATAATTACCTTAAACAGCAGAGAATGAAGATGTTGGCGCAGAGGCGTTTGAAGGACTTTTCCACCGGTTCCGCTGAGACCCGGACGGCTCAGATATGGGGGGACGTGAAGAAGACCGAGATCAGCGGAAAAATATCCGCGATCACCGGCAAGTTAAAAGCCGGAAAAAAATTGTCTGGCGCGGATATGGCGTTTCTTCGGAAGCATGCCCCGGATCTATATGAAAAAGCGATGATGATAAGCCGGGAGCGCGAGGGATACCGAAAAAGGCTGGACAAAGCCAGGACGAAAGACGAAGCCGACCGTGTCCATATGCGGAAAATGCAGCAAATGTCGGCGGAAGTCAGGCAGAAGGACGCCGATCCGGAATTTTCAAATATGCGCCTTGCCGCGATACTGGACGAACGCAGCGATTATGTGATGAATGGCAAATATAGGGCGAAGGCTGCTGTTTCGGAGAAAGCCCCACCCGCTCCGGCGATTATCGTGTCGGTCAAGCCGGTCATCAACGAAGCGCCCGCGGTTTCCGACAAACAGGCAATCCGGCAGAAAGCAGCCGACAGCTATAAAACCGCCTCCCGTCAGGGAAAGGCTATCGCCCGAACGCGATAAGAGCCGAAAAAAAGACTTTATCTAGCGGGCTTGCGCCGGACTCAGCGGGTATCCGGGGCAATCGACGTACCTGGGTACCCGTTTCGCGTATCGCGCTCAGCCGGTGGAGCCGAAACCGCCGCTCCCGCGCGCCGTTTCGCCCAGAGCCGTCACTTCGCTCAGTTCAGCAGCCAGAACGGGGCTGACGATCATCTGGGCGATTTTCATGCCTTTATGTACTTCGAAGGCTTCTTTGGCGTGGTTGATCAGAATCACGCCGACCTCGCCCCGGTAACCCGCGTCTATTGTGCCGGGCGTATTCAAAACGGTGATTTGATGATTTAACGCAAGGCCGCTGCGGGGACGGATCTGCGCCTCGGTCATGGGAGGCAGGCCCAGCGCGAGGCCCGTCGGGATCAGACGGCTCTCTCCGGCGGGGATAACTATCTCGGCGCAGGCGTATAAATCGTAGCCCGCGTCGTCCTCATGGGCTTTTTGCGGCAGTATGGCGTCTTCCCTCAGCTTGAGTATTTGAATGACGAGCTTTTCCATATGCTTATTCTATCATTGTTTGGTTAATAACGCGATGGTTTCCACATGAGCCGTCTGGGGAAACATATCCACCGGTTGGATTTGATCGACGCGGTATGAGCGGTCGCCGGTCAGGCGGCTCAGATCCCGAGCCAGCGTAGCCGGATCGCAGGAGATATAGAGGATTTTGTCGGGCCGAACCGACAGAATGGCTTCGATGACGGAGAAGCCGACGCCTTTAGCCGGCGGATCCAGAACGATCACGTCCGGTTTTTTATTAGACAAAAGCCGCGAAAGCGCCGGGGAGAGTTGGAAGGACTGCCCGTCGGCGTCCGTGCGTAGTTTCCGCTGACGCGCCAGTATATCGGCAAGATAATCCGGCCGGGGCAGCAAGGCGGAGAGGATTTCTTCAGCCGCGCCCGCCAGGAAACAGACGCGGCGGTCAAGAGGCGGGCCGACGGCGCTGTTTCCGGCTTTTTCGCCGATGTTTCCACAGGCGTTTTCGTCGGTGGTTCCGTTATTTACGCCGCAGGTGTTTTCACTGACGCTTCCGTTGGCTGCGCCCATGCCCGCGCTGCTGCCCGGCGGAAGCGCCGTCGGGCGTATATCCGCGTTTGCCCGGGCGTTGCGCCAGGCGTCCCGGATGGACGCCTCGCTGACGTCCACGCCGAGCACGGCTTGAGCTCTGCGAGCCAGGAAAAGGCTTATCGTGCCGGAACCGCAGTACAGATCCCAAAAGACCTCGCCGCCTGCGGGCGCGCAAAGCCTGACCGCCTCATTATATAGAACCTCCGCCTGATGAGTGTTGATCTGAAAGAAGGCTTCAGGGCTGACGACGAACCGTAACGGAGCCGCATCACCGGCGTTCCCGCCATCCGGCTCGAGCTGCTCTACGGCGTCCAACGAGCCCCAAAGCGTCTTCGGCCTGCCGCCGACCACCGGGCCGTCTTTGGCCGGAGCGGAGAGCCAGCCGACGCCTGTCAAGGCGTAATCCCCATGAACCGCGCCGCCCTCCGACGGGCTCAACGCGAAGGCCGCGTGAAAATCGGACAGCCATAGGGGTTCATCATCCCCAATCAGGACCAGAACGATTCCCCCCGCTGTTTTGCTTTCCCGAATCAACACATGATGAACGTCATTGACAACCCCGGACCGCGCGCCGGTAAACCAAAGGGTGATATCGTCCAGAAGGGCGTTGACCTGCCGGGAGAAAAGCGCAGGGCAGCCATGCCCCGCAATCGTCCTGCTCCGCCTGCCGTAGAAACCGACGGATACGGTCCGTAAAACACCGCCGCCGGAGCGGGCCGGAACAGACGGGACGGACTGGTCGGATGGCCCAAGGGCGAATATGCCTTTATTCCGATAGGCGAACGGCTCCGGGGCGGGGATGACGGGATGGAGCTTCAATAATATATCCGCGTCTGTCTTCAAAAGGGGCTTTAGCGCCCGCGTTAAAATCGCCTGTTTGATCTCAAGCTGGTGGGCATAGGAGGCGTGGAGCAGTTGACAACCGCCGCAGCTTGCGTAATGAGGGCAGGCCGGAGTCAGGCGGTGGGGCGAGGGGCTGAGGATTTCTGCGAGTTCCCCCCAAGCGGCGCCGCTTTTCCTGCGTCCGGATAATACTGCCCGCACTTCCTCCCCGTCCAGGGCGCCGGGGATGAAAACCGCCTGTCCGTCCGCGCGGAGTATGCCCATGCCTTCATGATTATAGCCGTCTATCAAACCGGAGACCGTTTCCAGAGGGGATCACCTCTTTCATGTTTGAATTGTATCATAAATTTTGGAAGGTGAAAGAAAAAACAATTTCTACCTACTAAATCATATCAATAAACGATATAATAAAGCGAAACAAACGAAACGGCAGATACTTTATGATAGAATTGGAGCGATGGTATTGGCAGTATATCAAATCGTGAAAGAAGGTAATCCCGTCCTGAGGGATAAGGCGAAACCCATCACAAATGTGAACGACGCGGCAATCCGGCTGCTGAACAATCTTCGGGATACGCTGCGTGAGACGGACAGGGGCGTGGGCCTGGCGGCCCCGCAGATCGGGATATCCAAGCGGGCCTTCGTCGTGGAGTTAAAAGAACAGGAAGCCTACTATGAAATGATTAATCCGGAATTATCCGATATGGAAGGCAGCGAGGAAAGCTGGGAGGGCTGTCTGAGCACCCCCGGCCTCGAAGGGCTCATCCCGAGGGCGGTCAAGCTGAAAGTGAGCTATACTGATCGGGAAGGAAACCGCCGCGAGCTTCCGGCGGAGGGCTATCTGGCCCGGGTCATCCAGCATGAGATAGACCACTTGGAAGGCGTATTATTCAGAGACAGGGCGGTGGCCTTCCACACGGATACCGGGGACGAAGACGAGCCGGAAGATGATACGGACGCCGGGCAGGACGGCGAAGCCTGATGCGCGTAGTCTTTATGGGAACTCCCGCTCTGGCTGCCGAGGCTCTGGAGGGCCTATACGACGCGGGTTATGAGCTGCCCCTGGTGGTAACGCAGCCGGATAAACCCAAGGGCAGGAGCATGAAACCGGCGATTTCCCCCGTCAAAGCCTTTGCGGAGGCAAAAGGCCTGACCGTGTATCAGCCCGTCGGCATAAGGGAGCCGGAAGCGATGAAACGGATCGCCGGGGCCTCGCCGGACGTGGTCGTCGCGGCGGCTTATGGGAGGATACTCCCGGCGCCGCTGCTGGGAGCGGCCCCCTTGGGCTGCCTGAATATCCACGCTTCCCTGCTGCCGGCTTACCGGGGCGCCGCGCCTATACAATGGGCCCTGCTGAACGGCGAGGCCGAAACAGGCGTCACGATTATGAAACTCGACGAGGGTCTGGATACCGGCCCTATCCTGGCGCGGGAGAGCCTGCCGATCACAGGCGACATGGATTATGGCAGCCTGTATCAGGCGATATCGTCTTTGGGCGCCCGGCTTCTGCTGGAAACCCTGCCTCTCTGGGCCGAGGGGCGGCTGACGCCTCAAGCCCAACCGGCGGAGGGCGCTTCGTACGCGGAGCGGATAGAACGAAAGCATGAGATCATAGACTGGCGCAAGCCGGCGGAAACGATACGAAATCAGATCAGGGCCTTTGCCCCTTCGCCGGGGGCGGCGGCCCGGTTCGCCGGCAGGGAGCTGAAAATACTGAGCGCGAGGATACAGACGGGCGAAGAGGCCGGAGAAGCGGCGCGGACGCCCATGCAGGCGGGTGAGATCGTGGGCGCGCAACGCGGGGCCGGGCCTGTGGTAGCCGCAGGTCAAGGCTGCCTGCTGCTGACGACGGTACAGCCGGCGGGCAAAAAGCCCATGGACGGCTGGTCCTGGCTGAACGGGAGCCGGGCGGCGCCGGGCCAGGCGTTCGAAGAGATGTAACACGCGGGATACCGGGGAAGGTGAAGCCCTTGTTGTGTGATAAAGCGAATATTCTATCGCAGCCAAGCCCGGCGCCGGCTTTGCCCGGCGGGAGGAGACGGTAATGCCCGGGAGACAGGCGGGCGGCGCCGACGCCAGAAACGGCGCTTACGAAGTGCTTACGCGGGTCGAGGAAGGCGCTTATACAAACCTGGCTCTGGACGCTTACCTGGAAGGGCCGGGGCGCGCGCTCTCGCGTGAAGACAAGGCTTTGCTCACGGGGCTGGTCCAGGGCGTCGTGAAGCATAGGCTGACCCTTGACTGGCTCGTCGACCAACGTATACAAAAGATCAACAGATTAAAAACAGGCCCCAGGATCATACTCCGCTTGGGGCTTTATCAACTGTTCTGGCTGGAGAAGATCCCCGCCCGGGCGGCGACCTTCGAAACCGTGGAGCTTGCCTCAAAGCGTTTCCACAGCGGCGTCGCTTCCCTTGTCAACGGCGTGATGAGAGGATGGCTCAGGGAAAAGGAACAGATCAAATGGCCGGATGAGAACAAGGATCCGGCGGTATACCTGTCCGTGCGCTACTCCCATCCGTTATGGATGATCGGGCGGTGGCTGGATCGGTACGGCTTTGCGCAGACGGAAGCCTTTTGCCGGTATAATAACGAAGCCCCGGAGCTCTGGCTCCGGACAAACACCCTGAAGACTACGCCTGAGGCCCTGGCGGAAAAGCTGGAAAAGGAAGGCTGCAGGACGAAGCCGGGCCGATACGCGCCGGAAGCCCTCGGGATGCTCGATGGGCCGGGGATAAGAAACCTGGAGCCCTTTCTGGAAGGTTTGTTTACCGTACAGGACGAAAGCTCTATGCTGCCGGCCCACGGCCTGGACCCCAAACCCGGACAGCGGGTGTTGGATACCTGCGCCGCCCCCGGCGGGAAAACCACCCATTTAGCCCAGCTCATGGGGGATCAGGGAAGTATCGCCGCCTGGGACGTACATCCCCATCGGGTAGGCCTGATCGAGGAAAATCAAAAGCGTTTAGGCATAAAATGCATCGAAGCCGCGTGCCGGGACGCCGCGGAAATACGGGGGAACGGAAGCGCGCCGGCTGAGCCTGACGCGGCCGGGGCTGCCGCGACAGCCGGCTCCGTTGCGGTGGCGACTGTCGCGACCGTGTTCACCGCAGCCGGGCTTGCGGCATACGGCGGCAACGGCGGCGACGGGCTCTTTGACCGTATACTGGTGGACGCCCCCTGCTCGGGGCTGGGCGTCCTGCGCCGCCGGGCCGACGCCCGCTGGAACAGGAAACCGGAAGACATTGAGGGGTTAGCCGGGACCCAGGAAAGGATACTGCGCAACGCCCTGTCGCTGCTGGCGCCGGGGGGGAGGCTCCTGTACAGCACTTGTACGACTGAGCCGGAAGAAAACCGGCTCCTGGTAGAGAAGGCGTTAGCAGGCTTTCCCGGATACAGGAAAGGCAGACTTTCGCTGCCTGTAATCAGTGAAGAAAACCGCACTTTGCTGCCGGACCCGGACAGGGATTGGGACATACAATTTCTGCCGTTTATTCACGGGCTGGAAGGTTTCTATATGGCTGTCATCGAAAGAGAGAGATAAACCGATACGGAGCGTCGTTTGCTATGACGAATAAAGATTTGCGGGAAGCCTTTCCCGGGGAAATCACGGAGATCATGAAGGATATGGGCGAACCGGCTTTCCGGGGCGAACAGATTTTCACGTGGCTGCAGCGGGACGCGGCGACCGGTTATGAGCGGATGACAAATATCGGGAAAGTTTTGCGGGATAAGCTGCAGGAAGCATATCCGCTTAACAGGCTGACGTTGCGCAAAAGACAAGCCGGTGCCGACGGTACGATAAAATACTTGTTCGTTTTAAACGACGGCGTCCGCATCGAATCGGTCCTGATGAGCCATCGGGAGGAGACCGGCCATATCCGGCGCACGGTATGCCTGTCTACCCAGGCCGGCTGCGCCATGGGCTGCGCCTTTTGCTCCACGGCGGGTATCGGTTACCGGCGGAACCTTACGGCAGGCGAGATCGTCGGTCAGGCGCTGGAGATCGCGGCGGCGGAGAAAGAAGAGATCCATAATCTGGTATATATGGGCATGGGGGAGCCCTTGATGAACGAGGAAGCGGTGAAAAAAAGCATACTGCTCCTGAATCATCCCCTGGGTCAAAACATCGGGGCCCGGCGCATGACCGTATCGACCTGCGGACTGCCGGAAGGCATCCGGCGTTTCGCCGAATGGGGGATAGACGCGGTGCTGGCCGTATCCCTTCACGCCGCGGACGACGAAACCCGCGACAGGCTGATGCCGGTGAACCGGCGCTATCCCCTGGGCGAGCTGCTGGCAGCCTGCCGGGATTACCATGCCGCCACCGGCAGAAGGATCACATTCGAGTATGTAATGATCGAAGGGGTCAATACAAGCGGACACGACGCGAAGAAACTCGCCGGCCTGCTGAAGGGTATCCCCTGCAACATCAACCTGATCCCCGTGAATCCCGGCCCTCACGCCTATCGGCAGCCCGGCGCGGCCGAGCAAAACAGATTCGTAACGGCGCTGGAACGGGAAGGGCTCGATCCCGTCGTCCGGCAGGAAAGGGGAAGGGATATCGACGGGGCCTGCGGGCAGCTTGCCGCGAAAAGCCCCTTCGAAAACCAAGATAAATAATCGTAAGAAAACCGGCGAAAACAAGCGAAAAATATGGGTGAAAAATATTTATTATAATCATAACGTTTACTGTTGAAATTATGATCCTGACTGCGATAATCAAGTTAAGACCTATGTCAAAAGGGATGAGGTGCGTCCATATGATCGAACCGATTAAGCTACAAAATGTATATCCCATCAACAAACCGGGCACGGCGGGTCAGATCCCCGTCGTGAAAAAGGACCCCGGCTTTCCCGTCGTGCAGCCTGCCGCCGAGGGCGACATGGTGCAGATCAGCTCCGACGCCGCGCAAAAAGGCAAGCTCAACGCCTTTTCCGCAGCGCTCTTCAGGGAGATGAACTCCGCCGCCGGACCCGAAAGGATGGCGCAGCTTAAAGAGCAGTACGCCGGCGATAATTGCCCGGTAAGCGGAGCGGATATCGCGGGGGCGATCGTCGCCCGGATCAGGTTGGAAGGTTTCGGTAATGAGTAAGTTTACCGATTTCCTGACGGCGACCGAGCGCTGCGTCGTGCAATGCAAATCCATGCTGGAGTACGAGCAGGAGAAGCGCCAGGCTTTATTGTCCGACGATATGGACCGGCTGGAAGACATGATCCAGGCCCAGCAGGCGGCGATCATGAAGCTGGAGAGCCTGGAGAAGCAGCGATTGGAGGCTCAGGAGAAAGCCGGATACCATAAACTATCCGCCGAAGAGATCATCGCGCTGCTGGAAGACGGCCCGGATAAGACGGAGCTGACGCGGCAGTCCGTCGAGCTGAAACAGACGCTGGAAGAGATACGCGTGCAGAACGACAGCGCGCTGGAGATCGCCAGGATGAACCTGCAGATCATCGAGACGCTGGCTACCGGCAAGGATCAGAAGGAGAGGCAGGGCGTCTACAAACCCGTCCAGGGCAGCGGCGCCAAGTTTCAGGGCACTTCGTCCTTCGATAAAAAGTATTGACCGGGTTTATCGGGTCAAATTGGAGGTATAAATGAGTTTATTACGCCCGACATTTATGGGGTTTGAGACAGGCAAGCGCGCCATCGAGGTCAATCAGAAAGCCATCGACATCGTAGCCAATAACCTGTCAAACGTCGATACGCCCGGCTATACCAGGCAGAGGCTGGACGTAGCTTCCATCACGCCTTCCGCGTACGCCATGCGGGTCTCCGGCAGCAAGATCGGCGTCATGGGCCAGGGCATAGAAGCCCTGGGCGTGAGCCAGATCCGGGACGTCTTCCTGGACAAGCGTTTTCGGGACGAGTACGGCAAAGCCGCTTATCACGGCCAGTCGGCTACCCTACTCAAGGATATACAAGCCGCTTTAGGCGACGGCGGGGACATCACGGACGAGTCGGCTATTTTCGGTTCCATTGCGCTGATCTATCGGGCTTTGCACGATTACGCTTACGAGCCGACGCTGGAGTCCCAGGCAAACATAGTCCTGGCAGCGTTCAGAAACTTTACCCAGGTCATGCAGCAGCTGGACAAAAAGTTAAACAGCGTTGCCGACGGCCAAATATTCGACGTGGGCCTGGATGTGGACAGGGTCAACGAGATATTTAATGAAATCGCCCATTATAACTATCTGATCAGCCGGGACACTACGGTCATGGCGGATCCGAACAACGAATACTTCCGGCCTAACGAGCTGCTGGACAAGCGCAACATGCTCCTCGACGAGCTGGCTGGTTACGGCGATATCAATGTGACTATACTGGCAAACGGCATGGTCAACGTGGATTTCGCCGACAGGCGGGCGGTCAACGGTAAAGATTATACCGCCATACGTTTGGACGTCAGGGACGATAAAACCATAGGTATCGTATGGAACGACACCGGCAACGACGTGAAATTCGCCGAGGGCAGCGGAAGCCTCAAGGCTAACCGGGACTTCCTGAACGGCCGCGGCATGAATACGCAAAACTCCTATGAAACCATCTACGAGGGCATACCATTCTACAGGGATAAACTTGATACTATGGCCCAGGCTTTCGCCAATCTGGTCAACAATATCATCCCGGAGGTTAACAAACCCTCTAATCCCGACGCGCCCTATATCAGCGAGCCTCTGCTTGACGACGACGGCAACGTCATATATAAAAACCTCATCGGCGCCAGGGTAGAAGAAAAATTTATCAACGACGCCGGGGAAGAAGATGTCAAATACGTGGTGTATCCGGAAGGCAAGGTCACCGCGGCGAATATCAATATCAGCGACGAATGGGAGAAAAACGGCCCGGGTTACTTCATCTATGATAAAAATGAAAATATCGATAATTACGCGCTGCAGATATGCGTAGGACTTACGTCGAAGGAGCAGAAATTCATCTCCCCCAGCAGTAATTTTACCGGCACCTTCGAGGATTACGTAGCCGACTACGTCACCAAGCTGGCGTCCCAGATCAAGTATCAGGAAGGGCGCTTCGAGTCTACGGCGATGATGGCGGACGATTTCCTGGACCGCCGGGACGAGATATCCGGCGTCAACCGCGACGAAGAAACCGCAAACATGCTGATTTTCCAGAAATCCTATAATGCCGCGGCTCGTTTGATCACTACCCTGGACGAGATGATCGACCTGATAGTTAATCGCATGGGCCTGGTCGGACGATAAGACCATAAATGATAATCCATAACAGTCAAAACGCGGGAGGAATAAGGAAATGAGAGTAGCCGACAGGGCAGTCGCCAGAAATTACCTGAAATATTTCCATAAGGCTCAGACAAAGTATATGGAGACGAACCAGAGGATCGCCTCCGGGAACCGCTTCACGAAGCTTTCCGACGACGTCTCCGCCGGCGCCCGGGTGCTCCGCTCCCGGATGGATAAGTATAAAGCGGAGAAGCAGCTGGAAAACGCCAAGGAAGCCAACGACGAGCTGAGGATCGCCGAAGACGCCCTCATGTCAATCAATACGCTGCTGACGATCATCCATGAAAACAAGGTAGTCAGAGCGGAAAACGACCCGTCGGGTGACGAAGGCCGAAAGGTATACGCACAGGAAATCAGAGCATTTATGGACGAGATCGTCCAGCATATGAACGTTAAATACGGAAATAAATTCTCTTTCGGCGGCACCAACGCGTTTATCGCGCCCATTACAGTGGATGCGAATACGGGAAAGCTGCTTTATAACGGAATCGACGTAGATAAAGTATCCGTCCATCCCGATTCCGGAAAATACGTTTATGATAACGGCGCTGACTATGAGATGGAGGACGACGGGTTCGGCACGATGGTGATCAGGCTTGATGAAAACGGGAAACGTATCCCGACGACCCTGGTCCCGATGGATAAAGAACTGTACTTCGACGTGGACCTGGGCATCAAAATGGTCAGGTCGGACGTGGTGCCCCCAACCGCGTTTAAGGTATCCTACTCAGGCCTGGAAGTATTCGGCTTCGGCGTCGATGATAACGGCGTCAGCAATAATATTTATAACGTATTATATGAGATCCAGAAAAACATCGACGATTTCGACAGGGAAGAGCTGGAAAAATGGGATATGAAATTAGCGGGGCTTATGGAGGTCTTCAGAAGGAACCTGACGGATATTGGCGTTAAGACGCATTATCTGTGGGATACGGAAAAACGGCTTGAGGATAAAATCGACCAGCATACGGAGAAGATCAACGACCTGATGGGCGTAGACGACGCGGAGGAAGCCACCAACCAGATGATGAACGACTATGTTTTAAAAGCGATACTTCAGATGGGCAGCCGGATACTGCCACTGTCCCTGATGGACTTTGTTAAATAATTAACAATGATCATCACCAACTCTTATTCCTACCACTGAAGGGGAGCGAGCGACATGATCACGCAGTTACTTAATATCTCAACCACGCCGATCAAATACGAACTGGAGATCGAGAGGGCACGGCTGGAATATAATCATGATTTCCTGCCAAAAGCCAAGGTGAGCACCAGACAGGCTAAACTGGACCTGCAGGCCAGCAACGCCCAGGTGATCCTTGATACCTATAAAGCCCGTAGATCGCTGGGGCAGTATAATACCGGCGACTGGCACAAGGTGTTTGCCGACAAGGGAAAGGAATCCATCAGCAAGGCGACCAGGGATCATGTGGACACGGGCAACGCGCTGTCAAGGATAGACATAGGCGTGAACATCAGCCAGATCATCGGGCAGAAGATGCTGGATCAGCCCGTCTTGTATACGGCGTTCATCCCCAATCCCGGCGCAGAGATATCCTGGATCCCCCACGAGATCAAGATCAGCTATCAGGAAGGCGATCTGAGCTACGACTGGCAGGCCATGCGGAACATCATGAACTATGTGCCGGGAAGCGTCAGGATGAGGATTCTGCAGCAGCCCAAGGTAAATATCGAGTATACAGGCAGGCCGATATACATACCGCCCAGCGCGGACCCTGAGTACGAAGCGGCTAGTTAAGAGGGATCTATGAGATATCAAACAAGAGATTTTGGGGAGATCGAGGTCGAGGCCGGGCAAATGCTGAATTTTCAGCAGCCGATATTCGGTTTTGACGATTACCGGCAGTACGCCGTGCTCCATGACCCGGATGCGGGGGAAGACATCGCCTGGCTCCAATCCCTTGAGGAGCCCGATCTGTGTTTCGTACTGGTCAACGCAAGGGTAATTTCCACGCTGTACGAGCCTGATCTTCCCGTCGGGCTGGATAAAATGATCGGCGAAGGGGAGTTTGAATGCTGGCTGATCGCAGTCATCCGGGAGGAATTCGACAAGTCCACCATCAATCTGAAAAGTCCCGTACTCATCAACTGGAAATCGGGATTTGGCGCGCAGGTGATACTGGAAGGTAATTATCCTGTTCGGCATCCTCTGATCGGGGAGGCGGAAGGCACATGCTGATATTATCCAGAAAGCCAAACGAATCACTGATCATCGAAATGGAAGGGCTCGACGAGCCGGTTGAGATCATCGTGACGGAGCTCAGCGCCAACCAGGTCAGATTAGGCCTGCAGGCGCCGGAGGGCTGTAAAATCTGGCGGAAGGAATTATATCAGACAGTCCAATACAATAAACAAG